>Ga0306921_10002798_pt1 | contig 17529 bp, 15 predicted proteins | sample sta12Cox44000080_FD_203760 | JGI IMG/M metagenome (GOLD analysis project Ga0306921, IMG submission 203760) | Lab enrichment of tropical soil microbial communities from Luquillo Experimental Forest, Puerto Rico - statoxic.12C.oxic.44.000.080 (v2)... | ecosystem: Environmental > Terrestrial >... | reverse complement strand
GAGGCCCGCTCGCCCGATCATTTCGCAAAGCTCGCTCTGCCGCGGAAAACGCCGAATGCTTTCCACGAGGTAGCTATAGGCCTCCGGTTCTCCGGTGACGATGCGCCCGAGCAGCGGCACGATCCGGAAGCTGTAGAGATCGTAAAGCGGCTGGAGGAGCGGCGTAATTTCCGGGGTGAACTCGAGACACAGAAACCGGCCGCCGGGTTTGAGCACGCGCCGCGCTTCGGCGAGTGCGTCATCGATCCGGGTGACGTTCCGCAAGCCAAAGGCGATCGTGTAGAGATCGACGCTGCGGTCGGCCACTGGAAGCCGTTCGGCATCGGCGCAGACCCATTCGATGCCGGCGAGGATACCTTCGTCGAGCGCCCGGGCGCGTCCGATTTCGAGCATCTGCTGGCTGGTGTCGCAGACCACGATGCTCGGGACCGAAGCCGCTTCTCCGGGAGCCAGACGCGGCAGAGCACGCAGCGCGATGTCGCCGGTGCCCCCCGCGACATCGAGTAGAACCTGACCAGGGTGCGGTTTGAGCCACGCGACCATAGCCGCCTTCCACGAGCGGTGGATGCCGGCGCTCATCAGGTCGTTCATCAGGTCGTAGCGCGTCGCGACGCTGTCGAACAACGCGCGGACGAGCGGCGCCTTCTCTTCTTCGGGCACCCGCAGCGCGCCAAAGTCGACGCGGCCGCTTGTCTCGTTCTCGGTCATCGGGCAGGAAGATAACCCGATGGGGTCGCGCGCACCACGACAGGCCGAACCCCGGTGCGCTATTCGGTGGAGCGATGCCCGAGCTTCCCGAGGTCGAGACCGTCCGGCGCGGTCTGGCGCTGAAAATCAGCGGACGCCGGATCGTGCGGGCGGAGCTGCGCCGGCCCGATCTGCGGCGGCCGTTTCCGCCGGCATTGGCCGCGCGCCTCGACGGCGCCGTGATCGGCCAGCTCGGCCGCCGCGGCAAATACATCCTGATCGAGCTCGATACAGACGGCCTGCTGCTCCTCCATCTCGGCATGTCGGGCCGGGTCACCGTCGGCAGTGCCGCACTCCCGCCCGCGCCGCACGACCATGTCGTGCTGACACTCGACAACGACACCGTCATCCGGTTCAACGACCCGCGCCGGTTCGGGCTGATCGACTATGTCAAACGCGGCGAGGCGGAGCAGCACCCGCTGCTCGCCGGGCTCGGCCCGGAGCCTCTGGAGGCAGGTTTCGACGGGGCCTATCTGGGTGCGGCGCTGGCCGGCAAGCTGTCGCCGATCAAGGCGGCGCTGCTCGATCAGCGGGTCGTCGCCGGCCTCGGCAACATCTATGTCTGCGAGGCGTTGTTCCTCGCCGAAGTGTCGCCACGCCGGCTGGCCGCTTCGATCGGCCGCGGGCGGGCGCAGCGGTTGGCTTCGGCGATCAGGTCGGTCCTGGTCGAAGCGATCGCGGCAGGAGGTTCATCGCTGCGCGATTATGTCCAGGCCGACGGCGCGCTCGGGTATTTTCAGCATCACTGGGCGGTCTACGGCCGCGAAGGGAGTCCTTGCCCCGGTTGCGACTGCGGCAAGGGAGTGCGCCGCATCGTGCAATCCGGCCGATCGACGTTCTTTTGCGCCAAACGGCAACGCTAGACCGGCGACCGGCCCGCTCGGTTGACGGGGCGCCAGCCCGCCCGATATAAGCCCGCACTCCGTTTTTCATCGCGAGCGAGCATGGCCCATCACAAGTCGGCAGAAAAGCGCATACGCCAAATCGCCAAGCGCACGACGATCAACCGGGCGCGGATGAGCCGGGTACGCACTTTCGTCAAAAAGGTCGAGACGGCGATCACGAGCGGTGACAAGGTGGCGGCGCAAGACGCCTTTCAGCTGGCGCAGCCCGAGTTGCATCGGGCGATCACCAAGGGCGTGCTCCACAAGAATACCGTTTCGCGGAAGCTGTCTCGCCTGGCCGCCCGTATCAACGCTCTGTGATCGCTGCGGCGATCCTGCGACCAAATGTCGCGATGCCGGACTCCCCTACTAACGTTTGGCGTTTGTAGCCCTTTCCGCGTAGCAGACCGTTCGGTCGGTAAGAAACCGTTGGGCGTTCTGTTTTCGGTCTCGTTGCCATCAATTCGTCATATCGCCTAACATCCCGAATAACGGAGTTCAAAACTACCTAGTGTATCTGTAAATGTCGATTGCGAAGAAGAAATTCCTCCACTTTTCACAGATAGTTGTAGTAATCATCCCGACGAAAAGAGCGAATTTGCCTGCAAGGCGCGATATGAAGAGTGGGAATTGACGAGTTTCCGGTGTGGATTTTACCGGCAGAGGCACTAAGCCGGGTAGTGCTGCCGTCCTGGACTTGGGGGGATGTGGTGGTGGCAGAAGCAGTTCGCATAAGAGACGTGGGTGCCTCGGTAGGTGCGCATGAGAGCGAATGGGCGAGGGTTTTAAGCCATCTCAAGGCGGAGGTGGGCGAAGCTGCCTACGCCAGTTGGCTGCGACCAATGAGAGTGGAGCGCGTCGATGACGGGGAGGCGATCGTCTCCGCACCGACCCGCTTCCTGCGCGACTGGGTGGTGAACCACTACGCCGACCGCCTTCTCGCGCTGTGGCGAGCGGAAAACCACCGGATGACCGGCGTCTCGATCGTCGTTGGCGCCCCCAGGGGTGGTGGGCTCGACGGTTCGAGCGAGCGGCGTGAAAATGCGCACAGTCCTACGGTCGCCGAGCCTGCCGTCGTCGTCGAAATGGGCGACGACAAGACGCAATTCGCGGCGCTCGATCAGCGCTTTACCTTCGAGAATTTCGTCGTCGGCAAGCCCAACGAGCTGGCCCATGCTGCAGCACGACGCGTCGCCGAGGCGTGCGCCAGTGCGGTTCATACGGTGCCGTTCAATCCGCTGTTTCTGTATGGCGGGGTCGGTCTCGGCAAGACTCATTTGATGCATGCGGTCGCCTGGCATGTTCGCCGGCAAGCCTGCGACCGTAAGGTCATCTACCTCTCCGCCGAGAAATTCATGTATCAGTTCATCCGAGCATTGCGCTTCAAGTCGACGATGGACTTCAAGGAGCAATTCCGCTCGGTCGATTTGCTGATGATCGACGATGTTCAATTCATCAGCGGCAAAGATTCGACCCAGGAAGAGTTCTTTCACACCTTCAACGCGCTGGTCGATCAGAACCGTCAGATCGTCATCTCTGCCGACAAGTCGCCTTCCGATCTGGAAGGGCTCGAGGAGCGGATGCGCTCGCGGCTCGGCTGGGGGCTCGTGGCCGATCTGCACCCGACCACCTATGAGCTGCGCCTCGGCATCCTGCAGTCGAAAGCCGAGCACAGCGGTGTGCGGATCTCTCAGAAGGTCATGGAGTTTCTCGCGCATAAGATCACCTCGAATGTCCGCGAGCTCGAGGGCGCGCTCAACCGAATCATCGCCGATATGCAGCTGATCGGGCGCGAAGTAACCCTCGAAACCGCGCAGGAGCTGCTGCGCGATCTGTTGCGTTCTTGCGAGCGGCGAGTAACGATCGACGAGATCCAACGGCGCGTCGCTGAGCATTTCAACATCCGGCTCAGCGAGATGACCTCGGAACGCCGGGCGCGCGCGGTAGCGCGGCCGCGACAGATCGCAATGTATCTCGCCAAGCAGCTGACCACGCGGTCGCTACCGGAAATCGGCCGAAAATTTGGCGGCCGCGATCACACCACGGTCATGCACGCGGTCCGCAAGATCGAGGAACTCACGCTCAGCGACCGCGCGCTGGCCGAGGATGTCGAGCTGTTGCGGCGCATGCTGCAAAGCTGAGTTCGGCCTACCTCGCACGGGCGTGGCCTCCAAACCGCGTGCTGAGGGGCGCGCGGTTTCGTGCTATGATGTGACCCCGTCTGCCGAACCGTTCGGGATGATGCGACGGGGGCGCCGCCGAACCGTCTCGGCCCTGGGCACGGCTCGGGGTTGATACGAGAGAGACGCGCGTCGGTCCCGCAACTGCCATGCAGCAACCATGAAACTCATTGTCGAACGGGCGGCCCTCCTCAAAGCGCTCGGCCACGTGCAAAGTGTGGTCGAACGGCGCACGACCATTCCGATATTGTCGAATGTGCTGCTGCGCGCCGAAACCGGGCGGTTGGCGCTGAGCGCCACCGACATGGATCTCGAGCTCGTCGAGCGGGTGTCCGGCCAGATCGAACGAGAAGGCCGGACGACCGCCCCGGCGCATACCCTCTACGACATTGTCAGAAAGCTCCGCGAGGGCGCGCAAATCGAGATCGAGGCGAGCGGCGAGCGCAACGTGATGATGCTGCGCTCCGGCCGTTCGATATTCACCTTGCAGTGTCTGCCGCCTGAGGATTACCCGGTGATGGCGAGTGGCGAGCTGCCGCACAATTTCGCGCTGCCGGCAAGCGAACTCCGGACATTGATCGACCGAACGCGATTCGCAATTTCGACCGAGGAGACCAGGTACTATCTCAACGGTATCTACCTGCATGCGACCAAGAACGACGAGGTGCCGGTCGTCCGCGCGGTTGCGACCGATGGCCATCGGCTCGCTCGGGTTGAGATGGTGCTCCCAGAGGGGGCGGCTGGGATGCCGGGGATCATCATCCCGCGCAAGACCATAGTCGAGCTTCGCAAGCTCGCCGAAGAAGGCGAGGACGAGGTACAGATCGCCCTCTCCGAGACCAAGATTCGCTTTGTCGTCGGCGAAGCGACGCTGACGTCCAAATTGATCGACGGAACTTTCCCCGACTATGACCGAGTGATCCCGTCGAACAACGACAAGACCCTGGAGGTCGACTGCAAATCCTTTGCCGAGGCGGTGGACAGGGTGTCGACGATCTCGACCGAGAAGAGCCGGGCGGTCAAGCTCACCATCGAGAACGGCAATCTCAAGGTGTTGGCGACTAGCCCCGAGAACGGTTCCGCCGAGGAGGAGCTCGAGGCGCGCTACTTCGCCAGCCCATTGGAGATCGGCTTCAACTCCCGCTACCTCCTCGACATCGCCGAGCAGATCGATGGCGAGGGCGTGCAATTCAAGCTGTCGGATGCCGGGTCGCCGGCGATCGTGCGCGACAGCGCCGACACGAGCGAAAGCGCCCTCTATGTGCTGATGCCGATGCGGGTGTGAACGCGCCGTAACCAGCGCGCAATCCTGGCAAAAGGGCGTCTTCGGCCCCATATATGATCGATGTTTGCCGAGGCACAGGAAGCCTGCAGCAGCGCCGGTGCCGAGGTGGAGCGCGTCGGTGTGACGCGACTCGTATTGACCGACTTCCGCAATTATCGCGAGGCTAGGCTGACGCTCGACACTGCGCCGGTGGTACTCACCGGGCCGAACGGCGCCGGCAAAACCAATCTCCTAGAGGCTCTTTCCTTTCTGGCGCCGGGCCGCGGGTTGCGAAGCGCCAAATTGACCGAGATCGATCGCCGGCCCGAAAGCGGAGGCGACCCTCGCGATTCGGGCTGGGCTGTTGCCGCGGTTGTGGCGACGCGCCGCGGCGCGGTACGGGTCGGCACCGGACGGGACCCTGAGGCGAGCGAACGACGGGTCGTGCGCATCGACGGCGAGCCGGTGCGTGGCCAGGCCGCTCTTTGCGAGCGGCTCGGCGTCGTCTGGTTGACCCCGTCGATGGACCGGCTGTTCGTCGAAGGACCCGGTGCGCGCCGGCGGTTTCTCGATCGGCTGGTGCTCGGGCTCGATCCGGCGCATGCCTCGCGCGTCGCCGCATATGAGCAGGCGCTGCGCGAGCGTTCCCGCTTGTTGCGCGACGGCCCCATCGACCCGGCATGGCTGGCGGCGCTCGAGGGGGTCATGGCAGGGCAGGGTGTCGCGGTCGCGGCAGGCCGGCGTGACACCGTGCAGCGGCTCGACCGCGCTTGCGCCGAAGCAGAAGGGCCATTCCCGCGAGCCCGATTGAGCCTCGTCGGCACTGTCGAGAACTGGCTCGACGAAATGCCGGCGCTGGCCGCCGAAGCGAGGTTTTCAGCAGCGCTCGCGGCAAACCGGCAGAGCGACGCTCCGGTCGGCGGCGCAGCGCTTGGCCCGCACCGCTCCGATCTTGCCGTCAGTCTGGCAGACAAGAGCATCGCCGCCGAATTCGCTTCGACCGGCGAGCAGAAGGCGATGTTGATCGCCATCCTGCTCGCCCATGCCGCCTTGCAGCGGGCGCTGCGCGGCGAACCACCGCTGCTGCTGCTCGACGAGGTCGCCGCCCATCTGGATGCGAGCCGGCGCGCGTCGTTGTTCGAATCGCTCGCCCGTCTCGACAGTCAAGCTTGGCTGACCGGGACCGACAACGCTCTGTTTGCGCCGCTCAGATGCCACGCCCAGTTTTTGTCGGTACGCGACGGAACCTTGTCCGCAACCTCCCTCTGACTGTAAAAGAACTGAATATCAACGACATGGCCAATATTTCCACATCCGATCCGGTCGAGCGGCGCACGATCGGCGAGCGCCCGCCAGCCAACAGCGCGGCGGACCCCGCCAATGCCCCTTCCAACGGCCTTGACGAGACCTACAACGAGCAATCGATCGAGGTGCTGCGCGGGCTCGATGCGGTGCGCAAGCGGCCGGGAATGTATATCGGCGACACCGATGACGGCTCCGGCCTGCATCACATGATCTACGAAGTGGTCGACAACGCGATCGACGAAGCGCTTGCCGGCTATTGCGATACCGTCACCGTGACACTGAACGCCGACGGCTCGTGCACCGTCGCCGACAACGGCCGCGGCATCCCGGTCGGCATCCATGACGAGGAGGGGGTGTCGGCCGCCGAGGTCATCATGACCCACCTGCATGCCGGCGGGAAATTCAATCAGAATGCCTACAAGGTCTCGGGCGGGCTGCACGGCGTCGGCGTGTCGGTAGTCAACGGGCTGTCCGCGCGGCTCGACATGCGCATCTTCCGCGACGGCGCGGAATGGTTCATGCGCTTTCGCGACGGCGCGCCCGAAGCGGCGCTCGGCGAAGTGGGGCCAGCCCCGGCTTGGCCCGAGGGGACCGACCGGCAGGGATCGGCCACCGGCACCGAGATCACTTTTCTGCCGAGCCCGCAGACGTTCAGCAACACCGAGTTCGACTTCACGACGCTCGAGCACCGGCTGCGCGAGCTCGCCTTTCTGAACAGCGGCGTGACCCTGGTGCTGAACGATCTGCGCGGGGTCGAGCCGAAGAGCGTCACGCTCCACTTCGAGGGCGGGCTCGAGGCCTTTGCGCGCTATCTCGACCGCTCCAAACAGGCATTGCATACGCCGCCGATCGCGATCCGCGGCGAGCGTGACGGCATCCTGCTCGAAATCGCGATGGAGTGGACCGACAGCTATCACGAGACGATGCTGTGCTTTACGAACACCATCCCGCAGAAGGATGGCGGCACGCACCTGGCGGGTTTCCGCGCGGCGTTGACCCGCACCGTCAACGCCTATGCCAATGACAGCGGCATCGCCAAGAAGGAGAAGGTGACGTTGGCCGGCGAGGACATGCGGGAAGGGTTGACCTGCGTCCTCTCGGTCAAGGTCCCCGATCCGAAATTTTCCTCGCAGACCAAGGACAAGCTCGTCTCCTCCGAGGTGCGCCCGGTGATCGAGGGCATCGTCGCCGACAAGCTCGTGCAATGGTTCGAGGAGCACCCGGCCGAGGCCAAGAAGGTCGTCGCCAAGGTCGTCGAGGCGGCGGCGGCGCGCGAAGCGGCGCGCAAAGCACGCGATCTGACCCGACGTAAGGGCGCGCTCGACGTTGCCAACCTGCCCGGCAAGCTCGCCGACTGCCAGGAGCGCGACCCAGCCAAGAGCGAGCTCTTCATCGTCGAGGGTGACAGCGCGGGCGGCTCGGCTAAGCAGGGCCGCGACCGGCGCTTTCAGGCGATTCTGCCGTTGAAGGGCAAGATCCTCAATGTCGAGCGCGCTCGCTTTGACAAGATGCTGAGCTCGGCCGAGATCGGCACCCTGATCGCAGCCCTCGGCACCGGGATCGGCCTTGAGGACTTCGATCCCGAGAAGGCGCGCTATCACCGCATCATCATCATGACCGATGCCGATGTCGACGGCAGCCACATTCGTACCTTGCTGCTGACATTCTTTTTCCGCCAGATGGCAAGCCTGATCGACAAGGGGTTTCTCTATATCGCCCAGCCGCCGCTCTACCGCTTGCAGCGCGGTAATGCCAAAGCGGTCTATCTGAAGGACGATCCCGCACTTGAAGCCTATTGCCTCGACGCCGCGTTGCGGGACTCCGTCTTTACCCAGCACGACGGGGTCGAGCGCGCAGGCAACGATTTGCGCGATCTGCTGGAGCAGGCGCGCCTGCATCGCCGCTGGCTGCAGCCGCTCGCCGGCAAGGTCGGCGACGTCGGGGTCGTCGAGCAGGCGGCGATCGCTGGTGCGTTGTCTGCGGCCCTCCTCGGCGACCCGAACCGGGCGATCGCGGCCGCCCACCGCACCGCCGAGCGGCTCAATCTCTTGGCACCCGAACACGAACGCCTGTGGCTAGGCGAGGTCATCGCCGGCGAGGGTCTGGTCCTGAGCCGCACCCGCCAGGGTGTCGGCGAGCAGCATCTGATCGACGCGGCATTGTTGCGCTCCAGCGAGGCGCGCCGGCTCGAGACCGACGGTGAAAAATTGCGCGAGACCTATGACCGTCCCGGCACCCTCGCCGCGCGCGACAAAACCTACCCGATCACCGGCCCCGTGAGCCTCGTCGAAGCTGTCATCGAGCTCGGCCGCCGCGGCATCGACGTGCAGCGCTACAAGGGCCTCGGCGAGATGAACCCGGAGCAATTGTGGGAAACCACGCTCGACCCCGAGGCTCGAACCTTGCTCCAGGTCAAGATCAGCCATGCCGACTCGGCCGAGGAGACCTTCTCGACCCTGATGGGTGATCTCGTCGAGCCGCGCCGCGACTTCATCCAAGCCAATGCGCTGAGCGTCGCCAATCTCGACGTCTAGCGCGCGCCCCGCGACGCGCGCGGCCGGGCGCGGCAATGACGATGCGGCAGAACCGCTGCGGCCGCCGACCCGCATAAGGGGAGCGCCGTCCGTTTGAGCAGTGCCGCAGCAGCCAGACCCCCAAGACCTCCGACAGAGCGGGCGCCCAAGTGTCCGGCCATTGTCGCCTCCGCCGTGGACCCTGAGAGATTTCGCCCAGCCCCGCTCACGCTCGCCCGTTGCCGGAGGCGGGTACGGTGGGGGCAGGCTTGCTCCTTCGGTGATCGGGAGGTCACCCGCTCCTTTCCAGAGCGCTCATTCGCTCGCGGTCTTTTTGCCGATTGTGCTTCCGACCCGGGAAAGAGCTACCGTTACCCAGCATTTTCCCGTTGCGCAGGGAACGGCGGCCGGCTCAGCGGCCGCGAAAGCGCTTGTAGAACTCGACGACTTCCGGGCTTTGCTGAAAGCCGAGATCGACGGTCAGATCGGTTCCCTTGCGACTGCCGAGCGCGATCGTTTCCTCGATATGGTCGGTGACGCCGGCGCGTTTCTGCGGCGCATCGAAGACGATGCGCACCGGAAACTCGCGCTTGCCGAGGATCGATTGATCGGGGCCGGTGACCGCCACGAAATACTGGAAGTCCACCGAATCGGCCTTCGCCGCCGGACCGCGTTCGCCGACGACGATGACGTCGAGCATCAAGCGCATCGCGTCGCCGGTGGATTCGCATTTGAGGTCGGCCTCGCTCAGCAGCCCATAAAAAGCGACATTGTCGGGGCGGCGCTCCGGCGCCGGGCCGAACACGGCGGTGTTGGCGAGCGGCCGCAGGATCACTGCGCTCGGGCAGGCCTCGGCGGCCGATTTCGATGCCGAGGACGATATCCAGCCGCAGCCGGAAAGCGCGAGGAGTCCGATCAGCGCCGCACCCGGTGCGGCGCTCGCAGCCTTCACAGGCTGGCGTGCGTGCCGTCGCAGAACGGCTTACCGCCGGTCGACTTGCAGCCGCAGAGCCAGACCTCTTCGGTGGCCGCGGCGGTGAACGGGACCGGGGTCAGCCCGGTGCCCTGGTGCGAACCGTCGCAAAACGGCTGGTTGGCGCTCCGCCCGCAGGCGCACCAGAAATACCTCTTGCCGGCCTCGACGGTGACGCCGTAGGGCTCCTTTTGCGCGGGTATCGGTTCGGCCATTGTCTTGTTCCCTATCGTCGTCCTTGTTGGTGTCCGCATGCCCCGGCGGCGCGGGGTCGGACTGTATGCGAGCCGCACCCGACGCACAAGTCAGGTTGAGGTAGCGAGCGATGGCCGTCTACACCGATGTTTCCGATGATGATCTCAGAGCTTTCGCTGCGCTCTACGACATCGGCGAAGTTCTGTCCTGCAAGGGGATCGCCGAAGGGGTGGAGAACTCGAATTTCCTGCTCACCACCGATCGCGGCAATTACATTCTGACCCTTTATGAAAGGCGGGTGGCACCCACAGACCTGCCGTTCTTTATCGCGTTGATGGAGCATCTTGCGCGTCATGGGGTCGCCTGCCCGACGCCGGTGCCGGGCCGTGACGGCAGCACGCTGCGCGAGCTGTGCGGTCGCCCCGCGGCGATCGTGACGTTTCTCGCCGGGATGTGGCCGCGACGAATTCTGCCTTTCCATTGCGCGGCACTCGGCCGAGCGCTTGCCGCGTTGCATCGCGCGGGTGCTTCATTTGGGATGACACGGGCGAACGATCTCGCGGTCGCCGGCTGGCGGCGCCTATTCGAATCCTGTCGGACCCGTGCCGCCGAGGTCCAGCCTGGGCTCGCCGAGGAGCTGGCCGCCGAGCTCGAGCTGCTCGAAACCGTGTGGCCGCGCGACCTTCCCACCGGGGTGATCCACGCCGACCTGTTTCCGGATAACGTCTTCTTCCGCGATCGCGAGCTGTCCGGGCTGATCGACTTCTATTTCGCTTGCACCGACTTTCTCGCCTATGATCTGGCGATCTGCCTCAACGCCTGGTGCTTCGAAGCGGATGGCAGCCTCAATGTGACCAAGACGCGACTGCTGCTCGATGGCTATCGACGGGAACGGCCGCTCGCGCCGGCCGAACTCGCTGCGCTACCGGTGCTCGCACGTGGCAGCGCGCTGCGCTTTCTGTTGACCCGGCTGTTTGATTGGCTCAACCAACCGGCGGGGTCGTTGGTCCGGCCGAAGGACCCTGTCGAATTTCTGCGAAAGCTGCGGTTCCACCGCGGCGTAACCGGCCCGGAAGGGTACGGCCTCGATGTCTGAGCCGGCCGAGGTCGAAGTCTTTACCGACGGCGCCTGCCGCGGCAACCCGGGTCCCGGGGGGTGGGCGGCAATCCTGCGCTATCGAGGGTCAGAAAAGGAGTTGAGCGGTTTCGATCCCGACACCACCAACAATCGCATGGAGATGACGGCGGCGGTCGCGGGATTGGAAGCTCTGAAGCGCTCCTGCCGGGTGCGCCTCTACAGCGACAGCCAGTATCTGCGCGACGGCATCACCAAATGGATGCACGGCTGGAAGCGCCGCGGGTGGCTCACCGCCGACAAGCAGCCAGTCAAGAACGTCGATCTCTGGCACCGGCTCGACGCCGCCGCTGCTAGGCACGATGTCGCCTGGATCTGGGTGCGCGGTCATTCCGGCCACCCCGAAAACGAACGCGCCGATGCGCTGGCGCGGGAGCGTATCGCCGAGGCGGACCGGAATCACCGGCTCAAGGCAGGTGGCGGCTGATATCGGGCTATAGCGTCTTAAGCATCGTCTCGGCGCTGGAGACATCCACCTGCCCCGGCTGCGCTTCGACGCTGAGCGATTTGACGACGCCGTTGTCGACCAGCATCGCATAGCGCTTCGAGCGGATCCCGAGGCCGCCTTTTGTCAGATCGAGTTCGAGGCCTAGGGCACGGACAAAATCCCCGCTGCCGTCGGCCAGCATTCTAACCTTTCCTTCGGTCTTCTGTTCCTTGCCCCAGGCTCCCATCACGAACGCATCGTTGACCGCCACACAGGCGATCTCATCGATCCCCTTGGCCTTGATGTTCGCCGCCCTGTCCACGTAGCCGGGAAGGTGACGCTGGGAGCAGGCCGGAGTGAAGGCGCCGGGCACGGCAAACAGGACGACCTTCTTGTTCCGGAAGATCTCGTCGGTAGTGAACTCCTTCACGCCTTCCGGCGTCAGCTGCTTCAGCGTCACCGATGGTATCTTGTCGCCAACATTGATGGTCATGGTATCCCTCCGGTGGTGTGCGGGACCAAGAGCCTCGGACGCGGCTTGCATTCCCGCCGTTCAGGGGCACGGCGGGCAGACCGATAGCATAGAGCCGATCGCTCGGCAAATCGGAGCGCGAGCGGCGCGGCGGCGTTTTTGTAGACGAGGACGCTACCAAATCCGAGTATAGGCGTATTGGTGCGGCGCCTCGAGGTGGGAGAGGCGAGGTTGCTCGGAGGGCGCAATGAAATCGTTTACAGGTCAGCTCTTGATGGCGATGCCACAGATGTCGGATCCTCGGTTTGCCCGGTCTGTCGTCTATCTCTGCGCTCACAGCGACGAAGCAGGTGCAATGGGGCTCATCGTCAACAAACAGCTGGCCTCGCTGACCCTGGGCGAGCTGTTCGCGCAGCTCGACATCGAACCGAGCGCCGTCCCCGATTTGCGGCCGGTGCATTTTGGCGGCCCGGTCGAAGCCGGCCGAGGCTTTGTGCTCCACACGGCCGACTATCGCGAGGAGGCCACTCTCCATGTCGGCGGTAATATTTCCGTAACGGCGACGCTCGAGGTGCTGCGCGCAATCGGCAAAAATCGGGGGCCCCGCCGGAGCCTCTTTGCCCTAGGCTATGCCGGCTGGGCACCCGGTCAACTCGACGCCGAGATCCAAGCTAACGGCTGGCTTTCGGTACCCGCCGATGACGAGATCGTGTTTGCTTCCGATGACGACGGGAAGTGGAACCGGGCGCTCGCCAAGCTCGGCATCGATCTGTCCGCGTTGTCGAGCGAGGCAGGGCACGCGTAGTTGCCGGGCTCATCGCGGGCCGATGGGTCAGGATCCTGCGGCTGTGGGCAGCTTCTCAAAATGGCGGTTGTCCCAATCCTCGCGCAGGATCGCGAAGAGCAGATGGTCCTGCCACTTCCCTTCGATGCACAGGTATTGGCGGGCATAACCTTCCTGCCGGAAACCGGCTCGGACAAGCAGCGAACGGCTGGGAGTGTTGTTCGGCAGGCAAGCCGCCTCGACACGATGCAGGCGGAGCCGCTCAAAGGCGAAGGCGAGGACGAGAGGGAGCGCCGCGGTCATGTAGCGTCGCCGCGCGAACGGCTCGCCGATCCAATAGCCGAGGCTCGCCGTCTCGGAAACGCCGCGCCGCAGATTGGACAGCCCCACTCCGCCGATCAGCGTTTCGTCGTGGCTGAAAATGAACAAGTTGTAGGCTTGGTCGGTCCGCCAGTCTTCGGCATAGCGGGCTAATCGCGCCCGGAAGCTCGCCCGACTGAGCGCGTCGGCCGGCCAGCTCGGCTCCCACGGGACGAGAAATCTTCGGGAGCGGCTGCGCAGGCTGGCCCAGTCTTCGTAATCGCCGCGTTCGGGCGAGCGCAGGAAGACACGTTCACCGGTCAAGCGAAACGGCTCGGCGCGAGCGAGAAAGATGCGGGGAAAGGATTTGCGTTGCGGCGCCATTGCTATCGCAGCATCAAGCGGCGAAGCGTTCTCTGACGCGGTCGAAATCTTCCAGCCCACTCAAAGGTCCGAGTGCCGCCAGGGTCGGCGGAGCCGAGCGCCAGCGAGTCACGACACGGTGGATCGCAGCATCGTCGACCGCTTCGATGCGCCCGACGATCTCCAGTGGATCGAACGGCGTGCCGTGAATCAAGAGATGCTGCGCCAGCTGTTCGCAACGTGCCGAGGTGCTCTCGAGCGACATCAGCAGACCCGCCTTCATCTGCGTCTTGGCACGGTTGAGCTCGACCGGGGTCAACCCGTCCTCGAGACGGAGGACCTCCTGGCACACCGCAGGCAGGAGTTCGGCCGCCTCGGCTTCGCCGGTGCCGGCATAGACGCCGAACAGTCCGCCGTCGCGGTAGCCATGGACAAACGAGTGGATCGTGTACACCAACCCCCGCTTCTCGCGGATTTCCTGGAACAGGCGGGAGGACATGCCCCCGCCGAATGCCGTCGAAAGCACGCAGGCGGCGTAATAATCGGGATCGCCGAGCACCACCCCGGGGAAACCAAGAACGAGGTGCAGTTGCTCGAGATCCCGCTGCTCGCGCCGGTCGCCCCCGGCATAGCACGCCGGCTCGGTCGGCGCCGGCCGGTCTGCCGGCAAGCCCGCCAGCAACTCATCGGCTAGTTGCGCTATGCGGTCGTGCTCGAGATGCCCAGACGCCGCGAGCACCATCCGGCGCGCTCCGTAATGGGTGCGCAGATAGCGAATGACCGTGTCGCGCTCGATCCGGCGGATGATTTCCGGCTTGCCGAGGACCGGCCGGCCCATCGCCTGGTCGGGATACGCGCATTCTTGGAAATGGTCGAACACAATATCGTCGGGAGTATCGTTTGCTTGGCCGATTTCCTGAAGGATTACCGCGCGCTCGCGTTCGAGCTCCTCCGGCTCGAAAGTGGAATTCTGCAGTATGTCGGAGAGGATATCGAGAGCCAGTGAGACGTCCTCTTTGAGCATTTTGGCATAGTAGGCCGTGCTTTCACGCGAGGTGTAGGCGTTGAGATGGCCGCCGACCGCTTCGATCTCCTCGGCGATCGCGAGAGCGCTACGCCGCTCGGTGCCTTTGAAGGCCATATGCTCGAGAAAATGCGCGACCCCGTTGATGTCGGACGGCTCGTGCCGCGTGCCGACATCGACCCAGATACCGAGCGAGACGGTGTCGACGGTGTCGATGCGGTCGGTAGCGATCCGCAATCCGTTGGCCAAAGTGGACAGCTGAGGCGTCATTCTGTGATCCGATCAGGAGTGTCCGGCGCGCCGTGCGCGAGCGCAAATAAACCGTGTCAGGGCGCCCAGATCGTTGGGCAGCACCACGAGACGCTCGCGGCGTTCGAGGATGTCGCCGAGCGCAGCGGGCAACGCCGGACGACGGCCGGTCGCGCGCTCGACCGTGTCCGCGAACTTCGCCGGATGGGCGCAGGCCAGAGCGATCATCGGCGCGGCGTGACGGCTCGCGCCGACTTCGGCTCGCGCCGCGGCAACCGCGACGGCGGTGTGCGGGTCGATCAGCGCCCCGCAACGGGAATAGGTCTCGGCGATCGTGTGCATCGTTCGAGTGTCGTCGACCTTGCAAGCCGAAAACAAGCAACGCGCCATGCGCCAGCTTTGCTGATCCTCGGGCATGCTGCAGTCTTGCCGAAATGCCTGCATCGCGGCGCCGACGGATGCCCCGCTGCGGCCCTTTAGCTCAAACAGCAGACGCTCGAAGTTGCTCGACACCTGGATGTCCATGCTCGGGCTGAGGCTCTGCTCGACAGGGGCGATCGCCATCCGCCCGGTGGCAAAGTAGCGAGCGAGAATGTCGTTGCGGTTGGTGCCGATGACCAGCCGGTCGATCGGCAGCCCCATGCGGCGAGCGACATGCCCGGCGTAGACATTTCCGAAATTGCCGGTTGGCACACTAAAGGAAATTGCGCGGGCCGGAGCGCCTAGGGCCACTCCCGCGGCAAAATAGTACACGGTCTGAGCGGCGATGCGGGCCCAGTTGATCGAGTTGACCGCCGAGAGACTGAGCGTGCGCCGCAGCTTCGCATCGGCAAACAGGGCTTTGACGAGATCCTGGCAGTTGTCGAAGGTGCCCTCGATGGCGATGGCATGGGCATTCGGCGAATCCACCGTCGTCATCTGCCGGCGTTGGATCTCGGACACCCGTTCATGCGGGAAGAGCACGAATATGTCGATTGCTTGACGGTCGCGGCAAGCCTCGAGCGCGGCACTGCCGGTGTCTCCCGAGGTTGCGCCAACGACGGTTATATGCTCCCGCCGCCGCGCCAGCACCGCATCGAACATCCGGCCGAGGAGTTGCAGCGCGAGATCCTTGAAGGCGAGCGTCGGCCCGTGAAACAGCTCAAGCAGCCACAACTGCTCGTCGAGCTGGACCAGTGGCACGACCGCGGTCCGATCGAAGACGCGGTAGGCCGCCGCGGTGAGGTGCCGGAGCTCATCGGGTGCAAAAGATTCGCCGACGAATAGCGAAACGACGCGAGCCGCGAGCTCGGCATATGGCAGGCCGGCATAGTCCCGTATATCCGATGCGCGCAGCTCCGGCAGCCGATCCGGCACGTACAGCCCGCCGTCTTCTGCGAGGCCGGCAAGCAGCGCCTCGGCAAACGTGATCGTCGACGGCGACGGGTGGCGGTCTCGGGTGCTGAGGTAACGCACGTGTTCAGGTCCAATCGAGATCCCGAGCCTATCGCCGCTTCCGCACCCCCGCAACCGTATCAGGCATCGCGCGGGAATTGGGCTCCCAGGAGCAAGCGTCCGGCGCGACGTCCGCGCCGTCGAATCACCTTGGAACGTAGAAGGTCCCGTCCTGCGATCGCCAAGCGATGCGGTAATATCGATCGACGGCATAAAGCACGTCGTCGGTGAAGCGACTGAATTTACGCGGGTAATGAAGAATGTGACACGAGGACGCTTCCAGATCGTCACAAATGTCGGCGCGCAGTTGCACAACCGTAAACTCCCTGGCAGCAAGACGCTGGATCAATACATTTTGGTCGAGCCGGCCGGCCAGGATAAGTTGGCGCGAATTGAAGGGGTCGATGGTAAACGGCTGCCCCGCGCGGTAGCACAGAAGCAAGCTCTCGCACATCGCCGGTCCGTGCTGTTTCGATATGTACTCTGCTTCGGCCAAAAACGACTGTTCGGCTCGGTGGTCGAGCTCCAGCAAGCTGCCAGTGTGGTAAATCTGCGCAAACGCTTGCGGGCTTCTCGCCAAGATCGGCTGCGCCAGCAATAACGGCGACAGGCCGAGCGCGACCGTGGCCACCCGTTCGTGCGCGAGAACCCCGGCAATCATGCGGATGCGCAGCTCGTGCAGCGTGACGCCGGCGGCGATGGCGAGAAACACCGCCGCATCTTGAAACATATTGTATGATGTCCCCTCAAATCCTGAAGTAATCGTCGCGAGAAAAATAGACGCGATACCGTATGAGGCGAGGATGCGACGATCGGGTGAGAAAACCGCTCGCGCAAACAACAGAATCAACGCCAGTGGGAATTCGCTCAAACGCAAATATTTTGCCAAGTGGTAACGCACGCCGTGCCAAGCAAAAAGCCGAGGCGCCAGCAGGTGATCAATGAAGTCGCCACCGGCGACGAGATAGGTGAGCCCGAGGCAGCCCGCCGCCAGAGCGGCGCAGCAGCCGACCCAATACAGTAGCCAGCGCGGCGAGCGGATGGCGAGGTCAATGGTGATCGCCAGCGGGATCGCCATAACGTTATGCTTGACGAAGCCGCCGAGCACGACCAGGAGGGCGGTGCGCAAGAGGCTGAGCCGATCGGGGGGCCCAGATATATAACTGACAAGGCCGCCAAGCATGACCGCCTCGCCAAGAGTTTGCGGATCGTCGACCGCGACCCAGGCGGGAGCGACGAGATAACAAAAACCGAGGGCGCAGCCCGCGCCGAAAATCGCA
>Ga0306921_10002797_pt1 | contig 17529 bp, 16 predicted proteins | sample sta12Cox44000080_FD_203760 | JGI IMG/M metagenome (GOLD analysis project Ga0306921, IMG submission 203760) | Lab enrichment of tropical soil microbial communities from Luquillo Experimental Forest, Puerto Rico - statoxic.12C.oxic.44.000.080 (v2)... | ecosystem: Environmental > Terrestrial >... | reverse complement strand
GGAACCGGCCGGCTTTGACGTCGGAGATCAGATCGCGGTTGGTGGCCGAGACGATGCGGACGTCGACCTTGACGGCCTTGCGCGCGCCGACCGGCTCGACCTCGCCCTCCTGGATGGCGCGTAGAAGTTTCACCTGCGCCGCGGCCGGCAGCTCGCCAACCTCGTCGAGGAACAAGGTGCCGCCGGAGGCCTCGACGAATTTTCCGGTGTGCCGCTCGGTGGCGCCGGTGAACGAGCCTTTCTCATGCCCAAACAGAATCGACTCGACGAGGTTCTCCGGCATGGCGCCGCAGTTCACCGCCACGAACGGCTTGGCGCGGCGCTCGCTGCAGCCATGGATGGCGCGCGCGATCAACTCCTTGCCGACGCCGGATTCGCCTGCAATCTGCACCGGGATGGTCGAGGCCGCGGCCTTCTCCGCCATGCGCAGCACCGCCTGCATATTGGCGCTCTTGGTGAGGATGTCGTCGAAGGAAAGAGTACCCGCGCGGCTGTGCTTGATGCGGTTGAGTTCGCCTTCGAGTGCCGAGGTGTTGAGCGCGTTGCCGATCGAGACCTGCAAGCGCTCGGCGCCGACCGGCTTGACCACGAAATCGACGGCGCCGGCGCGCATCGCCGACACCACGTTGTCGATGCCGCCGTGGGCGGTCTGGACGATCACCGGCACGTTGACGGCACCTTGGCGCAGCCGTGCCAGCACGCCGAGCCCGTCGAGGTTCGGCATGACGAGATCGAGAATCACGCAGTCGATGCGGGGACCGTCGGCGCCGGATAAAAGCGACAGCGCCGCGTCGCCGTTATCGCGCACGATCGCCTCGTAGCCGGATTTCTGCAGCATGGCCTCGAGGAGCCGGCATTGCACCGGATCGTCGTCGACAACGAGAATGGCCATGCGGGTACCCCGGCTACGCTAGGTTACGGCGGCACGCGCGCGAGCTGTGCCGTTTCGGGGCACTTTGCGCCGGGGAGGCTTAATGGGGTGTTAAGGCGGGGTCCGCTCGCCTACAGCGCCAGCCGCACGTTGCAGACATCCGGCGCGTTCAGATCCTCGCTGATGGCGAAGCCAAGCTCGCGGCACATGGTCAGCATCGGCTCATTCTCGCGCAGGACTTGCCCTTCGACAACGCGCAGGCCTTTGGCGCGGGCGTAGGCGACGATCAACTGCATTAACTGCCAGCCCAGCCCGTGGCTCTTCAGATCCGAGCGGATCAGGATGGCGTATTCGCCGGACGCCCCGTCCGGCTTGTCGTGCAGGCGCGCCACGCCGAGCATCGCGCCCGTTGCCTCATCGAGCGCGATGAAGGCCATGGCCTTAGCGTAGTCGAGTTGAATGAAGCGGGCGAGGAAGTCGTGGCTGAATTCCTTCACCGGACCGAAGAAACGCAGCCGCACATCGTCCAAGGTCACACCGGCAAGGAACGGTCCGTAGAGTGGCTCGTCGTCCGGCCGGAGTGGCCGGACATGAACCGCCTGCCCGTCGGGCAACGTGATGTGGCGGTTCCAGTCGCGCAGATCGATGGCGATTGTGACCTCCTCGTGCCGACCCCGCGCACGATCTTTGCGGCCGCTAGGCCCGCACCAACAGACCCCGCGCCTGCGCAATCGCCGCCCGCGCAAACTCCGCGAGCTGCGCGTCGGAGGCGTTGGCGATGGGGTGACCGATGACGGCGAATTTGTAGGCTGGCATGCCCAGCACCTTGGCCATCATCTCGGCGGCGCTGGTGAAGCGCGATGTCATCACCCCAAGCGCCGGGACCCCTTGCCGTTCAGCCGTGATTGCGTCGTGCAGACTGCACGATGAGCAGCTACCTCAATCGCCGACGCCGGTGACCACGGCCTGCCAGTTTTTGATCTCGTCGACGATCGCCGCGGCGGCGGGCGCGCTGTAGTTTGCCTTGCGGCGATAAACAATGTCGGCGACGCCGAATTCGTCGCGCAGCATGCGGTCGAGATGGGCGAAGAAGCCCTGCGTGCCTTCCTTGCCGTTGGAGATGAAGCCGATGGTTTTGCCTTTGAGGGAAGAAAGCCGTGGGGCCGGCTCGCCGCCGGCGGATTTGCGCTCGTTGGTCGGATCGAACACGCGCAGGATCATGCGTTTCCCTCCGCTCAGTCTTTCGGCGGCTCGCAGTCGACGCAGGCGCCGATCGCCGCGGTCACGGCTTTCGTTTTGCTGCCGAACCATGGCGCGATGACGGCGCCGAAGCCGCCGGCCGGTCCGCCGGCCGCGATGACTAGCAGATGATCGGGCGAGTCGAGCGCGGTGTGCACGGTCTCGCCGCGGTCGCGCACTACGGCGCCCTTGCCGACCTCGGCCCATTCGGCACGGCGGATGCGGGCGCGCTCATAGACGAATTCGGCGATGTCGCGCTTGGTCCAGCCGGCGTCCTGGATGGGCTCGCGTAATTGCTTCGGAATAACGATGGCGTAGTTGCCGCCATAGATCGAATAGTGGCGCTGGTTGGCGCGCATCTCGGCGGCAAAGGTTTCCAGAATCTCGCGCGGGTCCTTGGTCCACTCGTTCATGATCTGCCGCGGCGCCATGGCGCCCATCACGGTGACGGCCGAGACGCCGCCAGGAATGCCGCGCGTGACCGACAGCGGCTGCCAGGTGGTGTCCTCCTCGTCCTCGGCGATGCAGTAGGAGAACTTGCCGGGATGGCCCAGCGTAGAGCGGTCGATGCCGCCAGGCCGCGCGTCGAGCAGATTGATCAGCGCAAGCCGCATGGCGCGGCCGATCGCGGCGGTGGCGCGGTCGGAGTTGGCGAGCGCGTTGAAGGTCGAGTTGGCGCCGATCTCCAGACGAATGGGCCCGTTGATGATGACCAGAAGCGCCGCGCCGCCGGTGCTCGAGGTGACGCCGTGCAGGAGGAATTCCTCCTTCATCAGCGCCTGCCAAGCGGTGGCGACGATGGGGAAGTGCATCGGCAGGCAGCCGGCCATGACCGCGTTGATGGCAAGCTTCTCCGCCGTGATCGGCTGCGTGCGCACGGGCTCGATGCCGACCAGCTGATCGGGCGGCATCAGCGCCCAGTCGAGGCAGGCGGCGACGTCGTCTTCGGTCGGCGGCACGATGGGCAGGCCGTCGGTCCAGCCGTTGGAGTGATACAACTCCTGCGCCGCGGCAAAGTCGTCGACGTCGTAGGCCTTCGAGGTGAGGTGCATCAGGTCCCTCGATTGCGCCGGCCGAATTGCATCAGGCCCCGCGCCGCAAGGATACATAGCCAAACGTGCAATTCAAAGCGGCGGCGCAGTGCCTTGCGGCGGCCGCAAGTTCGCGCCACATGAAGCGCGGTGAGGAGCCCCGCGCCAATGCCAAAAGCTGCCCGAAAGATCACGACCAGAACTGCCCCCAAGCGTCCCGCGGGAAAGAGCCGCGCCAAGCCCAAGACCGTGCTCGGCACGCTGCCGGAATGGAATCTCGGAGACCTTTACGCGGGCCTCGCCGATCCGGCGGTCAAGCGCGACCTCGACCGCGTCGATGCCGACTGCGTCGCGTTCGAAGAGGCCTATAAGGGCAAGCTCGCCGCCCTCGCGGCCGCGCCGGACGGCGGCGCTGCGCTCGGCAAAGCGGTGCGCCGCTACGAGGCGATCAGCGATCTCAGCGGGCGGCTCAGCTCCTACGCGACGCTGATCCACGAGGGCGACACCGTCGATCCGGCGCGCACCAAGTTTTACGGCGATGTGCAGGAGCGCATGACCGCGGCGTGGACGCGGCTGCTTTTCTTCGAACTCGAGCTCAACCGCATCGACGACGCGGTGCTCGACGCCGCCATGGCCGATGGGGTGCTCGGCCATTACCGGCCGTGGCTCGAGGACGTGCGCCGGTATCGGCCCTATCAGCTCGAGGACCGCGTCGAGCAGCTGTTTCACGAAAAGTCGATGACGGCCTATTCGGCCTGGAACCGGCAGTTCGACGCCACCATCGCCAACCTGCGCTTCAAAGTCACGGGCAAGACGCTCGCCATCGAGCAGACGCTCAATCAGTTGCAGGATCGCGACGGCAAAAAGCGCAAAGCCGCTGCGGAGGCGCTTGCCGCGACATTCAAGCAGGGCGTTCAGCAGTTCACGTTGATCACCAACACGCTCGCCAAGGACAAGGAGATCGCCGACCGCTGGCGCGGCTTCGCCGACATCGCCGACGACCGCCATCTGTCGAACCGGGTCGAGCGCGAGGTTGTCGATGCGCTGGTGGTCGCGGTGCGCGCCGCCTATCCGCGGCTGTCCCATCATTACTATGCGTTGAAAGCGAAGTGGTTCGGCAAGACACGGCTGCCGCATTGGGATCGCAACGCGCCGCTCCCGCAGGTGCCGACGCGCACCATCGGCTGGCCTGAAGCCAAGGACACCGTGCTGACCGCCTATGGCGCGTTCTCACCGAAGATGGCGACGATCGCCGCGCGCTTCTTCGACGAGCGCTGGATCGATGCGCCGGTGCGCCCGGGCAAGGCGCCCGGCGCATTCTCGCACCCGACGACGCCGTCGGCGCATCCCTATGTGCTGCTCAACTATCAGGGCAAGCCGCGCGACGTGATGACGCTGGCGCACGAGCTCGGCCACGGCGTGCATCAGGTGCTGGCGGCGCCGAATGGCGCGCTGATGGCGCCGACGCCGCTGACCTTGGCCGAGACCGCGAGCGTGTTCGGCGAGATGCTGACATTCAAGAAGCTTCTCGCAGCGACCGGCGACGGCAAGGAGCGCAAGGCCATGCTCGCCGCCAAGGTCGAGGACATGATCAACACCGTGGTGCGGCAGATCGCGTTCTACAGCTTCGAGCGCGCAGTCCACACCGAGCGCAAGAACGGCGAACTGACTGCCGATCGCATCGGCGAACTCTGGCTCGACGTGCAGCGCGAAAGCCTCGGACCCGCGATCGAGATCAAGCCCGGCTACGAAACGTTCTGGGTCTACATCCCACACTTCATCCATTCGCCGTTCTACGTCTATGCCTACGCCTTTGGCGATTGCCTGGTGAACTCGCTCTATGCGGTCTACGAGTACGCCGCCGAAGGCTTCGCCGAGCGCTACCTCGCCATGCTCGCCGCCGGCGGCACCAAGGCTTACGGCGAACTGCTCAAGCCGTTCGGGCTCAACGCCCGCGATCCAGCGTTCTGGGAGCGCGGCCTCGGCGTGATCGAGCGGATGATTGCGGAGTTGGAAAGCTTGGGTTGACGGCATCGCTGCTTTCGTTTCCCGTAATTGCAATGGCCAAACCGGATCAACCTACCGACCGCGAAAAAAATCGCTTGTCTGCCCGCGCCGCGCGCTATGCGCGGGTCGGCGCCAATGTCGGCGGCGTGGCGGCGCGCTATGCCGGCCGGCGGCTTCTCGGCGGCGAGCCCGACCGCGCCGGCGAGGCGAGCGCGCTGTCCTCGGCGCTCGGCCGGCTCAAAGGCCCGCTGATGAAGGTCGCCCAATTGATGGCGACCATTCCCGATCTTCTGCCGGCGGAATACGCCGCCGAATTACAGAAGCTGCAGAGCGAAGCGCCGCCGATGGGCTGGGCCTTCGTCAAGCGCCGCATGGTGGCGGAGCTCGGCGCTGACTGGGCGAAAAAATTCGACAGCTTCGAGCATCATCCGGCCGCCGCCGCTTCGCTCGGCCAGGTGCATCGCGCGCGTTCGCTCGACAGCGCAGCGCTCGCTTGCAAGCTGCAATATCCCGACATGCAGTCGGCCGTCGAAGCCGACCTACAGCAGCTGCAATGGCTCCTTGCCATTCGCCGCCGCCTCGATGCGGCCATCGACACCACCGAGATCGCCGAGGAGATCGGCGCTCGCGTCCGCGAGGAGCTGGACTACAAACGCGAGGCCAAGCACGTCGCGCTTTACCGGATTATGCTCGGCGGCGTCGACATCGTGCGCGTGCCGCGGGCGTGGCCGAAGCTGTCGACCGGACGGCTGCTCACGCTCGACTGGCTCGACGGCAGCAAGATGCTCGCCCACAAGAACGATCCTCTCACTGCGCGCAACGCGCTGGCGAAGGCGATGTTCACCGCCTGGTGGTTTCCGTTCAGCCGCTTCGGCGTCATCCACGGCGACCCGCATCTCGGCAATTACACGGTCTTTGGCCTCGACGGCGACAGTGCGCGCAAGACGTGGGCAACCGCCGGCATTAACCTGCTCGACTACGGCTGCATCCGCATCTTCCCGCCGAAATTCGTGCAGGGCGTGGTCGACCTCTATCACGGGCTGTTGCGCGGCGACGACGATCTCGTCGTGCACGCCTACGAAACATGGGGGTTCCGGCGGCTGTCGCGCGAACTGATCGACACGCTCAACATCTGGGCGCGCTTTATCTACGCGCCGCTGCTCGACGACCGCGTCCGCACCATTGCCGACGGGGTCAAGCCGTCGGAATACGGCCGCCGCGAAGCGTTCCGCGTGCATCAAGCGCTCAAACAAAGAGGCCCGGTGACGGTGCCACGCGAATTCGTCTTCATGGACCGCGCCGCCATCGGCCTCGGCGCGGTGTTCTTGCATCTGCGCGCAGAATTGAATTTCTACCACCTGTTCAACGAGGCGATCGAGCGCTTTGCCATCGACCGCGTCGCCAAGCGCCAGGCTGATGCGCTGGCGGAGGTCGGGCTAGCGCACGCGCATTAGCAACAGCTGCACTCGATGCCCTCCGCCCAGATCAGCGCGTTCTTCATGAAGGCCGGCGGCAGGTCGTCCTCGACGACGTCGGCGAGCGGCTTGAACACCTTGAAGTGATGCCGCCCGGCGGCCGTCCAGAACGCGATATGGGTCTCGATCGGGGGGCAGCCCGGCATGCCGCAGGCCACCTCCGCGACCATCACGGTCTCGTCGTCGGCGAGCGCGAAGCGCGTCTTGGTCCAGTCGCGCACGCGGTCGAGCGTTGCGGTATCTGCGGCCCTTTTCTTGCCGAAGCCGAGCATTGCGACCCATGCCGTCATGCCGGCCTTGTGCCGGGCATCCACGTCTTACTATTTTAGCCAACAAAACGAAGACGTGGATGGCCGGCTCAGGCCCGCCCATGACCAAGAAAAGGAGCCAACGTGGCTGAGAACGTATTGGCGGCGGTGCGCACCGGGCCTAGCAAGACCGAGATCCGCGAATATCCCATGCCGGATGTCTCGGAGGACGCGGCGCTGATGAAGATGGAGGTCGGCGGCATCTGCGGCACCGACGTCAAGCTCTACAAGCACCCGCCGAACAACAAGCCCACGATCATGGGGCACGAAAACATCGGCACTATCGCCAAGGCTGGCCGCGAGTTCACCCGCCGCAAGGGGTTCAAGGAGGGCGACCTCGTCTTCGTCGAGCACTATGTGATGTGCGGTAAATGCGAATGGTGCCACGCCGGGCAGTATCGCCACTGCGAGAACACCAACTGGCGCACCAATCCCGATGCGATCCGGTATGGCTATACGTCGGACGAGAAACCGCCGCATCTGTGGGGCGGCTTCGCGCAATACATGTACCTGCCGTGGAACGCGGTCGTGCACCACGTGCCGAAGGGCGTGACGCCCGAGCTCGCCGGGTTGGTCACGCCGATGGCGAACGGCGTCGAGTGGTCGCTGATGGACGGCGGCGTCGGCTATAACTCGACGGTGCTGATCCAGGGCCCGGGCCAGCAGGGCCTGTCGCAGACCGTGATCTGCAAGCAGGCCGGCGCATCGCTAATCATCGTCACCGGCACATCGAAAGATAAGGCGCGCATGGACGTCGCCAAGAAACTCGGCGCCGATTACGTCATCGATGTGCAGAAGGAAGATCCGCTCGCGCGGATTATGGAAATTACCGGCGGCAAGGGCGTCGACGTCGCGCTCGACTGCACCGCAGGCGCCGGGGCCATTCCTATCATGCTCGGCATCGAGGCGCTCAAGCGCAAGGGCGGCATCATCGTGGCGCAGGGGGAGCTGGCGCAGTTCCCGAATTTTCCGCTGGAGAAATTCACGGTGAAGTTCATCACCATGAAGAGCGCGCGCGGCCACAGCTACAAGGCCTGCGAGCTGGCGCTGGCGCAGCTTGCCTCGAAGCGCTTTCCGCTCGAGCTCGTCACCACCCACCGCTTCGGCCTCAAAGACGTCGACACCGCCATCAAATCGGTGGGCGGGGAGGGCGTGCCGGACGTGATCCACGCTTCGCTGATGCCATGGCTGTGACGGCCGCAATGCCGCAGGGCGCGATGTCGCCCCCGTGCTATGGTCAGCCATGATCTTGCACTGAAGGAGGCGCAGATGGCGGCGACGCGGCACGTTCGTTCGTGGCTCATCCATTCGTGGCTCATCGCGGGACTGACCGCAGTCGCGGCGCCCGGCGTGGCCGGCCGCGCCCACGCGCAGGAGCTCACCATCGGCACCATCGGCTCCGCCAGCGACGCGCCGCTCTTCATCGCCGACGGCATGGGCTACTACGCCGAGCAGGGACTGAAGGTGAAATTCATCCGCTTCGATTCGGCGGCCAAGATGATCCCTTCGCTCGGCTCCGGCGAAGTCGACGTCGGTAGCGGCGCCACCTCGGCCGGGCTCTACAACGCGGTCAAACGCGGCATCGGGATCAAGATCGTCTCCGACAAGGCGCGCAACGCCAAAGGCTACGGCTTCCAGGCCATCATGGTGCGCACCGACCTGCTCGACGGCGGCAAGGTCAAAAGTCTGCAAGACTTCAAGGGACTGAAGGTCGCGATGTCGGCCAACGGCAACAGCGAAAACGCCATCATGAATTACGCGCTGGTGAAGAACGGATTGAGCTATGCCGATATCGATCCGGTGTTCCTCGGCTTTCCCAACCAGATCGCGGCCTACGCTAACAAGGCCATCGACGCCAGCCTGACGGTCGAGCCGACGGTCACCGAGGTGCTCAAGCTCGGCACCGCGAAGCGCCTGGTCGGCATCGATGAGGTTATCCCGGACTGCCAGACTGCGGTGGTGTTCTACAGCCCGAAATTCGCAGAAGCGCAGCCCAACAACGCCAAGAAATTCATGGTGGCGCTGGTCAAGGCCATGCGCTTCTACAACGACGCGCTGAAAGACGGCCACATCGCCGGTCCCAACGCCGACCAGGTGGTCAAGATCCTCACCGAATATTCCTTCCTCAAGGACCCGGCGGTGCACCGCGCCATCATCTCGCAGGCGGTCGATCCCGACGGCCAGCTCGACATGTCGTCGCTAAAGATGTCGTGGCAGTTCTTCGTCGACACCAAGCAGATCGACGGCTCGGTCAAGGTCGACGATGTGGTCGACTTGAGCTACGTGCATGAGGCCGCGAAGAAACTCGGGCCTTACGTGAAGAACGCCGCATCGCATTAAGGCGTACGATTGAAACCAAAGGCGATTCTGATCGTTATTATCGTTGGCCATTGATGGCCGCGATGCATTGTTATTTGGTACTGGGCGACTGCGATGCCGCGGTATTTTATTCGCAAATCCGTTGCCAGGCTGCAGGCGGAAGCCGAAGAGGCCGAATTCCAGCGGCTGACCACCCATGACGGCGTGCCGCTTAAGCGCAGCCTATCGGCGCTTGCGCTAGTATCGCTCGGCATCGGCGACATCATCGGCGCCGGCATATTCGTGCTGACCGGGCACGCCGCCGCGGCCAATGCGGGGCCTGCGATCACGCTGTCGTTCGTGCTGGCCGGCTGTGTCTGCGCCTGCGCGGGCTTATGTTACGCCGAGATGGCCTCGACCGTGCCGATCGCCGGCAGCGCCTACACCTACGCCTATGCCACGATGGGCGAGCTGATCGCCTGGATCGTCGGCTGGGATCTGATCTTCGAATACGCGCTCGGCGCCTCGACCGTCGCCATCGGCTGGTCCGGCTACGTGGTGAGCTTCCTCAACGACTTCAGCATCGCCGTGCCGCGTGCCTATGCGGGAGCGCCGTTCGCCTACGACGCCGCGCATGGGGCGTGGCAAACGACCGGCACCGTTGTCAACGCGCCGGCCATGTTCGTCGTTGTCGCCGTCACCGCCTTGGTGGTGATCGGCATCCACGAGTCGGCGCGCGTCAACAATGTCATCGTCGCGATCAAGCTTGCCATCATCGTCTTGTTCATCGTCATGGCCGTGCCGTATTTCAGCACCGCCCACTGGGTGACGGCCACAAACCCCGAAGGCAATTTCATTCCGCCGAGCGCCGGCGTCGGGCAGTTCGGATGGAGCGGCATTGTCCGCGGCGCCGCCGTGGTGTTTTTCGCCTATATCGGCTTCGACGCCGTGTCGACCACCGCGCAGGAGGCGAAGGATCCGAAGCGTGACATGCCGATCGGCATTCTCGGCTCACTCGCGATTTGCACTGTGCTCTACCTCGCGATCGGCCTCGTGCTGCCCGGCATCGTGCCCTACGATAAGCTCAACGTCCCCGATCCGATTGCCGTGGGGATCAATGCCATCGGGCTGAAGTGGCTCGCGCCGATCATGAAGCTTGGCATCATCCTCGGTCTGACTTCGGTCATCCTGGTCGGAATTGTGGGCCAGCCGCGCATCGTCTATTCGATGGCGCGCGACGGCCTGCTGCCGCCGGTCGCCCGCAGGGTGCACCCGCGGTTTCGCACGCCTTATGTCACCACAATGATCACCGGTGCCGTCGTTACCGTTCTCGCGGGGCTATTGCCGATTGGCCTCGTCGGCGAGCTCGTCAGCATCGGCACGCTGTTCGCCTTCACCATCGTGTGCGTCGGCGTGCTGGTGCTACGCATCCGCGAGCCCGACGCGCCGCGGCCGTTTTGTACGCCCGCGGTCTATCTCGTGGCGCCGTTCGGCGCGGCGGCGGGCCTGCTGCTGATGTTCGGGCTACCGCTCGATACCTGGCTGCGCTTCGGTCTCTGGCTTCTCATTGGGCTTGCGGTGTACGCGCTCTACAGCGTGCGCCACAGCCGGGCGCAGCTTGCCGCGGCGTAGAGCGCTGCCCGCTTCACCATTGTCGGTCGGCGTGCTAGGGCCTCACGGTTCGGGGCAAGTGTGGTGAGGTTTGCGATAGTGTCGGCTCTTTCCATCTTCGTTGCCCGCGGCACGGCTAACGCGATCCCGATCTGGTTCGTCACGGCGGCGACTTACGCCGAGGTGCGCGGCCGGCTCGACGCCGAGGCGCGCGCCTTTGTCGACGCCGCGAAGTTCGAGCCCAAGGCCGGGCGTCATCTGCTGTTGCCGGGAAAGGCGGGCTTGAGCGGCGTGCTCTTCGGCCTCGAAGGTGCCGACGATACCAAGGATCTGTTCCTGCCCGGGCGGCTCGCGCAAAGCCTGCCTGACGGCGTTTATCGCTTCGCCAACGAGCCGCACGATGGGCGGCTCGCCGCGCTCGCCATCGCGCTCGGTGCCTATCGTTTCACCCGCTATCGCAAGGCCGACGGTTCCGACATCAAGCTCGAAGTGTCGCAAAGCCTCGACCGCGATGACCTCCGCCACATCGTCGAGGGCGTGACCTTGGCGCGCAATCTCATCAACACGCCGGCGAACGACATGGGCCCGGCCGATCTCGAAGCGGCGTCGCGCGAGCTTGCCGCCCGCCATAAGGCCGAAATCCGCACAACCGTCGGCGACGATTTGTTGGCGCAGAATTTCACCTTGATCCACGCGGTCGGCCGCGCCGCCGCCGCGCAAGCGGCGCCGCGGCTGATCGACATGGTGTGGGGCGACCCCAACCATCCGCGCGTGACTTTGGTCGGCAAGGGCGTCTGCTTCGATACTGGCGGCCTCGACATTAAGCCCGACACCGGCATGCTCAACATGAAGAAGGACATGGGCGGCGCAGCCACCGCGCTCGCGCTCGGCCACATGATCATGGCGCGCAGCTTGAAGCTCCGGCTGCGTGTCCTCATCCCGGCGGTCGAAAACTCCATCGCCGGCACAAGCTTCCACCCGCGCGACATCTACACCTCGCGCAAGGGTATCACTGTCGAGATCGGCAACACCGATGCCGAGGGTCGGCTCATCCTTGCCGATGCGCTTTCGCTCGCCGACGACGAGAAGCCGGAGCTGATCGCCGATTTCGCCACGCTGACCGGCGCCGCGCGCGTTGCGCTCGGCCCCGACCTGCCAGCGTTCTTCACCGACGACGACGTGCTTGCCGACGACCTGATGGCGCGCGGGCTTGCCGAGAACGATCCGCTGTGGCGGCTGCCGCTGTGGCGGCCCTACGAGTCGATGCTGGAATCCAAGGTCGCCGACATCAACAATGTCGGCGGCGGCCAGGGCGGCGCCATCACCGCGGCATTGTTCATGCGCCGCTTCGTCACCGTTAAATCCTGGCTGCATTTCGATCTGTTCGCTTGGAGCGCGTCGGCGAAGCCCGGCCGGCCCGAAGGCGGCGACTGCCAGGCGGCGCGCGCGCTCTACGCGCTGCTCGCCGACCGCTACGGCTGAGCGATGGCCGCCTTCGATCCGCGCGCCACGCCGGCTCGGCCCGATCTCGCGGCCAAGGCGCTCGAGGGCAAGATCGTGGCGGCGCGCTATGTCGAGGGGCACTTGCGCGAAGTGATCGAGCCGCAAGCGCCGCTGCGCGCCACTCCGCGGCCCGATGCGGAGCTGCTCACCGAGGCACTCAAGGGCGAGCGCGTCACCATCTACGATGCCAACGGCGAAGGTTGGGCCTGGGGGCAGTTGGCGTCCGACGGCTATGTCGGCTGGCTGCCGGAGAACGCGCTAGCCGCGCCCGGTCCGGCGCCGACCCACAAAGTCGCGGCGCTACGCACGCTCACGTTTCCAGGCCCGTCGATCAAAACGCCGCCGCTCGAGGCGCTGCCGCTCGGCGCGCGGCTCGCCGTCGCGCGCATGGAAGAGCGCATGGCGGTAACGCACGCTGGCGCCCAAGCCAATTCCTACGTGCCGGCCGCGCATCTTGCGCCGCTTGACCAAAATGAAACCGACTTCGTCGCGGTCGCCGAGCGTTTCCTCGGCGCGCCGTATCTCTGGGGCGGCAAAACTGCGCTCGGTCTCGATTGCTCCGGCCTAGTGCAAGTTGCGCTCACCGCCTGCGGCATGCCATGCCTGCGCGACAGCGACATGCAGGAGCAGACGCTGGGGACGGCGGTCGCGGCCGATCTGTCGGCACTAAAGCGCGGCGATCTCGTGTTCTGGAAAGGCCACGTCGCTATCGTGCGCGACGCGACCCATTTGTTGCACGCCAACACTTTTCACATGGCGGTCGCCATCGAGCCGATTTCTGAGGCCGTCGCGCGCATCAGCAAAGCCGGGCTTGAGATCGCCAGCATACGGCGCATTGCGCTATAATGGGTGGCGAGAGGATAGCGCCCATGAGTGAAACCTCGAGCGACACCTCACACGACATCGCAGGCGAGCCGCGGCCGACGAGCCTGCCGCCGAGCAAGCTGCACAAGCTCAAGCACGTCAGTTTCTGGGTGCAGGAGCTCCCGTTCACGCTGGTGCTGATCCTGACGCTCGTCGGCGTCGCCTATACGAGCTTCTCCAAAAAGCCGATCACCGGCTATTGGGAGCTGCTGGCGCCGCTGATCGCGCTGACCTGTGTCGCGACCGGCTGGAAGGCGGCGACCGACAGGAATGCGCGCGGCAAGTTGATTGGCACCCAGGTGCTGCACTGGCTCGCCTTCCTTGTGGTGATGAACCTTATGCTGCTGCCGAGCGTGCAGCAGAATTTCAGCGCGCAGTCGACCGGCATCGCCATCTTCACGCTGCTGGCGCTCGGCACCTTCACGTCCGGCGTCCACGTGCTGTCGTGGCAGGTCTGCCTGCTCGGTCTCATCATGGCGCTCGGCATTCCGGCGATTGCCTGGATCGAAAACACGGCGCTTATCTCGGTGCTTGCTGTCGCCGTGGTGCTCGGCATCGTCGTGGTGCTGTGGTGGCATTTCCGCGACGGCCGGAAACACCAGGCCTAAAAAGCGGATTGCAAGCTTCGACCGTCGCCGAAGCATCGCCGCACGGTTTTGCGGCACGCTGCAGGCTCTCAAACGACGGGAGCCTGCCATGACCATCGCCGTCCCCATCCGCTACCAGCTCGATCCGTATAAGCGCGACGGCTTCGAAGACTACGCCCGCAACTGGCTGACCATCATTCCGAAGTGCGGCGGGGATCTCGTCGGCTACTGGATGCCGCTCGAAGGCACCGACAACATCGCCTATGCGCTGATTTGATCCCTTCATCCTCTCCGAGGAGCGGACGTTCCTGCACAGGTGGAATGAGCGAGGCCGTCAGGCCTGGCGTTTGTGCGCGTTCCACTCGCGCTCGAGATTGGCGATCAGCGCCGGGCTGTAATGACAATAGGCCTGGTCTCGAGCATAGGCCGAGAAATACTTGCGGAATGTATCGAACGGCTCCTCGCCGATACGTAGCGCCCGGCGGTTGCTGACTGCGCTGACCGCGCCGGAGTTGGTGAGACCCGCGACAACGCGCTCCAGCGCGCGATCCATGTCGGCGGGCGCCGCGATCTCGTCGCAGATCATGTGGCCTTCGGGTGTGTCGCAGGGAAGCTTGCGTTCGTATTGGATCGCCTGACGGGCGATGCGGTCGCCGGTGAAGCGCGGCATGCGCAGATTGGCGGCGCCGGGAATGATGCCTTCCTTGCGCGCCGGCAGCGTCATGAACGCATCGCTCGCCGCCAGCACATAGTCCATGGTCAAGAGGATCTGGCAGTGGCCGCCGATGGCGAAGCCGTCGACCGCGGCGATCCAGAGCTTTTCTTGCGCGGTGCCGTGAACGTCGTCGGGCAGCGCGTCGGGCCGCGCCACGCCGCGGAACAGTTTGTGCACAAAGCCGAGGTCGCGCCGAAGGAACCAGACGAATGGAATCTGGCCGCGATAAAGATGCGTCAGATTGATGCCGGCGCCGAAAAGCCGCTTGCCTGCATATTTCGGATGCTCGACCGCGCCGCCGCGCAGCACGGCGACGTCGGATTTCGCATCGAGGATCGCGACATCGACGGCGATCTCCATGGCGTCGAGCGTGGTGTCATCCTCGGCGTTGAGGAAGCGCACGTTCTTCGACGTCACCACCGCTGCGTTGCGCCGGCGCTCGATCTCGACCTTGCCGAAATCGATGCGGCCGTCGGCGTCGAATTTCTTCAAATACTCGGGCGTCTCGCGGCGCGGCAGCAGCATGGCGTGGCACAGATGCCGGCCCGTGCTTTCGCTCGCGAGCACATGGGCGAGGAAGATGCCCTGATCGATCTCGACGCCGTCCTTGTCGCGCTGCAGGAGCTGCGCCTCAGCGGCAACCTGCGCCCTCGGCGGCGTCAGGCCGGGCACGGCATCGGCGGCGGCAAACACCAGGTCTTCGAGCCGAATGAAATGTGTGCGCTCGCGCGTCAATGCGTCGTAGAGTGTCTGCGCATGCGCGGCAAGGAAGTGCTCGCGCTGCTCGCGGGCGGCGGCGAGGATCGACGCCGCGGCGCCGGATTGCGCGGCGTTGCGCTGCGGCTTCGCCGGCAGGCGCGCCATGAGATCGGCCGAGATTTGCCAGAACCGCGAGAAGCGCGGGCGGTCGACGGAAAAGTCGCCGCTACGCTTGGGCGCGGCAGCAAGCCAATCCATGATGGTGCGCTCGTCGAGACCGGCCGATTTCATGCCGGCCGGCGCTTGCGTTAACTCAACATTCATCGCGTGCGCTCATGCGGTTCGGCCCCGCGGTTTCACTCGGCCTTGATGCCAGATTCCAGGACCACGGGTAGCCATTTGTCGAGCTGCGCCATTTGCTGCGCCGTCAGCGCCTCGGGCGTCTGATACGCGATCGGCCAGATTTCCTGGCCGACTTTCTTGAAGCGATCCTGCACCGTCGCGTCGGCCAGGCTGACGCGCACCGCGGCGTTGAGCTTGGCGATGACGTCGGGCGGCGTGCCCTTCGGCGCCCAAAGCCCGTGCCAGAAGGTCACGTCGATGTCCTTGAAGCCGAGCTCGTCCAGCGTCGGTACGTTCGGCGCCGCCCACCAACGCTTCGGTTGCAGCACCGCCAGGGCCTTGAAGTGGCCGGCTTCGACATTGGTGATGTAGCCCGCCGCTTGGCCGAAGGCGAAGTCGATGTGGTCGCCGAGCATGTCCTGAATGAGCGGCGCCGCGCCGCGATAGGGCACGAGCTGGAACGACGTGCCGGTCTCGCGCATAAAGATGCGCGCGGCGAATTCCGACGGGCTGCCGATGCCGACCGTGCCCATGGTCGCCTTGCCGTTCTGGCTCTTGAGGTGCGCGATGAGGCCTTTGACGTCGTCGACCGGCAGCGACTTTCGCACCACGATCCAGATCGGCGTGTCTGCAAGCAGCGAGATCGGCGCGAAATCCTTCACCACGTCGTAATCGAGCTTCAGGATGCCGGCGTTGAAGACGTGGGTCTGGGTGTGGCCGATGATCAGCATGTAGCCGTCGGGCGTGGTGTGCGCGACGCGGCCGACGCCCATGCTACCGCCGGCGCCGCCGATATTCTCGACGATCATGGTCTGGCCGAGCGCGGTTCCCATGCGCTCGGCGAGGATGCGGGCGATGGTGTCGGTCGGACCGCCGGCGGGATACGGCACGATCAGGGTGATAGTGCGCGACGGAAAGTTTTGCGCTTGCGCCATCAGCGTCGCCGCGACCGTGGCGAGCAAGGCGAAGGTCAGTGCAATCGCTTTCCGCATGGCTGTCTCCTCCCGTCGGCGCGGCGGGCTTCTTGAGGGGGCAAGCGCGCCACGGTACATCTTACATCAAGTCGCGCACCGGAAACCCCGGGCCGGGAGGATCTAGCCATGCAGGGTGTCATCGATACCGCGGTCGAGCCCAGCACCGCGCCGAAGATCAAGGTCAGGCCGTTGTCAGAGGCCTGCGGCGCCGAAATTTCCGGCGTCGATCTGTCGAAGCCGCTCAGCGAGGCCGAGGTGGCGGCGATCAAGGACGCCTGGGGGAAGCATTTGGTGCTGGTGTTCCGCGGCCAGAAGGTGTCGCAGGAGGATCAGCTGCGCTTTGCCGCCTATTTCGGCGATCTCGGCAGCCGCAAGAAGGCGCCGGAGGCGCTGCGCTTGCGCGCCGAGGGCACTCAGCAGGACAACGAGAAGGTGCTGCTCGTCAGCAACATCAAGGTCGACGGCAAGCCGATCGGCGCCTTCGGCGAGGGCGAGTTCTGGTTCCACATCGATTCCGGCTATACGGCGAAGCCGTACAAATACACGTTCCTCTATGCGCTGGAGCTGCCGTCGCGCGGCGGCAACACCATGTTCTCCAATATGTACAAGGCTTACGATGCCGTTCCGGCAGTGCTTAAAGACAAGCTCAAGGGCAAGAAGGCGCTGCACATCCACGAATATAATCGCGCCAAGCAGGCCAGTTCCTCGGGCGATATCTCGGGCATCCCGCACCACTATCATCCGATCTTCATCACTCATCCCGACACCGGGCGAAAGACGCTGTTCGTCGACCGCTTGATGACGACGCGCATCGAGGGCGTGAGCGAGGCCGAGAGCGACGCGATCCTCGATCAGCTTTACGAGATCGGCGAGCGGCGCGACTACATCTTCGAGCATGTCTGGCAGCTCGGCGACTTTCTGATGTGGGACAATCGCTGCACCATTCACGCCCGCACGGATTTTCCCAAAGAGGAACGAAGGCTGCTGCGCCGCTGTACCGTCGAG
>Ga0306921_10002796_pt1 | contig 17533 bp, 16 predicted proteins | sample sta12Cox44000080_FD_203760 | JGI IMG/M metagenome (GOLD analysis project Ga0306921, IMG submission 203760) | Lab enrichment of tropical soil microbial communities from Luquillo Experimental Forest, Puerto Rico - statoxic.12C.oxic.44.000.080 (v2)... | ecosystem: Environmental > Terrestrial >... | reverse complement strand
GCCGCTCGACCAACGCGGAGCAAGTCCGCGCCTGGCTTCGCATCTACCGACTCTCGCTGCCCATTTCCGGGTCTGGCCTCCTGCTTCTGATCCTCAGCGGCGTTTATTTCGCTTCCTTCACCGAAAGCTGGAAAGAAGGCTGGCTCTTCGCGTCGCTGCTGGCCATCGTGTTCGCGTTCGGGACCGGATTCGTGTTCATCTTGCCGCGCGTGCGCATGCTGCGTGCTGTTCTGCCCGAGGGGAATACCCCGCTTTCGGAAGCTGGGCGCGCGTCTGTCCAAGATCCCGTGATCCTCACACTGATCCGAGTGCGGTTTCTGCTCGCGCTCGGCGTCCTCTATGTAATGATTACCAAGCCCGTCCTCGCCACCGCGCTGTTCATCTTGCTCGGCGCCATCGTGGTGGGCCTGATCTCCGCCGCAACGGCGTGGACGGCACGCCCTGCGTCGCTTCCCTGACGGGCCGAGCTTGCCGAGCATTTCGACGGGCTGCTCAGGCGGGATTTGATGGTGAGCCTGCTGCTCGGCGTCGGGGAGCGGCCGAGTCCTAGCCAAAGCACGGGGCGCGCCCGCGCGGCCCCAGCCGCCTGCCTGCAACTTCACCCGCTACCAAAGGCAAAGGGCGTTCCAGCGTGAGTTGGGTGCGAGGTGCCCTCAGGCCCGAGAACCCGCCGTCACTTCGAGAGCGTGATTTTCGAAATCCATGCTCCCGGGTTCGCCGCCCTGGCCGCATCAAGGGCAGCTTTCAGAGTGTCTCCCAATTCCGGGTGTTTGCGGTAGAGGTCCTGAAGTTCTCTGGTGAGGGCGGCCTCGACAGCCGAGTTGTTCCCAGGACTCGCCGCTCGTCCCTGCTTCAGCGCTGAAGCGTAGGTCTTGAGCTGGTTGATGGCTTCTGCCTTGTCTCCGGACTGTGCCGCGGCGATGGCAGCGTGAACATAGGCGCGGGCTTCGGAGGTCGCCCCGAAATTGTAGGCCTTGTCCACCACGACTTCAGCATCGGCCTTCGTCAGCGGTGGTGTGGGGGGTTGCGTCGGTAGTTGCTTGCCGACCTGCTCGTTCATCCACTTCTGAAAAGCCGGGAGCCCTTCGCGTGTGCCGACGAAGGTGTGCCCCGACTTCTCATATTGCTCCACCCATTTCTGGGCCAGTTCGTCGTCCTTCAGATGCGACACCTCGTGAAACAGCACCCCCGCCGCGCCCTTGGGATCGTCCATTTCCTCCAGTTTGATCCCGAACGTCGGCTTCAGGCCGGGCTGGAAGTCCTTGTCCTGCGGATAGTGCTCTCGGCCGAGAACGTCGCCCGTCTTGCTCGGCGACATGACATCGACATTGATCATCTTGCCGGGATTGTCATTCGAGGGCGAGGAGTTGAACTGAATCTGCGATTTGGGAAGCCCAAACAGAAGCGGTGCCATCGCCTGACGATCGGCCGCAATCTGGCCGGCTAACTGCTTCTTCTCATTGTCACTCAGGCGCGTTGGGTACTTCTGCTCAAGGTCTTTGAGCTTCTGCTCGATACCTTGCCGGTTCTCCGGAAGGGTCTCGCGGAGCCTGGCGGCGTCCGTCTCACCCAGCACCCCTTTCTTGAGAAGCACGCGGGCTTTCTCGGCCTCCGCCTCGCCCAGCGGCGGCTTGTCCATGATGCTCTTGTAACGCCCAATATCTGCCTCGGCTTGCAGGCGGTCCTTTGAGTCGGCAATCTTCGTTGCCAATTTCTGCACGTCCGAATAGGGAGGCAGGCCCTGCACCACGACGTTCCCCTCGGAGTGCTGCCGCGTCGCGCCCGAGCCGTCGGCATGGGAGGGATCGCCGGAAGTTTCCACCGCATGCCACTTGCCGTCGATCTTGACCACTGCCGCCGGTTCAGTACCAGCCATGCGGGCCACGGCAATCGCTTCGCGCTCGTCCGCGTAACCTTGCGGAGAACCGATCTCTTTCTTGACCTGCAAGTCCTTGCCGTCGCTGCTCGTGCCCAGCTTGGTGCCTACGAGGGAAGCGTACCCCGCAGCCTTGGTTTCGCTGGCATGGTCGGCGGGATCAGGGGAATGCTTGTCATACAGAACCCCCACGCCTGGCCCGCGCTGAGCCTGATCGAGCTGGCCTCGCATGAGACTCGCCTCCAGCGAGCTTTCCAGCCGTTTGTCAGCCGCCCCCGATGGGTCGGGTGTTTGTCCAGGCTGCTGACTTGCGGCCGTCGTCGACGTGGTCGAAGGCGGCGCCCCCTCATTCGAGGCGGGTTCGACGTCATAGGCGGGCACAGGCAACGGACTACCGTCAATTCTGGCGCACATTGAGATTGCTCCTCGAGTGGTTATCGGCTGGGGCCCCGCCAATGTTGCTTGGCACGACTTGGGCCTGGAGAAGAAATGGTGCGGTGGCTGGAGCTCCCCGTGGGCCCCTCTTGGTTGCTAACTGCAATCTGAATCGAGCGTCTACCCTGCGGGACGGTTGGTCCCGAGCACGAAGAGCTTCTTCTCCCGGAGGTCCTATGACTCGACCATCGCTGGGTGTGCTGTTCCTGATGGGGACGCTGAAGCTTTCTGCGCAGACGCCGGCGCTTCAGCCGACGTACGACTTCTCGTTATCCCGAGAGCAGAAGATCAACCTGGCCAAGAGCGCCGCTCCGCCTGAGGTGTCCAACAACGCAACGGTCTATGCTCTCGAACGCACGGGCTATGTGAAGGTGCAGGACGGCACGAATGGTTTCTCCTGTTTTGTCGACCGGCAAACGCCCTTGAATCAGGAGCCGACTTGCTTCGACGCCGAGGGAAGTTCGAGCACATTACAATCGCGCTTCTTCGCCGAAGAGCAGCGTGGCAAGGGCAAGAGCGAAGACGATATTAAGGCCGCGATCGCGAGGGATATAAGAGCGGCAAGTTTCACGCTCCCGCCAAGCCCGCGGTTGTCTACATGATGTCTGATCAAGGCTACATCTACGTGGAGAGCATCAAGAAGATCATCCCGCTGCCGGCACACTTGATGTTCTATGCGCCGTATGCCACCGACAAAGATCTGGGATCACCGCCCGCCGCCGTGAACATGCCGCGATTGATCCGCGCAGGCGAACCTGATGCGGTGATGATCGTGATCCCCGCGCAGGAGAAAACGGAAGGGCATTGAGTCCGAGGGTGGACGTGCTGTGCGGACAGGAGTGTCCTCCCCACACCACCACCTAACGGCTGTACTGGTTTTTCTTTTTGTCTTCGTGGCGCTCGAGGCCAAGTTGGATCAGGCGGTCGATCAGGTCGGAATACGAAATCCCGCTGGCTGCCCACAGCTTCGGGTACATGCTGATGGCGGTGAAGCCCGGCATGGTGTTGATCTCGTTCACAAAAAGCTTTCGTGTCTTCGGATCCATCAGGAAATCGACCCGCGCCAGTCCCGAGCAGTCGACGGCGCGGAAGGCGCGAATCGCGAGGTCCTGCACTTTCTTGGTTTCGGCTTTGGTTAGCTTGGCGGGGATGACAAGTTCCGAGCCCTCGTCGAGGTACTTGGCCGCATAGTCGTAGAACTCTTTCATCGGGACGATCTCGCCGGGAACGGAGGCCTGCGGGCGATCGTTGCCCAAGACCGAACACTCGATCTCGCGGGCTTTGTGCTTTGTGCCGCCGACACCCTGCTCGATGACGATCTTGCGGTCGAACTTCGCAGCCTCGTAGATCGCGGGTCCCAGCTCTTTCTTCGTATGCGCCTTGGAAATACCAACCGACGATCCCAGGTTCGCCGGCTTCACGAACACGGGATACTTCAACACGCGGTCCACAACCTTCTCCGCCTTCTTGTGGTCGGTATCCCACTCGCTGCGCAGAATCGTTACATGCTTCACGATAGGCAGGCCCGCGGAGAGGAACAGCGCCTTCATGATGTCCTTGTCCATGCCGGCGGCGGAGCCGAGCACGCCGGCGCCCACGTAAGGAATGTCGGCAAGTTCGAGCAGTCCCTGGATGGTGCCGTCTTCGCCGAAGGTACCGTGCAGCACGGGAAAGATGACGTCGACGTTGATAGCGCGGTCGGAGGCGCGGCGCAGGGTCGCGGCGTCGCCCTGAAATGGGGTGAGCGATCGTGTGGCGTGATGCACGGGTTCGGGCGGTACGACGACCGCTTCTCCCCTGGCCAGCACGGCGGCGCCGGGCGTTGCGTCGGGATCGCCCGCGCGGAGATGCTTGCTCTCCTCCGGAGGCTTACCCTGCAGAAGCGCCTCGGCAGCGGCCGCGGTGAGCCAACGACCATCCTTGGTGATGCCGATCGGGACGACTTCGTACTTGCTCTTGTCGATGGCGTTCACAACCGAGGCGGCCGAAAGCAGCGAGACTTCGTGCTCTCCGCTGCGCCCGCCGAACAGGACACCTACCCGCAGTTTTTTCATGACCTTTCAGTGTGGATGCGAGACGAGGGTGCAGTCAATTCCGGCAATGGTTCGCGCTCGTTACAATCGTCACACTGGTGAGCGCGATCAAACTTGTAATTTTCGATATCGCGGGAACGATCATCGCGGATCCGGGCAGTGATCGGAGTGCTGACGAGACTACACGGGAAAGGGCGCCTGGAGCGGGAGCCCCACAGGGCATGGATCGCAAGCGTTGCGGAGCAGCCGGCCTGGCTGGAAAGAAGGATCTTGTTGAAACTTGAGGGGCATTGCCAGGAGCGGCCTGAACTGCGCGCACAAACCGTTGCCGCGAGTTCTCCGACGATCAGTTCTGATCCTGAGGTTTCCGCGTGAGAATAATCTCGTGCTCGGCGTTGCATTCGGCCTCAGGGTTGTAGACGGCCGTGCCCGCGAGCGCGTCCTTTGAGGCCTTGAACTGCAGTGGTGGCCGGTGGACCCGCGCCGGCAGCCCCGTGAACTTCACCTTGCCGTCATTGCCGGTGTAGGCCTCAAGATCAAGCCGACGGGCACCGGCAAAGCCATACTCAACGTGGACCTTTACGTCCGCTGCTACGACGGGCTTCGAATCTGCGGTCGCGGTGAGCATCACGGAGCAGGGGCCCGCTCCGCCATCAATTGATTGAACCGAGCTGTCGGCCCGCTTGGCCGGGGAATTGTGTTCCTGGGCGCGGGTAGGGTGTGAGACAAGCAGGCACATCAAGGCGAGAACGACCGGGAGGGCGGATCGCATCATAGGTCCAAGCCGGTTGAAACAAGAATCATACGCTAGAGAATCTTTTTGCCAAAGGCTGAGAGTGCGAGTTCTACGGCGAGATCAGCGGTCTGGTTATGCTCGTCGATGACCGGGTTTACTTCAACGATCTCCATGCTCAGCATGCGGCCGTGGTCAGAGATGATCTCCATGGCGAGGTGGGCTTCGCGGTAGGTTGCACCGCCCCAGACTGGAGTGCCGACACCGGGAGCGTCTTCGGGGTCGATCCAGTCCATATCGAGCGAGACGTGATATCCGGCGGTGCCGCGCCCGGCCATGCGCAGAGCTTCTTCCATGACGGAGCGCATACCGCGCTCGTCGATGTCTCGCATGGTGAAGACTTCGACTCCTGCGCGACGGATGTTCTCCTTCTCGTGCGAGTCGACGTCGCGGATTCCCACCAGCACGCAATTCTCCGGGTGCACCTTGGGAGAAAAGTTGTAGAGGTTGCCGAGTTCGGATGGGCCGAGTCCCATGATGGCGGCCAAGGGCATGCCGTGGACGTTTCCGCTTGGAGACGTCTCGGGGGTGTTGATGTCGCTGTGGGCGTCGATCCAGATCAATCCGATTTTCTGGCTCTGCTTGCGGTAGAACTCGGCGACACCTGCGACCGTGCCGGCCGCGACGGAATGATCCCCGCCGAGAACGAGCGGGACCTTGCCAGCTTCGAGACTCTTGAAAACCAGTTCCGCGTTCTTCGTGCAGGTGGCAGTAATTTCCTTCAAGTACTTTGCATTCGCCGCACCCTCTTTTTTCTGCTCGGGCATGGCGACCGCGACGTTGCCCCCGTCTTCGACGACGTGGCCGATGGCTTCCAGGCGAGCTTCGAGGCCGGCGACTCGGACCGCGGATGGGCCCATGTCGACACCTCGGCGCGACTGGCCGAGGTCGAGGGGAACGCCGATCACACGAATCTGTTTGGGAGTGATGCTGCTGAAAGATGTGTTGGGCGTTGGCGTCATGCGAGTTTTTAAGTTTCGAGTTTCAGGTCTCGAGTTAGCTTCAAAAAACCTTTAACCGCAAAGGTCGCGAAGAAAATCCGCAAAGGGCGCAAGGGAAACCTCTCACTGCAACGAAAAAATGTTATTACGGGTACAGCCGGTGCAGCATTCGCGGGAATGGGATCGTTTCGCGGACGTGTTCGAGCCCGCAGATCCAGGCGACAGCACGCTCGATTCCCATGCCGAACCCTCCGTGCGGAACACCGCCGAACTTGCGCAGGTCCAGATACCACTTGAAAGCTTCTTCGGGCAAGCCGTGCTCGTGGATCCGCTGGAGCAGCAGATCATACGAGGCCATACGCTGTGAGCCACCGATGATTTCGCCGTAGCCTTCGGGTGCGAGCACGTCGACGCACAGGGCAAGGTCGGGACGCTGCGGGTCTGGTTCCATGTAGAAGGCTTTTACTTTTGCAGGATACCGGTGAATCATCAGCGGGCGTTCAAACTGTGAGGACAGATAAGTCTCGTCGGGCGAGCCGAGGTCGCCTCCCCATTCGAACTTGTTCTCGAGAGCGCCCGTCGCAAAGCCTTCCTGTAAACGCTCGACAGCTTCGTCGTAGGTGATGCGCGGGAAGGGCGTGCCGATCTTTTCGAGCTTGGAGATATCACGGCCGATGGTGTGCAGGTCGGCGCGGCGTTTCTCAAGGCAGCGCTTCACGATGAAGGTGATGAGCCCCTCGCCCAGTTCCATGAGGTCGTCGAGGGTGGCGTAGGCGACTTCGGGCTCGACCATCCAGAACTCGGTAAGATGGCGGCGCGTTTTGGATTTTTCCGCTCGAAACGTGGGGCCGAACGAGTAGACCTTGCCGAGGGCCATCGCCGTCGCTTCGATGTAAAGCTGGCCGGATTGGGTGAGGTAGGCCTGCTCTTCGAAGTAGTCGACCGGAAACAGCGTGGTCGTGCCTTCGCATGCGGCGGGCGTGAGGATCGGCGGGTCGGTCAGCGTGAAGCCGCGGTCGTCGAAGAAGTCGCGGGCGGCTTTGATAATCTCGGCCCGCACGCGCAGGATGGCAGCCTGGCGCGGGGAGCGGATCCAGAGGTGGCGATGCTCCATAAGGAAGTCGACGCCGTGCTCTTTGGGAGTGATCGGATACGGCTCAGACTCGGGAACCTTCTGCAGGACCTGTACGTTGGCAACGTCAAGTTCATAGCCGCCGGGAGCACGCTTATCAGCGCGCACCTTGCCTTCGACGATCAGGCTCGATTCCTGCGTAAGGCCTTTGAGTGCCGCGAAAGTTTCGGGCGAGACGGCGTTCTTGGGTACGACGCCCTGGATCTGGCCGCTACCGTCGCGGAAGATGGGGAACAGAAGCTTGCCGCTCTCGCGCAGATTGTAGAGCCAGCCACGAATGGTGACGGACTGGCCTTCGTGCTTGCCGATTTCGGCGATCGTCGTGATCGGTGGAGACATGATTTCAGTCATGGAGGATCAATTCCGTCAGGCTGTTTCAAGCTTATCGAACGTCGGCTGCATTTTTTCGATCGGGTTCACCTTATCGTCGTGCTCGATTTCGAGAAGCAGCGGGGGCGTGTTCGGCGCGCTGCGCAACAATTCCATGGCTTCTTTCCAGTTGACCGAACCCTCGCCCGGCCACAAGTGCGCGTCGCGGTCTTTCGCGTTGTCGTGCACGTGGGTCGAACGGACGTGGGGTTTCACGATCTCGAAGGCCTCGGCGACGTTCGACATGATGTGCGCGTGTCCGAAGTCGAAACAGATGCCGACGTCGTCAAAATGTGCGGCGTGGATGAGTTCCACCAGTTTGTCGGGGGTCGCCAGTTCATTGGGGATATTTTCGAGCAGGATGCGCACACCCAGGGGCTTGGCGAAAGCACGCAGGTGCTCGATGGACGTCATCGCAGCTTCGAACTTGCGATCGTGGAATGCCTCATTGCTGGTACCGAGGTGCTGGATGAGGAACCGGAACGGAATCTGCTCGGCGATTTCGAGGGCGCGCTTGACTTCGTCCATGGCCTCGATGCGCCCGGCGCGATCGGTGGAGGCGACATTGACCGGGGGCGCCCCGGCGCGGCCGAATTCGTAGTCCGCATAAAGAGGGGAGTGGACGGAATTCAACGGAATCCCGGTGGAACGGAACCAGTCAGCGATTTCGCGGACGTGCTGCTTGCGGTTGGCGTAGTCGAGATGCTGGCGCGCGGCGAAAATCTCGATGGCCTGGGCACCGCCGCGAACCAGTCCGTCGAGCAGACCGGGGTGCAGGCGCTCCTTGATGTAGACGTAGGTGGAAACTGCTTTTTGCATGATTCTGCCTTTGTCCGATGATACGGGCCAGCGGCCAAAGCCGCATCTAATAGGGCCACTGTCTCGGCGCGGCTAAAGCCGCGCCCTGATACAAACCTGTCGTCGCGCGGCTGAAGCCTTGCCCAGATTACCAACCGGTTGTCCGGCTTAAGCCGATGTTCTCAATCAACACCGTAAGCGGCTTCTAGTAGCCTACCGCCTTCCCATTGTGACGGCCGTCGCTTGCGCCTAGCCGTTCGCCCGTTTTTGGATCGATGGCAATGCACTCGCTATCGCCCATGAAATGCGCGGTATGAATCTTGTACCCCTTGGTCTCGAGCAGATGAATGGTATCGGGAGAGACTCTATCCTCGAGTTGAATTTCATCCGGCATCCACTGCTGGTGGAAGCGTGGTGCATTTACGGCTTCCTGAATGTCGAGGCCGAAATCGACCACCGATATCAGCATGTTGGCAACGTTGGTGATGATGGTGGGTCCACCTTCGGCGCCGAGCACCAAATACAGCTTTCCGTCCTTCAAAACTATGGTGGGCGTCATCGCCGACAGCGGGCGCTTGCCCGGCCCAATCGCATTGGCAGGACCCTGAATCAGACCATAGGCATTGGGAGCGCCCTGCTTGGAAGCAAAGTCATCCATCTCATCGTTGAGCAGGAATCCGAGTCCTTCCGCGGTGACACGGGAACCGAAACTGTCATTGAGCGTAGTTGTCACGGCCACGGCATTGCCGGCCGAATCGACCACCGAATAATGCGTGGTGTTCTGCGGTTCGCTCCGGGCGGCTCGCGGTTGATGGGATTGCGCGTATTGTTCGAGTTCGTTGAAGACCGCAGGCCGGTGAAGATCTTTGCTCGCGGTGGCATGCGCAGAATCGATCGACTCGCGCCAGCCGGCGCCATAACGCTTGTCGATGAGCTGAGCCACGGGAATTCTTGAGAAATCCGGGTCCCCGAGGAACTCAGCGCGATCGTAGAACGCACGCCGAAAGGCCTCGGAAGTCAGGTGGATGGACTGGGCCGAACGGTTCCCATACTTCGCCAGATCGAAGCCTTCCAGAATATTCAGGGTCTCAAGCAGCGCGATTCCGCCGGAGGACGGAGGCGGCGCGCTGATGATGTCATAGCCACGGTAGGTTCCGCGGATCGGCTCGCGCTCTTTGACCTCGTAGCGGGCCAGGTCGTCTGCCGTGATGAGACCACCGCCCTTCTGGACGGCGGCGGCCAGTTCCTGAGCCATGGATCCGTGATAGAAGTCGTCGGGGTTCTTCGCGATGCGCTCGAGCGTGGCAGCAAGTTCGGGCTGGCGGAAGATCTCGCCCGGCTTGTAGTAGTTTCCGTCGTGCTGAAAGATACGTTTCGATTCAGGGAAGCGGGCCAGGTCGGCGTCCCGATATGCCTCGGCATCTTCCCATTCGAGAGCAAACCCTTCGCGAGCGAGCTTAATCGCGGGGGCCATAACTTGTGACAAGGGCAGCTTGCCGTAGGTTTTCTGGGCAAAGGCGAGGCCAGCGACGGAACCGGGAACGCCAATGGCCTTGTATCCGACGAGGCTGGCGTTGGGGATGACGTTTCCCTGGGCGTCGAGATACATGTTGGCGGTCGCCGCGGCGGGAGCTTTCTCACGATAGTCGATGAAGCGCGCAGCGCCATCGCCCCTGCGGATGAGCATGAAGCCGCCGCCTCCAAGGTTGCCGGCCTCGGGGAAGACTACGGCCAGGGCAAAGCCCGTGGCGACCGCGGCATCCACGGCGTTTCCACCGCCCTGCATCACTTCAACTCCCGCCCGTGAGGCCAGCTCGTGCATGCTCGCCACCATGCCATGTGAAGCATGGACCGGCCGCATGGGAGCGGCTGCGGCGGCCAGCGCGCAAGACAGGAGGATCGGCAGCAGAAGATGTCGGTGGAATCGCATCAGGTTGAGTGGAGACAGGGTTCCCCGGAGGGAACACGAATCCGGGTGAACTTTGAGGCTAGCCCAGCGAGTGAGAGCGAGTCAAATGCAAGGTCAGGCGGAGGAGAGCTTCTTTTCCATGTCTTCGAGAACAACGTTTCTCGTTTCGGGATAGGAGAAGAGAACCACGAAGAATTGCAGAACCATCATGGCGGAAAAGAAGACAAAGGGGGCTGCTTTCGAGTAGGCGGCGATCACGGGGAACTTCCAGGAGATGATCGCATTCATGATCCAGTGAGTGGAACTGCCGAGGCTCTGCCCTCGGGCGCGCACGTTGGTGGGAAAGACTTCGCTGATGTAGACCCAGATTACCGAACCCTGCGAGAAAGCAAAGGCAGCCATGAAACCGATCAGGAGCCAGACCAGCAGACCCTGGCTCCGGCCAGACCCGAAAATCGCGGCCACCCCGGCGAGGCTGAGCGCGGTGCCCACGGAGCCGACAAGCATCAGGGTGCGGCGCCCGACGCTGTCGATGATCGACATGGCCAGCGTGGTGAAGAGCAGATTGGTAGCTCCGATGGCGACCGCTTGCAGGTCCGAGGACATTTTGCTGAAGCCGGCTGCCGCGAAGATGTCGTTCAGGTAATAAAGAATGGCGTTGATGCCCGAAAGCTGATTGAACATCGCGATCGAAACGGCGAGGAAAATCGGCAGGCGATGGCGACCGGTAAACAGGCGCTCCTTGCCCTGCCGCTTTTCGCGCTCGAAGGCGGTATTCATCGCGGCGAGTTCCGAATCGATGTTCTCCTCCCCGATCGCCTCCAGGACCATACGGGCTTCATCGGCGCGTCCCTTGCGCGCCAGCCAGCGGGGGCTGCGGGGAATGCCGAACAGCATCAGGAAGAATAGCGCGGCGGGAATGGCGGAGATTCCGAGCTTCCAGCGCCACTCGAGGGGACTGCCCATCAGGGAGCGGCCGACCAGGTAGTTAGAGAAGTAAGCCAGAAGAATCCCGGCGACCACGTTGAATTGGAAAAAGCCAACCAGGCGGCCGCGCCAGCGAGCTGGAGAAATTTCGGCGATGTACATCGGGCCGAGCACCGAGGAGCCACCGATAGCGAGACCTCCGATGAAACGGGAAATCACGAGAAGTGTCCAGTTGGGCGCGAAGGCGCTACCGAGCGCGGAAAGCAAATAGAGCACAGCCATGACGCGCAGACTGTCGCGCCGGCCGTAGCGATCTCCGGGAATGCCCGCGAGCAACGCTCCGGCAACCGTACCCCAGAGAGCAATCGAGACGGTCTCGCCCAAACCGTTAGGAGTAAGGTGAAAGGTAGTCGTCAGCTGGCTTGTCGCGCCCGCGATGACGGCGGTATCGAAGCCGAACAGGAGGCCTCCCAGGGCAGCCACAACCGTGCTTTTAACCAGGGTCGAGTTCAGCGCCATGCGTCGGCTCCTGCCAAGGGCGCTCCGATGCGCGCGCTTGGGTTGCGGAAGATATGCTCGGCCAGAACCAGCGCGCCCAGCACGCCGGCGCGGCTCGCGAGTTGAGGGGGGACCACGTAGGTATCAATGCGCTCGAGGATCGCAGGCACGCGGATGTAGCTGTTGAGCAGACCGAGGAGTTCTTTGCGAACCATTGGGAAGAGCAATTTCTGCTGCATGACGCCGCCGCCGAGGAGAATGCGCTCAGGAGACAGAGTGCAGATCCAGGTGGCAAGTCCCATGGCGAGATAGCGGGCTTCGAGTTTCCAGGCGGCATGATCGGCAGGAAGCTTTGGCGCCGGAGTTCCCCAGCGAGCCTCGATGGCGGGGCCCGAAGCGAGGCCTTCGAGACAATCCTTGTGGTAGGGGCAACAGCCGGGGAAAGGATCCTGGTTAGGATCATGAGGAACGCGAATATGTCCCATCTCGGGGTGGAGCAGTCCGTGGATGACCTCGCCGTTCACTATGGCTCCGCCGCCGATTCCGGTTCCTACGGTGAGATAGAGGAAGTCGGGAATGCCACGGCCCGCACCCCAGCGGGCTTCGCCAGCGGCCGCCGCATTGACGTCGGTATCAAAGCCAACGGGAACGTCGAGCGCGCGCTGCAGGGTGCCCGCCAGGTCACATTGCTGCCAGTCGGGCTTAGGGGTTGAAGTGATGTAACCGAAAGTCGGGGACTCCGGCCGAAGATCGACCGGACCAAAAGCTCCGACCCCGACGGCATTGAGGGCAGAGCCCGCTTCCCTACGAAAATAATCGACGATCTGATCGAGCGTGGCCGCCGGAGTCGCAGTCGGAAAACTGACCAGGCGCAGGTCTTCGGGGCCTGTGCCAATTCCGCAAACGAATTTCGTTCCTCCGGCCTCGATCGCTCCGAACAGGGTCAAGTCAATCCTCGCGCCGGGAAAGTCTGGCACAAAGCGGGCAAGTTTGTCGAAAGCGGCGTGGTCTAGCGTCGCTTCCTTGTCGAGCGCTCAGCTGGCCGGCGGCGCTTGGATTTTGTCGCCCGAGAGTTTGCTCGAGATTTTCCTTGACGATGCCGCGCTCTTGGCGCCTTCGCTGACACCATCGCATAGGACTGGCGGATCAGGTGCTCGAGTTCGGTTTTGGGCAGTGCGTCGAGGCGGTCAAGCATGACCCATTTGTAACGGCCGACGTAAGGCGCAGGACGAATATGCTCTCGCTCAATTAGTTCGGCGAAGCATTCGGGATCGCACTTGAAGCAGAGCCGGGGATTATCGAGGCCGAGCATGGCAAAGATCTTCCCGCCGATCTTGAAGCAAAGGTCGTCGCCCCATTGAAGCTTTTCCGTAGCGTGGTCGAAGGAGAGGCAGTAGGCGCGTATCGAGTCGACGTTCATGGGGCAGGGTCTTGAGTTTACTCTTCACCACAGAGACACGGGGGCACAGAGTAGAGCATTCGGCCGTCAGCATTCAGCACTCAGCCGATTGGGATCCGTTGCAGGATTTGAAACGGCTGAATGCTGAGTGCCGAATGCTGACTTCGAAAACGCATCAACGTGCTGACCGCGGCTTGGAAACGGTTACGCGCTGTCCCAGTGCTTGATAACGGTTGCCTTACTGTACGCGATGCGGAACCCGAGCCGCAGGCAGTTCCGCTCAGAGATGGTTCCACCTCGGGTAATCACGACCGCATACTCGCAACCTGCCTGGGCCGCAGCTTTGAGGCGGGTGCGCAAGAGCGCCGTCTGAATTCCGCGGTTACGGAACTCGGGCAGCGTCCCCGCTCCAAACAAGGCGAAGATGCGGTGTTCCGGGATGATTCGTCCCGCGGCTGCGGCTACCGGCTTTTCACTCACCGAGGCGAGATAGGTCATACCTTCGGGCAAGGCGAACAAAGGGGCGAGCATGTCGGCGAACCCATCGGGTGGTGCGGTCTTATCGAAGAAACAATGAGACACGATCTGCGAGAACAGCGCCGCTTCTTCGGGCGTGCCACGCTGGATGGATACGTCCGGGGGCACGTCTGCCATCATCGGCGAGCTAAGCGGGCAATACAAAACGTTGTTGAGCTCGGCGAGCGCATAACGGCGTTTGCTGACCAACTCGAGAACGCTCGGATCGGTGAGCGGGCATAGATCCAGCTGGGCCGGTGCGCCGTGAGACCTGTAGAACGCCTCCAGGCGGTCCAGATCAGCGGCCGTGAGGGCTGCGTCGAAGCCGAGACCGGCGGCGTGGCCGATAGGAGAATTGAGCCCGGCGAAGATCACGTGACCGCCACAAAAAGGCTCGAAGGCGGCCCCGATTTCAGGGCGAAGTTTCTGCAGCATGCGCGCGCAATCCACTTGCGGCATCTCTTCGGCCGACTCCAGGCGCCGTGCGAGTGCCTTGTCCACAAATTTCATGGGAAGGAATCCTTTCTGGCTGTCGGTGGGCAGTACGAGAGGCACGCAGCCGCGTCGGGACGCGGCGAGCCTCCCCAGAACAAGACCAGCAGAATTAGCGGACGGCGGTCATAGGCAGGGCGATAGCTTATCACGACTGGGAGCCGGGACCGGAGGCGGCGTCCCGAGCAGGGAGAGTGTCTCTTTCTAGGCTTGTGGCTGGGCGGAGAAATCTCGAAGTCTTGTGCTGCTAGACCTGCTCCCTTGCTTCGCCCAGAGTCACGGGTACTTCCATTTTCTGCTTTCCACGGTAGACCGTTACCTTCACCGCGTCCCCGGCACGATGTGCATTCATCACCTGGGCCAGGTCTTGCTGGTCTTCGATGTTTTCCCCATTGATGGCGACGATGAGATCGCCGCCCAGCATGATGGGGATGTTGCCGAGGTAGGCGCGTTCGTTGCCTCCGCGTAATCCGGCCCGCTCTGCGGCACCGCCGGGCAGAACTTTAATGATCAGGAGCCCGAAGTCGACCGGCAAACCCACCTGCTGAGCGAGTTCCGGACCGATCGGTATTGTGGAAACCCCCAGGGCCGGTCGCCGCACTCGACCGAGCGTGACCAGGTCATTGAGAACAGCTTTTGCGGTATTGATGGGGATAGCGAAGCCAATGCCGGCATTCTGGCCGACGCTGGAAAGGATCATAGTATTGATCCCGATGACTTCCCCATGCCCGTTCATGAGCGGTCCGCCAGAGTTGCCGGGATTAATGGCGGCATCGGTCTGAATGGCTTCATCGATGGTCGCACCGTTGGGTTCCTTCACCGGACGGATCGAACTAACGATCCCGCGCGTCATGGTGCCGGCCAGACCGAAGGGATTGCCAATGGCATAGACCTTCTGGCCGACCTGAAGGTTCTTGGAATCGCCGAGCACGGCCGGGGTGAGGTTGGGAGCGTCGATCTTGATGACGGCTAAGTCGTGCGCCGGGTCGGTCCCGATCACCGTGGCGCGGAATTTCTTCCGGTTGTGCATGGTGACTTCGACCTGGCGGGCGTCGGCGATCACGTGGTAGTTGGTGAGGATGTGGCCTTCCTTATCGATGACGAAGCCCGAGCCCTGGCCTTCCTGGGGAACCAGTCCGTAGAAGAAGTCGAACGCGACGGCCTTGGAGGTGATGTTCACGACCGAGGGGATGTTCTTGCGGTAGACGAGGATGTTGTTCTGCTCTTCGGGGTCGAGCGATTCGCCGGCAGCCGCCTCCGTGATCTCGACTTTGACGGGGCGATTGATCCAGTTCGAAAGGTGCAGGGGAGAGGATTTCCAGGTGGTGAAGTAAAAAAAGGCTCCCGCCAGCAAGATTGCCAACAGCACAGGCCGCAATAGCTTCATAAAGTTTTTCACCACTAAGGACTACGTATCTGCCTACACGTTTGTTCTCTACATCTCATTGTATCCAAACGAAGGCAGCAAGCAGCGCAGGAATTGGCCGTTGCGAGACGGCGGCAGGATAAAAACCTGGGGGGAACGTGCCTGAATCCCCCGCTTCTTCTAGAATTTGCAAGTGCTGCTAAATCGGCTGGAGTTCGAAGCGGGCCGCGATCACGAGATTTTTTCCGCCCTTCCAGCGGTCCCGGCGGTCTTTGTGCTGCGGGGAGAAGCGGGCAGTGAACCTTACGTCAGCAAGACGGCGAACTTGCAACGCCGGATGCGGCGGCTGCTGTCATCGCCGGGTGAGCGCAGCAAGCGCTTGAACCTCCGGAGCGTCGTGCGCTCGATCGAGTACACGCCGGTGGGCTCGGACTTCCAGTCCGGGTTCTTGCTATATCAGGCGCTGAAAGCGGAGTTTCCGAAGACTTACGCATCGCGCTTGCGGCTTCGCTTTGCACCACTCGTGAAATTGCATCTGGAGAACGAATACCCGCGCGCGTCGGTCACCACGCGGTTGGGACGCCTCAACGGCAAGTCGCTCTACTATGGGCCGTTTCCCTCGCGGACGGCTGCTGAGAAGTTCATGAACGATTCGCTCGATTTTTTCAAAATGCGCCGTTGTGTGGGCGATTTGCATCCCGACCCGGCCTTCCCGGGATGCATCTATTCTGAGATGAAAATGTGCCTCGCGCCCTGCTTCAAAGGCTGCACTGATGATGAGTATCGGGGAGAGGTGGAGCACGTGCAGGCGTTTCTGGATACGGGCGGAAGATCTTTGGAAGGCGAGTTGGCCCGGGAGCGCGAAGAGGCATCCGGCAATCTGGAGTTCGAGAGCGCGGCAAGCCTGCATGCACGACTGGAAAAACTGAAACCGGTGCTGGGACAACTGCCCGAAGTGGTACGGCGCGTGGACCGGATGGTGGGGGTCATCGCGCAGCCTGCGATCGCCGAAAACTGCGTCGCGCTTTTCAGGATCGATGCGGGCCGCATCGCAGGTCCAGTGGAGTTTCCGATCCAGACCTCGGAGCACACGAAATCGCAGTCGATGGAATCGCGAGTGCAGATGGCACTGGAGGGGATTACGCCGCTGGCAAATGCGAGGGGTCTCGAAATTATGGAGCACTTGGCGCTGTTCCGGCGATGGTATTTCCGCGGAACGCGAGTGGGTGAGGTTTTCCTCGCAGACGACAAGACCGGGCTCCCCATGCGGCGAATCGTACGTGGCATTTCACGCGTCTACCGGGGAGAGAAGCCGGATTCGGAAGCACCGGCGAGCGGCGGAGTGGGGCTGAACTGAATTGCTGGAGAGGCAAAGAACTCATGAAGATCCATCATGACCAATCACTGCGCGAGCACCTGCTGTATGTACTGCAAGGTGGAGGCGCGCATGCCCGGTTCGACGATGTGATCAAGGATTTCCCGGAAAACCTTCGCGGGAAGAAAGTCGCCGAAGTTCCCTATACGGCGTGGATGGTGCTGGAGCACATGCGGATTGCACAGTGGGACATCCTGGAGTTCAGCCGCAACGGGAAGCATGTTTCCCCGGAATTTCCTGCGGGATACTGGCCGACGAGTGATGCGCCGCCGAGGGCGGCGGCCTGGGTGAAGAGCATTGAGCAATTTCGCAAGGACTTGAGGGAGATGGAGGGGTTGGTCAAGAATCCGAAGACTGACCTGCATGCTCCGCTGCGCTGGGGAGACGGGCAGACCGTCCTGCGCGAGGCTTTGCTGGTCGCGGACCACAACGCGTATCACCTGGGGCAGTTGGTGACCTTGCGACGGCTATTGGGGGCGTGGAAGGACTAAACAGCCTCGAAACCTCACTCCGCGCACGCTCTCGCGGAAGAAAGTTCGCGGGGGTCCCGGTTCCATTCGCGGCTCGATGTGGCCGAACGTCTCCGGAAGATAGCGCGAACGCCGTCGCGCCAGGGCTCATCCACACCCATCAGTGTCCAGTCGATGCGAGGCGCGAGGTAGCGCAGGATCGTG
>Ga0306921_10002795_pt1 | contig 17535 bp, 16 predicted proteins | sample sta12Cox44000080_FD_203760 | JGI IMG/M metagenome (GOLD analysis project Ga0306921, IMG submission 203760) | Lab enrichment of tropical soil microbial communities from Luquillo Experimental Forest, Puerto Rico - statoxic.12C.oxic.44.000.080 (v2)... | ecosystem: Environmental > Terrestrial >... | reverse complement strand
TTCCTCCGCTGACAGGTTGAAGTTTTGCTGCCGTGGATTCCATCCGTTTTGTACCTCCAAATTCAAGCAGGATCGTAGAGGTTCGGAAAATCAGCGAGAGCGCTGGCGCGAGCCGGGGCCGGCTGCGGTGGGATAGGCCAGCAATGGTACATGCACGCTTGCCTCCACCTTCTCTATGCGATGCCGCAAACGGTCCAGGCGGCACATCAATTCTTTCTCGTGAAGAGCAACGCGGGCACGCGAGCCGGGATCGCGGGAATTGGCTGACTGAGAGTGAAGTTTTGCGAGTGCCAAATTGGCGTATTCGGCGGCACCCTGAAAATCACGGCAAATTCGCTCGTGGTAGATCGCCAATTGTTCGCAGGCCGTGATGCCATCGCGAGGGTCGGCGACAAGCTCAAGCCAGAGAGCCGCGGCGGTCGCTTTGTCACCGCGACGCTTTGCCATCGTTGCGAGGTCCCGAGTGGCGCGCGGACGGAACTCAGCGGGTAAGCCGGAATCGAGAGCCTTCGCGCATGCGGAATGGGCCAGATCGTTTTCGCCGCGGCGATGGAGGAATTTCGAGAGCCCGAAAAGATCGAGGGAATCGGTTTCGTTCAGCGCTTCATCGCGCGAAGCGAGAAGGGAATTGATCTTTCCAAAAAGAGTAGCGAGCCCGCGCAGATCCATCTGGTTGTGCTTCACAACACCAGCGAGTGGCTGGGCAGCGCCGCCTCGCAGATAGTCGAAGTAAAACTGGGGAATCAGGGCTGAAGAAAGGTCGTCTTCGCGATGCCAGCCCATGCGCGGAGCGTCGAGGACATGGCGTTCGAGTTCGACGAGGCGCACGGAGCCTAGGCGCAAGCGCCATAGTGCGCGAGCGGGATGGAGCAGGTCGAGGTGCGCAGCGAGGGGAGGCACGCCGATAGCTCGCGTCATGGTGAAACGATTTTCGAGCAACGGCCAGTCAAAGCATTTTCCATTGAAGGTGACGAGGACCGGGCGCTCGGCAAGGCGCACGGCGAGTTCCGCGAGCAGGGAATGCTCTTCGGAGAAGTCGCGGAGAAACATTTGTTCCACTTGCAGGCCGCCGGCGTCCCACCAGGCAAGGCCGACGAGGAAGGCGTAAGTGCCGGTGCCGCCCGCGAGGCCTGTGGTTTCGGTGTCGAGGAATAACCATTTCTCCGGGTTTTCGAGGGCGGCGCGCGCGCGGCGAGAAATGGTCTCTTTGCGGGTGCGCGAAAGGAGCTCAAGAGCCGCGGGTGAAGGATCAACAAATTCGGGAGTGGAGAACCAGTTTCGAATGACGAGATGCTCGCCGTAGTGGTTGCGCGCGATGGCCCCGCCGAGCAGCCGACTGATCGGGTCGGTCTCGTCGGGGAGGCGCAAATCAGCGGGTTTTCGTGGAGCGCTGCGCGCGGGCTTGAGTGCCGCGAGATGCGAGAATCTGTCAAGTGAAAGAGACATAACGCTCGACCTGGCTCCTTGGTGTTTCCTCAAAAGCCGCAGCCCTGCGTAAAGTTTGCACACAGGCGATCCAGAATCGCGAGCGCCGCCTCTTTGGCCCGCGGAGCGGCGTCTCCCGCGGGGCCAACACAGGAAGGGCAGCCCGCCTCGCATGGGCACGTCTGAATCAGTTCGCGCGTTTTGTGAACCAGGAGTTCATGCACGCGGATTAACGGCTCGGAAAATCCGATTCCGCCTGGATAGGCGTCGAAGAGATACAAATTTGGTTCGAAAAATTCTCTCTGGACAGTCGTCCAGTTTTCAGATGAATCGAGGTTGAGATCGTGCGCTTCGGTAGGGATGACACCATGGTTGGAGCCAGGAGCTGGCGGCCGCTCGCCGATGGCAGTTCCCAGGTCGCGCTCATCGCACATCAGGAGCAAGGTGGCAACGGACTGCAGAGCGTGGAGCAGGCCGATCATGCCGGACTGGCGTTCGCTCACGGTGTACGGCAACGATTCAAGGAACTGGCGTTCGAGCGTAATCCAGTAGGAAGTGGTGTGCATTTCGTTTTCGGGGAGTTCGAGTTTGCCCGAGCCGATGTTTTCGTTTGTGAAGAACTTGATTTTCTTGAAGCCGACGACTTGCGAGCGGACCAGGACATCGCCGTGGGAATGGGAGTTGGACTGACGAGGTGAATCGGGAGTCAGCCCAAAGGCGGTTTCGGCGATTTCGAGGATGCGGACTTGGGTATAACGGATTGCATCGGTGTAGTAGTCGACGTCGACTTGCTTGACGTAGGCTTTGCGCTCTTTGAAATCCAGATGTTCGACGTGGAACTGCTCGGCGCCGTGCAGGTAGATGGCTTTTTCATGAACGGTGGTGAGGGCGCTGACGAAATCGACTTCGCCGATGACGAACGGCGGGCCGGTGACATCAATGATGATGAAGTTGTCGCTGGTGACGGAGCGGAGGCTGATGGTGTCCGCCGGATAGGCTTCGTGAGTCCAGTGATAATTTTCGCCGGCCCGGTGCAAATAGCCTGCATCGGCGAGACGGGCGCAGAGGTCCTGCATGTCGACGTCACCGAACTTCTCGATCGGCGTGATAGGGAGTTCGAAGGCGGCGCACTTCAGATGATTGATAAGAATCTCGAGGTTGTCGGGCTGGATGAAAGCTTGTTCCGGCGTGTTGCCGAAGAAATAGTCGGGATGGCGCACGATAAATTGATCGAGCGGCGAGGACGAAGCGACGAGAACGGCGCAAGAACTGCCTGCGCGGCGCCCGGCGCGGCCAGCGCGTTGCCACGTGGCGGCGATGCCGCCGGGATAACCGGCCATGACCACGGCGTCGAGCGAGCCGACATCGATGCCTAGTTCCATCGCCGAGGTGGTAACAACGCCACGAATCATGCCTTCGCGGAGGCCACGCTCGATCTCACGCCGCTCATTTGGGAGGTAGCCGCCACGATAGCCGCGGATGGCTTCGGGGCCGCCGGGGGGTTGCGGATTCGCTTGCTGGAGATAGGTCAGGATCAGTTCGGTGTGCAGGCGAGAATTCGCGAAAACCATGGTTTGAAGATCGTGCTTCAGGAATTCCTGGCTGACGCGGGAAGCTTCATTGATGTAACTGCGGCGAATACCAAGGGCGCGATTAACCACAGGCGGGTTGTAAAAGACGAAGGTTTTTTCGGCGGATGGTGCGCCGTTGGCGGACTGCACTTCCACGTGGGCTTCAATTAGGCGAGAAGCGAGTTCGCCGGGATTTGCAATGGTGGCGGAGCAACAGATGAATTGCGGTTCGCGGCCGTAGAACCGCGCGATGCGTCGCAAGCGGCGAAGGACATTGCAAAGGTGGCTTCCAAAGACGCCGCGGTAAGTGTGGAGTTCGTCGATAACGATGTATTGCAGATTTTCAAACAAGCGGGCCCAGCGCGTGTGGTGCGGAAGGATTCCGGTGTGCAGCATGTCCGGGTTGGTCAGGACGATGTGCGATTTCTCGCGGATCGCTTTTCGAGCGTCGCCAGGCGTGTCGCCGTCATAGGTAGAGACCCCCAAGGAATTTTGGAGGCGCTCGTTCAGGTCGTAGAGTTCGGCGAGTTGATCCTGCGCGAGAGCTTTGGTGGGGAAGAGGTAGAGGGCGCGTGTGTCGGAGTGCGTGAGGATGGCGTCGAGGATCGGGAGGTTGTAGCAGAGAGTTTTGCCCGAAGCAGTCGGCGTGACGACAACGAGATTCTTGCCGGCGTGGACTGCCTCGGCGGCAGCAGCCTGATGCGTGTAGAGCTTTCGAATGCCCTTGGCGTGGTAGGCGTCGCGCAAATCGGGATGCACCCAGTCGGGAAAATCCGCCCATTGTGCTTCACGGGCGGGATAGTGGCGGACGGAGGTGAGGATTTCGCTGTTATGGTCGCGCGAGGCAAAGGTGTCAAGAACCTTCGAGACGCGAGCGAGAGAGGTGGAACTGCGTGGGGGGTGGAGAGAGGAGGGCTTGGGGAAAGGAATGACAAGAGACCGGGGACTATGAGGGGTGTCCATGGATTCGCCTTTTGTTCGCTCAGGCTAGCATGGGGCTTTTGTAGGCGCAACCCTCATTTTCGCGGACGTGTGGAAACCACGGAAGTCGGAGCTTTTTCTGAGAAATGGCTGGACGGGTTGGCGATTCCATGGACCGAACAGGGGGATTGGCACCTGCCTGCGATAGGCAAGGTCGGGCGGACAGTCTCCGGGTGAAGAAATTCCGGGGGTATAATGCCGGACGGTCTAGTTAAGTTGTCGGAGATTCATGCTCGACAATGTAACAAATCAGTCGGCATCTTCTCGACTTGTGAGCGTGCTCCAAGACATTCATTTCTGGGTGCCGGTAGCCGTGTTGATCGGCGGGCTGCTGCTGTTAAGGTTCATTCACTAAACGGTCCGACGGAGGATCATGCAAGGGACGGTGGCGCGCGACTTTGCCCATGAAACGCAAAAGACGGCGCGATTGAGAAGCTTGCAGATGCTTGGCATTTTGTGCGGATTCACGGCGGGTGCCTGGCTCGGAGCCGCGGAAGCGCCGACGAAACTTGTGACAATCGGCGTTTCTCCGCTGGTGATATCACTCCTTATGGTGATTGGAGTCTTTCTGGCGCGCTGGAGTCTGCCCGCACTCGCGATGGGCACTTCTTCGGTGCGCGCCGACGTGGGGCGGGCGCCACACCTGGTGCTTTGGGCGCTGCTGGCGGGATGTCTGTGGGCCGTGGCGAATACGCTGGCGATTTTCGCGATTCGCGATATTGGTCTCAGCATCGCGTTTCCGTTGTGGAATTCGAACAGCCTGCTTGGGATTTTGTGGGGATTTCTGTTTTTCAATGAACTACGGCAGGCGGGCTGGCGACGATGGATCGGCGTCGTGGGTGGGGCAGTGCTGATGTGCTTGGGGGCGGCAGTTCTGGCGGCTGCATCTGGGGCACAATCGCCTGCATCGGCGCACGCGCTGAATGGCGTGTGGGCTGCGCTCGGAGCAGGAATCCTTTGGGGCACGATGTACATTCCGTATCGCAAGGCGTACCTGACGGGGATGAATCCGCTCGCGTTTGTCACGTTCTTTACGTTTGGGGAGCTCGGCATGATGGTGGCGCTCGCGATCAGTTACACAGGACTCGGGCAGCTTTGGAAGGAAGTGGTGAACGCGCGCGCCGTGACGTTCTGGCTGATGCTTGGCGGGTTCATCTGGGTGATCGGCGATTTGTTCCAGCAGTATGCGGCAAAGTATGTGGGAATCAGCCGGGGCATTCCGCTTTCGAACACAAATCAGCTTTGGGGATTGCTGTGGGGCGTGCTGGTCTTCGGAGAGCTACGGGGGAAGGGTGCCACCGCGTATGTGGAGGTTATCGGCGGATCTTTGCTGATGATGCTAGGCGTTGGTGCGATTGCACTTTCGTCGGCCACAGGAGAAGAACAGACGCGCTGGCGGGAGGCGGCGCTGCGCGAGAGCGTTCGCTACGGCGTGGCGCCGGAGTACGTGGAAGCGCGGCTCGATGGGAGGCAGGCTGCAAGCGAAGCGCGGCCGAGGCACAGCGCGCTCGATTGGTTGCTGGTAGCGGTGGCCACGTCGATTCTTGTCGGGTTTGCGTTGATTGCCCGAGTGCCGGAGTTTTCGTTCCGTTGGAGACCCGCAGCTGTTTTGACGGTCGTGACGTTATTTCTGCTGGTGGTGGGTGGGCAGCGGCTCTGGCGGACGACTCAGTTTCATTGAGGCCGTTGGGCAGGAACGCCGTGAACAAACAAATGACGAAAGTCGCCATGGTGGCGGTAGTGGGCGCGGGGCTAAATGCCACGGACACGCTTATGCCGGTTGAGCATTCGGCCAAGTTCGATTCATTGCGTTTAATCTCATTGCGCGCCGTTGGTTGCGAGGGCTTCGATCACAGCGATGTTTGACAACAAGTCCGCGGGGAGGCTGTGGCGTTGCTGAAGATAGGCCGGTGAGTTGTAGGAAATCCAAACCTTGCCGGTGGCGTCTTCGGCGACGAGGATCTTGAGCGGCAGATCGAGCGCAATGTTCGGGGAAGCAAGCATAAGAGGCGTGCCCGACTTGGGGTTTCCGAAGATCAACAGCTTGGTGTTTGGCATTTTGAACCCAGCTTTTTCGGCTTCGCCGCTGTGATCCACAATCGTAAAGAGCTTCACATTTTTGGCCTGAAGAATCGATTCGAGCATTGCGACTGTATCGGCTACCGTATGCTGGCTGGCAACACGAACGACGCCGTTATCTGTGGTTGTGGACATGGAGACCTCCTGCGGATTGTTTGAACTCCTACCCGTCGCAACGGGGCGCGTGGACATGAGATAGTAACCCATCGCCAGACCAAGCACCGCAAGGATGCTAGCGACCGCTACGGCAAGCATGGAAGGTTGACTGAATGAGGCGGCTCCGGCGCGCATCGACCGAAGGAGACGCAAATACCGAGAGAGCGACCAGAGGCAGACAGCAACGCCGAGGAGAAGTAACGCGGTCCCAAACCAAAGAGAGGGGGCGAGGGAAGCTGTTGCTAAACCCGGGCGCATGAAACTGAACTGGTGGAGGAAGATGCCGAATCTAGCCAAGACAAAGCCGAGGCCCATCAGTGCGAGTCCGGTGCGAATCCAGGCGAGGAAAGTTCGTTCGGCGGCCAGGTAATCCCTCGGTACCGCTTGCGATTGCTCCGGCTGATCCATGGAGTTCCCCTCCTCTGCGGCAGGTTGGCGGCGGCGCAGAGCGAATTCTACGGTGTAACTTTCACCATCACAACCGAATGAGAGGTGACCCTGGCGGAGTATTTTCCGATGAAAGAGCCGAGATCCGTATGGGCCCAGAGGTCGTGCACTTTTGCCGAAAGATGGTCGGGATATGCGATTTCTTCCCAAGAGACGCTTACGTCGGCTTCGTAGGCGCCGCGATTGAAGAGAACTACCGCGCGGCTTCCATCGCTGAGCGGCTTGGCCCAAACCTCCAGATCGCCGTCTTTCTTGATGCGGCGACCTTCGCGGCCGAGTTTGTCCTGATTGACGGCAATGACTTCGGAATTGGTAAGGATTTCCTTGATTTCCGGGGTCATCGAGCGCACGTCGTTGCCCGCGATTAAAGGCGCGGCGAGCAAGGCCCAGAAGCTGAAATGCGCGCGATATTCGGGAATGGTCATGCCGCCATTGCCGATCTCGAGCATGTCGGGATCATTCCAATGGCCGGGACCGGCGAAGGATTCGAGGCCGACCTGCAGGTCAAGGATATCGACCATTCCGTATTCGCAGCAGCTCCCGTCGGGCCATTTTTTCTTGCTAGTCCATTTGTCGCTGATGTCTCCGGTCGTGCGCCACAAATTGCCGATGCCTTTGCCCCAAAGCCAGGGTTTGGCGGTGCCCCACTCGCAGATGCTGAAGACGACGGGTCGGCCGGTCGAGAGCAGAGCGGAGCTCATTGTCGAGTAGGCTTCCTCGGCGTTGCGTGTGCCCGTGTTGCACCAATCGAATTTTAGGTAGTCCGCGCCCCACCGTGCGTATTGCAGAGCGTCCTGAAATTCGTGGCCCTGGCTGCCGGGGCGGCCGCCGCAGGTTTTCGTGCCCGCATCGGAATAAAGGCCGAACTTCAGACCCTTGGAGTGGACGTAATCGGCGAGAGCTTTGATGCCGGACGGGAAGCGTGCAGGATCGGCGACGATATTTCCGTTTTCGTCGCGGCTGACCTGCCAGCAATCATCGATAACAACGTACTGGTAGCCGGCTTCTTTCATGCCGTTGGTGGCGATCGCGTCAGCAACGGACTTGACCAGATCCTCGCTGACGTTGCAGGCAAACTTGTTCCAACTGTTCCAACCCATCGGGGGAGTCTGGGCAAGGCTGTCGCGTTCGGATTGTGCGCAGGTGGCTGAGGGGTTGAGCGCGAGAACGAGCAGCGCCAGCAGCCACACGCAGCGATTGTTGCGAAGGCGATTCATCGAGTCACTCCCAAGGATTTTTCCATCAGATGAAGAGCCAATGCCTGATTTGCTTGCGCCCATGCAAGGGGAGTGTGAGCATTCGGAACATATCTCCCCTCTTTGAGAAAGTAAAGTTCGGGGCACTGGCCTTTGGCGGTGACCTGGGAGAGCGAGCGATTGAAATAATGAACTTGTTTGTGAAGACTTGCCGAGTCCGATGGATCGGCGAGATAGCGATGGCCGTAGATGACCGAAAGGACCGGATCGAAGATGCACCATTGCGCCTCGCAATTCGGCTGCAGGAAAGCGTCGCGATAATCGAGGCGTTCGCTGAAGTCGCTACTCATCTGTGAGGGAGAAAACCATTCGTCGTAGTCCTGACAGAAATACGAATCGCCCACATAGCGCTTGATTCCGACTTCGGCCTTGAGGCGCGCCTGAACGAGATGGAGGATCGCATCTTCGATCGTACGCGAGCGAAGAACCGACAGCGGGTAAAGCAAGAAAAGCAGTGCGGAGTCGACCAGGCGCTCCGGCGGAGCCTCGAAAGGAAGAGTGGCATCGAGTCGCTCGCGGCCCTTGGCCACGAGATAGCGGATACGTTCGAGGCGTGTTGCGTTGATGGACACGACGTTGCCAGGTTGATCGGAAGCGGGGTGATACTTGAGCATTTCTTCCAGCCCGGCAACCACCGCACCCACGCTGGAATTATTGATTTTGCGTCCTTCTTCCCACGCACCACTGTCCCGGTCTTGCCAGTATTCGATAGCCTCAAAATAGTCGGGGAAGACGCCATAAACTTCGTAATCCTCGGGTGGCAGGGGCAGTGCACCGACATTGGCCAGCTGGAAGCGAAACCAGAGCGCGTGTCCGAGCGCGTCATTTTGGGCATGAGGCCACTTTTCCGGCAATTCGCCGAGATTTTGCGCGGTGAAGCGGATGTGTGGCCTGCGATTGGCATCTTCCTTCAAAACGCGGACGGGGTCATCAATGATTTCGCGGAAGCGAGGCAATTGCTTTTTGAAGAATTGGGTTATGCCGCGAATGCAGGACGCAGCGGAGGCTTTGTCTCCCCGAAGGAGAAGCGAGTAGGCGACCATGACGTTGTCGCGAACCCAGACGTTCTGATATCCGGTGGCGGAATCGGGCGATTGACCGGGACTTGCCGCAAACAGGCCGTGTGCAATGGGCAAGATTTCGTGGGTGCGCAGGGATTCCAGTGTTTTCCGGACCATCGAAAGGGTTTTCGGCGTGTACGAGTCGGCGATGAGAGGGCGCAACAATCCGTGTTCGAGGGTGTTTTCCATGGTGCAGGTCGAGCTCCGGCGCAAATTGTAGGCTACCGGACAGCCCGAGTCACTACAGGTGGATGGGGATGCGAGGGCGCCGGTGGTGTTACCAAGGCGTATAGGGCGTGTGACGAAACTGAAAATGGCAGGAACAAAACATGGCTTGCGGTGTCTGAAACATTGGGGCCGCTCCCGTCGTATCCTTCAAGAACAAAGGCACGCTGCACGGGCTCGACATTTGCGCGCCAATCGCACATTAACAATGAGGAGCGTCGGGTCCATGACGATGGGGGACATGGGGACGCGCCGTCTGGAGCGGCGCCGCTACCCACGGTATCCATACAAAGCCGTCCTCGAAATCGAATGGGGTTCCGCTCGACTAAGGGCCCGTACCCGGGATATCAGCGAGAGCGGCATGTTCATCGAATCGGAAGATGTGCTGTGGGTAGGAGCGGGGTTCCGGGCCAGGCTTTCGACGGATCGGCCGATGTGGCTCGAGTGCTACGTAAAGCGAGTTGAACCGGGCAAAGGAATGGGTGTGACCGTTCTGCTGCCGGAAGGCAGAAGCCAAGAGCACTACCAGGATTTACTGGCGAGACTCGCAGCGTCGCGGTAAGCCGCCGTATACTACAGTTCATGACGCGTTGCCTTGATTGTGGCTCAGAGCGCACAAGCGACCAGTGTCCCAATTGCGGATTAACATCGGCTGCTGCGGAACTGGTATTTCGGCGGCGCCTGTTGCGGCAGATGGCCATATTCCTGGCTGGTTCGTTACTTTTCCCATATGTAAGCCAAGTGTATCCTCCGCTCGACCTGGACGGGATGCTGGTGTTTTTTGGTTTGGTGTTTTTTGTGGCTCTGGGGCTGGCGATTTTTCTGGAGCAGCGCGCCAGGGCGCGAAAAGAAATCCAGGTCCTGAAGCACCTATTTACGGGATTGATTCCCGTTCCGTTCATTCTGTCGGTGGCGCTTTTCCTGAACGGCAAGCTCGATTCACCGAGCAAAGTTGAATATCACGCAGCGACCGTGGACGGAAGATACCTGATGAGGGGCGTGGTGCGAGGAACACGTCGTTTGTTCGTGTATTCGTGGCGGCAGGGCAGGCGGTACGAACGGCTGGCGGTGGATTCGGACGACTACGACCGGTTTCATGTGGGAGACAAAGTCAACGTCGGGGTTGCGCCCGGAGCGTTGGGAATTCCCTGGTTTTACGGCGTGTATCGCGCCGAGCAGACGGCGCGGCCGGCGCTTCCACCGGACCAAAAATGGGATGTGTCAGGCGATAAACCAAAGGCTCCTCAATAAATCGGGCGGCCGTTGGGTCCGAGAGGAAGCTGCAGCTCGAGAAAATGGCCCTCCTTGCCAAGGCGAAAACGCACGCGGTCCATGGAGCCGACGTTTCTTACGCGCCAATCGGGAGTTTCAATCGGCTTGGACGGGCGATCGGCGTAGGACCATTCAACCGAGTCACCGGAAGCCTTGATGGTTTGCGGGTCGATGTCGTATACCTCCTCGTCTTGCACGCTGACCAGCAGGTAACGCTTCCAGAGGCGCACGAGAAGCACTCCCTTTCTGTCGGAATGATAGATGTTCCAGGACTTTGGAGCGTCGTCGTTGTATCGCAGAATCGCGAATTCGAGTGGACGCCATGTGAGCTTCCTTGCTGGTTCGGTCTGCGGGCGAGCCGAGCCGCCTAACACGACAAGAAGGAGTGCCGCGCCAGGGCAGATACCCGCGATATTGGTCGCTTTCCTCACCATGCGGAACAGGGGAAGTGTACGACAGGTGCGCAAGCACTGCCCAGCTTGGTGGGAGTGGCGGGTGGAGGTGAAGACGAGCTGGCCGTGAGTTCCATTGCGCTGTGGCGGCAGAGAGGTAGGCTAGAAAGACTCTGCGTATGTTGACGAAACTACCTGGGGTAGACACAAAACAGGGCTAATGACCGTAAGCAGGTGCGCCTAGGTGGTGAGCTTGAGAGTCAAGCACGGACTAGTGGCGGTCGGCTTTGCGCTCGGAGGGGTGTTGTTGCGCGTCTGGTCGCAGGGAATAGCGACGACTGGAGTGACTGGCAACGAGGCAGTGTCGGCAGCAATCTGCCCTGTGGTTTATCCGCTGGACGAATCTTCTTCGGAGAGAGGCTACCATTACATTTTCTACGGCAACGCGTTTTTCATTGATCGAGATGGCTACCTGGTCACGGCCGCGCATGTGCTGAGTGATTTTCATGATGGAGGACAGCCGCACATTTTGTTGCGCAGGGCGGAAGCGCCGTCTCGTTTGTTGAAGGTGGAAGTGGTGGCAACAGATCAGCGGCACGACATCGCGGTGCTGCGCGCGGTGCCGAATCCGTTCGAAGGGAAATACCAAGTCGCATTCTTGCCGCTTGCTTCAATTAAGCCGGAGCCAGGTGAAGCTGTGTTTGCGGCAACGTTGCGGCCGTCGCGCTTGAGGGATCCACATACGTTCGATGCGACGCAAGAGGAGCGATCAGCCGGTGAAGTGCTGCGGTACATCGCGACGAAACTGGAAAAAGAACAGAACGAAGCAGAGCTTTTTCTGTTCAGTCACGAGGTGCGGCGCGGGCAGAGCGGAGCTCCGGTGGTTTTGAGGGACACACAGGAAGTGGTAGGGATTGTGGAAGGGCAATGGTTGCACCCGGGGCCGAGTGCACCGGTAGAAAAGGGCGCGGGTCGACCGCTCATGCCGGGGGCGGCGATTCCGATTATCTACGCGATTCCCTTGCTCGAACAAAAGCACATCGTCTGGCGCACTGCCGGACGTTAGCCGAAAGCGAGTCCCAGCGAACGAAAAACCCGTAGCGAGACGGCGCGATACTAGGAAGCCGGCTAAGATACGAGTGCGCGAGTGAAGCGGCGGGCCAGATAAATTTACAAACGGACGGAAAACTCGCAGGGGCGGAAGTTACATCTGAAATGCCGAGCGCGTTAGAGGACGGGGAACCGAAAATGGCCATTTTGCGGAAAAGCAAACAGCAGGCGACGAGGGGGCGCAGGGTGGGTGAAAGCTTTTCATTTTCTCAAATTCTCCTCTTCCGCTATAATCTCTGGCACTGACGGACCGCCCCCGGATGCATCCTGGCCAGCGCTCCTTGGCTAGGGACGGGCTCCAAATACCTCGCAAAAAGCAGGGGAGCCAACAATACAAGAAGCTGGAACGAGCCTAAGCACCGGGCCCGGCAGACCGCGCCCCGCTCGAAGTCCAGCCAAAAAAAGGGCGGTATTGTCCTGATGAGAATGAGGAGAAGTGCAATCGGGCTATTTGGATTCGCGGCTCTGTGCGTGTGTGCCAGCAGGGCACGCGCACAATCGGTTCTTGACCTGTCAAAAGGCGCTCCGGACGTACTCTATGCGCGTTCGACGGCGCTTGATGCCGTCGATCATACGTGGAGTCCGCTGAGTGCGCCAGCGCGGGCGCCCAAGACAACGCCGTTTGAGATTTCCAAGAGTCTGAACACCAGCGAAAACGAAAGAGTGGTGACCAATTCGCTTGGAAGCGGGTCCGTACAACCAATCGAGCAGCCTACCTCGGATCGAAATGTCCACTGGAAACCGATGCTGATGGAATCCCTGCTATACACGGGGATCATGCATTCGTTTGACATTATCACGGAAGCAGGGACACGCGACACGCTGAACGGGCACTGGTTCCAGCATTACGCGCAGTCGGTGAGCGAGTTGCGCGGGTGGAGCGACAGCGACCGTTTCATGGCGCCCTACGCGGGGCATCCGATCGAAGGTTCGGTGTTCGGGTTTATCTTCCGGCAAAACGATCCCCGTTACTCCAATGTGCAGTGGGGAGATGGACGGGACTATTTCATCAGCATACTGCGCTCCATGGCGTACAGTGCGGTCTGGCATACACAGTGGAAGATCGGACCAATCAGCGAGGCGTCGATTGGAAACGTGATGCTGCATGCTTCTCCCGGATTCATCACCTTGACGGACACGCCGACGCTCGGTGCGCTGACGATGATGGCGGAGGACGCCGCGGACCGCTATGTGGTCATGGGACTGGAGAACCGGACCGACAACCACGTAGTGCTTATCTTGACGAGATGTTTTTTGAACCCCGGGCGTTCCTTCGCAAATTTGATGGCATTTCGGGTGCCTTGGACACGGGATACACGGCTGGGGTTGTTTGGGGAAAGCTGGAGGATCCGCCAGGCACTATTGAAGGATTACAAAGAGGGAACCGGGCCGAAGCCCTTTGAATTTGCGAAACGGTCGTCGTGGGACTACGGGGTGGAATTCAAACACACTTACCCGAAGGAAGCGCCGATCGAACTGGCGGCGTTTCCGGTGTACGAAACCTTTCTAGGCGGCGGGAGCTGCATCGGCGGAGGAGGATCTGGAGCGACACGGCTGAGCCCGACGTGGCAACTTGTGGCAGAGTTGGACGGCTGTCTCGTGATGCACATGCCGAATTACGAACAGAGCGGGGATTCGCTGTTTTATGGTGCGGGACCAAGATGGACTCCGCGCGCGTCGAAGCACTTCTCGCCGTATGCCGAAGTATTGTTTGGGGGCCGCAGGGTTACGCACGAAATCGACGACCTCGCTCTGCGTCAGAAACTCATGAAAGAATGGAATGACGGGAGCGGGACTTTGCCGCACTTTCCGAAGCGGAGCGATTGGTCGTTCGAGACGCCCAATAACGGGCCATGCCTGCAAGCGGGCGGGGGGGTGGACGTCGTGGTGACGAGACCATTTGCATGGCGGCTGATTAATGTGAAGTACACTCACACGTGGATGGCGGATGTCGACATGATCCACCCACAGGACAGCATCAAGGTCACAACGGAAGCCGTACTTCGTATCGGTACCTGGTAGGATTCCCATTTAATCTAAGGCCGGCGAAGAAGCAGGCGACAAGTGTGCGCCTGTAGCGGGTGGCGGCCGGGTGTCTCTGGCGCCGTCGCGGATGAGAATGAAGTCGTGCACCGGATTCCGGGGCAGTTGTGCAACTATAGGGCTGGTCGTAGGAGTGAGGGGGCGAATTGACCAAGCGAGTGTGGCGAATGTTGCGACGTGTGTTCCCGCGATGCAGCATGATCTCGCAAGCAATCGCCTTCAATTTGTTTCTGGCGTTTTTCCCTACGCTGCTGCTTGCGGTTGGGGTGGCGTCAACCTGGATCGGGAGCAAGACTGCACTGCTGGAAACGATCCGGAATTTCATGCAGTTCCTGCCACCGGGAAGCCAGGGAATTGTAGCGGACTTCCTAGCGCGCGGAGGGCCCGACGCCTGGAAATATGCCTTGGTCGGGTGGACGGGGACGCTGTTGGGTGGATCTCAAGTAATGAAGCTGCTCATGGAAGGGATTCACCTTATTTACGGAGATGAGGAGCGAATCGGGTTCTGGCACCGCCAGTTTCGCGGCCTGCTGCTGCTGCTGATAACGATGGCCCCGATTCTGGTGGCCGGAATCCTGGGAGTGTTTGGCAAGCCCTTACGGCACTGGCTTACAGAAGAGCTTTGGAAGAATGCACCCGTGCATGGCATGTGGCTGGTATTTTTTCCGGTGGCCGCGATGGTGCTGGCGATGCTGGCATTGACGGTGATTTACTGGGTGGCGCGGCCTCGCGAGAAACACTTACGGCAAGTGCTGCCAGGAGCGGCGGTTGCCACGCTATTGTGGTGGCTGACGAATGCGCTGTTCGGGCTGTACGTGCGCCGGGTACCCTACAGCCTGGTGTACGGGGGTTTGGCGGCGGTGATCGGTTTATTGATCTGGATGCAGATTTCAGCCGCGATTGTGTTTTTCGGAGCGGCGTGGAATGCGGAACAGGCAGTGAATCAGGAAAGGTGAAAGCCGAGGCCGGGATGAAGACTGTGCAAGTGGAGTGCTATTCGGGGTACCAGGTGAACCAGAGGCCGGTGCGATTGAAGCTTGGGGAAGAAACCCTGGAAGTTGCGGAAGTGGAGGACCGGTGGTATTCGCCGGGCGAGACCTATTTCCGCGTGCGAGTGGCGAATGGCGACCGGTATGTGCTGAAGCATATGGAAGCGCAGGACGTCTGGAGCCTGGAAGGATTCCGAAGCGGGGCAAATTGAGTTGAAAGGGGGCGAAAAACGGTCGCTCGTTGACACATAAAAACCTGGGGGGTATGGTCGAGGAGTCCCACCCGCGCTGTGACGACCTTGGAAGCGCACCGGTGCGCCAGGGGAATTAGGTCCAAAAATGGGGGCAAGGGCAGGGATGAGGCGGGCTCAGGTTTACCGAGAAGCGCAAAGCGGCTACCGCTATTGGTTGAGTCTTATTGCCGTGATTTTGTTCGTCTGGGCGGCTTGCGCAAGGGCGCAAGAGGCAGGAAGCGGCGGGACACCTCAAAGTGACCAGAAAACCAACCCGACAAACCCTCCGGAGCAGACGGGAAAAGCAAGTCCTCCTGATACGAAGACCGAAGTTGCGACAAAGGACACGAACACAACATTCAAGTTGCGTGTGAACTTGGTGCAGGTGCGGGTGGTGGTACGCGACGAAAACGGCAAGCCAGTCGAGCATCTTAGCCGCGAGGACTTCCAGATCTACGACCAGGGAAAGCCGCAGGTGATCAGCACGTTCGGCACAGAAACGCCGGAATCGCGGAGAGACAAAGCGGAAGCGGCAGCCAAGACACAGGCTGGCGAAGTGAGCGAGAAAGAAAACGCTCTGGTGGCAATACCGCAACGGTTCGTGGCACTGGTGTTTGACGACATACACCTGAGCAACTCCGACGCTACGTTCGTGCGCGTGAGCGCCAAAGCGCTGATCGAGAGCATGACACCGACCGACCGGATGGGAATTTATTCAACCTCAGGAGAGGTGACGCAGGAATTCACAAGCGACAAGGAAGCGCTGGAGCGAAGGATGATGGGCGTTACGGCGCACCCCATGACGGGCAAGACCAACAGTGCTACGAATTGCCCGGACGTGTCGCATTACATGGCAGATCTAGCGTTAAACAAGAATGATCCCCAAGTCCTCGGCGTGGTAACGGACGAAGTGTTGCAGTGTCAGTTTCAGGGCGACAGGACGATGCTTCCAGCCGCACGAACGTTCGCGCAATCCGCGCTAACGCAAGAACTAACCGCCGGCGACACAGACAATTCATACGCTTACCGCCACATAGAAGACACGATACGGCGACTCGGGGGAATGCCGGGCGAACGCATCATGGCGTTCGTCTCTCCGGGATTTTTGCTGACGACCCAGCAGCTGGATGAGATGGGAATCATCGACCGCGCGACTCGTGCCGGCATTGTAATCAACACGATTGATGCGCGCGGACTCTACACTCCGGAAGGAGGCGACGTCAGCAAGCCGCGGACGGACACAGCGATGACGCTGGGTTACAAGAGTACCTACCGAACGGCCGAGCAGTTTGAATCGCAGTTTGTGCTCGACGATTTAGCAGCGGGGACCGGTGGTACGTTCTTTCACAATTCGAATGACCTGCAGAGCGGGTTGTTAAGGGCGGGAGCGGCGCCGGAAGTGTCCTATGTGCTGGGGTTCTCGCCGCAGAACCAGAAACTGGACGGGACCTACCATGTTCTGAAGGTGAAATTGACGGGGAAGCAGAAGTACAGCATTCAGGCGCGAAAAGGCTACTACGCGCCGAAAAAACTGAATGACCCACAAGAGCAGGCAAAGACAGAAATTCAGGAAGCGGTGTTTTCTCAGGACGAGATAAGGGATGTGCCGTTTGATTTGCAGACGCAATATTTCAAGGGAGACCAGCCCGGTGCGCACTTGAGCGTCGTGTCGCACATCGACGTCAAGGGGCTGCATTTTCGAAAGGCCGAAGGCCGCAATTGGGACGACCTTATCGTAGCAACCGTGATTTTCGATGAGAACGGGAATTATGTGACCGGGGGAGAAAAAATCCTGGAGATGCGGCTGTTGGACAAGACCTACGAAAGGCTGAGTCACACCGGATTGACGATGAAGTCGAGTTTCGACGTGAAACCTGGGAAATACGTGGTGAGGCAAGTGATTCGGGACTCCGAAGGCGCGCAGATGGCCGCGAAGAATGGGTCGGTGGTGATTCCGTTTTAGGAGTGGGTGGAGGGCGTCATGATCAGCGAGAAAAGAGGCAATCCGGCGGGCAAACGAGTCGCGGCACTCGCGGGAGCGGGCTTCCTGGCATTGGTCGCAGGAGTGACGCGTGCCCAGGAACCGGCAAAACCCGCGACGACAACCGAACAGACGCCGCCGGTCGCTCCGGTTATTAAGACCGAATCGCGGATCGTGCTGGTGGACACGGTGGTGACAGACAAAAAGGGCAATTATATCCGGGACCTGAGGCAAGAAAATTTCAAGGTATTCGAAGATAACAAAGAACAGACGATTACAAGCTTCTCGTTCGCATCGGATCCCAAGATACAGCC
>Ga0306921_10002793_pt1 | contig 17539 bp, 17 predicted proteins | sample sta12Cox44000080_FD_203760 | JGI IMG/M metagenome (GOLD analysis project Ga0306921, IMG submission 203760) | Lab enrichment of tropical soil microbial communities from Luquillo Experimental Forest, Puerto Rico - statoxic.12C.oxic.44.000.080 (v2)... | ecosystem: Environmental > Terrestrial >... | reverse complement strand
GGCGAACCCTTGCGCGAGGGGGACGTGGTGGCCTCGCAACAGAAGCTCTACAACCTTGGCGTGTTTAACCGCGTCACGATCGGCGCGCAGAACGCCGAGGGTACCGATCCGGAAAAGGACGTCGTCGTCCTGGTCGAAGAAGCGAAGCGCTATACCATCGCGTACGGGGGAGGCTTCGAAGCGCAGCGGCTGGCGAGCACGACGGATCCCACTGGCGGTGAAGTTCAGGCTTCTCCTCGCGGAATTTTCGAAATTGCCAAGCAGAACGTCACCGGGCGTGCGGATACGCTGGCGCTAAAGGTAAGAGCCAGTACAATCCAGGGCCGGGCCCTGCTGGCCTATACCGCGCCGCAAGCGCCTTATTTCGAGAAGTTCAGTTTTCAGGCCACCGCCTATGTCGAGAAATCGCAAGACATCAACACCTATTCGCAAACGCGGTATGAAGGCAACCTGCAACTGACGGATCAACTGACACCGCGCTCCTCCTGGCTGTTCCGATACGCGTTCCGCAAAGTGACACTCAGTAATCTGAACATTCCGCCGCAGGAAGTGCCGCTCTTCAATCAGCCCACGCTGGTGTCGGAATTCAGTACCTCCTGGTTCCGCGATACGCGGGACAATCCCGCGGATGCCACCAAGGGTTCGTTCAATACCGCGGACTTCAGCGTGGCCAGTACGGCCATTGGATCGAGTGCCAACTTCCTGCGATTGTTCCTGCAGAACTCCACCTATCGGCCGATCACGCGCAACTGGAGTTTCGCGCGGTCCATCCGCATTGGCATTCTTGAACCCTTTGCGTCGACGGTGACGCTGGCATTTCCCGCACAGACAGGCTCGCCTCCCCCGCAAATCATTCCTTTGCCGGAGCGGTTGTACGCGGGCGGCGGAACGTCGCTGCGTGGCTTTGCATTGAACCAGGCCGGGCCGCGCGATTCGATCACCGGCTTTCCGGTCGGCGGCCAGGCCATGATCATCCTGAATCAGGAATTGCGCTTTCCCCTCAAGCTGCCCTTCGTGGGTGCGAATCTCGGCGGAGCATTTTTCTATGATGGCGGCAACGTGTATAGCCAATTGAGCCACGTCACGCTGCGCTGGAAGCCTCCGGAACCGGTGTTCAAGACCGCATATCCGGGCCTGCCACCGGGACGCTTCAACCCCACGCAGTGTCTTTACAACTGTACGAATGAGCTGAATTATTTCTCGCACACCGTGGGAGTGGGCCTGCGTTACGCCACTCCGATCGGACCGATTCGATTTGATCTTGGGTACGAACTGAACCAGCCGCAGTTTGTGATCCCCTGTAAGAACTCGGCAGTGCTTTGCCAGCAGGGCACGCGGCTGCCGAAGATTCAATTCTTCTTTAATCTTGGGTCGAGCTTCTGATGCGGCGCGCGAAACACAAGATGGTCGCGACGTTGATTTTCCTGGCGCTCGCGGGGTCGGTCCGGTCGCAGGATGTTATCGACCGCATTGTTGCGAAGGTCGATACGGACATTATTCTGCTCAGCGATATTCGCGAGCTGCAACGCTACCAACAGTTTGTCGACGGCAAGTCCGAAGCGGACCAGGAGGCGCTCGACCGCTTGATCGACCAGTGGATTGTTCGAAATGAGGCCAAGGCGGCGTTATTCTCGCAGCCTAAAGACGAGGACGTCAAAAGGAGTCTGGAGCGACTCAAGAAATCGTTTTCGACCGCGGAGGAATTCGAAGAGCGCCAAAGGCAAAGCGGACTGACGGACGAAGACCTCGAGCGCATGCTGCGCTCGCAGCTATACCTCAGCAATTACCTGGATTCGCGCTTTCGCGCGTCGATCCACATCGACGACCAAGCGATCGATGATTTCTACAAAACGAGAATTGTTCCGCGAGCGGAGTCACGTGGACAGACGCCGCCAACCCCGGATGCGGCACGAGGTTTCATTCAGGAGGCTCTGGTCCAACGGGCCATTAATGAACAGTCGGAGCGATGGCTGAAAGAGAGCCGTTCGCGGGTGCGCATCGAGAATTTGTTAAACGAGAAGGCCAAATGACCAAGGAGTCGCGCTGGCGCAGAATTCTGTGGATCGAGCACCTGCTCTGGGTCATCGGGACCTGGAGTGCTCTTTTCATTACGCTGGCGGTGATCGCCGTGGGGAGCGGGCTTGCCAATCCGTTGCTGCGGAAGCTTCTGGTCCACCGCATCGAGAGCCTCACCGGAGCACGGGTGGAGATCCGCACGGTGGCCGTGGGTTGGTTCTCCCTAAACGCCGCCGTGAACGGGTTGGTGATTCACGGGACGGAACCGGCGGGGACGGAGCCACTGTTCACGGTGGAGCGGGCACGTGTGGGCCTGCGCGTGGACTCGTTTTGGGGCCGGCGCATCGCGCTGAACGAACTGATTCTGGATCAGCCGCGCGCGCATATCCGCGTCGAGAAAAATGGCAGCAGCAATTTGCCGACATTGAAAACCCCGGGTTCGAGCGGACCGCTGCAACAGAAGCTCATCGACCTCCAGATCCATCGATTCGAAATCAAGAATGGGTCGCTGCTGTATAACAGCGTCAAGTCGCTGGTGGCTCTCGAGGGAAACGAGTTTGCACTGCGAATCGACCTGGGCGGCACGTTCGAGAATCCGCGGTACGTGGGAACGCTGGACTGGCAAGCCATCGAGTTGGCCAGACGCCGGGATGTGCCCGTGCCGGCGAATGTGACGGCGAAATTTTCGTTGGGGAGCGACGGGTTTACGGTCGAACAAGCGGTGGTAGACGTTGGGCGGTCTCACGTCGACCTGCAAGCGCAGACCAAAGATCTCACCTCACCGCAATGGACGTACAAATACCGCGGCTGGCTGGACCTGTTGGACATCCGCGAAATCTTTCGCACGCCGGAAGTGCCGCTCGGACGGGTGGACCTGCGGGGCGACGGGACGATCGAGAAGGACGGAATCTACGGTAAAGGGAGCTTTGCCGGTGACAACATCACGCTCGGCTTCCAGGACTTCCATTCCGCGAACCTGACCAGCCGTTCCAGTTATCTGCTGGATCCGAAAGGAGTGGTTTTGCCGGATTTTGCGGCGTATGCGCTCGACGGAAGCGTGAAGGGGCGAATCACCATGGCTTTCGACGGTTTGCGTTTTCGAGCGCAGACCCGGTTGCAAAATATCCGCCTTTCCTCGGTGATGCCCGCGATCGACCACCAAGGATTTCCTGTCGATCAATTGCACTGGGACGCGCTGATTTACGGCGACACGGTAGAAACCTGGCGCGAAAGTTTCGACGATTTCGAAATCTCGGCGAAGATGCATTGGGCCGCGCCAGAAGTCAACGCACCGGGACACATTCCGGTAAGCGGTGATTGGGGTTTGCGCTACATCGATCGAAGCAACACATTGATCCTGACGCAGGGCGATTTCGAAACCCCCACGGCACGGGGGTCGTTTACCGGCCGCTTGGCGCCGAAAGACTCATCGCTCGATGCGCGGCTGGATATCGGGTCGCTTCTGGCATGGAACGACTTCATTCATGCGATTGCCGGCGATAAGCCGGGGACGCCCGAGGCCGCGGTGCGCATGGACGGCATGTTGCAGTGGACCGGAAAAATTACCGGACCATCGGATGGCCCGGAATTTCAGGGACGTTTCCGCGGGGAACGCGTTCGCTACGACCGGCAACGCCTGGACGAGATCGACGGGGAAATTACGTATTCGCCGAAGGGGCTAGAAATCACGCATGCGCACGCGGTTCGCGGCGCAATGAAAGCGGACATCGACGGACAATTGGAACTGACGGATTGGGAATTCCGCCCGGAAAACAACTGGCGTGGCGAACTGAATCTCGAACAGGTACCGATCGAGGCGTTACAGGCGTTGGGGGGAACCCAGTATCCGATCACCGGCGTGGTCACGGGGCAGTTTCACGGACGCGGGACCCGCGTCGCGCCCACGCTGACGGGCCTGTTGGATGTGGCGAATGCCGAGGCCTATACCGTGCCGTTCAACCGCTTGCGCGGGCAATTGACAGCCACCCCCGATGAAGTGCGATTTTCGAATGCCGAGCTGCGCTTTTTTGCCCCGGGCAGCGAAAGGACCGGCGCGGGCATTGTGACCGGCAACGTATCCTACCGCTTTGCCGACGGCGTGCTGATCACCGACTTGGTGGGCGCTGGCCTTCCGCTGGCAAACTTCCAGCGGATACGCGCCACAAAACTGCCCCTGGGAGGTCAACTTTCGTTCCGGCTGAAATCGAGCGGGCCGGCACTACGCCCACAAGCGGAAGGGAATTTCCGAGTAGTTGATTTTCAACTGGGCACGGAGGTGATTGGAAGCTTTGGTGGCGATCTGAGCGCCGACGGGCAGAAGGCGCAATTGCAACTGAGTTCGGCAATGAGCGAAGGGGCCATCACCGGCGGAATCTCGGCCGGGCTGGCGGATCCTTATCCGGTGGACGGGAAAATCTCGATTAAAAACATCAACCTCGATCCCTACCTGCAGACGGCGCTACACCTTGAGAAGTTCAGCGGGCATGGTGCGGCCGACGGTGACATCAGCGTAACCGGAGAGTTGCAGAATCCGGAAACGGTTACCGTCGATGCAAACTTCTCGCGCTTGACGCTGACCTACGGCGACGTACGGCTGGAAAACTCAGGCCCGATTCATATCACGTCTTCGCGCGACAACCTGAAGATTGTAAGTGCGGCGTTGAAAGGAACCGACACCAACGCCGAGCTGAGCGGCGCGGTTCAATTTAGCGGTCGACGTACCCTGGCGATGAAGCTGAATGGCTCGGTCGACCTGCGGCTGTTGCGCGGCTACATCCCGGACGTGGACTTCCAGGGGCACGCGGATATGAATGCGTCTTTCGAAGGCACGCTGGACCGGCCGCGGATTATTGGCCGCGTGAAGCTGGATACGGTGTCTGCGCGCTCGCCGGATTTTCCTACCGGATTGAGCAATTTGAACGGCGACCTGGTGTTCGACGCCAATCGGCTGTTTTTCGAGAATTTGTCAGGGGAAGCGGGGGGCGGCGTACTGTACTTGAGCGGCAGCGCGAATTACTCAGATAAACCGTTACGATACGACATCACCGCGAGGACCGACCGATTGCGCATTCGTTATCCCGAGGGCATGAGCTGGCTCATGGGTGGATCGTTACGGTTGACGGGGACCCTGGACGGCGGGTTGGTCACCGGAAAAGTCCAAGTGAAGCGCGTGACCCTGACGCAAGGGTTGGAATCCGCGGGAGTACTCACGTCCAGTCCCTCGGGTGGAACTTCGTCTTCATTCCTCCGCAATCTGCAATTTGACGTCGAGGCCACCTCGACACCGGACTCGCGGATGGAGTGGCCCGGAGCGCATTTGGAGGCGGACGCGAACCTCCGAGTGCGCGGGACCGCGGAACATCCGATCATGTTGGGGCACATCCACGTAGTTTCCGGCGAGTTGTATTTTCACGGAAATCGTTACCGCGTGGCGCGTGGCGATCTGAATTTTGCAAACCCGTTCCGCCTGGACCCGGTGATCAACGTGGAAGCCACCACGACCGTGCAGCAGTACGAAATCACCCTGAATTTCTCGGGGCAGTCCAGCAAAATGAGCCTGTCCTACCGCTCGGATCCCCCGTTGCCCGGAAACGACATCATCACGTTGCTGGCGTTGGGCCAGCCGGGTTCTGAATCGGTGGTGCGCAGCGGCGGACAGGGCGGCGGTGGAAACGCCGGGGCCTCGGCGTTATTGTCCGAAGCCATCTCCAGCCAGGTAGGGGGGAGAGTAGAGCGATTGTTCGGCATTACGCGTTTCCGGGTGGATCCCGGGCTTACGACCGTGGGCACCAACGGGTCGGGCCAGAACGCCGCAGCGCGAGTCACCGTCGAGCAGCAAGTGACGCCCAATCTTACCGTCACCTACGTTTCGAACGTCAGTTCGACGCAGCAGCAGGTCATACAAGTGGAATACAACGTGACGCGCACAATTTCAGTGGTGGCGCTGCGCGATCAGAACGGCACGTTCGGCATCGACATCAAGTTCAAGAAGCGGTTGAACTAGCGCGGGCGAAATCCGGTTTACGGCTGATCCTGTTGCTGTGCGGATTGTTGGGAAGAATCCGGGGTTTGGGTGCGGTGCTGGGGAGTGAAGCGGCGCGTGCCGGCGTTGCCGAGATGCGCGTTTTGCCCCACGCCCGGATTCTCCTGTTTGGCTTCCTGCAGCGCGTCTTTCACCGCTTTCGCGGCTTCCGCGCGGGTGGCTTCCTGGATTTCGCGGAAAATTTTTGGACTCTCCGCGGCTACCTTCTGGCCAAGCGGCGAACCGTAGAATTGCAGCAAACCCTTAATTTCCCCGGCGGTGTAATGCTGGTGGTAAAGAAGGATCAGTTGTTCGTTAACCCGGTCGAAGTCGTACTTCTTCTCGTACTCGTCGATGGTGGTATTCACAAACATCTGGCCTTTCTCGTTACCGGGAACGGTGGCGAGGAGGCGTTCGCGGTACTGCTCGGCCGATTGTCGTACGGAGCCCTGGACCTGATCGCGCGCTCCGACCAGTTCGAGCAAGGCGCGAATGTCAGCGTCCTTGGCCGGGTCAAGGGATGCCTTGGCGGTCGCCCCATTCTGGCGAGCGCTCTGTCCGGCAGCCTGGACCGAGCTGGGTGAACCGCCCTGGATCGCCACGAGAAACATTCCAATGTAGAGCACCACCAGCGCCAATGCCGCCTTCATGACCGCCTCCAGCCCCAAACAAAATGGGCCACATCCAAGCTTGTACATTTTCATTGTAGGAAGCGGTCGCGTGCGATGCGCCTGCTCATCGGTACAGTCTTGTTGCGAGCGTCACTGTCCGCGGGGGTAGGAGCATGGTGCGAGATCCGCGCAAGCGACGCGCGGGCATCGATTCTTCGTATGCGCCCTTGAGGCCCGGTATCGGCTAGACTAAGGTCAGTCCGGTTTCGCCAGCCGATGCCGCGGGGTTGCCGCGTGGCCGACATCAACAGCAAAACGCCATACGAACCGCCTCCGGAGAGCGGGTACGCTGCCGAGCGCAAGAACATGGTCGAAACGCAACTGCGCAAGCGGGGAATCCGCGACGCGCGCGTGCTCGAGGCAATGAGCATCGTGCCGCGCCACGAGTTTGTGCCGCCGCAACTGCGCCCCGCTGCGTATGCGGACGAACCCCTGGGCATCGGCGGCGGGCAGACCATTTCGCAGCCTTACATTGTTGCGTCGATGTCCGCGGCACTGCGCTTGTCGGGAACGGAGCAAGTGCTGGAAATCGGCACCGGCAGCGGCTATCAGGCGGCGGTGCTGTCGTTACTGGTGCGCGAAGTTTATACCATCGAGTCCCGCCCCGAGTTGGCCAAATCGGCTTTGGAGCGCCTGCAGGTTCTCGGATTCGACAATGTACATGTGCATTCGGGAGACGGTACTCTGGGATTGAAGGAATTGGCGCCCTTTGACGCCATTCTGGTGGCGGCGGCCGCGCCGGCACTGCCAGAGCCGCTGCTCGAGCAACTCCGAGAAGGTGGGCGAATGATTGTCCCCATCGGTCCTGAAGAGCACCAACATCTGGTGTTAGTGACTCGCCGGGGCCAGGAGTTCCTCTCGGAGCAGCGGGAATCTTGTCGTTTCGTGCCCTTGCGGGGACGACATGGCTGGAAAGATTGGGAATTGCTGTGAGCAGCGCGCCCGAACTCTCGATCGTCATCCCTTCATTCAACGAGGAACTGCGTCTGCCATCGACGCTGGAAAAGATCGCCCAGTACATCCGGGAAAACCGGCCGAACTCGGAAGTGATCGTTGTCGATGACGGCTCGACCGACAAGACCGCCGAAGTAGCGGAATCCTGGCGCGGACGGATTCCGCGGTTGCGGGTCATTTCGAACGGCCGCAACCGGGGCAAGGGCTACAGTGTGCGGCATGGTTCGCTGGAGTCCGCCGGGGACGTCGTGCTGTTTACCGATGCCGATCTTTCCGCGCCGATCGACGAAGCAGAGAAACTCCTGACACCGCTGAAAACCTATGACTTGGCGATCGGCAGCCGGGCTGTGGACCGGAGCCTGATCGAGGTGCACGAGTCGCCCTTCCGCGAATTCGCGGGCATCATTTTCAACCGCATCGTGCGCTTTACGCTGCGCTTGCCGTTCGTGGATACACAGTGCGGGTTCAAGGCCTTTCGGCGCGAGCGCTGCCGCATCCTGTTCGAGCAACAAACGATCGAGCGCTTTGGCTTCGATCCGGAACTGCTGTATCTGGCGCGGCATCACAGATTGTCGATTGTCGAAGTTCCGGTGCGCTGGGCGCATTCACCCGCCACCAAGGTCAACATGCTGCGTGACAGCGTGCAGATGTTTTTGGATGTGTTTATTATCCGGTGGAACGGGTTGCTCGGGAGATATCGCCGGGTGCGCGAGGAGCGTGGAGTGAAGGCGGCCACCTGAGTACTTTATCGTATAAAGTACTTGACAGAGAGTCCGCTTCCCGTTATGTTGTTCCTCGATGACGCCCCTCTCCCACCCGGCGGTCCGGCGCGAGCCCATTCCAATCGACGCTCGGGCTGCCGACCACCTTCGCTATATCCGCGAAACCATGGAGCGCGCAGGCGAGTTTACCGCCGTTCCGGGATGGGGTGGCGTGACCATGGGCCTGACCGCGCTGGCCGCGGCAGCGCTGGCCGCAAGGCAGACCAGCCGGGAAACCTGGACGTTCGTTTGGCTGGCAGAAGCGTTTGTGGCCGTGGCCATCGCTGCACCCGCGGCAGCAACCAAAGCGCGGCGAGTGAACTCGTCATTGTTTTCCGGGCCAGGCAGGAAATTCCTGCTGAGCTTTGTGCCCCCCATCGCAGTGGGAGGCCTGCTGACTTTGGTGCTGTTCCAGTTGGGCGCGTTTCGGACGCTGCCCGGGGTTTGGCTCCTGCTCTACGGTACCGCGATTGTTACCGGCGGAGCCTTTTCGGTGCGCGCCGTGCCGATTATGGGTTTGTGCCTGATGGCGCTCGGGGCGGGAGCTCTGTTTGCTCCGCCACCGTGGGGCGACCTCTTCATGGCGGCGGGATTTGGACTGGTCCAGATCGCCTTTGGGATCTGGATCGCATTGCGCTACGGAGGCTGAGAAGCCGGAGTTTAGCGGACACCATGGCCAAGACGTCTACAGCACGGCAAGATCGCGCGAACCGGGAAGAAGCACCCGAGAGCGTGCGGTCGGCACCCGCTCCGAAGCCGGTTTCGGCGAACCTGGACCGCTTGATTCACGAGCGGATTCGCCTCGGAATTGTCAGCGCACTGGCGGTAAACCGTTCCCTCACCTTCAACGAACTGAAGGCGCTACTGAAAACCACGGACGGAAACCTGAGTGTGCATGCGAGAAAACTGGAAGAGGCGGATTATATCCTCTGCACCAAATCGTTTGACGGAAGGTTGCCGAAGACCGAATACCGTCTGACCGCAGCGGGGCGGCGAGCGCTCGAACATTACCTGGATCATATGGAGGCGTTGATTCGCGCGACCCGCGAAAGATAAAATTTTTTGGCCTGACGCTTTACATTATAAAGTACATTGCACCACGTAGCGGCGGAGAAAAAGGTGGTCCTCATGCAACTTGGCACGGTTCCGGTAATGCAGCACCTGCCTGTCCCGGTGGCGCCCCGTCTCCACGTCGCCATCATCTGTGATGGCAACGGCCGCTGGGCGACTTCGCGCGGCCTTCCGCGTGCCGCGGGTCATTATGCCGGGGCGGAGGCAGCACGCGCCGTCATCCGCTGTACACCGCATCTGGGCGTACAGACTCTGACGCTGTTTGCCCTCTCATCGGCGAACTGGAAGCGCCCGGAAGAAGAAGTCGAGTCGATCCTGAGGATCCTGAGCAAGTATTTGCAGGAAGAAACGATGCATTGCATCGACGAAGGGATCCGTTTGAGTCTCATTGGCCGACGCGACCGGCTGTCGGCGGAGTTGCAGCAGGCGGTGCTGAGATCGGAAGCCTTGACCGCCAAAGGCACAAGGCTGCACCTGCGATTGGCCGTGGATTATTCTTCGCGGCATTGCCTGTTCCAGGCCGCCAGCAGATTCTACAAAGCCACTGAGCTATCGCCGGAATCCTTCAGCGATGTTCTCGCCGAAGTGCAGCGAGGTGGGTCGACCGAAGTGGACCTGCTGATTCGCACCGGAGGCGAGCAGCGTCTGTCGGACTTTCTGTTGTGGGAATGCGCCTTCGCAGAATTTGTGTTTCTGGAAAAACGCTGGCCCGACTTTACCGCGACCGATTTGCGGGATGCCATCGCGGAATTCCACACACGGGAACGCACGCGGGGCAGCCTGCCGAAGGAATGCTTGATTTGAGGACCAGATTGGGAGACGACCATGTCCGTTTACACACCGCATCTCGCTCCCGTCGTGGTTCTGGCGTTTCTCGGAACGGTGTTCCTCTTGATTCTGAGTATTTTCGTCGGACTCGTGGGAATACTGCGAAAGTCGCGGCGTATCGCCCTGAGTGGTATCGCGGCATGTGTGTCGATCGTTGTCGCGTACGGATCGGTTTTGCTGGGGTTGTCTCTGCTGAGTCACGATGTGGAGTTACCCCAAGGCGCGTGGAAATATTTTTGCGAGATCGATTGCCACATCGCTTACGCCGTCGGGCCGGTGCAGGTGACGAGCGCGCCCCAAGAGGAACTCGTGGGGAGGAAAAGGGACAACAAAATCGTGATCGTGCTCCTGAAGACCTGGTTCGATCCGACCACCATCTCGCCTCACCGGGGCGATGGTCCGTTGACGCCAAGCGAGCGAAAGATCCGCCTCATCGACCGAGGCGGCCGACAATTCGCCGAATCTCCTCGAAGCGCAGCGTTATTGGCGATCGAGGGGCGGCACACCACGCCGTTACGGACCCCCCTGCGCCCGGGCGAATCCTACGTTTCCTACTTGGTGTTCGAAGTCCCGCCGGAATCCCGGGATTTTCGCCTGCTGGTCACCTCCGCCGAGGACCTCGATTCAGCCCTCTGGGGCCATGAAGTGAGCCCGTTTCACGGGAAAGCGTACTTCGAGATCCGCGGCACGAAATCCGCACTCAGCCAATTCCCCGCAACCCTTTAACAACACATCGGCTTACTGGTACGTTCGAGATTGTCCTGTACCCTGACATTTGCCGCTCGGCGGTCGTCTATACCTCAGGAGAAAGCGATGGGATCGCTAGGACTTACGCTGCCCTGGGAGAATAGAATCTCCCCTGTGGCAGCAGGCCAGGGGGGATCGCGGGTGGAATCGTCGGAAACGGGAGCCGAACCGAACCGGACCACCAGTGCGGTCCCGGAGGATGCCGCTCTCGCCGAAGGATGTCTCGCGGGCGAGATGCGCGCTTACGAACGGCTGTACCAACTGCAGGGGGCGCGCATGAGAAATTTGGCGCGCCAGCTTCTGGGTTCCGCGAGCGATGCGGAAGACGCGGTGCAGGATACGTTTCTGAAAATCCAGCGTGGCATTCGCAGTTTTCGGGGGCAATCGTCGTTTGTTACCTGGACATTCCGCATTCTGGTGAACACCTGTCATGACATGCGGCGCAGCCGCATGCGACGCAAGGAGCAGACGCCGCTGGACGATCCGGATACGGCAGCACCGCTGCGGGAGCCGCGCGCGCCGAGTTCCCATCCATCGTTGCGTATGGCGCTCGAACGTGCTTTGAAAACGTTGACCCAGCACCAGCGGGAAGTCTTTTTGTTGTATGAAGTGGAAGGATTCCGGCACGCGGAAATCGCTACGCTCCTGGAAATCAGCGAGGCAGCTTCCAAGAACACGCTGTTTCAAGCCAAGAAAAGCATGCGCAGCATGCTCGAACCGCCGCGCAGCGCGGACGCGGGAGGTGCGGGATGAACCTTACCTGCAACGATCGCGAGCGGATTTTTCTCGATGGTTCGGCCGAAGAGTGGGTGGCGCTCGAATTGCACGCAGCGAACTGCCGGGAGTGCGCGGAAGAACTCCGTGCCTGGAAGGTTCTAAGCCAGGCAGCGGAAGAGTTGCGAGATTACCAGGAGGACCCCGCGCTGTGGTCCAAAATTGAATGCCGTCTGCAGGAGCATCGGCAAAAACAGGGTGGCCTTCGCCGATTCTGCGATTCGCTGGCGTTTTGGCGGGGCGTGCCGATCGGTTGGCAAACCGCGCTCGCGGGTGCGCTGGCCTTCGTGCTGGCGGTATCCGGTGTCTACGTGGCTGTGCATCGGAAGCCCCCGGAGAGCGCCTCTGACAAGCTGCTAAGAAATTCGGCACTGGCGGAAGTCGAACGCACCGAACACGACTACCTGAGGGCAATCGACAAACTGGCCAGCGAAGCCAAGCCGCAATTGGATTCACCCTCGTCGCCGCTGATGTCGAGTTATCGCGAAAAGCTTGTGGTGTTGGACAGTGCCATCGACGAACTGCGAGAAGAAGCCGGCCGCAACCCTTCGAACGCGCATTTGCGTTACGAGCTTCTGGCCATGTACCAGGAAAAGCAGGAAACGTTACGGGAGGTTTTGGAGACAAAACCATGATTGGCGCTGCCAGGTCATCTCAGGTCAGGATGTGGGGAATGGTGTTGAGTGCCGTATGTTTTACCGTACCCGCTGTTTTCGCCAAGGGATCGGGACAAAACACGGCGACCAAGGAATTTCAGAAGACGCTCACGCTCGGCGGGAATCAAACGTTGAGCGTGCAGAACAAATACGGAGACGTGCGCATCCACAGCGGTGGCGGCCGGGAAGTCCGGATTAGCGCGACGATTCATACGCAAGCGCACACGCAGCCCGAGGCGGAGCGCTTCCTCGAGCAAACGCGCATCGATGTCACACAAGATTCTTCCGGAATCAAAATACAAACGATTTATCCAAGCGAGGATTCCAGCTTTTTCAAACTTCCAATCGGCGGCCCTTCTTATTCCGTGGACTACGACATTGCCGCGCCGAGCGACACAAAGCTATGGCTCAGGAACAGCTTTGGAAATGTTGAGGTGACGGGAATCCGGGGTTGGGCGGACATCGAGAATGGCCACGGGCGGCTGAACTTTCGCGATGGCGGTTCGACAAAATTGACGAATTCGTTTGGTTCCGTCGAACTCACGGGAGCCGAAGGTGCCGCAACGATCGTGAACACGAATGGTTCCGTCACCGCTTCGACGGTTAGAGGGACCCTGGAGGTGAAAGACCGCTTTGCCTCGGTCACCGTGAGCAATGTGCAGGGCCTGGTGACGATCAACAACGGCAATGGCGCCGTGGAACTGACGGATGCGGGAAGCGCCAGGATCACGGATTCCTTTGGCTCCGTAAATGCCCGAAATATTCGAGGAGACCTGACCATCAACAATTCCAACGGCGCGATCGAGGTGAATACCGTTAATGGCGGAGCGCAGCTCAACACCAGCTTTGGTGCTATCAACTTCTCCAACGTAAGCGGGCCGGTGAGATGCACATCTTCAAATGGACGCGTGCAGGGTGGCGCCGCGGGGAATGAGGTCTACGTGAAGACCACCTTCGGCGAAGTGTCTCTGGAACAGGTTAACGGTCCCGCCGAAGTGGAAGATTCGAACGGAAACATTACCGTCCGCGAGATCAAGGGCCAAGGCACGTTCAACACCAGCTTTGGGTCGATCGAGGCTAGCGGGCTGCCGAGAGGGGTGCGCGCGACGACCGGCAACGGACGCATCTCGCTGCGCGATGTGGGGGGAGACGCCTACGCGAAAACGAGTTTCGGCTCGGTGAATGTGGAGCGGGTGAACGGGAGTTTGATCATCGAGAATTCCAACGGCTCGGTCAGTGCCAATGCCATAAAGGGCGATGCCTCGGCGAAGACCAGTTTCGGCGCGGTCACGCTGGATGATATCGGCGGGTCCATTTCCGTGGACAATCAGAACGGAACCGTGCAGGTTTTATCCGCGAGGAGTGCATCGGCGTGCAAAAATATCACTCTGAAGACGTCCTTTTCGCCGATGCAAGTCCGCTTACCGGAGGATGCGGGTTACCAGGTGAGTGCAAAAACCTCCTTTGGCCATATCACCAGCGAGCTTCCGGTAACGGCGACCGGAGTTCTCAGCGGAGATGCCCTCAACGGCAAAATTGGCAACGGAAGTTGCACACTGTCATTGACCAATTCGAATGGGAACATCGAAATTCTGAAAATGTCCCGATAAGGCGCCGCTGCGTTCGAGCCGTTGAGTTCCCCAAGTCTAGCGGGCTCGCTGGCGTTCGAATGCCATCTCGAAGGCTCTGCGTAGCACCCGCGTGGCAGTGGTGGTCAGGTGGTACGGTTCCAATTCGTCTTCCCGGGCGAAGGCAACATCGGTAACGTCACTGCCGGCACGCGCTTCGCCGGAGACGCGTTCGCAAAGATAATCGACGATCACATAGTGGTAGCGGGGACGCCGCTCGGCCGAGGTGCTTTCCGTTCCGTCCTGCAAATAGATGCGATCGAAGACCTCGATCAAATCCAGGACGCGCACTTCGAGGCCCGTCTCTTCCAGCAATTCCCGCGCGACGCCGGCCTGCAGGGATTCCCCGAGTTCCAGCATGCCTCCAGGAATGGACCATTGACCGCGTAAGGGTTCGCTGCCTCGTCGAATCAGTAGTGCGCGGCCGTCCTCGATGACAACGCCACCGATGCCTACGACCGGCCGATCTGGATATTCCCGCGCCATTCCGCGAACTGTCTCTCCTTTCGCCGTTGGGTTAAACTGACCGGGCACGGAAAACGATTGAGGTTGATTTCCCGCGCCGGGGTATATAATACGCCGGATACTAGGCAGCAACGCCCGAGGCTCACTGCCTGACACCATACCGGAGGATGGAGCCGTGCTCCGTTGCCCAGAGTGTTCCGCCGAAATTGATGTGGACGAAGACGAAGTTGAGGAGGGAGAGATCCTCAGCTGCCCGGAATGCGAAACTGAGTTGGAGGTCTCGCAGACTCACCCTGTGGCGTTGAACCCGATCTCCGATGACCTCGAAGAAGACGAGGATCTGGAAGAAGAAGAAGAGGAAGACGACGAGGATTTCGACGAAGACGGCGACCTGCCGGACGAAGACGAACTCGACGAGGACGACGAAGACGACGAAGAGGAGTAGGCCTCGAGCATCCTTCAGGAATCCCGGCCCACGCGAAAATGAGCGTGCTCTTCCGGATATAATTGCAAGGGGATGATACCGCGAAACCCAATTTTGTACGTGTTCCTGAGCCTGGTACTTCTATTCGAGCAAGAACCCCCGCCTCCCGCGACACCGCTTCCCCCCTCTACCCCTGCCGAACCAGCGCCGAAAGCGCCGCCTGTCGATAGCAAAGGGCGGCCCCTTCCCAGTTTTCTGATCGTGGGCACGGTGTTTGACGAAAATGCCCTCTCCCTGCCGGGTGTGCGCGTGCGCGTCCGGAGAATCGACGAGAAAAGGTCGCGCTGGGAGACGTACTCGAATTCACGCGGAGAGTTTGCGGTACGCGTGGTACCCGGTTACGAATATGAAGTAACCGTCCACATGAACAAGTACCAGGATCAGAGCAAGGTGGTAAACAGCAAAGTGGACGTGCAACAGCGCCTCTCGATCAAACTGCAGCCTGTAGCACCGACGAAGACCGGAGCTAAGCCATGAACAGGAAAACCGCGATCTGCCTCATTGCCATGGTGCTACTGGTGGGCATAAGCCGAGGCGCCGCGCAAGGATCAAAGAAGGAACCGCAATTGCGCACCGTCAGTGGTGTGGTCAGTGACAAATCGGAGAAGCCCATCCAAAACGGCGTGGTGTTTCTGAAGAACTTGCGAACCAACGGGGTGATCAGCCACTTTACCGACGTACAAGGTACGTATCGCTTTAGCGGTCTCGATCCCAACGTGGATTATGAGATTTACGCCGAGGCGGGGGACCAGAAATCCGCCTCGCGCACGGTGAACGCGCTCGACAGCCGCAAGGAGATTACCCTGAACCTGAAGGTGGACCGCAAAAAAGGCTAGCTTCTGTCTACCCTTTCGCTCCTACAACTTTAGGACTAGGTTTGGGGTTACAGGTAAGTTCGGGTACACTGAAATTTCCGGGATAAGTAGGAGTTCTGCGCGGGTACCGTGAAACGAGACGACGCACCCATGACTTCGCGAGTGACCAGCTACATCTGGCGGGTGGCTTGGCTCACCCTGGCACTCGCCGTCGTGTCCGTCTGGGCCCAGGACAAGCCCGATAGCCCCGGCGCGAAGATTCAGCTCGATGCCCCGGTGCTGCTGGATCCCGCGGTGCAGCCCAATCCGCTGGACAAAGAAGCGAACGATGAGGTTCCCAAACGCATTTTCTGGATCATCCCGAACTTCATGACCGCCAATGATCAACCGGAAAATAAAGGGCCTCTTACGCCGCGCCAGAAATTCAACATTGCTTGGCACCAGTTTTTTGACATGAGCGCGCATTTCGGCAACCTGATCCAGGCGAGTATCTCTCAAGCCGCCAACGGGCTTCCGCATTACGGCCAGGGCTGGGCCGCTTTTGGCGAACGCTATGCCGCCCAAGAGGGGGATCAATTCACGGGGAGTATGCTTATCTATGGAGTGCTGCCGACGGTGCTGCATCAGGACCCCCGGTATTTTCGGCGCGGTCGCGGCTCGGTGTGGTCCCGAGTAGCCTACGCCGCGAGTCGCGTGGTGATTGCGCGCACGGATGCTGGAAAGCCGACCTTCAACGCGTCGTCGGTGTTCGGGCAATTCGGGCAAGCCAGCATTTCGATGTTGTACTACCCGCAACAAGACCGAAAGATCGAGGGCGTGGTCCAGGGCTGGGCCATCAACCAGGGCTACAACATCGGATGGAACCAGCTCAAGGAGTTCACGCCGGACCTGGGCGCGTACATGAAGCGCCATTCGAAGAAGAACAGGAATAAAGCCACGGATATTCAAGATCCCCGGTCGCCGCTCGTCGCGAGCGATTAGCTTTTGTCCGCCTCGCTTGCGCGCAAAATACAAAGCGCCTGGGGAATCACCGATACTTCCACCGGCGTCAGCCCCAGAATTTCTCCGTCGCCATGAAAGTGAGAAGGCCTTTCGGTTTCGATGCGAACCGAATTCACGCGCGAGCGTTGAATGTGAGTGGTATTTAATTTTCCTTTCGACCACAGCGACGGAAGCACCGCCAGGATTTCGAAAACGCTGAGAGGCTCGAGGACCACCAAATCGAGTTGGCCGTCCGTTGTGCTGGCGCCCGGCGCGAGGTAAATTCCGGCACCGTAACTCGGCGTGTTGAGCACGGCCACAAGCAAAGCTCTCGAATGCACCTCTGAGGATGCACGCGCATCGATCGCAATCGAAACGCGGAACGAGCGAAAACCAAGGAGCGCGCGAATTGCTGACAACACGTAGCGGAAGCGGCCTCGCAAGTTGCGGTAAATGCCGCTCGCAAAGCGCGCCGCTTCGGCATCCAGCCCAACGCCGCCTCCTCCCGTGTACAAGCGCTCGTGTCCATCGGCCGTGCGGACACGTACGACATCCAAACGGCAGGTTTCCGAATGCGCCAGCAGTACCGCGGCGGCGCGAAGCGGGTCGGTCGGCAAGCCCAGAGCGGCGGCCAGGTCGTTGCCACCCCCTGCAGGAATGATTCCCA
>Ga0306921_10002791_pt1 | contig 17542 bp, 19 predicted proteins | sample sta12Cox44000080_FD_203760 | JGI IMG/M metagenome (GOLD analysis project Ga0306921, IMG submission 203760) | Lab enrichment of tropical soil microbial communities from Luquillo Experimental Forest, Puerto Rico - statoxic.12C.oxic.44.000.080 (v2)... | ecosystem: Environmental > Terrestrial >... | reverse complement strand
TTCGAGCTTGTTGCCGGTGAGCGGCGGTGGCGTGCCGCGCAGCGCCTCGGGTTGCATGAGGTCCCGGTCATCGTTCGCCCGATCGCGGATTCGGAGGCGCTCGAAATCGCATTGGTCGAGAACCTTCAGCGCGAGAATCTGTCACCGCTCGAGGAGGCAGAGGCCTATAGCCGGTTGATGGAGGAATTCGGCCGCAGCCAGGCGAGCCTCGCCGAGGCGGTTGGCAAGAGCCGCAGTCATGTGGCGAACACGGTGCGTCTCCTGTCACTACCGGTGCCGGTGCGCCGCCGGCTCGACGAGGGCGAGCTTTCTGCTGGCCACGCGCGCGCGTTGCTGGCCTCTGCTGACCCGGTGGCACTGGCGCAAGAAGTCGTGCGCCGCGGGCTCAACGTCCGCGCTACCGAGCGGCTGGTGCAGCGCCGAACTGAAACACTGCGCCCGAAGCAGCGCCGACGGGACGCAGATACCGTGGCGCTCGAACGCGAGCTCGCGGCGCTCTTGGGGTTGCGCGTTACCCTCGAGGCAAAAAAACGCGGCGGTGCGCTTACACTGCATTATGCGAGCCTCGACCAGCTTGACCGGGTGCTGCGCCTGTTGCGTGGTAGTTGAATTCGATGAACCTTCTTTGCGCGGGACAAGGCGGAAAAACCGTGCTGCCGAATTCCTCTGCCATTGCGCTGCCGAGGCTCTTAAAACCGCACCGAATTCCGCTGCCGGCGGGGCTCACCATGGCGCCTGTAAGCTATTTATATATATATATTATTATCGCCTACGGAGGGGGGCCATTTGCGGGCGCAGTGAGAGATTTTCGCTGCTGTCAGGGGAACGCGACGGGGTCCGTAGAGCAGCCGAGCGGGCGAGCGTGATCGCCCAGACGAGCGAGTTTGGCCCGCAGCATTGTCAGCATATCGGGATCGCGCCGCTCCGTCCGGGCGAGTGCAATCGGCATTTCTGCCACCACTCGGCCCGGCGCCGGCGATAGCACCAAAATGCGATCGGCGAGTTCCACCGCCTCGGCGAGATCGTGGGTGACGAAAAGTACGGTGGCGGGTCGTGTCGACACGAGGTGAAGCAGCAGGCTGCGTAACCGATCCGCCGCTGCGGCATCGAGCGACAGGAAAGGTTCGTCCATCAGTAAGAGGTCGGGTGCGATCGCAAAGGCGCGGGCGAGTGCTGCGCGCCGGGCCATCCCACCCGACAACTGCGCCGGATAAGCGTCGGCCACGTCGGCCACCCCGATATCGCTGAGGAGGCCCTCCAGTTCCACCGGGTCGGCATTGCGCCCCAGGACCAGCGCGACATTCTCACGCACGGTTCGCCAGGGCAGCAGGCGCGGGCTCTGGAAAACGTAGCCGATCCGCGGTGCGCCACGATCCGACGGCTCAAAACTCAGAGCTCCGGCGAAATTGCGGTCGAGACCGGCGATGATGTTGAGGAGGGTCGTTTTGCCACAACCCGAGGGCCCGGTGATTACGCAGAACTCGCTAGGAGCAACGCATGCCCGCAGGTCGCGGAGCGCCGTCCGCGGCCTCGCTCCGGATTGGCCGGCGTACCTCTTCTCGCGAATGTCGATGGTTATCCCAACAGTCACCGGCGCCATCTCGCCAGCCGCCGTTCCAGCGGTTGCAGAACACCCCACTCAACGGCGAGCACGACGGCGACAAAGGCAAGCGCGTAGGCGATCAATCGCCTGATGTCAAAAAGCTGAAAGAAGACCTGGATCGCGTAGCCTATGCCATCAGGGCGGCCGAGCAGCTCGACGACCAGCACGATCTTCCAGATCAGCGCTAGCCCCGTGCGGGAAGCGACCAGAAAAAACGGAGAAAGCTGAGGCAACGTGACATGGCGCCAGGTTCGCCAGACACCGAAATGGAAGCTCCTCGCCATGTCCGCGAGATCGCGGTCAAGTGTGCGCGTACCTTCGCGCAAGGTCACGGCAACGGTCGGCAGCTTGCTGAGTGTTACCGCACCGATCGCGGCGGCTTCGGTCAGACCGAGCCAGACATAGAGCAGTACGGCGATGACGAGAGCCGGCAAATTGAGCAGCAGCACCACCCCGCTGTCGAGCAAGGTGTCGACGGCTCGTGAGCGCGCCATCGCGAGCCCGATCGCCGTTCCGAGAGCCATCGCCAGCGCAAAGGCGATCGCGACGCGCACCAGAGTGGCGCCGAGATGATGGAGTAGATCGCCGCGGGCGGCCTCATCGACGAGAGTGGCCAGCACCGCTCCAGCTCCCGGGAACAGCCTGCTATGCGCGAGCCAGGCAGCCACTTCCCAGGCGGTGAGGATAACCAGCAGCGAGGCTGCACGCTCGGCGAATGCAGCCGGGAACCGCGCCATCACTCTCCCCGTGTCAGTACCGCACCCAGTCCAGGAAAGTCCCCGGCGCGAGATCGGGGCTCGATCCGACGAGCGTCGTCCCGCCGATTTCCGCGAGCAACCGATAGAGTCGCGACGCAGACTCTCTTTCCGCCGCGCCCCAATGGCGCGGGATCCCTTGTCGGTAGGCGTCGCGTAACTTGACGAGCTCGGCGGTGTCGGCGGCGCCGGTCAGCGGAGCGATTCGCTCCCACTCGGCGTCGGAATCCGCGAGGATGGCATTTGCCGCTCGATTCGTCTCGAGAAACCCGTCTAAGGCCACCTGGTTGTCTGTTGCCCAGCGCCCGGATACGACAAAGCCGGTGAGCGGGAGGTCTTCGGGAATGCCGAGCACCGCGAGAGCGTCGCCGATCGAAAGCAGGGGGCGCATGCCGCGTGCCTCGAGTTTGGCGGCAAACGGCCAATATGTCAGCACGGCGTCGAGCCGGTCTGCCGCCAGCTCTTCGCTCAGCAGCGGCGGCGCTCCGAAGCTTTTGTGGACCTGCGCGTCGAGATCGAGCTCGAAGTTCGTCCGGGCGTAAAGGCGCAGCACCAGCCAGCTCTTGTCAATCGCACTGCCGGCGATCCCGAGCCGCTGACCAGCGAGGCCGGTGACATCGCGGATCGGTGATGCCGAGGGGACAATCAGACTGCCGATCGCGCTTGAAAACGGGATGAAGGTTAGATCGCCGCCCTCGGCCCGTTGTCGAGAGACCCATAACCAATCCGACACGATCAGGTCGACGCGGCCCGCTTGCAAGGCGAGCTGGGCTGCCGGCGTGGCGGCGAGCTCCAAGGGCTGGATCCGTATCCCTTGCTTTTGGTCGAGACCGTACTTGGCGATGACATCGAGCAGCCAGCTCAATGTGCCGTAGCGTAGCGACCCGACCCTGATCGTGGGCTCCGCTGCCGTCGCCGCACCGACGGGCCCAACGAGGGCAAGGGCGAGAAAGAGGGTACGAAGCGTCAGGAACTCAAACCCTTATCCGGCTTGCCAAGCACGCCACCGTGACACGTCGGACTCTCAATAGACGACGACGCTGCGGATCGACTCGCCCGCCCGCATCAGCTCGAAACCTTTGTTGATGTCCTGAAGCGGGAGCTTGTGGGTGATCAGATCATCGATGTTGATCTTCCGCTCCATATACCAATCGACGATCTTTGGTACATCGGTACGTCCCTTGGCGCCACCGAAGGCCGTTCCCTTCCAAACGCGGCCGGTGACCAGCTGAAACGGGCGGGTGGAGATCTCCCGACCCGCTCCCGCGACACCGATGATCACGCTGACGCCCCAGCCCCGGTGGCTGCATTCAAGCGCCTGCCGCATCGTCCCGACATTGCCGATGCACTCGAAGCTGTAATCGGCGCCACCCTTGGTCAGGTTCACCAAATACGGAACGATGTCGCCCTCGATCTCGGTCGGGTTGACGAAGTGAGTCAGCCCGAACTTTCGGGCGAGCGCCTCGCGCTTCGGGTTGAGGTCGACCCCGACGATCATGTCGGCGCCGACGATCCGGCAGCCCTGGATGACGTTGAGGCCGATCCCGCCGAGGCCGAAGATGACGACATTGGCGCCCGGCTCGACCTTGGCCGTGTTAATCACTGCACCGATGCCAGTGGTGACGCCGCAGCCGATGTAGCAGACCTTGTCGAACGGTGCGTCCTGACGGATCTTCGCCACCGCGATCTCTGGCAAAACCGTGAAGTTCGAAAACGTCGAGGTGCCCATATAGTGGTAGATCTTGTCGCCGCCGCGCGAGAAGCGACTGGTGCCATCGGGCATAACGCCTTGACCCTGGGTCGCGCGGATCGCTACGCACAAATTTGTCTTACCCGAGAGGCAATATTCGCACTGTCGGCATTCGGGCGTGTAGAGCGGGATCACGTGATCCCCCTTCGCCACACTCGTCACGCCACGCCCGACATCGACGACGATGCCGGCACCCTCGTGCCCGAGAATCGCCGGAAAGAGTCCTTCCGGATCGGCCCCCGACAAAGTGAACTCGTCGGTATGGCAGATCCCGGTCGCTTTGATCTCGACCAGAACCTCTCCGTCTTTTGGGCCATCGAGCTGAACGGTCTCGATCGTGAGCGGCTCTCCGGCCTTGTGAGCGACAGCAGCGCGGGTCTCCACAACTGCCTCCTCCCTTTGGATTGACGTGAGCGGCGAGGCCTTTACGCTTATGGCACTTGGCCCTCCCATCGACAAGAGCCGCGACGGTTGCCGAGAATATAATTAGCCGCTATCGATGCGGCCGCGGGGCGGCAATGTGTCTGGAGGAAGGATGCGGTTTCCCAACGTGATGCTTGCCCTCAGCATCCTGGCCGCGATGTCTGCGGGTTCGGCCGCTGCCGCCGATGTCGAAGCCGGCAAGACGGCGTTCAAGAAGTGCGCGCTGTGCCACACCACCGAGGCCGGGAAGAACAAGATCGGACCGAGCCTGTTCGGGATCGTTGGCCGTAAATCGGCCGCCTTAGAGAACTTCAATTACTCCGAGGCCATGAAGAAGTTCGACCATACCTGGGACGAGGCGACCCTCGACACCTATCTGGCCGACCCGCGGGGGACGGTTCCAGAAACCAAGATGATCTTTCCTGGTATCAAGGATAAGGCGGAGCGCGATGACGTGATCGCTTATCTCGAGACGCTGAAATAGCGATGAGAGCGTCTTCTTCGTGCCGATGAGGAATTGGCGGAGAACCTGGTTGCTGGTGGTGGTGCTGAATTTTGGCATTGGCGTGCCGATCAGCAATGTCCATGCCGACGGCCAAACGGTGCAGGTCGGCTGGCTGTCACAGGTGGTCAAGCGCACACTGCCGCTTTCCTATCTCGATCAGCCGCCGGAGGATGAAGGCATACAAGGTGCACGGCTCGGTGTCGCCGACAACGATACGACCGGGCATTTCACCGGCCAATCTTTCGAGCTCGTTGAGAGTATCGCACCGGCGGACGGCAACCTCGCAGCCGCTTTTCGCGATCTTGCAGCAAAGGGCGTCCGGTTGGTCGTAACGGATCTCGCTGCGGCAGACCTGCTGTCGGTCGCAGGTCTGCCCGAAGCCGCCGCGGCGACAGTCTTCAACACCTCTGCTCCGGACGATCGGCTGCGCGGCGAGGATTGCCGGGCCAATCTCCTTCATCTGTCGCCGAGCCGGGCAATGCTAGCCGACGCGCTTGTCCAATATCTTGTGGCCAAGCGATGGTCCAACCTGTTTGTGGTCGTCGGCCAGGGCGAGGGCGATGTCGAGTTCGCCGGCGACATCCACCACGCCGCGCAGAAGTTCCAGGCTCACATTGTTCAGGAAAAGCCCTGGACTTTCGTTCCAGGGGCGAAACGAACCGATACCGGTCATTTCGCGATCCAGGCCGAGGTCGCCCGCTTTACCCAGGGCATCAGCTACGACGTGCTGGTTGTCGCTGACGAGGAGGACGAGTTCGGCGACGAACTCTCCTACCGCACCTTCGACCCGCGGCCTGTCGCCGGAACCCAGAGCCTGGTGCCAAGCGCCTGGGCACGACCGCATGAGCAATGGGGTGCCACCCAGCTCCAGGCTCGCTTCCTCCACCAAGCGAAACGGTGGATGACCGACCGCGATTACGCCGCCTGGATGGCGGTGCGGGCGATCGGTGAAGCGGCGACGAGGTCGAAATCGACCGACCCCGCAGCGGTCTCAGCTTTCCTGCGAAGCGACCATTTCGAGCTCGCCGCCTACAAGGGCGCACGCCTCAGTTTCCGGTCCTGGGACGGGCAGCTGCGGCAGCCGATTTTGCTCGCCGATGCGCGCTCGCTCGTCTCGGTGTCGCCGCAACCCGGATTCCTGCATCAGTTCTCCGAGCTCGACACTCTGGGGATTGACAAGCCGGAGACAAAATGTCGAATGGGATAACGCGCGCCTGGCGGTGTAGCGCCTCGCTCGCGTGTCTCCATATCGCGATCTCGACCGCAGCGGCCGACACGATCTATGTCTCGAACGAGAAGGACAACACGATCACTGTCGTCGACGGCGGGAGCCTCGAACCGGTGAAGACGATCGCGGTCGGTCAGCGCCCTCGCGGCATCGTGCTCTCAAAGGACGAAAAGTCGCTCTACATTTGCGCCAGCGACAGCGACCATATTGAAGTGCTCGATCTCGCCTCCGACAAGGTCGTGCGCACTCTGCCGAGTGGAGCTGACCCGGAGTACTTCGCGCTCGATCCGACCGGCAAGCTGCTTTACGTCGCGAACGAAGACGACAGCCTCGTCACCATCATCGACATCGATCGCGGCGCAGTTGTCACCGAAATCCCGGTCGGAGTCGAACCGGAGGGTATGGGCATCAGCCCAGACGGGAAATATCTCGTCAACACCTCAGAAACCACGAACATGGCGCACGTCATCGATACGGCCAAGCGCGAGGTCGTTGCCAACATCCTCGTCGACAGCCGCCCGCGTCGTGCCGTATGGACCGCCGATGGCGCGCAATTTTGGGTTTCGGCCGAAGTCGGCGGGACGGTCAGCGTCGTCGACGCTGCGAAACATTGGATAATCAAGCGTATCAGTTTCGCTATTCCTGGGGTGCCGACCGAAGCGATCCAGCCGGTCGGGATCGCGATCACGCGTGATCGCAAACTCGCCTTCGTCGCGCTCGGCCCCGCCAACCGCGTTGCCGCCATCGACGCTCAGAACTTTGAGGTCGTGCGCTATCTGCTCGTCGGGCAAAGGGTATGGAGCTTGGCTTTTAACCCCGAAGAAAGCAGGCTCTACACGACGAATGGGGTGAGTAACGACATCACCGTGATCGACGTCGGAACTCTCAAAGCAATCAAATCGATCCCTGTCGGCCAGTCGCCGTGGGGTGTAGTGTCGCGCCCGTGAGCTTCTGATGACGATCGATCCCGCACTCTCCATTGAGGGGCTTGGGCACCGATTCGGGCAACGCCGGGCGTTGAATGGCGTCTCGTTCTCGGTCGCGGCCGGCGATTTTACGGTGTTGCTCGGTCTGAACGGGGCCGGGAAAACCACGCTTTTCTCGCTCGCCACCCGGCTCTATGTCCAACGCGAGGGGACGATCCGCATCTTCGGACTGGATATTCGCGAGCGGGCCTCGGAGTGCCTGCGGCGGATCGGTGTCGTGTTCCAGCAGCCGACCCTCGATCTCGACCTGACGGTTGAGCAGAACCTCTTCTACCATGCTGCGTTGCACGGCCTTTCGCACCACGATGCCGCGGAGCGCGGCACGGCGGAGATCGAGCGGGTTGGTCTCACCGACCAGCGCCGTGACAAGGTGCGCCGCCTGAGTGGCGGTCAACGGCGTCGCATCGAGATCGCCCGTTGTCTATTACATCGGCCGCAGCTCCTGCTCCTCGACGAGCCGACCGTGGGGCTCGATATCGCCAGCCGGCAGTTCATGCTGGACCATGTCCGCCGGCTCTGCCGCGAAGACGGTATCGCAGCGCTCTGGGCGACCCATCTGATCGACGAAGTCGGCGAGGGCGCCCGCGTGGTCGTATTGCACAAAGGCGAGGTGCGGGCGGTCGGCGAGGCCGGACAGCTGCTCGGTGAGACCCGCACGCCCTCGATGCGCGCCGCGTTCGAAACCCTGGTTCAGGAGCGCGAGGCCGCATGAAAGCAATCCATTATCTCCGCTGCTTTGCCGGCATCACAACCCGTGAATGGCTACGCTTTCTGAACCAGCGCGGGCGCTTCTTCTCGGCGCTGGTGCGGCCGCTCGTCTGGCTCGCGATCTTCGCTACCGGCTTCCACTTCGTTCTCGGTGTCTCGATCATCCCGCCTTACGAAACCTATATCCCTTACGATGTCTATATCGCCCCCGGCCTGATCGCGATGATTCTGCTGTTCAACGGGATGCTGATCTCGCTGTCGATGGTCTACGACCGCGAGATGGGAAGCATGCGAATATTAATGGTCAGCCCGCTGCCGCGCTGGTTTCTGTTGACCGCGAAGCTTCTTGCCGGGGTCGTCCTTTCGGTGATCCAGGCGTATGCCTTTCTGGCGATCGCGCTGCTCTGGGATATCACCCCGCCATGGTACGGATACATCGCGGTGCTGCCGGCGCTCGTCCTATCCGGGCTGATGATGGGAGCGCTCGGATTGCTGCTCTCCTCGGCGATCAGGCAGCTCGAAAACTTTGCCAGCGTGATGAACTTCGTGATTTTTCCGATGTTCTTCGCATCCTCGGCACTCTATCCGTTGTGGCGCGTCAAGGAGGCGAGCCTCCTGCTTTACTATGTCTGTCAGGCTAATCCCTTCACCCATGCTGTCGAGTTGATCCGTTTTGGCCTCTACGCTCGGGTCGAGCCGGTCTCGGCGATCGTTCTCGTCGCTGCGACGGCAATCTTTCTGACGCTTGCGGTGTATGGATACGATCCGGCAAAAGGGCTGATGCAGCGACGCGCCGCCGATTAGGGTGTGAATTTGCCCTCCCGCGCCATGCTGGGGGCGCTGGTGATTGTGCTATTCGCGGGGGCTGCGCCGCGCTCGGAGGATCCGGATTGGCCCTGCCAGCAACGGCTCGTCTCACATCTAACGCCGGCAACGTACTGGAACGGACCACTGGATGAGCAAGGGAATTGGCAGGCCGATCCAGAGATCGCCGAGCTGGTCCATCGCCTGGCGCCACGGCGGGTCAAAACCGAAGAAGGCTTGGCCGCGATTATGAATTTCGCCAAGACTACATCCGAAGATCGTCCGCACCGGCTAGCGTTAGCCTTCCGCGGGCTGCTCGAAGAAACCGACAGGGAGCGCGCCGGGCTGATCGAGCAGCTGAGGCAGATGGGTCGGCGGCAGCGCGAGCTAGCCGATCTCGTCGCCCGGCTCGCGGACGAGCTCGCAGCAATTGCCCCCGATACCACTGGTGAAGACGCCGAAAAGCGTGTCGACTTGAAGCAACGGCACGACTTCACAGCGCGCAACTTCGAGGAGATCCAGCAGACGATCCGCTACGCGTGCGAGACCCCAGTAGCGCTCGATGCGCGGCTCGGTGTCTGGACGCGAGCGTTGCAGCAGGCGGCTATCGCCGCTGCGCCGGGTTGAACCCCCTTATGGTATCGAGACCACGAGCGTTGGTCAGTACCGCGCCGCCGAGATCGGCCTCGGTGACATCGGCGTCCGTCAAATCGGCGCCGGTCAGATCGGCGCCCGAGAGATCCGCTCCCGACAAATTTGCGCCGATCAGCTTAGCTCCCGTCAGATTGGCAAAGCGCAATGACGCACGGCCGAGATCGGCCTTTGAGAAATTGGCTCCGAGCAGATTGGCACCCGAGAGATCGGTTCTCATCAAGCCCATGGACTGATTTTTCATGTCGGCGCCCATTCTGGCACCGGTGAAATCGGCACCGCACAGATCGAGCCTGCTCAGACGAGCGATGATGCGCGCACCCGCAAACTTGGCACCCGTGAAAATCGGCGCTTCTGCGGGTGAGATATCGAGACCTGAGGACACTACGAGGCCGAAGAGGCTCGCATTCGACAGGTCGGCGTTGGTAAAGCGCGCCCGCATGACCCAGGCGAGGTCAAGCTTGGCACCGGCAAGGTCGGCGCCCGAGAGATCGGCACCATCGAGTTTGGCACCGAAGAGATTTACCCCGGAAAGATTTGCCCCTTTGAAGTCGAGATTGCTCAGATCGAGGTTTTCGAGAGATTTCCCGGAAAGGTTGGCCGGCTTACCGGCTGTCGCCGCTGCTACGATCTCGCGAACCTGCGCGGCGCTGAGATCGGCGCCTTGACTAGATGAAATCCCCAGCACGAACAGGCCGCAGAGGTATCTAATAACTCTGGCCATACTGGCTCCCTTTGCCGTCAGGGTCCCAAGACCGGCTCCCTGTCTTCCATCGGCAATTTCGCCGCTTCCCACCCGTCGGTGCCGTCGCGGTACCAATAGACTTGCGTATAGCCCCAACTTGCGGCCCGTTTCGTGGCGTTCCAGCTCATCCAGCAATCCGCGAGACAATAAAACACGACTTCGGCGTCTTTGCGGCTGTTGGTTGCCGCTTCCAGCTGATGTCGAAAAAAGCCTTCGAGCTCAGGGCTGAGTACGCCGCGGCCGACATCGGGAAGCCATAGGCTGCCCGGAATGTCACGGTGCGGCAGCGGCATCCAAAAAGCCGCCGCCGGTAGGTTCGCCGGTCGCCGCGGGGCGGGGAGCACATCGATCCAAACAGCGGCCCCGGTCTTCCACAGTTCGTGAGCCGCATCAGTGTCGAGCACCACCCCGCCGGCAACCGTCTTCGGGGTCGGCGCGCGATAATCGTCTATCCGGTACCCCTCGGGCTCGATAGGCTGCGCGCGCGCAGCGAGATTAGCGAAGAGTGCCAACCCGAGGACCAGCCGGCGACACCGGAGGGGCGTCTGCCCTGCTCTCACGGGGCAGCCAGCTCCCCCTGCTCGTTAAGCAACGGCACGCCGTAATCGCGTAGAATTGCGGTTATCGCGTCTTGCCGTTTGAGGATGGCCGCATTGATGCGTCGTCTCCACTCGGGCTCGTTTCCACGAACCCCCATCGCGATGTGGTATTCCATCCGTGCCGCGCCCGGCTCGTCCTTGAGGGGAACCAAGGTCAGCGGCAGATCATCGCGTTTGCGGTAGTAGGCGGCGATCGGACCCCACAGAAAGCCGACATCTATTGTTCCATCGACGACATCCTGAACCATCTGGTGGGTCGGAGATTCGGCACGGGTGTCGACGTTCAAGGCATAGGGCCGGGTGTGAGACATCAGATCGTGGCGGACGAGAAGATCTGCCGGCGGGGTCCCGGCAACGACACCGAGGCGCAGTTTCGCCAAACTGGGATCTTGGGTACCCTCAAAGGCGAAGCCTTTGTCCGAACGGTAGAACATCACATAAGTAGTGAAGTAGTAGGGATTGGTTGTCTGCATGATCTCGTCGCCGGCCACCGTGCCCATCACCAGGTCGCACAGACGGGCGCGAAGCGTGTTGCGCACGAACCCGATTACCTGCGGGAACCACGTGTAATCGACCTTTAGGCCGAGTTCGGCTCCGATTAGCTCGGCGATCTTGTTCTCGAATCCTTCCTTCTTCTCGTTCGAGAAGGGCAAGTTGCTGGGGTCGGCGCAAACCTTCAGCTCATTGCGGTCGACGACGTCGCCGGTCTGCGCGGCGGCCGGTCCGGCCGCGACAAGGAGCAGGCTCGCGACCTGGAATGAGCGCGCGACGCTCATCTAATCACCGATCCGCGGCGGGCGGCCGCGGCCGAGCGCGCCATCGGCACGCGCCTTGAGATAGGCCCAGATGTCATCTAGGTAGCTGACGACGTCCTCGACCTCGCCGAACGGCGGCATCACATTGGTATTGGCCGCGTTGACGTTGGTCCTGCCGTTGACGACGACCTCGTTGAACTCGTCATGCGTCATGTGCTTGACCGAGTCCACGAGGTCCGGCCCGTAGGAGCTGCCGGCCCCGTCCGGCCCGTGGCAGCGCAGACATGATTCGGTGTAGCGGCGCCAGCCGTTAAAGGTCTTTTTGTCGACCTTGCCCTCGGTGATTGTGTAAGGCTTCTCTGCCGCCTGGTTGCCTTCGGCCGCGAGCGCGAGACCAGATTTGAGCAACAAGACGGCAATGACGCAAAACAGCCGCGCCGGCACCCTCACCAGGTTCCTCCCGAAGGAAAGGCCGGCACCCAGTAGGGGATGCCGGCCCACCATTTCGTCAGTGGAATCCGACGATCACTCGGGGAGGCCGAAGACGGTCAGAACACCGCCGAGCTGAGTATAGTTTGCCAAGGCCTTGTAGGCTCCAACCGCACCGAGCCCATCGGTGTCCTTGGTCAAACCCGCCGCCATGCCGATTCCGGCCCAGCCGCCGACCCCCGACAGCACGGCGATGTATTGCTTGCCGCCGTGCGAATAGGTGTTGATGTTGCCGATAATCCCCGATGGCGTCTTGAACCGGTAGAGCTCCTTCCCGGTCTGAATGTCGACTGCCTTCAGGTAGCCCTCGAGAGTGCCGTAGAAGACAACATCACCAGCGGTCGCCAAGGCGCCCGACCACACCGAGAACGGTTCCGGATTGGACCATACGATCTTGCCAGCGCCCGCATCCCACGCGATGAAGTTGCCGAGGTTGTTCTCACCGGGCGGCGGGAACATCGACAATGTGGCCCCGACATAGGGCTGGCCGGCGGTGTACGACACCTTAAAGGGCTCGTAATCCATGCAGACGTGGTTTGTCGGTACGTAGAACAGCCCGGTCTTGGGTGAGAAGGCGGCCGGCTGCTGGTCTTTCGAGCCGAGGGCCGCCGGGCAGATGTTCTTGTAATTCTTGTCCTCGCCTGCGGAACCGGGAGCAAACTCGGCCACGACCTGCGGCCGCCCGGTCTGCAAATCGACCTTGGTGGCCCAATTGACCTTTGGATCGTACTTCTCGGCGACAAGCAGTACCCCGGTCTCGCGATTGAGCGTATAGCCGAAGCCGTTGCGGTCGAAGTGTACGAGCGCCTTGGTCGGTTGCCCCTTCACATTAATGTCGGCCAGGATCATCTCGTTGACGCCGTCGTAGTCCCACTGGTCGTGCGGCGTCATTTGATAGACCCATTTCGCGACACCGGTGTCCGGGTTGCGGGCGAATATGGTCATCGACCACTTGTTGTCGCCGGGCCGCTGCACCGGGTTCCACGTGCTGGGATTGCCCGAGCCGTAATAGAATAAGTTCAGCTGCGGGTCGTAGGAGTACCAGCCCCAGGTCGCACCGCCGCCGATCTTCCACTCGTCGCCCTGCCAAGTCTTCAAGGACGAATCCTTGCCGACTGGCTTGCCGAGCTCGGTGGTGTTTGCGTCGAACAGGATCTCGTTGTCGGGTCCTTCCGAATAGGCTCGCCAAGCTTTCGACCCATCCTTCAGGTTGTAGGCGGTGACGTTCCCCTGGACACCGAACTCGCCCCCACTGATGCCGATAATCACCTTGTCCTTGACCACCATCGGGGCGCTCGTTCCCGTCTCGCCCTTCTTCGGATCGCCGTTCTTGACGCTCCAGACGACACTGCCGGTTTTCGCGTCAAGCGCCACAAGCGTCGTGTCGGCCTGGTAGAGGAAGATCTTGCCGTCGCCATAGGCGACCCCCCGATTGACCGTGTCGCAACACATCACCGGGATGACGGTCGGATCCTGCTTCGGCTCATATTTCCACAGGATTTGCCCATTGTGATTTAGGTCGAGGGCGAACACGTTGTTCGGGAACGGCGTATGTACATACATAACGTCCCCGATAACGAGCGGACCGCCCTCGTGCCCGCGCAGGACCCCGGTCGAGAACGTCCACATCGGACGGAGGTCCTTAGCGTTATTCTTGTTGATCTGGCTGAGCTCGCTATATCGCGTGTTTGCATAGTCGCGGGGAGGCATGACCCATTGATTGGGGTCTTTCGAGAGCGTGATCAGCGCGTCATTGGCGCTGGCCCCGGCCGCGAAGCACGCCAGTACCGGCGCTATGATCCAGAAACGGAATGGTGTCATCGTCTTCATTCCTCCCCTCTGATGATTCCGCTAGCTGCCATCCCCGAGCACCACTGTCGGGACCGGCCTAAGGTCGGTTAACATGCGATGCTATTTCACTTCGGCAGGGCGCACAAGCTCGGCGCGGTTAGGGCAAGTCGATAAGTGCTACGCGGGCTTCTGACGCGGCACGTTGTGTTCGCATCGCCAACGCGACAGCATCCATTTCGGGTGTTCGGCGAGCCATTCCGCGGCATAGTGTTGGCCGCGCACCAGGCACGCCTCAAGCGATAGATCTTCGATTGGACGCTGCTCGGTGCAGGAGGTGGGCGCACCCTGCAGGCAAAAAACGAGCACAAGCGCGGTCAATGGATATTCCTTTCAAAGGACGGCATCGGAACGGGGCTCGCCGGGATCCGTGGCCCCATTACTTGGCGATCGGCCTCCTCGTCGTGCTTACGCTCGCCGCAGTGCCTGCCCGCGCCAAGGACAATGACTACCCGACTTCTGTTAGGGCCGATTACGTAATCGGGTGTATGGCGGCCAACGGCAATACCCGTGAGGCGCTGTTGAAATGCTCCTGCGCCATCGACACCATCGCATCACTGATGCCCTATTCCCGTTACGAGGAAGCGGAGACCGCGCTCAGCCTGCAGGCTGGCGGCGGGGTGGGCGGGCGGGTCGGCTTGTTCCGGGATCCCCCCGAGATCAAGGCGGTCATCGAAGAGCTGCACCGGGCTCAGGCGGAGGCCAACCTACAGTGCCATTGATAGCTATCGCCAACGCACTCACATCTGCGCGGCCGCCGGAACCGACCAGCTTTGACTGAAGTGCCGCTGACTGCTGTCGAGCACTTCCGCCTCGATCACCCCGTACCCGAAGGGTTGGACGGGCGGACGCTGAAATTGAAGCTCGGATCCTCGCTGATGGCGATGTCGGACTCGAGCCGAAATATCGGCTGACCATTATAGGTAACGTCAAGCGTCTGCATGAAATCAGCCGGGATGTAGTTGCGCGTCACCGGGTCCATCTGCAGACCCGAACTGTTCGGATGGCTGATTAGCAGCTTGACCTTCACGGGTTCATCCGGCCTCCCACGATCGGCAAAGCTCAATTTCATCTTGCCGCGCCGTTCGAAGGCGAGGGCCTGGTCCTTGCTCGCCGGCGCCGAGCAGCCGCCGGCTGCCTTGATGAACCGCGCGGCCATGTAGAGTCGGCCGTCCGCCGTTTCGGCGACGGCATGCAGATAAGTGTAGTCGTCGATGCGGACCCGTGTCGCGATTTCTCGTGCGTCCGCGATCGGCCCCAGTAAGAAGTGCGCCGCGAGCGGTGACGGATTGTCATCGATGATCAGATAGAAGCCGCCGATTTCGGGAGCGAGCGTCCCCGCGACGCGGATCGAGACCGGCACGATTGCGGCGTCCTCGGCACGCGCCGGCGCATCGATTGCGACGAGGTCTCCGGCAGCCTCGACTACCCGATCGCCAAAGATCGTATGTTTGAGGTCGGACCAGCGCGTCATGCGTTCCGCCTCGGTCGGCTCGGCGCGGGCGGGTCCAAGCAGCGCGATACCGAGCAGCAGGGAACACAAAGCGGCTCGACCAAGCATGGGTAGGGTCACTCCCATTCGAGTTCCTTGTAGCTCGCCGTTACGTTGCGCGGGTGATACTCGTCGAACAGCAGCCAATGGCCGCGTTCCGAGTTTGCCACGTGCTTGTAGGCATCGGCAATGCCGACGCTGGACCTGATCGCCGCACGCGTATCGTCTGCGACGGCTGCGAGATAGCGCCGTTCGGGTTCTGCGGTCGCCGGCCAAGGCACGGATACCGGACCATGCCCCGGAACAGCCTGCTTCGCCGATATGGTGGTCAACTCGTCGAGCTGCTTGAGCCAGCCAATAAGACTGCCGTCGATGACCGGGATGCGATCGACAAACAGCAGATCGGCGAGCCAGAACGTCCGCGTCTTTTCATCGAAAACCGTCAGGTCATTGTCGGTATGCGCCGGACCGTGGGCCCGCACCGCCAGACGCCGGCCCCCCAGATCGAGGTCGAGCCGGGTGGAAACGAGGACGGTCGGCATTACCACCTCACTGCCCTCCGCCTCATTGCCGAAAGCCTCGCGAAGTCGCCGCAGGTAATAGTCGCCGCGCTGCGCGAGGGCGCCCGGCAATTTGACATGGGCGACGAAATCGGGATGGTCGTCGCCGAAAGCCGCGGCACCGAAGATGTGGTCGGGATGGACGTGGGTCAGGATCACATAGCGGATCGGCCGATCGGTAAGCGCCCGGATCGCGGCGCGCAACTCACGACCCTCTCTAGCGCTACCGCCAGGATCGATCACTGCCACGGCGTCGTCTCCTACAATGAAGCCGATGTTGGCAATCGCATCGTCATTGGCCGGAGCGGCCTCTTCATGCACCCCGTTGTGCACAAAGATTCCTGCAGCGACTTCAATGACCGCGAGCCGAGAAGTTTCGCAACGAGCACACGCCGGCCAGAAGAGGACGAGCGTTACGGCGACGGCCAACGACGGCCGGGAATTGCTCATCCGGATTGCAGTACGCCCGGGCGTGGCGGCGGCGCGGGGTTGGAATGCTGGCGGTAAACGAAATCGGGACTCGCCTCCTCAGCCTCGCGGTGCGCGCCGGCGAGTAGCGCGTGATCCGGGGATAACGCGCAGACCGGGTCGGTACGGGCGGCGTCGCCGGTCAGCGCGAAGGCCTGGCAGCGGCAACCGCCCCAGTCGAGCTCGCGTCGCTCACAAGAGCGGCAGGGCTCGGCCATCCACGCCGTGCCGCGGAACCGCGCAAAGGCCGCCGAGTGGTGCCAGATTTCCGCGAGGCTGGCTTCGTGAACAGTTGGAAAGCGCAATTCTCGGAGGGTCTCTGCGGCATGGCACGGTAGGACTTTACCCGATGGGGTGATGTTCAAAAAACGCCGGCCCCAGCCGCCCATACAAGCCTTTGGACGATGCGCATGATAGTCCGGCGGCACGTAGTCGATGACCAGCCGGCCGATGAGGCGGGCACGGGCGGCCTCGACCGTCGCGGTCGCGGTGTCGAGCTGTTGCCGGGTCGGCAGCAACGCAGCTCGGTTCGCCAACGCCCAGCCATAGTACTGGACATGGGCGACCTCGAGCCGGTCGGCGCCGAGCGTTACGGCGAAATCGATCATGTCTTCGAGATGTTCTAGATTCTGCCGGTGAACTACCGCGTTGATGGTCAGCGGCAGCCCGGCCTCACACACCATGCGCGCAACTCGATGCTTTGCCTGCTGAGAGCCAGCGAGTCCGGCGATCCGATCGCCCGCGGCCGGCTCGGAATCCTGCAGGCTCAGCTGAACATGTTCGAGCCCGGCCTCGATCAAACGGGCCAGACGGTCGGCATCAAGCCGGACGCCGGACGTGATCAGGTTGACGTAGAGCCCGGCCTTGGTGGCATCTGCAACGAGTTCGACGAGATCGCGCCGCACCAACGGCTCGCCGCCGGAGAAATGGACCTGGAGGACACCTAGTGCGGCCGCCTCGTTTAACACGCGGCTCCACATCGCCGTGTCGAGCTCGCCGCTCGCGCGGGCGAGCTCCAGCGGGTTCGAGCAATAGGGACAGCGCAGCGGGCAGCGATGTGTCAGCTCTGCTAGCAGTGCCAGCGGCGGCTCGGTTAGCGTCACTGCCGCAATACTTTCTTGTCGACGAGATCCTGCAGCATCGGCAGGACATCGCCGGCGATGACTTGGCGCG
>Ga0306921_10002788_pt1 | contig 17556 bp, 15 predicted proteins | sample sta12Cox44000080_FD_203760 | JGI IMG/M metagenome (GOLD analysis project Ga0306921, IMG submission 203760) | Lab enrichment of tropical soil microbial communities from Luquillo Experimental Forest, Puerto Rico - statoxic.12C.oxic.44.000.080 (v2)... | ecosystem: Environmental > Terrestrial >... | reverse complement strand
GAGCCAGCCAAGCCAATGCTATAATTGGGGGGTACCTTCCGACGAACCCGAGGATTAGGTCATGCCGATCTACGAATACATCTGCGACAGCTGCAACGAGCGCTTCGAGAAGATTGTCATCAACAAACAGCAGGAGATTGCCTGTCCGAAGTGCTCCGGCCGGAAAACCACGATTCAACTCTCCGTCTTTGCCACGGCCGGCTCCAACGGCTCGACGAGCCCTTCCGGAGGGTTTAGTGGAGGCGGCGGAGGCTGTTGCGGTGGCGGATGCTCCTGCCACTAACGAATGAGCCTTACCTCCGCACTGTTTCGCGTTCTAATTGGTGCGGCGGTTCTCATAACAGCGCAACGTCTTAGGTCGGTCCAGGCCGCGGAACGCTCCGGTGCAAGCGAGCCGTTGGCTGGAGCTCAAGTCTCGTTTGGAGACCGAGCCTCCTCAGACCACCATGTCGGAGATTCGCACGGCCATGCAACTGGCTGCGACGGCAGTGCAGCTCAAGCTGTGCAGATCCTGCTGGACATCACGGTTGCCACGGAAGCCACCCTTGAGTTCGAATGGAACGCGGACGGATACGACGGGGGTCGCGCTTCTGGCTTCTCAGTGCAAAAAGTAACGAAATTCGGTCTCAGCCTGGTACTGCTGGGTTTGGGCGTCTTTGCTGCCTGGAAAGCCTGGACCGCGACGCGTAAGGAAACCCCGCTGGACGTTCCGATCGCTTTGCGGTCCGGCGAGACCATCGCCAAAGCGGTTCGGCTGAACTTGGACGGCTTATATCGGATCGAGATTGCTGCCGACAGCGGAGCGCCAGGCTCGAAAGTGCCTTGCTTCATGGGAGTGTCGGCAAATTCTTCCGAATGTGCGGGCACGGCTCCCGTGATTAGTGCGGACTGGGTTCTGTCGTGCGACGGCTGTGAAGTGCGCCGGGGGAGTTCGAAAGATCCGCATATGCAGCCTGCGGATGAACGCCGCGCTGTGCGCGTGATTGGCGAATTTCCCGGCGAATCCGGACGAACCTATCAACTGCAAGTTTCCATAAACGGCGATGGCGAAAAGCTAGATCATTCTCATCCACGGCTGCGCGTCGCGGTCTCCAGCCTGGCGCGTACGGATTTTCAATCCGCAAGTGTTTTGGTTTTCTCCGTAAGTTTCATCTGCGTCATGTTCGGCGTGATTCTTCTCGGAATTTCGCTGATTCCCCGCAGTGCATCGTGAGTCAGGGCGCATCGATGAAGGTCGTTCCGCGCGAGCTGGCGCGTCATGCTGCTTGAACCCGCGAATGGAGGGTTGAGGAAGCCACACAAGAGGCGGTGTGCCGAATCACAAATTGGTGTGATCGATCTCACAGCCTCCGTACCCTCTGCGACGCAGTATGTCCCTGGACGTCCTTCTTGGAGTTTTCTTTACCTTCTCACCCGTTCGACGCGCAAAGTAAATCGCGCGAACGCAACGCGAGCTTCCGAGGGAAGCTGGGCTCGGGGTTTGCGAGGAATGGGCATGTCCAAGCTTCAATGGAACGATAAAGAGAAAATTGCGCCTCTTGGCTTCGTTGGAAGCGCTTCTCGGCTGCATGAAGTCCTTACACGCGACGCTAGGAGCCGTCATGGCGGATCTTGCCGCGCTCCGCAACACGGTCTTCGAAGATCCCGGACACATGGCCGGGTGCCGCGCGAATCTCGAATCAGTGGTTTCTGCAGCGAAGCCTTTGGTGGATGAGGCGTCGGACTCCTGCGATGACCTGTTGCAAGAACTCATCGCCTGGCAGCCGTACACCCACTAGTTCTGTCAGGTTGGGTCGAATACCGCTTCGTATCCCGCCCCGGGTCCCGCCATGCGCCCCTCCACCAAACAGCCTCGTCCCCCGGGCGGAGCGAGACTTCAGCGCGAATAGTTCTTCAGGTATTCCGGCAGGGGCGGATCGCTCTTCCGGAGAGCGTCGGGTTCAGGACTCCTGGCGATGATTTCTAGCGGCAGAACACCGGCCCACACCGGCAGCGTATAGTCCGCCTCGTCATCCACGGGCCCGCCCGTACGGACCTTGGCGCTTACCTCCTCAAGAGGCAGCGCGAGCACGCTGGTGGCCTTCAATTCCTGCTCCGTCGGCTGCCGCACATCCTCCCAACGTCCCTTCATGACATGCTCGGTAAAGACGCGCAAGGCTTCCAGCTTTTCCGCAGGGGCGTCCACCAGCCGCGCGGTGCCCAGAATCACCGCCGATCGATAATTCACCGAATGATGGAAGGCCGAACGCGCCAACACCAGGCCATCGACATGCGTCACCGTCACGCACAGCGGCACTCTTCCGCTCAGTGTCTTGAGCATGCGACTTGCGGCGCTCCCGTGCAGATAGAGCGTGTCGCCGCTGCGGCCATAATTGGTGGGGATGACGTACGGCTGGCCATCTACCGCGAAGCCGACATGGCACACAAAGCCGTGATCGAGGATCTGGTACACCGTTTCGGCGTCGTAGCGCCCGCGTTTCGGTAGGCGTTTGACCTGGGTGCGCTCGGTTGGTTGGAATTGGCTCATGAGCCATTTTAACGGCTGGCGGGAGAGGCGCCAGTGCCAACTTGGCTGCTTGGAAGCGTCGCGCGTCGTTGCGCCGCGAGCCACGGTAGGAGTTCCGGATCGGCGAACGCCTGGTTCCAGACGTCGTGTCCGGCTTTGTGGTACTCGGTATAGCGGACGTTGCCGTTGGCTTTTTTCACTTGTCCGATCATCTGGCGCACGATATCCACCGGAACGGAATTGTCCTGATCGCCCTGGAAGACCCACAAAGGCACGGTGGCGACGGCATGCACATCGGTGAAATTATCGTAGGCCGAGATGACCACGGCCCCAGCCCACGTTTTCAGATACGACTGCAGCAGCGAATAGACTCCCAAACCGCCCATGGCCTGGCCGCCGATGTAAATGCGATCCGGATCGATGGAATACCTGGTGCGAAGTTTGGCGAGCGCCTCGAGCGTCAATTGCAGAGCCTTGCCAGGTTGGTTCGAATCGGGGTCGGACCACTGTTCCCCCATGGGGCACTGCGGAACGACGACGAAGACCGGAAACGAAAGCTGCACATCTTTGCGAATCCAGAAATGGGTGGCGAGTTGGTCTTGCTTGGTCAGTTGTTTCTGATTGTCACTTCCGCGAGCCTCCCGGCCATGCAGCCAGAGGATTAGCGGATACTGGCGGTTCTTGTCGTATCCGAGCGGAACATACAGGCGATATCCGAGCTGCGATTTGCCGTTTGTATAGACTTCCTTGCGGAAATCGATGTCGTCCTGGGTAAGTTTTACCTGTGCCGCCGAAATGCTCGGCACAACGAAAAAGAACACTAAAATCGGCCAAAGGCGCCGCACGGAGAATCTCCTTGGGGGCATGCTACTCCTTGGGTGCGGCGTCCCTGGCCGCAAGGCGCACCACGCGAAAGCCGATGTATTCGGGCGCGGCGTTGCAGTTCGAACGCGAATCCGCCGGGCAATCCGCGCTGCCGCCCATGACCTTGCCCTTGCCCTCGGACGTAACCACCCACTCCGCGGCATTTCCCCCCAGATCAAAAACGAGGTCTTCTTTGCCTTGTCCTTGCCCCGGGAAAGTGCCAACGGGCTTCAGCAACGGCGCCGAGCCTGGCAACTCTTTCAGTTTTTCCCGCAAGCGTGCGGTATCGTCGGGATTCGGTGCGTAGCCTGCCCAGTAGTCGAGCGTGTTCTCGCCTTCCTTCTTGTTAAGCATCGATGACAGTTCGTTCTCGTCGGGAACGCGCCAGCTTTGCCCCGTGAGCTTCGAAAGCCACTCCGCGTAGGCCTTGGCTTGGTCAAAGGTTATCCCGTTCGCGGGATAATTCTCCGAGCCTCGATCGACTCGGTAGTTTTTGTCGAAAGCCGCGAATTGCGCGCGGGTAACTTCGAAACGCCCGATTTCGAGGTCGCCACGTCTTACCACCTCAGGGATCGGGAGACTCTTTCCCTTTTGCGTGAACGGCGTACCATAGTCCGCGGCAGTCTTCGCGACGGATTTCTTGCGTAGCGCGGTATCCAGCGGCGAACCGGCCTTCAAGGCTTCATTTTCCGGTGGCGTCGTCCTGAAGAAGTATTTGTCGAACCAGGCCATTTCCTCTTCGACCTTTCGCATTTGGTGGGTCAGCTTGCGCGGGCCGTGTGGTTCGCCCGGGAACACCACAAACTTCACCGGCACTTTGCCGTAATACTGCAGCACCCGGAAGTACGACCAGCTTTGCGAAGGCGGGACGTTGATATCTGCGGTGCCGTGGAAGATCAGCACGGGAGCCTGCACCTTATCCATTTTGAAGAAGGGCGACTTGCGAATGTACAGCTCGGGATCTTGCATCGGCGATTTGCCGAAATAGTAGGAGTCGAAGGAGTCGCCGAACATGACGTTGCCCCAATCGCTGATCCATTCCACGTCTCCGGCACCGACGCTCGCCACTTTGTAACGCGAGGGAAATGTGGTGATCAGGCTGGTCGAGAGAATCGAACCATTGGACCAGCCCATGGTTGCCACTTTGTCGGAATCGACGAGGCCTTTTTCGATTAAGTAGTCCACTCCAAAGTTGATGTCAGGTGTCTCCAGATCGTAATAATTCCCGCAACAAATCGACTCCACCCACTTCAGCCCGTAGTTGGAACTACCGTGATAGTTGGGGCTGAGCACGAAGGCGCCGCGTTCGGTCAACAGTTGGTACGGATACGCCCAACTATCGCGCCAGGCATCCATATCTGCCCCTGCGGGACCGCCATGCACCGCCGTGATCACCGGATATTTCTTGCCCCGTTCGTAGTCGGCGGGGTAGCGAAGAATGCCTTCGACCTCTTCGCCGTTCGAACCCTTCCAGCGAATTACTTCGGATTTCGAGAACCTCCGAGATTTCCCGAGATTCTCGTTGAGCTTTGTGAGTTGCACCGAAGAAGCGATCTGGTTCCCATTCCGTTGCGCGCGAAAAAGTTGCGGCATGCGGCTGGCACTCGAGGACTGGTACACCAAGGTCCTGCCGTCCTGGGTAACATCGAAAAATTGAATGTTTCGCGCGTTGTCGCCTTCGAGCGTGCTGCGTTTCCACGTCCAACCGTCCGCGGATTTGTCCCGAACATAATGCGCCAGGTCGTCGTGTGCGCCAGCGGCCAGCAGCGTTAGGAAACCATCGTCGGTCGTGTGCACATCGCGGCCCGCTCCATTCTCCCAATCCAGTGGAACCTTGGTGCTTTTTCCGGCGGCAAGATCGTAAAAGTAAAGCTGCTGAATGGTGGCGGTCAGAAACTTCGGATCGCTCGAAAAGGGCACTTGCGCGTAAAAGCCGGAGCTGTCGGGAGCCCATGCGAGCAGGTCCGGTTGCAAGCGGCCTTCGGTGAAAATCTGCTTCGCACTCCCGTCGCTGAGATTATGGAGAAGGGTAATCGGTGGCACCTTCTGGTCGAAGGTGTAATGCAGGCTTTGGGCATGAACGGCGACCACATATTTCCCGTTTTGCGACGCACTCCACTGGCCAATCCAGTCCGTGTTCGTGGTCACGCGGGTTATCTTCTTTTCCTTCGCCGCGATCTGGAACAGTCGCACGGGCGGCTCGTGTTCCGCATCGTCGACGATTTCTGAATCGTCCTTCCTTTTCTTCTCCGCCTGCTCGTAGGCGCTGGGATCTTCCTGCGCGCTGAAAATCAGCCTGTCTTTGTCCAGCCACTGTAGGCGCCGCGGCGCCCGCAGCAGTTCGGTCAGCGCATACGGCTCACCGCCGTGCGCGCTGATCAGCCAGATCTGGGTCTTTGCCATTTCCGGTTTCGCGTTCGGCAAGGGCCGGGAGCTGAGAAATGCGATCCACTCGCCATCCGGCGACCATCGCGGCAAACTGACCGCTGCATTCCCCCGCGTCAACTGCACGGTGCGGTCTTCCGTCAGGCTGCTGAGAAACAGGTTGGACGTCCGCTCGTCCTTTTCCTTGTCGGCTTCCCCTCTTGCCCACACCACGAGCTTGCCGTCTGGCGAAATCGAGAAATCGTTGAGGGTTTCTGCGTAAATCACGTCTTCGGGCTTCCAGGGAGATGTTTTCGGCGGCGAGGACGGGGTCCCTTGGCCCGAAGCGAGTGCGGAAACGATTCCGAAGGCGAGGACTGCCAGGGCGGAGCGCAAATGGCGATTTTGCGGCACGAAGTCACCTGTTTCAAAAGGAGTTTGTGGAGCGCGCCGGACTATCCCCGATCGGCACGCACAAAGGATAGTGCAAGTGAGGCGCGAATGAAAATGGTGTAGTCTGGAAAGCTCGCGTTCCCCTGAGGTGATGACGTGGCGGCTACCAAGTCAGCGGTATTTCGCAAGGCGACCTTTCAATTTTTCCGCGACTTGGGCAGGCAAAATCGCAAGGAATGGATGGATGATAACCGCGAACGGTATCAGGGCTGTGTCGTGCAGCCGTTCCGGCGGTTGCTGGAGGAACTGACCCCCGCAGTGCTCAACTTCAACGGAGAGTTCGACGTTTGCGGGCGGAGCGGTGCGAATTTCTCGCGTATCAACCGGGACATTCGCTTCGCCAGGGACAAAACCCCCTACAAAACACAGATGTACCTGAAATTCGCGCTGCCAGCACCCGGCGATCGCGAAACCGGGCAGCTTTATGTGGGGCTGAGCAGGGACACGGTCACCGTCGGGTTCCGCATCTATTCGGGCGGAAGGCGCAGGGATTCCACCATCGCCCTGGTCGCCGAACCGCGCGTTTATGCAAATGCGAAGTGGGTCGCCCAACAGAAGAAGCGGCTAGCGCGCAAGTGCGAAAGCTATTGGTACAACACCACAAAGGGCGAATGGACCAAGCATCACGGTTGGCCCACCGACGTTGCGTCGTGGAAGAAGCTTCAGGCCTGGATTGTCCGCAAGAAAATGAATCCGGCGGCCGCGACGCGACCCGAATTTTGCCGTGAGGTAGCGAAAATTTTCCGCGATCTGTATCCGCTACTCAAGTTCACCAGTATTCCCGACTGACCGCGCACTGGCAACTCTCGTTGTTTGCGGCGTTGACGGCTAAAGGGCGCTCGCTTACGATTTCGCGATGCTGACAACCAAACAATCCTCCGCCGGGATGGCGTAGCCGTGAAGCGAATCCTCAAAATTGCGCTGTGGCTGGTCGTCGCCCTGGTGGGAGCTGCGTCGTTGGGGACGATCGCTTTTCGTCGTGGCGAACCGATCAACGCGACCTGGTTCGTGCTCGCGGCGGCCTGTTCCTACTTGGTCGCCTACCGCGTATATTCCGCGTTCATTGCTGCCAAGCTGCTGACCCTCGACAACTCCCGCGCCACGCCGTCCGAACGCCGCGACGATGGCCGCGACTTCGTGCCCACGAACAAGTGGGTCCTCTTCGGCCATCACTTTGCCGCCATCGCCGGTCCTGGCCCACTCGTCGGCCCTACGCTGGCCGCCCAATTCGGCTATCTGCCCGGAACGCTGTGGCTGATCGCCGGCGCAGCCTTGGCCGGCTGCGTCCAGGATTTCGTCATTTTGTTCTGTTCCATCCGGCGCGACGGCAAAACGCTTGGCGAAATGGCACGACAGGAAGTCAGCCGGCGCGGCGGCTTCATCGCGCAGCTCGCGGTGCTCGCGATCATGATCATTCTGCTCGGCGTGGTGGCGCTGGTCATCGTCAACGCACTGAAGAGTTCGCCCTGGGCTACTTTTACGCTGGCGATGACCATTCCCATCGCGCTGCTTCTGGGCGTTTACTTGCGGTTCCTGCGGCCCGGCCGCGTGATGGAAGCGTCGGTCATCGGTGTGGCGCTCGTGATGTTCTCCGTGGTCGCCGGGCAGTGGGTGGCGAATTCGCCCGCACTCGCCGCCAGGTTTACCTTCGGGGGAGTAACGCTCGCGTTTGCGCTGATCGCCTACGGTTTTGCGGCCTCGGCGTTGCCGGTATGGTTGTTGCTTGCGCCTCGCGATTACCTGAGTGCCTTCATCAAGGCGGGCGCCATTTTTTCGCTCGCCGCGGGCATTCTGCTGGTTCGCCCCCAGGTTCTCATGCCGCCGTTGACGCGATTCGTCGACGGCAGCGGTCCCGTATTTGCCGGGAAAATCTTCCCGTTCTGTTTCATCACTATCGCGTGCGGTGCGATCAGTGGATTTCACTCGCTGATTTCCAGCGGCACCACGCCCAAAATGATCCAGCGCGAAGGGCACGCGCGCTTCATCGGTTACGGCGCGATGTTGCTGGAATCCTTTGTGGGCGTCATGGCCATGGTCGCGGCGTGTGCCATGACGCCCGGCGTCTATTTCGCCATCAACAGCCCTTCCACAATCGTGGGTGCCACGCCCGAGGCTGCCGCGCAAACGATTTCGGGCTGGGGATACCCGCTGAGCGCGGCCACCATGACCGCAATGGCTCACGCGGTCGGAGAACAGACTCTCCTAAACCGGACGGGCGGTGCGCCCTCGCTCGCCGTCGGCATGGCCCAGATTTTCTCCAGCACCATCGGTGGCGAACGGCTCCTCAGCATTTGGTATCACTTCGCGATTATGTTCGAAGCGCTGTTCATTCTGACCGTGCTGGATGCGGGGACCCGGGTGGGCCGATTTATGATACAGGAATTGGTCGGCCGTGTTGCGAAACCGCTGGGGCGCATGAACTGGTATCCGGGGATTTTAGTGTCGAGCGCCTTGATCGTCGGCGCTTGGGGTTATTTCCTGTATCAGGGAGTGGTCGACCCGTTTGGCGGGATCAACTCCCTGTGGCCGCTCTTCGGCATCGCCAACCAATTACTGGCCGCTGTCGCGCTGGTTCTTGCCACGACCATTCTCCTGAAGATGGGCAGGCTGAAATGGATTTGGGTCACGCTCGCACCCAGCGCTTGGCTAATCACCATCACCATGACCGCGAGCTATCAGAAAATTTTCAGCCCCAATCCGCGCATCGGCTTTCTCTCGTACGCCAACGTCCTGGCGGCACAGATCGCCGCGGGGAAAATTCCCGTAGCGAAAATTGCGGAAATGCAGCGGGTCATGTTCAATCAGCGGCTGGACGCTGTGGTTACCGCCGTGCTGGCCGCGATGATCCTGGTGTTGCTGGTCGAAGCGCTAATCCAGTGGCACGCGATTCTCGCCCGCGGCCGTGAACCGGTTTTGTTTGAAACACCCTACGTGGCCACGCAACTGGCGGAGGGTGACTGATGCGCTCCGCGATAATACGCCTTTGCCACGGCTGTCTCACGAAAACCTGGCGGGGACTCCGCGAATGGTGTGGCGATGCGGCGTATGAGCGATACGTGCAGAGCATGTCGCGCAGGCCAGGCTCTGAGCGGGTATTAACCCCGGCCGAGTTCTACGTGGAACAGATGAACCGCAGATACTCGCGGCCGAACCGCTGCTGTTGACCCGGTTCGCTACTACAGCAAGTCCGCATCCTCTTCGGGCGGTTTGATCGGTGTCACCTTGTGCGTCACCTTAATGCCATGTTTGCGCACTCCCGCGAGAACCGCGCGGCGGATCTCCGCCGGCAATTCCTCGGGCGCCAACACCCCCGCGGTATCGCGGGGAAAATTCTTGATGAATAATGCGGCAACGTGAGCGGTAGCATAGGAAACCGGCGTGGCGAAACGACCCTGTCGGCGAATCTGGTAGAGGGTGGGAAACAAGGCATCACTGCGAATCAACAGGTCGCGGTCTTCGCGGGGACCTCGTTTGACGCCGCGCACCAGCACGGAGGCGGCAAAGCGCGCGTTTTGCAGGATACCTTGGCGAATGAGCGCCGCGATCTTGCGAGGGGAAGAAGTCTCCGGAAAGCGCTGCCGCGGCAGCCCTCGCGATTTCGAAAGTTTTCCCTGCTTCGCCCAGCGCCGCAGACGATCAAATTCGTTGCCCCCGATTTTTACATCCAGGTCGCGCAGGGGTATGAAATAGGGAAGCGTTGCCACTTCGTCTTGGGCCGCCAGCACGACGTTCACCGGGCCGATGGGGTCGGGGAAACGGAATTTTTCCAATTCCGCAAATCGTTTCGTCAATTCGAATTTCTTGTGCCGGTAGATGCGGGGCTGCGAAATCGCTTCGTCAAACGAAACCTCCGGCGACCACTGCGAAATCGGGTCGGCGCTTTCGCTGCTCTCGTAGAGCCGAATCTGCACGGAAAAGACCTCGTCCAGTTGTTCCGCGGCGCGCTTGACCAGAAGGTTCGTGAGTCCCGGCGCGGCGCCCGTGTTGATCACGGCGGTGCGTTTCTTTTCTTCGAAACGCTCGGCATAGCGAAACTGTTCCGGCCGGAAGGGATTCCGTGTGAGGTGCGAGCTGAGGTCGAGGTAATTCACACGAAGGCGCAGCGCCGCGCGCATGACGATTTCGTTGAAGACGGAGGCCGAGGCGTTGACGATCAGTTCGCAATCCGCTGCGGCGCGAACGATCCCACGCAGATTTCGCGCATTCACGCGGGTCACCGGCACAATCGACTTCTTCCCCAGAAACCGGCGTGCGCGTGCCGGATCGCGGTCGCCGCACCAAACGATGTGACCTTGCCGTTCGAGGAGTTGCGCGAGCAGGGAGCCCGTAGCTCCCGCACCGAGAACGAAGATTCGCATGCTGTCGAAAAACTGTACCACAGCCGGCCAGTGGTATTCAGATATCGGCGTTCGGGCGGGACCGGTCCGCATTCTGCCGGAAAAGCTTCCCGGATCCCCGGGGTATTGCGCCGAGGCTCGACTGCGACGTAGACTGAAGCCATGAAACTCCGATCCTGCCGGCCTGACCGGGAGAAAACCGAAGGCCGCAGGGCGAGGCGGCCTATCCTCGGCCGCTGAGGGTTTGGGCGGAAACGCCCCGGCCTCCCGTGCTTGGAAAGGAGCGAGTAAGCCGAAAATCTGCGGATTTTCGACGCGAGCCCGATTCCTTGTGCGAATCGGGTTTCTTGTTTTTGCGCACCGCCGCGAGGAAGAGTATCCGGATTTTCGGAACGTTGGCAGGTGCCTGTCCATGAAACCGACGATATGAGCTTGTTTGACAAATTCGGCCGGCAGATTACCGACTTGCGCATCTCGGTCACGGACCGCTGTAATTTTCGTTGCGTGTACTGCCGGTCCGCCGACCCGGAAAATTATCGCGAGCACGATGAAATTCTTTCCTGGCCGGAGCTCGCGCGGCTGGGGCGCATTTTTGTCGGCTTGGGTATCCAGAAGGTGCGCATCACTGGTGGCGAGCCGCTCGTGCGCCCGGGCATCGAGCCGTACATCGGCTACCTGAAAACGCTCGGGGTGCGGGATCTTTCGATGACTACGAACGGTCATCTGCTGGCCGAACGGTGCCAAGCCCTACTTGACGCCGGGCTCGACCGCATCAACATCAGCCTCGATTCGCTCGATCCCATCAAGTTTGAAAAGATCACCCGCACGCGGTCGTACGATACCGTGATGCGCGGAATCGATGCCGCACAATCCACGCGATTCGCGCCCGTGAAGGTGAACGCGGTCCTGGTGCGCGGTTTCAATGAAGACGAAGTCGAGGCATTTGCGGCGTTCGCCCGGGAACGCTCCCTGATCATGCGCTTCATCGAGTTTATGCCGCTCGATGCGGACCGCCATTGGTCGCGCGAACTGATGGTGCCGGCTGCCGAAGTCTACCGTCGCATTCATGCGCAATGGCCGCTCGAGCAGACTCCGCACGAAAAGAGTGAGACCGCGCGGAAATATCGATTCGCCGATGGCGCGCCGGGAGAAATCGGCCTCATTGCGCCGGTTACGCAGGCTTTTTGCGGCCACTGCTCGCGCATACGACTGACCGCGGATGGAAAGTTACGCACCTGCTTGTTCAGCAACGAGGATCATGACCTGCGAAGGCTGCTGAGGGCCGATACCCCGGACGAAGCGATTGTCGCGTGGATCCGCGGCCTGGTGCATGAGAAGGAGCAGGGCCACCGGATCAACGAACCGGGGTTTGTGCCTCCGTCGCGGACCATGGTGTTTATCGGTGGCTGAGCCACCCTACCTGTTTCACAAACTTTGCGAGAGCCTTCACCCTTGCCCGGCCAAAGTCATCTAACAGGTGGACGAATCGGTCGAGACGCGCATGCTGGACCGCGTACCCGGATTCCTGTACTGTCAAAGGCATTGCGTTTTTGCTCATTGCACGGAGACATCATGGCTGATCACGATGAAGATCAAGACGAGCTATCCGAGCCGCCGCAAAGGATTTTCACGTTGACCGAAGCGGAGCGCACCCGGCGTGAGTTGGAGCCATTTCTGGTCGAAGCCATAGGTGTACGCAAGAAACTTTCGGCACTCGAACAGGACCTCACCGCGGTTTCCACCCGCATCATGATGATGGGCGGAGTGCTGGTGCCGTACAAGACCTTGGCGGCGAAACGCTTGGAACATGAAAACCTGACCGACGTGATGAAAAGCAATCTCGAGAAAATCCTTGCCACCGGTTGTTTGATTAAGGATCTGGACATCGGTTTGCTCGACTTTCCGGCGATTGTGAACAACGAAGAAGTCTACCTGTGTTGGAAACTCGGGGAAGATCGCATCCGCTATTATCACCGGCAGGACGAGGGCTACGCCGGACGGAAGCCGCTGGACCCGCGCGACCTGGGACCCGGCGACCAAGTGCAATAGGCCGCGCATTCTAACGTGATCCAGCCTTTTGTCAGCCCGGATGGGGAGCCATACATGACGGGAAATCGACTGAAAGCGTCGGCCAGCCCCTATTTGCGTTCGGCGGCGCACCAGCCTATCGACTGGTACGAATGGGGAGAAAGCGCATTTGGGCGCGCGCAGACCGAAGACAAGCCCATCCTGCTCGACATTGGAGCGGTGTGGTGCCACTGGTGCCACGTCATTGACCGCGAAAGCTACGAAAATCCGGAAACCGCGAAAATCATCAACCAGCATTTTATCCCGGTGAAAGTCGATCGCGACGAGCGGCCGGATGTGGATTCGCGCTACCAATCCGCTATCAGCGCCATCAGCGGTCAAGGTGGTTGGCCGCTCACAGGATTTCTGATGCCGGATGGCCGCCCCTTTTTCGGCGGTACGTATTTTCCCCCGGATGATATGGGAGGGAGACCGAGCTTTCGTCGTGTGCTGCTGGCGGTTGCGGACGCCTACAAGAACAAACGCGAGGAACTGATGAAAACCGCCGACTCGCTTTCGGAGGCGGTCGCGAAGGCCGAGGGATTCGCTGGCGCGCGGGGCGAATTCAATCTGAATATTGTCGATGCGCAGGTCGCTTCGATGACCCAGCTCTTCGATCTACAGAATGGCGGGTTCGGCAAAGCTCCGAAATTCCCGCACGCTTCCGCGGTCGATATGCTCCTCGAACGCTATCGCCAGACCGGCGAAAGGCATTTGTTGGCCATGGCGGAAACCACGCTCGAAAAAATGGCCAAAGGCGGCGTTTACGATCAACTCGCTGGCGGCTTTCACCGCTATTCCGTGGACGAACGTTGGCTCGTGCCGCATTTCGAGAAGATGAGCTACGACAATTCGGAGCTTCTGCGGAATTACGTGCATGGCTGGCAGGCCACGCAGAATCCTTTGTTGCGCGACACCGCCGAGGGGATCATCGGCTGGGTGAACGAGGTTTTGTCAGACCGGACGCAAGGCGGATTTTATGCCAGCCAGGACGCCGACTATTCACTCCACGACGATGGAGATTACTTCACTTGGACGCCCGGTGAGCTGCGCGCGGCATTGCCGGAAGCGGAAGCCCGCGTCATGGAATTGCACTACGATGTCGAAACTCACGGTGAAATGCACCACAATCCCGAGAAAAATGTGCTCTGGATCGCGCGCGGACCCGCGGAAATTGCCAAAACGCTGGGACTGGACGAAAACAGCGCGCGGCTCAGCATCGCCGCGGCAAGAGCAAGAATGCTGGCTGCGCGCCAGCCACGCCCGACCCCCTACATCGATAAGACCATGTACGTCAGTTGGAACGCCATGTTCGTAAGCGCGTATTTGGATGCGGCAGGCGTGTTGAGCGGCGAAATCGGCGAAAACGGCAAGGAGTTTGCTCTCAAGACCCTGGATCGCATGATACGCGAGGCCTGGAACGAAGAGCAGGGTTTTGGCCATCGGATCGGCGGAGCGCTGCTGCGCGGGTCCCTGGATGATCAGGTGTTCGGCGTCATGGCATTGCTGGACGCGTATGAAGCGACGCTCGACCCGAAATATTTCCTCGCTGCCAAACGCACCACCGACGTGATTATCGAGAAGTATGGCGATGCGGACGGCGGCGCTTTTTTCGACCGCGCGGCGGATGCGCCAGCCATGGGCGGCCTCGATGTGCGGCGCAAGCCTTTCCAGGATTCCCCGACGCCTGGCACAAATTCCGTTGCGGCCATGGCGTTGACGCGCATGCACGCCTACACGGACGATCGCAAATATTTGGACTGGGCGCAGAAGACCCTCGAAGCCTTTGCGGGAGTGGCGGCACAGTATGGACTTTTTGCCGCGACCTATGGCTTGGCCGCAATCTTGTTCGCCGAGCACCCGACGCAAGTTGTGATTACCGGCGCGGCCGGCGACCCTGCCGCGGAAAGGTTGCGACAGGCCGCCAACCGAATCTACCGCTTCGGAAAGGCGGTTCTGCGGGTTACCCCGGATACGACCATAGAAAATTTGCCGCTCGCACTCCGCCAGACCCTGCCGCACTTGCCGAAGGATAAAGCGGCAGCGATGGTCTGCTTCGGCAATACCTGCCAGCCGCCAACCGGCGACGCCGACCAACTCGTCGCGCTGCTGAGCAACCGAGGGCACGCCACGGCTTCGCACTAGTTGCGGCAAAACAGAAGAGCCGGGAAGCCTGCCGCGGCTCCCGGCTCCATGAGATACGTTTCGATACGCCCTACTTCTTTGGCCGCGATTCGGGTGGCACCATGCCGTTGATCCGGTAGTAGACCACGAGCTGGCCGTAGTGTTCACCGGAATGCTCAATCAGGCCATACGCGAGGTCATAGAGCCGGTCGAGATGGGGGCCGCCATCATTCACCGCCTCCGTCAATCCCTTGTCCCCTTTTTGCTTGATGACGTCCGCGCCGTCCGTTACGCACTTCTTCACAAAGGCCACGACGGCCGCCTTATTTTTCAAATCATCGCCCGCGTACTCATCCGGATAGCGCGGCTTTTTGCCCTCGGCGATGTCCGTAAAGTAGTACATCGCTCCTGAAGCATGAACCAGATTGGCCTTGAACGTCCGCGATTCGGGAGCCGGTTTGTAGCCATATTTGTCCTCGGGAAAATCCTCGGCCATCGCGATCAACTTCCGGCCGATGTCGTTCCAGGCCTCCAATACCGCCTCCGACGGGCTGGGCGCTGGCTTGGGTGGGGCCTTTTTTGCGTCTTGGGCCCTTACCGCCAGGGCGGCACAAAGAGCGGCCAGCAGGACAGCAGGGAACCACTTCCAGTTCTTCATGGCTTCTCTCCTATTCGTCTTTCGCCTTCCGGGCGGAAGGCTGCTGTATGAGACGCGGGTTGCCATCGAATGTTTCTTCCAAGGCACCCGCCCAGCCGACTGTGGGCATCATACGCCCACCCAGGCAAAATCGGAGGAAAGTAGCGCCGGTCAGCCCCCGTTACCGTTCGGAGGATCTCGCAACCGGCCGACAGCCGGTCCGGGTCCAGTCATGGTACGCTTATAGAATGGCGTCGAGAGAGCCGAAAAGTTGAACTGGGGCTGGATGCTGTTGCGCGGAGGTCTGGCGCTTGGGATCCTGACGGTGCTCTTCCTTTCGCAGCGCTTTTGGTACCGCGCGCTGTGGCGGGTTACCTCCAATTGGGGCCGTATGTGGCTGCGCGTGGGGGTCAGGGCTCTCTATCTCGTCGGCCTCATCGGCATTATCCTCAGCATCTCTGACGGCTTGCGCCAGGATGGCGGGCGCATACTGCCTCCGCACTCGAAATTTACATCCTTTGTAGGACTGTGGTTCGCTAGCGCCTTGGCGGCCTATTTGTGTGTTAAGGCCGTACACGGGCTCGAGTGGGTCTGGCGCCGCGTACACCGGGCGCTCCCGCCCGAAGCCCACAAGCCGGATGCCCAGCAGGCCTCGCTGGACGATTTCGTACCGGACCCTTCGCGCCGCACCTTTTTCCGCACCGCGAGCGTCGTAGCGGGCGCCGCACCGTTTCTCGGCGTCATGTACGGCTATGCGGCCGAACGCTTGCGCTACGAGGTACGCCGCATCGAGATTCCCCTGCCGAATCTGCCGCCAGAGTTGGACGGGATGCGCATCGTCCAGATCTCGGACATTCACCTGAGCAGCTACATGACCCGCGAGTCGGTCCGCCGGGCCGTGGACATGGCCAACGATGTCGGAGCGGACCTGGCGGTGGTAACGGGCGACTTGATCACCGGGGTGCATGACTCGGTGCGTGATTGCGTCGAGGAAGTGCGCCGCTTGTACGCGCCGCTCGGCGTGTACGGCTGCAACGGCAACCATGAGATCTACGCTCGTGCCGAAGAGTTGGCGGAACGCTTGTTTGCCCAGGCGGGAATGAAAATGCTTCGCGGCGAAAACGCCACCATTTCATACCGCGGCGGCCAGCTCAACCTCATCGGTGTCGATTACCAGCGCGAGCGCATGCCGAGTGGCCGCCGGTTGCAAATGCTCGCCAATGTCGAACCGCTGATCCGGCGTGACATGCCGAACCTTCTGCTGTCCCATAATCCGAATACTTTCAATCGCGCAGCGGAACTTGGCATCGAGCTGAGCCTCGCGGGCCACACCCACGGCGGTCAGGTCCAAGTGGAGATTCTCGATGTGAGTCTGAGCCCCGCTCGCTTTATCACCGATTACGTTGCGGGCCTCTATCATCGGCCGCTACTGATGCCGGACCAGCCGAAGCGCATGGGGGAAACCATCAAGCTGATGCCCAATGCCCCCAAAGGGCTCTCCGCCTTGTACGTCAACCGCGGCCTCGGCACGGTCGGCGCGCCGGTGCGTCTGGGTGCGCCTCCCGAAATTACGCATATCGTGCTGCGTCGCGCTTAACCGCATCGTCATATAACGTTGCGATCGCTGGCGTTTGCCGTTCCGTGCGGCGGTGTTAGAATCGCCGCAACTTACCCATGACCATCAAAGAAAAGAACTACTGGCTCGAGACGGTGCGCGAGCCCGCGCAAGGCTGTGCCGGGCCGCTGCCCGACGACGTCGATGTCGCTGTGGTGGGTGCGGGCTTTTGCGGGCTTTCCGCCGCTCGCGCACTGGCTCGTCGTGGCGTTCGCGTCGCGGTTCTCGAGGCCGAGACCCTTGGCTGGGGCGCCAGCTCCCGCAATGGAGGCATGGTGCTGACCGGTATGAAACTGCCGGTTCCCACGCTGATCGAGCGTTACGGACGCGAACTCGTGCGCAAGATGTACGCGGCTTCGCTCGAGTCGATCGACCTGGTCGAAAGCATCGTCACCAGCGAAGCTATCGATTGTTCGTTCTCGCGCCATGGCCATTTGGAGGTCGCCTGCAAGCCCAGCCATTTCGACGCCTACGCACAAGCGGCCGCAGGGATTCGGCAGGAATTCAATCATGAGTTACGAATCGTCTCGAAAAGCGAACTGCGGAGCGAAATTGGGTCTGACCTGTACTATGGAGGGCTGGTGGACGA
>Ga0306921_10002787_pt1 | contig 17566 bp, 10 predicted proteins | sample sta12Cox44000080_FD_203760 | JGI IMG/M metagenome (GOLD analysis project Ga0306921, IMG submission 203760) | Lab enrichment of tropical soil microbial communities from Luquillo Experimental Forest, Puerto Rico - statoxic.12C.oxic.44.000.080 (v2)... | ecosystem: Environmental > Terrestrial >... | reverse complement strand
AAAAACTATTATTTGTGACGTATAGACAAGTACAGGTTTCGCTGTATTTTCGATGGACAGGAACGGTGGAAAAACCCTGTCCTTACGTACAGGTGTCAGTCGAATTTTTCGCCTATAGCACCTGCGCCGAACTCATCTTTTGGCCGCTACAGACACCGTTTCGAGGCTCGCCGGGAGGAGCTAAAGCTTCTGCTTCCCCCAGACGACCCGAAGCCCCGTGGAGAGTATCAAGTCGTTCCCCTTCAGACCCGGTGGCGGGTAGCTGATATAGCTGTCGGTGAACGAGAACTGCCAGCTCAGCCAATTCTTCAGCTGCGTCGCCAGGGCGGAATTGAACTGGAAACGATACTCGCCGGTGTGCGAGAGGTTCGGGAAGACCGTGAACCGTTCGCTAAAGGTGCTGCGCTTTGAAAACTTCGAGTCAAACTCCTCGCCAACCAGCGCCTCGGCGCTGTTCTGGTTTATCGCTGCTACCCCTAGGATCGGGGGAGGAGGGGCGGGGTTCACGACCGTGTAGGCGCCAAATTCGTCGCGGTCATAATCGAAGCCGCCGAACACATCGAAGACGTTACGGTCCGTTTTGATGACGTGATAGCCCACGCCACCGCCGTAAATCTGCCGCAGGTCCAGGTGCTGGAGTTGGTTGGTTTGGAAACCGGCAACCGCAAAGACGAATAAACGAGGAGTAAGGTTCAAATCGCCGCGGATCCCGGTAGTTAGCGCGTTCGCTGTGGTGCGCGAAGGGGGCGTGGAGTCGTCGCTCCCGTAAACGTACCCGCCCGTGATCGTGAGCTTATCGCGTGGCGTCTCGCGAACCGCAAGTCCGTTGAGTGTATAGCTGGCGGTCTGCGAGTTACCGCGCGTCAGCGCCAGGCCGGTATCCACAAAGCCGCTCCAAAAGTAAGTGAACTTCGGGTGGGCCATTTTCTCGGCCTCTGCGTCGAAGGACTGCTGCTCGGCATCGTTGCGCAGGGCGACGATCGCGTCCTTGGGAGTCGCACCGCCAGCGCCCGCGGCGGTCCCGGGAGCCACTACAAGTGTGCCGTCGCTCGTGGAGACTTTGCCCGAGAGCCGCTTTCCATCTTTCAAGGTGAGGTGCAGATTCTCCGAGGAATCGATCGCCGTCACCGCATCCCACTGGATCGTGACCTCACCCACAAACTCCGTCTTCAACAACAAGGTTTTGGCATCGCCCGAAACAATGGTGCCGCTAAGACGATCCCCGTTTTTCAAGGTCACCTGGTCGGCGGCCACCACGGAAACCGATAGCATCCAGAAAAACACAACCAGCGCACAGCGACGCATGAGCGTCCTCCTTGCATTAGGTAGATACCGATTGGGCAGGGCTGGTCTTCGCGCGGGCGGGCGAGAAGGTCCTACGCGACTTCGAGAGAGCGCAATCATTCTAAGAAATCCAGCGGGGAGCCGCAATGCCCGGAGCGTGCCGACGGTTGGCGATTCTCGCTAGGCCTCGCCTATAATTGAAGTCTTGCATTCTGTTAACGCGCTGCGCAGCGGGTGCGACAAAGAATTAGGAAATGCGAGGGTTTCAGTGAACAGGCGATTGCGCATTTGTGTTTTTGCGGTTGTGGCTGTGGCGGGCATGGGTCTGACGGGTTGCGCCAAATCACCGGCAGATGCACATAACGCCGCGACTTCTGCTGCGGCGCGTCCAACCATTGTGTTCATGACCGATTTCGGCACCGCGAATGACGCTGTAGCGATCTGCAAAGCCGTGATGCTCGGAATTTTGCCGGATGCCCGCATTATGGACATCACGCACCAGGTGACCCCGTACTCGATCCAAGAAGCGGCGCGTTTTCTGGCGGGCGTAACCCCGTACTACACGGCGGGAACCGTATTCGTTGCGGTGATCGATCCGGGGGTCGGAACGTCTCGCAAGGCCGTCATCGTGAAAAGCAAGAAGGGGCAATATTTTGTGCTGCCGGACAACGGACTCGTCACACTGGTGATTGAACGCGATGGCCTGGAGGGCGCGAGGGAAATTACCAATACCGGATGGATGATCGGCGACAACGTTTCTTCGACGTTCCATGGCCGCGACATTTTTTCTCCGGCGGGCGCGCATCTTGCCGCAGGCTGGGACTACACGCTGGCCGGTCCAGAAGTCAGCGAACTGGTGCGATTGACACCCAAGGTCGCCACCGTCACCGAGAAAGGAATCGATGGCGAGGTGATTGGACTGGACGATCCCTTCGGTTCGCTGATTACCGACATTCCCGCCGATGAGTTCAAAAAGCTCGGCTATGTCTATGGCGACAAAGTGACCGTGCTGCTGAACAAAAAGCCATTCACGCTGCCGTACGAAAAAACCTTTATGGAAGTCGCGGTCGGTGAGCCGCTGCTGTACATCGACTCGCGCGAGCGCGTGAGCCTGGCGCTGAACGAGAAAAACTTCTCCCAGGTCCATAAAGTCACGCCGCCCGTGCCGATCACCATTCCCAAGAAAGGTCTGGCACCGCGAGGAAAGTGATACTGGAGCACCAGGAAACCTCCGGGCGCAACGCGCGTCGAGGTACGGGCGTCTCGCGATGTTGCGGTCACGCGTATGGGAATCCGAATGCCACGTGGTATGGAGTCGTTGGCCTCGCTGCACCGGGGTGCCTGTGCACGGACCCATAAAAGGGGTCCCCGATGAAAAGGAGGTGTCATGAAGCCTCGAAGCCTATTTTCAGGTACGGTCCGAAGTGTAGGGTTGTGGCTTTTCGCCGTGCCACTGGCAGGCGACGTCGCAGGGGTGAGCGCGCAGTCGTTTCGGGGCTCAATTCGCGGCGAAGTGCTAGATGCGCACGGACTGCAGGTCGCCGGGGCATCTGTGGTGGCGCGCAATCTGGCCACGAGTGAAACCCGCGGAGTCACCGCGGACGCGGAAGGAGTCTACCGCTTCGTCGAGATGCCCGTAGGCGATTACGAGGTTTCCGCAGTCGCGAGCGGATTCCAGGAAGTGCGCGTTAAGAAAGTGCGCGTGGAAGTGGGCGTAGAAACGAAGGTGAATCTGGCGCTTTCGAAGGTCAAAGCCCAGGAAGAAGTCGTCACCGTGACGGAAACGCTTCCGCTGCTGGAAACCGCCGACACGACTTTGTCGCAGGTTGTCGATCGACAAATGGTTCAGGAACTGCCGCTGAACGGCCGCGACTTCGGGAAGTTGGTGGCGCTCTCGCCGGGCGTGACCGTCGATCCCTCCGGCGTGGCGGGAAGCGAAAAAGGCTTCGGGCAATTCAATAGCAACGGCAATCGTGACCGTTCGAACAACTACACGCTCGACGGCACTGACAACAATGACCCGTTCTTCAACAATTCCGCCCTGAATCAAGTTGGGATTACCGGAGCCCCCGCCACCCTGCTACCCCTCGATGCGATTCAAGAATTCAACCTGGAGTCGCAATTCGGTGTGGAATATGGAAGAAATTCGGGATCGGTGGTCAATATCATCACGCGCTCCGGTTCGAACCAGTTGCACGGCTCGCTGTACGAATACAGCCGCAACTCCGAATTCGACGCGCGCAATTACTTCAACGTGAAAACCAATCCCGACGGAAGTTTCAATCCACAGTCCCCTTTCAACAACAATAATTTTGGAGGATCGTTGGGCGGGCCGATCAAGAAAGGCCACGCCTTCTTCTTTCTCGCTTATGAAGGCCAGCGGGAAACCGTAGGTTCGAACTTTGACCTTTTTGTTCCTACGCAACCAGACATCACCACCGCTCGGGCCGAAGCCCTGGCCACCGCTCCAACCCTGAATATCGCGCCCCTCGACAAAATCCTCGCGTACATGCCTACAACTACCGATGCCGTCAATCGCACGCTGCCCTACACGGTGAACGATACGAACAACAACAACAATTTCATCGTCAAGGGCGACGTCAACGTGACCAAGAACAATACCTTTACGGCACGCTACGCTTTCGGTCAAAGCGAACAGGCCTTTCCTCTCGGCTCGCCCAGCGATGGCGGCGGTTCGCGCATCGCTACCTTCGAACAACTGTCGCCGACGCGGGTGCAAGTGGTGTCGGCAAGCTGGCTGACGATTTTCTCACCCACCCGGATCAACGAAGTGCGCTTCGGGTATTCGCGTTTTCGCACCCGTTTTAATTCCGCCGACGCCACCCAGGGAGACCCCAATTACATCGCGCCGGGCAGTCTGGGCTTGGATTTCGGCACCGGACTCGCCGGCCTGCCCGAGATCGACTTTAACGGTCTTTTCGACAATCTCGGCGCTACGGCCTTCAGCTTGCCGCGAGGACGCGTCAGCCAGACCTACCAGATTCTCGATGACTTCACCTGGATTCACGGCAAACACGAAGTCAAATTTGGCGGCGAATACCACCGCTACATGGTGCAGAGCTACAACGAAAACCTGGGTCGTGGCCTGATGGTGGTCAGCCCGCCCGGGATCGACAGTGATCCGTACATCGACTCACTGATCGGATTTTACCTCGGTGACTTCTCCTCCTACGCGAATACATTCGCGAACATGGGCAATACCAACCGCAATACCTTCAACAACAATTTCGGCTTCTTCGTGCAAGACAACTGGCGCGTGCGCAGCAATTTCACGGTCATCGCCGGCTTGCGATGGGAGTATTTCGGGCCGCTCGGCGAAACGCATAATCTGCTGTCCAACTTCGACGCCCGCGGCAATCTGGTTCAAGTCGGCTCGCCCACGCTCCCGCAGGTCTACCATCGCGACTTGGACAATTTTGGCCCGCGCCTCGGCATCACCTGGAATCCGGTGAAGGACACGGTGGTGCGTGCGGCCTACGGCATCTACTACGATTTCACGCCGCAGAACAATTTGATCGCGAACTTCACCAATTCGGCGGGTCTGGCGACGAATCCGGTTCCTTCGTTGTCCGGCAGTCCCTATTTTGTCGGTGGCATGGATTTCAACCCGGACGCGTGGACCGGCGGTGCCGCGGCAGGGCCGGTGTTCACTCCGACCGTCAACCTGCAATCCATCTTCATTACCGACCTGCACCTGCGCACTCCTTATGTCCAAAACTGGAACGTGAACCTGCAGCGTCAACTTGGCAACTCCGTCTCCGTCGAGGTTGCCTATATCGGCAGCAAAGGAACCAAGCTCACGCGGCTGTACGACGAAAACCAGGATTTCACCAATCCCGACTGGGCCTCCATCGATGTGTTTTCAGGTGGCGCCAATTCCACGTACAGCGCCCTGCAAACCACCGTTCAATTTCACAATTTCCACGGTTTCAACGGCTTTTCCACCTACGCGTTCGCGAAGTCGCTCGACGGAGCGTCCGACGGCATCGACTTTAATTTCGCCACGGCCGCATTCCCGCAAAATTCGGACAATGTCGCAGCCGAAAAGGGGCCTTCGACATTTGACACCCGGCACCGCTGGACCACCGCCATCAACTACACCGTGCCGGTACTGCACCGCCTGCCGAACCTTCTGGCCGCTGGTTGGCAGATGAACACCGTCATTACCATTCAGTCGGGGCGGCCGATTCCCATCGTCAATTCGGACGACACCAGCGGTACCTTCAATTTCCACCAACGCCCAAATGTCGTACAGGGCGTCAGCCCCACGCTCACAAACTGGTCGCCGTCGACCGGGTATTTGAATCCGCTGGCTTTCGCGCAGCCCGCCGATGGCACGTTTGGCGATCTGGGCCGCGATCAGATCTACGGACCGGGATTCGTGAACTTCGATTTTTCGGTAACCAAAAATATTCCGATCCACGAGCGGTACACCCTGCAGTTCCGTGCCGAATTCTTCAACATATTCAATCACCCGAATTTTGCCCTGCCCTCCAACGTGATCACCCCCGGCTTGAACGCCGACGGCACGATCAACACCACCGCCGGCCCTGCGGGTGTCATCACGCAAACGCCGGATGTGGCCCAAGGCAATCCCAGCCTGGGTGGCGGCGGTCCTCGGGTGATGCAATTCGGGCTGCGCTTCCAGTTTTAGCGCGCCATTTGCTTTTTGCCGGGCAGCGGCCGAAAATCGGGAAAGAGTGCTTGAAAGAGGTCTGCCATGGCTGAAGCGATGATTGTTTCTTCCGTTCGGACTCCTGTAGGCCGGGGATTCAAGGGCTCCTTGCGCACCACGCGACCCGATGATCTGGCCGCCTTGGTCATCAAGGAAGCGCTGGCGCGGGTCCCGGGACTTGACGCGAAACAGATTGATGACGTGATCCTCGGCTGCGCCATGCCCGAAGGCGAACAGGGCATGAACGTCGCGCGGATCGCCGCGTTACGCGCAGGGTTGCCCGTGGAGACCTCCGCAATGACCGTGAACCGTTTCTGCGCCAGCGGACTGCAAGCCATCGCGCAAGCCGCGGAACGCGTCCGTGGTGGCGCAGCGCACATTATCGTCGCGGGCGGCACCGAGTCGATGTCCATGGTGCCGATGGGTGGAAACAAAATTTCGCCGAATCCCTGGCTCGTCGATCATTATCCCGACGCCTACATCAACATGGGGCTCGGCACCGAAAATCTGGCCCGCAAATTCGGCATCAACCGCGAGCAAGCCGACCAATTTGCCATCGATTCGCACCATAAGGCCGTCGCCGCCCTGGCAGCCGGAAAATTCAAGGACGAAACGGTTCCGGTCGAGGTAAAAATCACGTCGTTGCCGAATGGGAACGGTTTGCCGGGCAAGACTGCAAAGGTCGGGACGCAATCTTTTGTGTTCGAGCGGGATGAAATGCCGCGACCGGACACCTCGATGGAAGTCCTCGCGGGATTAAAGCCTGCGTTTCACATTAAGGGGACGGTAACCGCGGGAAACAGTTCGCCGATGAGTGACGGGGCCGCTGCGGTTGTAGTGATGAGCGAGTCCAAAGCCCGGGAACTTGGATTGAAACCGCAAGCGCGATTTGTCGCCTATGCCACGGCCGGATGTCCGCCCGAAGAATTTGGGATCGGCCCGGTTTATGCAATCCCCAAGGCACTCGGACTCGCAGGCCTTTCCCTTAATGATCTGGCCGTCGTGGAACTGAACGAAGCCTTTGCCGCGCAATCTCTCGCGGTAATCGAACAGGCGAATCTGGATGCCGGGCGAGTGAACCCGAACGGTGGCGCGATCGCGCTGGGACACCCGCTCGGCTGCACGGGGGCAAAGCTCACCGCTTCGCTCGTCCGCGAACTGCAGCGCTCGAATGCGCGCTACGGCATGGTGACGATGTGCATCGGCGGCGGCATGGGAGCCGCAGGAATCTTCGAACGGCTCTAAACCCTCCGCAACGCCAAAATCCGTTCAAATTTCCCTTGACCCCAAGGCCAGTTTGTCACAATATGTCGCCAGACGACATGTCGTTTAAGGATATATGACATCCTCTCCGATTAGCGAACCGGTTCTCCTGATTCTCCTCAGTCTTGCGCAACAGCCGCGTCACGGTTACGCCATCCTCCGCGATACCGAAGAAATGAGCGACGGACGCGTTCGCCTTAGCACCGGTACCCTGTACGGCGCCTTGCGTCGCCTGCTCGACGATCGCTGGATCGAGCGCTTCAAGGAACAGGAAAGTTCCCGCGGCCGGCAGGCCTATCGGCTCACGTCCCTGGGTCAGCGCGTTTTGCAAGCGGAGCTGAGTCGGTTGCGGAAACTCACCCGAGTCGCCGGCCTTCGCGTCGCCCGGAAGGAGTCCTGACCATGCTTTCCCTTTGCCGGTGGCTGCTGCATCTGTACCCTCCCGAACATCGTCTTGAATACGGCGAAGAAATGATGCGGGTGTTGTCTGACATTGAAGCGCATGTCCAGAACAAGGGTGTTCGGGCCGGAGCAGCTTCCACGGTTCACGAGGTCGCCGGGTTGTTGTACGGCGCGATCCGCGAACATCTCCGGGCAATCACGGGTTCCCGTGCCAACCTTGCGATCTACGGAAGGAGAGTCACGATGCGTTCGGAATTCCGCTTTCCAAAGGCAGCAGTCGTACTGATGACCATCATTTTGGTGGCCATTCTGGTGGTTATCGAGCGAGCGAAGTCAATCCAGGCTTCCATACCCTATGCGAACCCGCACGTGGGCCCCATCAAAGAGGTGGGCATCAACGTTTTTCCACTGCTCCTGCTGGTCCTGCTGGGCGCGTGCGCTGCGGCGACAATCGGATGGGCGGTGGTATTTGCATTGCACCGTTCCGGAACGCACCGCTTCTCAAAAGTCGATCCTTCTCATACGCGACCCGCCGCAGATTAGAACGCATCGAGGGTGCGCGCCGAAGCGACGTCTTCGACGCCCGAGCTCAGGCTTGGCTCTGCCAGAGCCCGACCGTGTTCCCCTCGGGATCCTGCATCCAGGCAAACGTGGTTGCCGGAAGCACCACGGGCGGCACCAACGTTTTGCCGCCGAGCGCTTCCGCTTTCTTCAGATAAGCCGCAAGCTCGCCTACATCCACATAAAAAATCGGGTACCGGTGCGGCTCGTGACCGAGAGCGCTGATGTGTCCCGCGATACCGGAGCCTTCCGGCGTGATCATCGCCGCCGGCCCCCATGGGACTGATCTTCCAATCGAACAGTTTCGAATAGAACTCCTGCGTCCTGGCGGAATCGCGGCATTCGATTTCAAAGTGCACCATCGGTCGTCCCATTTGTCGGGCCTCCTCGGCAAACAACGACGCAGGCGAGTCTGCCATAAAAAAACCACAAACGACACGTCTGTCCTCGAGACTCACGCGCGGCTTACTCGGAATACCCCTTCCCTGCGAACCCGTGCGCCGAAGTCCTATTGCGAAGCGGCTCTCTTGCAGGTAAAATCGCCGCATTGGATTTTCAAACACCCGTTTGAATTTTGCGGCAACCCAGGCCGATAAGGAGAACGACCATGGCGACCTCGGTTCTTACCCAACCCGCAGCGAAGGGCGGCAGCTTTCTGTTGGAATCCCCCGCGCCACAGGACGTATTCACACCCGCAGATCTGACCGACGATCAAAAACTCATAGGCCAAACCGCCGAAGAGTTTGTCGTGAAAGAGGTCTTGCCCCTCGTCAAGGACCTGGAGGCCAAGAAAACCGGATTAATGCCGGAACTGGTCAAAAAGGCCGCCGAACTGGGTCTCATGAGCGGGGGCACGCCGGAAGAATACGGTGGCGCCGGCCTCGACAAGGTTGCCACGACGGTGCTGACCGAGAAAATCTCCGTTTACGGCGGCTTCGCGGTAACTCACGGTGCGCACGCCGGCATCGGCACCCTGCCGATCGTCTATTTCGGCAGCGAAGAGCAAAAGAAAAAGTACCTGCCGAAACTTGCCAGCGGCGAAATGATCGGTGCGTATGCCCTTTCCGAGCCGCAAGCCGGCAGCGACGCGCAGAATTCCCTGACCCGCGCAGAGTTGAACCCCGAAGGCACGCACTACCTCCTGAATGGGCAGAAAATGTGGATCACCAACGGAGGATTCGCCGACCTGTTCATCATTTTTGCAAAAGTCGAGGGCGAAAAGCTCACCGCGTTCATCGTGGAACGGAGTTTTCCCGGCTGCAAGCCGGGAAACGAAGAGCACAAGATGGGCATTCACGGAAGTTCGACGACGCCCATCTTCCTTGAGAACTGCAGAGTTCCCAGGGAAAACGTGCTGCATGAAATCGGCCGCGGGCACATCGTGGCTTTCAACGTTCTCAACTCCGGCCGCTTCACCCTCGGCGCGTCTTGTGTCGGCGGGTCGAAACACGTGCTGATGAGCGCCTCGAAGTATTCGAAAGAGAGGAAGGCGTTCGGGAAACCGATCGGCGAATTTGGCCTTATGAAGGAAAAACTGGCTGAAATGGCGGTGCAGATCTTTGCTGTGGAATCGATGATTTACCGCAGTGCCGGCTCCATGGAAGCGGCGATGCACGCCGCGGCAGGCTCTGGAAACAAGACGCAGAACACCATGAAGATACTTGAGGAGTATGCCATCGAGAGTTCCATCGCAAAAGTCTACGGCAGCGAGATGCTCGATTTCGTGGTCGATGAAGCCGTGCAGATGTTCGGCGGTTACGGCTTTCATGAGGATTACCCGGTGTGCCGCGCCTATCGCGATTCGCGCATCAATCGCATCTTCGAAGGCACCAACGAAATCAACCGCATGCTTATCATTCAAATGCTGATGAAACGTGCCATGAGTGGACAACTGGCGTTGATTCCGGCCGCCATGAAACTGGCCGATGAAATCCTCGCCGGGCCCTCCTTCGAAGAGACGCCGGAAGGTGTACTGGCGGAAGAAGTTCGTGTCATCGCCAATGCCAAGAAGATGTTTCTGCAGGTGGCGGGCGGCGCGGTGCAGAAATTTCGCGAGAAACTCGCCGAGGAACAGGAACTCATCGCGGCGTTGGCCAACATGGTAATGGAAATCTATGGCATGGAATCGAGCCTACTGCGTGCGCAGAAATCGGCGGACGCAAGAGGCGAAGCCAGCGCATCGGTTCTGATCGATGCTGCGCGTGTCTTCATTGCCGACGCCGCGGAACGCGTCGACCACGAAGCCAAGCGCGCGATTGCCGCCGTTCACGAAGGCGATATGCTCCTCACCCAGCTGGCCGTGCTCAAGCGTTTTGGCAAACGTCCTGTGGTGGACACCATCGCGTTGCGCCGGCGAATCGCGGCTGCAGTCGAGGCGCAGGACCGCTATCCTTTCGAAGGCCGTTAACCCACTACCTTCGCGAAGGCCCAGTTCGCCGCTTCCCGCACTTCGGTCTTTGGCCGAAAGCAACGGTCCGGGTGCGAATCGTCCTCACTCGTAAACATTTCGATTATGACGTTCCGGGCACAGGTGAAGCGATTAAGCTTTTCTGAGAGTGAAACTTGCCTAAACTGCTAGAGAGCCAAGTACTAGGACTGATTCTTGTTCCCCAGGCAATTTCCCCGGAGCTTGGCCCTGGTGGCCCTCGCAATCGTGGTCAGCCACGTTCTCTCCGTGGTGTACCTCAGCACGTCGGTCCTCGGCTCCCTGGTCGGCAATATCCTGCAAATCTTCGCGAGCTTCCTCGCTGCCAGCATGTGTTTTCGCGCGGCGCGGAGAATGCCGGGATTCAGCCAATCCTTCTGGACATTGGTCGGCTTTGGAATGGCGATCTGGGGCGTCGCAAACTCCGGATGGACCTATTACGAAATCGTGCCGCACACCGAGCCGCCCCCAGGATCGATCATCCGATTTCTGTTTGACACCCACGGCATGTTCTTCGTCATGGCCATTTTCCTCAATCAGGACAAAACCACTTCCGAAGTGCAGAGAGAGGAAGCCCTCGATTTCGTGCAGGTCGGCCTTTTGTTCTTCCTGATCTATTTTGGAATGTATTACCTGCCCGCTCTCTATATCAACGCCAAGGCTGCGCTCAGCCGCGAACTTTCCGTCATGGCCTGGGGCGACGTGCTGATCGTTTTTCTCGCGGTCTCCCAGTGGCAGCGGGGCAGGTTGCCCGAGTTGCGCAAACTTTATGGCGGATTGGCGCTGTACTATGTGATTTACGCGCTGGGAGCGTACCTTGCAGAACGCGTTCAAGTGGTGCAAGAAAGGCCGACCGGCAGTTGGTTCGACCTAGCTTGGACCATTCCCTTGCTCTACGGCGCTTTCTGGGCCGCCACCTGGGAGCCGCAAGCTCATCGAAGATCATTGCAAGTCCGCCGCGACCGCTCCCTGCCCGACATTCTCATAACCAATGGGATGTACGCCTTTCTGCCGCTGGCGATTCTGTTCCTCGTGGTTCAGATGGGCCCGGGTTGGACCTTGGTCCGCTTCGGTATCCTGGGAGTCTCGTTCACCTGTTACGCCCTGCGTATCGGCCTTTCAGAGTTCCAGCAACTAAAAGATGAGGAAACCGTCCGCACACAAACCCTCGCGATGGATTCAGCGGTGGACGGATTCGCGCTCATGGATCCGGCCGGCAAGAGCGTCTATGCAAATCGCGCATTTGCCCGCATGCTGGGGTTTCCGAGCCCTGAGGAAATCGTCGGCCAACCCTGGCAGGTCGTCTTCCGCTTCCAGGATGTCAGCCGCTTGGAGCCGGAAGTTCGCCACGCGCTTGCTCGAACCCAGAAGTGGTCATCTCCGTTGCAATTGAATCGCCCCGACGGTACGCGAATCTCCATCGAGATGACCGTGAACGCCATGACCGATGGCGGAACCGTCTGCGTCTGCCGCGATCTTTCCGAACGGAATGAAGCCGAGCGCGCCCGTGCGGAAGCGGAAGCCAAATACCGCGCTCTCGTCGAACAGGTGAACGCCATTACCTACATCGCCGAAATCGGCTTGGACGGCCAGTGGCATTACGTCAGCCCTCAGGTGGAAGCGATCTTGGGATACACCGCCGAAGAATGGCTGGCGCAATCGAAGAGTTGGGCCAGCATCATTCACCCGGATGACCTTTCGGCGATCACCAAAGCCGAGGAAGCCAGCGCCCGCGGCGAGCCTTTTCAAGCTGAATACCGTGCAAGAAGAAAGGATGGCCGAGAGGTCTGGCTCAACGATACCGGCGTGGTCGTGCGTGGCGGTTCCGGAGATCCGCTGATGGAAGGGATCATCGTCGATGTCACCGAACGTAAGCAGCTGGAAACGCAACTCCAGCAATCGCGCAAAATGGAAGCGGTCGGCCGGCTCGCCGGGGGCATCGCGCACGACTTCAACAACCTCCTCACCATCATTACCGGTTACACCGACTTGGCTCTGAGCCGCTCGTCCGTTCCCCTCGAACTGCGCGCCGACATCGAACGCATCGAAAACGCCGCCGGGCGCGCTGCGGCGCTCGTTCGCCAACTGCTGGCCTTCAGCCGCAAACAAGTTCTGCAGCCGAAGACCCTCGATCTGAACGCCATTGTTCTCAACATGGACAAGCTCTTGCGCCGCTTGATGGATGACAACATCGAGATGGACACCAAGGTGGGTGAGGGTCTCGGTAAGGTAAAGGCAGATCCCGCCCAGATCGAACAAGTCATCATGAATCTGGTCGTCAACGCCCGCGACGCCATGCCCGCAGGGGGCCGCATGGTGTTGGAAACCTGCAATGTCGAACTCGATGCGGAATACGCCATCGAGCACGTGACTGTAAAACCTGGCTACTACGTCATGCTAGCCGTTTCCGATACCGGTATCGGCATGAATCCGGAGACGGTAGCTCATATTTTTGAGCCCTTCTATACCACCAAGGAAAGCGGCCGCGGCACCGGTCTCGGGCTTTCGACCGTTTACGGCATCGTGAAACAAAGCGGTGGCTACATCTGGGTTTACAGCGAACCGCGCAAAGGGAGCACCTTCAAAGTGTATCTGCCGCGCGTGGAAGACCGCGAAGAGCCGGCACCCTTGCCGCTACCTGTCAGCGACGAGCGTGGCACAGGATCCATTCTTTTGGTCGAAGACGAAGAAGCCGTGCGCGAGTTGGTCCAATCCATATTGTCTGGACGCGGTTATGAGGTGCTCGTCGCGGATTCACCTTGGCAAGCCGAAGACATCGCCACGAAATTTGCCGGAGAAATTGATCTGCTGCTGACCGACGTGGTCATGCCCGGCACCAGCGGGCGAGAGTTGGCCGCCCACATCATGGCCAAGCGGCCGCACACCCGCGTCCTCTACATGTCGGGGTACACCGAAAATGTGGTCACCAGCGGAGGTCTGCTCGAAGAAGGCCTGGCCTTCCTGCAAAAGCCTTTTTCGCCCGCCGCGCTTTTGCGGAAAGTGCGCGAAGTCCTCAGTCAACCCACCTCCCTCAAAACTCCCAATCGCGCGCGTTAGGGTTTCGTCGGCGTGTCCGCAGCTTCTTTTGGTTTGCCCATGGTATTTAACGTTTCTATGTTGAATCGTTTGTAATCCGAATAGCGCGTCACGACGCTCACGCGGAATCCCTTCACCAACAGAACCCGGACGCCAACGTGCCCTTCCACATAGGTCGGCAGCCAAACTTCATTATTGATGTACGCCTGCTCGAACGTGAAACTCGTGCCTTTCTGCAGGTTCGCCAGCATCCCGCCCCCGATGTGCACATCGCCAACAAAGTACGCTTCCAACCGCACTACGTCCTTGGCCTTCTCATCAATCCAGACCACCCCGGCCAACTCCTTCACCACGTGCTCCACCAGATTCTTCGGCTTGTATTCCGGGTTCGGCTCGAAATCAAACACCAGCACGTCCTGTCCGCGAAAACGTTCCCGCCTTGGGTTTACAAACTGTGACACCCGTAAGAATACTTCGATGCCCGGGTCGTCGCTGTCTTTGGACTCCTTCCCTTCCTCTTTCGCTTTCTCCTCTTTCTCTTCTTTCTTCTTTTCTTTCTTTTGTTCAGATTCGATCCGCTTCTGTGTTTTCTCGTTTTCTTTCTTCTGCTCTTCGACACTGAGTGGCTGGCCGTTCTTGCTCACCAACGTCGTGATTTCGTCGCCGTTCAGATAAAAGAAGGTGTATTCGTTGACCTCCTTTTTCGAAACTTTGCCGTTCTTGTCGTATTCGTATTCTTCTTCCACCTGCGTGCCGGCGTAGTTTTCCTTGATTTTGTCGATTTCCTTCTGGTTCGCGTCGATCTCTTCGAACAACTTTTTTAGGTCGGGAAGTTTGACCTGCGACTTGATCGGAAAATCGAAAACCCGCTCGCCAATGGGCTCATTGATCGCCACACGTGTTACGTCCACCTGGTATACGTCACCGCCGCGATGAATTTCCAGTTTATAGGCCACTCGAACACCGTTCACTTCGCGGTAGTCGTCGTAGTCGATCTCCTGCGGAATACCGGCGAAGTTCGACTTTTCCGCAACGATCAGATGCGTGGCCTGATCGAAATACACTTCGGACGCAATCCCTGACGGATAGGTCAATGCGATTTCGAAGGTCGGGCGTCCGAGAATGGAAGCCGCGCCCTTGGACACCGCGTTAATCTTTCTCTTCGAAAGAGCAAGGAAGCGGGAGTTGTAATATTGCGCGGCCGCTTCCAGCCCGACCGCCTGAGGCCCGAGCAAAGTGCCGATTTCCCCGGAGTCGGATTCATGCCAGGCCGATTTTCCGTTGTACGCCTCGATGTGGGTCTTGCCTTTCTCGCGAAACTCCGAATATAACCGGTTGGGCTGTTTCACTCGAAACGTGTACGTGCCGGAATGCTCTTCGTCCGCTTCGCGAATTGTCCCGTCGACTCCAAAGGTTTGGATTTTTGCCAGCGCCTTACTGCCCCCGGCAGCTTTTACATACTGGTCGATGATTTTCGCGGCTTCCTGAGCCGAACCGCCGGGCACCATCGAAAACAAAGAGGCAAAAAGCGCCGGAATGAGGTAAACGCGTCTCATGGTGTACTTCGGTGATACGCGAGGATGGGAAAAAAGTTGCACACTTTGTGCCATGCTTCGCACTGACTTGCGGAGACGCAAGCTCTCCAAGCGAAACTAGCGCAAGTTCGTGCAGAAAAGTACCGGTAGTTCTGAATGAGGCTGAAAATCGGTAAGAAAATTGACAAATTTCGTTCAATCTTCTTGACAGGTACAGTTACGGAAAGCGAGAATTACGGCTGTTTTGCGCCAGGTTGAGAGCGTGCGTCCCCGTACGGTGCGTCGGCCGCCTACTACACCGCAGAGATGACAACTGACTTGATCTGAAGGTTTCAGTCTGCCTGAGGAGGCGCTATGTACCCACACTCGCATGGTGGTTGTTTGCTCAATAAGATCGTTATGTTCGTGTTTTGCGGCGCAGCGCTCCTGCTATGTGCTCAGATGGCATCCGCGCAAATGCAAATCACGTACACCAGCGACCCGAATCTTGGCGACTTTACGGCAAAGGTTTCGAGCTACGCCACCCTTACCAACTTCAGTGCGTATACCTGCGCCCCTGACAACACTTGCCCGACCACCCCATCATTTGTCCCCACAGCCACAGAGTTGGCGATTTACGGTTACCGCGTGTATGACGGCACGCTGACCGGCACGGGGTTGGCTGGCGGCAATAATTGGATCATGGCGAGTTTCCAGCAGCCGACCTCATCTATCATCGTGTTTCCAAGTATCGACCACTACGGCAGCTCCTACGATGGTTATCAGTACACGATCGCGGGCAGCAACGACGGGGTGAACTGGACGGTGCTGTTTGACGCCACGGGTGTGAGCCCGTGCAACGGCAACTGCGTTGGTGGTCCAGCCGGTGCGGCTGGTGAACCTTTCACCCTAAGTGATCACTCTGGCATGGCGCCCACAACTGTAAACAACGTCTTGACTCCTTCGACCACGGGCCTCCAACCGGGCTGCGCTGACAATGTAACCGGGGGCCTCTGCGCGATAGGCTACATAGCCACTTTTAACTTCTCCGCCGCATATCAGTACTACGCCTTCGGTGCGAGCACAGTTGCTATCAATTCAGGAAATGCAGATCAAGAGCTAAGCGCGGTTGGCTCGACGGGGGTAACGATTGTTGGCAGTCCCGTTCAACCAGGCTCGACGGAGAACTTCAACTTCAACACCACCGCAGGAAGTACGGACGTCTTCTCGGCGACGTTTCCAGACGTTCAGTTGACGAATCAGGGCGCGACTCCCGTCGTTACCACTTTTTCTGTGCCCCCATCGGGCTCTTCCTCTCTTTGGGCCAACTCGCCTCTGGCAACAGCGTCTTGCATTGCTTTTGTCTCTGCCAATGGGAACTGTGCTCCCAAACTAGTAGTCTGCACCTTGGGAGCCAACCTACCCTCTGGTGCTATTTGTCCCTATGATCCGAGCGGTGCCGAGGATGTCCTCCTCTCGGACTCCTTCACTCCCGTTACGCCCTTTACTAGCACGAGCTTCCCCAACGGGCAAAATCCCGGAGTTGTGGCTCTGAACGACAGCCAGGGATGTCCATTCGCGGCACCGTTTGCTAGTCTTCCCTGTCCTTCGAACGGCCTCAAGTCTTTCACGGGTGACCCCGCTCCCGTTCACGGCAGCAGCAACTCCTACTATTTCTATGTGACAGGTATCCTGCCACCGTCCTCTACGCCTGCCGGATTTGTGACGGTGGGCACGCCCCCAAATACAACTAACTGGATCAATGGACATAATCCCAACGTGACTCTCACTGCAGCACCTCCCCCGGCTCCGCCTAGCCCGAACAATGGCTGGTATCCTTCGCCGATCGATTACATTGCGTATGTGAATCTGCCGGCCACGGCCACGCCCCCTGACCCCAATCTCCCACTCAATCTGCAAAAGCCTCTTCTGCCGGGAGCGACGGTTGAATTCAGCCAGAACACCGCCACATCAACCCTACCAGTTGTCGTAACCTCAAGCGGGATCAATATGATGGGGTCGACGACATGCGGAGGCGTGCTTAATGGGAATTCCGGCAATATCTTGCCGGCCTCGCCTGCGTACCTGTTCCAGGTCCCGGTCAGTCTGGGCTCTCTCACAGATATGGCGACCTATGCGCTCTATTACGAGACTGAAGATTGCACCAGAACCGCAGAACGCCTATACACCTTCGTAGCCCCCGGCTGGACCACCAACTACAAGTCGGTTGTGTATACCGTTGACGATGACGCGCCCGCGATCACGATTACTGTGCCCAGCACGGGGGCCATCTATCCAGCCAATGCAACTATTAAATCTTCCTTCAGCTGCTCGGATGGTGTGGGCTCAGGGGTTGCGTCTTGCAACGGCCCGAGTCAAATTGGT
>Ga0306921_10002786_pt1 | contig 17567 bp, 15 predicted proteins | sample sta12Cox44000080_FD_203760 | JGI IMG/M metagenome (GOLD analysis project Ga0306921, IMG submission 203760) | Lab enrichment of tropical soil microbial communities from Luquillo Experimental Forest, Puerto Rico - statoxic.12C.oxic.44.000.080 (v2)... | ecosystem: Environmental > Terrestrial >... | reverse complement strand
AGCCGGGACCGCTACTGGCAGATCTTCGAGCAGCTGCGCGCCGAGCTCGGTTATGCGGATTACCTCGGAGCGCTGCAGCGCTATCGCCTCGAGCATCAGGACGACCAGCAACTGTCGTGTATTTCCTTCTTTCTGCTCGATTATCCCTTCGCCGACCGCCTCTATCCCGGCGCGCTCGCGGCGCTGGCGCACTGCCGTGCCTTCGGACCGACCGTGATCCTGTCCGATGGCGATGTGGTATTCCAGCCGCTCAAAGTGCAGCGCGCGGGGCTGTGGCAAGCGGTCGAGAAGCGGGTACTCATCTATCTGCACAAGGAGCTGATGCTGTCCGCGATCGAGCAGCGCTACCCGGCCGAGCACTATGTGATGATCGATGACAAGCTGCGCATCCTCGCCGCGATGAAGAAGGTCTGGGGTGACCGTCTCACCACGGTCTTCGTCCGCCAGGGTCATTACGCTCTGGATCCGCGCGAGATCGCCGCCTGGCCGACGGCGGATGTGACGCTCGCCCGCATCGGTGAGCTGGTGGAGCTACCCGCGACCGCTGCGGTCTGGCGCGGTGCGCGGGCAAGCGATTAGGCTAGGAGGGTCCCGAGGGAGCACCCTGGAGAGAGGACGGAGGCGGAGCAGGAGATGTCGTCAGACCGTCCGTGGCTGGACCAGCTGCGCGAGAGCAGCACGGCGCTGCAGGGTGTGCTCGGCGCTCTGCTCGAGGCTGAGCGGCAGTTCCAACCGCCGGCTTCACCTCTGGAGCGACTGCAGCAGATCACCACCAGTCCCGAGTGGGCGTGGCTGCAGCCGCTCTACCGGCTCATCGCCGACCTCGATCACGCGCTCGCGTACGCCAAGGACCTGCCCGCGACCGAAGCCGCGGCCATCGGGGCGCACGCCCGGGAGCTTCTCACAGGCGGTGGCGGCGCCGGCGAGCAGGCCTTTCTGGATCATTATCGCGCGCTGCTCCAGTCAGACCCCGCCGTCGCGATCGCGCACGCCGCGGCGCTGCGCGCGCTGCAGGCGCTGCCGCCCGAGCCCACCAATCAATCCGAGAAGCTGCACGCGCGCCACCAGTGGAACGAGCGGCGGCGCTTCCTGCGCATGGGACAGACGGGCCGCGGCGCTTCCTGAGTCAGTAGCGCAGGGAATACGGCAGTTCCATCTCTCGCGGGCGGATCTGCATCTCGTGACGGTTGTAGTCGATGACGAGCACGTCGAAGGATCCGAGCAGATCCATGCCGAGCGTCAATGTCGGCTCCTTGGTGAGGTTCCAGTGCTGGAACAGATACATGTCACCGAAGGTGACATGCGCACCCTTCACCTGCATGTTGCCGAAATCGATGTCGGGAGCGAGCAGGTTGTCGCCGGTCTGCACGTCGAGCGTCACGCCGACGATCTCTTCCTTCGCGGCGTTGCGGGGCGGAACCCGCATGAGCGCATGGCGCAGCGCCAGGTTGCCGACCGTCCCCTGCGCGCCGGTATCGACGATGGCCTTCGCCCGGATGTTGCCGACACGTACGTTGGCGATCAGCAGACCGCTCGGGGTCTGCGTCAGCGGCACGACCACGAAGCCGTTCCTCGCGCGCTCGCCATGCGAGAAGCTGATCTCGAGACGATCGCGAGTGAAGTCGGCATAGATGCGCTTGTTCTCGAGTCCCTCGATGCCGAGCACCCCCTGCGCACCGCCGAACACGTCATGGAGCACAGGCAGGTCCGAGGCCCCGATGAGGAGATCGCCAACTTCGAGGCTGCTCACGTGGAGCGTCGGCACGATGGCGGTACCGGTGAAGCCGGTGACCTGGGTCGTACTCGCCTCCATCGGCGTACCACCCAGGCTCTGTGCCACGCGGTAGGTGATCGCCGAGCGGCTCGCGCCCGTGTCGAGCACCAGGCGATAGGGCCCCTTACCGTCGATCAACACCGGCGCCCAGATGCGTCCGATGCGATCGCGCCGTGTCGGGGAGACATAACGCGGCTCGGTCGTCTGGACGATGACTTCCTCCAGCTGCTCGGCGGGAGTCGGAAGCCCCTGGGCGGGGGTGGCTGCAGCCGGTGCAGCGGGAGTCGGTGCGGCAGGGGGAGCCGGTGTGGGAGCGGGTGCAGCGGTGCCCGTTGCGGCCGCCGCAGATGTCGGGGCGGGTGAAGGTGCCTGAGCCACGGCTGAAGCGCAGAGGACTGTCAGGACGAACCCCCGCAGGCAGCGGCCGATGAGCGCGTCGGCAGTCACAGTTGACAGTAGATCATGCCCCCGCGGCGGTCTCCAGTTACTTTGTCGCAGATTTCCCGCCACCGAACCGATCGGTACGGGATACCGCCCTTGTGGGTGCCCTGCGTTCATGGTGGCGGGCTGGACGTGACTGAGCTCATTTAACTCAGTGACGATTTTGACCTGGTCAAAACGACAAAAGTTCGTCGTTATTTACGACCCGCGCAGGGTAACACCCCGGCTGGCAGCCGGGGCAGGGCGGCTCGCCCGGCACCGCGTGCCGCGTTGATGGTAACTTTACGGTTGAGAAATCAAGGCGCTCCGGAGTATTCGCTGCAATGAACCGAACCGTCCCCGCGAGCAAAGCACCACCCCCTGCGGCGTCACTCGCACTCCTCACGCACCTGCAGCGGCTCGAGGCCGAAAGCCTTCACATCCTGCGCGAGGTGGTCGCGGAGTGCGAGCACCCGGTCATGCTGTACTCGATCGGCAAGGACAGCTCGGTGATGCTGCACCTGGCCATGAAGGCGTTCTACCCCGCTACGCCCCCCTTTCCGCTGTTGCACGTGGACACCACCTGGAAATTCCGCGCCATGTACGAATTCCGCGATGCCACGGCGAAGCGGGTCGGGATGCAACTGCTGGTCCACGTCAATCAGGAGGGGCTGCGGCTCGGCATCGGCCCCTTCACGCACGGCTCCCAGGTGCACACCGATGTCATGAAGACCCAGGCACTGCGGCAGGCGCTCGACCAGTACGGCTTCGATGCCGCCTTCGGTGGTGCGCGCCGCGATGAGGAGAAAAGCCGTGCCAAGGAGCGCGTCTTCTCCTTCCGTACCGCCCAGCACCGCTGGGACCCCAAGCAGCAGCGTCCCGAGCTGTGGACGCTCTACAACACCCGCAAGCGCGCCGGGGAGAGCCTGCGCGTATTCCCGCTCTCGAACTGGACCGAGCTCGATGTGTGGCAGTACATCTGGCTCGAGCAGATTCCGATCGTGCCGCTGTACTTCGCCGCCGAGCGCCCCGTGGTCGAGCGCGACGGGGCGCTCATCATGGTGGACGACGAGCGCATGCCGCTGCGACCTGACGAGCGGCCGTTGATGAGGAAGGTGCGCTTTCGCACACTCGGCTGCTACCCGCTCACCGGCGCCATCGAGAGCAACGCCGACACGCTGCCGGCCATCATCCAGGAGATGCTGCTGACGCGCACCTCCGAGCGCCAGGGGCGCGTGATCGACCATGACGCGGCGGCTTCCATGGAGCGCAAGAAACAGGAAGGGTACTTCTGATGGCCCACCAGTCAGAGCTCATCGCCAGGGATATCGGCGCCTACCTGCACGCGCAGGAGCACAAGAGCCTGTTGCGCTTCATCACCTGCGGCTCGGTGGACGATGGCAAGTCGACGCTGATCGGACGGCTCCTGTACGAGTCGAAGCTGATCTTCGACGACCAGCTCACGCAGCTCGCGGCGGACTCGCGCCGTCTCGGCACGCGCGGCGGCGAGCTCGATTTCGCTCTGCTCGTCGATGGGCTCGCGGCCGAGCGCGAGCAGGGCATCACCATCGATGTCGCCTATCGCTTCTTCTCCACCGAGCGGCGCAAGTTCATCGTGGCCGACACCCCGGGGCACGAGCAGTACACGCGTAACATGGTGACCGGAGCCTCCACCGCGGAACTGGCGGTGATCCTGGTCGACGCCCGCAAGGGCGTGCTGGTGCAGACGCGCCGTCACAGTTTCCTCGTGCACCTGATCGGCATTCGCCGCATCGTGCTCGCGGTCAACAAGATGGACCTGGTCAACTACTCACACAGCACCTTCCAGGCGATCGTGGCGGAATACCGCGAATTCGCGGCACGGCTCGGGCTCGCCGACATCACCCCGATCCCGATCTCGGCGGTGTACGGTGACAACGTCATCACGCGCAGCGGCAGGATGCCGTGGTACTCGGGTCCTGCGCTCCTCGAGCACCTCGAGACCGTGGAGGTCGACGCGGCACTCGCCGCCCAGCCCTTTCGCCTGCCGGTGCAGTGGGTCAACCGCCCGAATGCGGAGTTTCGCGGCTTTGCGGGGCTGATCGCGAGCGGCAGCGTCCGCCCGGGCGATCGGCTGCGCGTGCTGCCCTCGGGGCGTGAGACGCGCATCGCGCGCATCGTGACCGCGGACGGCGATCTCGAAGCGGCGAGCGCCGGGCAGTCGGTGACCCTCACGCTCGACTCTGAAGAAGATATCAGCCGCGGCGATGTGCTGGCGGCCGCCGATTCCCCGCCGCAGGTCGCGGATCAGTTCGAGGCAACCCTCGTGTGGCTGCAGGAGGAGCCGATGCTCCAGGGCCGCACCTATGTGATGAAGTCCGGCACCCGCACGGTGTCCGCGACCGTGACCCCGCTCAAGCATCGCGTCAACGTCAACACGCTCGAGCACGAGCCGGCCGAGCGGCTCGAGCTCAACGACATCGGCGTGTGCGAGCTCGAGCTCGACCGCCCGATCCCGTTCGAGCCATACAACGACAACCGCGCCCTCGGCGGCTTCATCCTCATCGACCGCCTCACCAACAACACGGCCGGCGCCGGACTCATCAACTTTGCGCTCCGCCGCTCGCAGAACGTGCACTGGCAGGCGCTCGATGTCGACAAGCCGCTGCGCGCGCGGCTGAAGGGGCAGAAGGCGTGCGTGCTGTGGCTGACCGGGCTTTCCGGTGCGGGCAAATCGACCATCGCCAATCGCGTCGAGAAGCGCCTCGCCGCCGCCGGCCGCCACACCTACCTCCTCGATGGCGACAACGTGCGTCACGGACTCAACAAGGACCTGGGCTTCACCGCCCAGGACCGCGTCGAGAACATTCGCCGCGTTGCCGAGGTCGCGCGTCTCATGGTGGATGCGGGGCTGATCGTGCTGGTGTCCTTCATCTCACCGTTCCGCTCGGAGCGGCGCATGGCGCGCGAGCTGTTCGTGCCGGGTGAGTTCTTCGAGGTCTTCATCGACACGCCGCTCGCCGAGGCCGAGCGGCGCGACGTCAAGGGGCTGTATCGCAAGGCCCGCCGCGGCGAGCTCAAGAACTTCACCGGCATCGACTCGCCCTACGAGACGCCGGAGACCCCGGAGATCCGCATCGATACCACCGCACTCAGCGCCGATGAGGCGGCAGGGCGCGTCATCGCCCATCTCCAGTCGCGCAAGGTGATCAGCAGCGCATGAGCGCGGCGCACTCAGGGATGCTCGAGCGCGTCGCGGCGATTGCGCGCGAGGCGGGCCGGGAGATTCTGGAGGTCTACGCCGCCGCCGCGGTGGCGGCCACGGCCAAGGCGGACGATTCGCCCCTCACCGCTGCCGACCTGCGCTCCCACCGCCTGATCGTGGAGCGCCTGCGCGAGCTGACGCCGGAGCTGCCGGTGCTCTCGGAGGAGGCGGCCGATGTGCCCTTCGCAGTGCGCTCGCAGTGGCGGCGCTACTGGCTGGTCGATCCGCTCGATGGCACACGCGAGTTCCTCTCGCGCAACGGCGAATTCACCGTCAACATTGCGCTCATCGAAGACCACGCGCCCGCGCTCGGGGTCGTGCACGTGCCGGTCAGCGATACCACCTACGGCGGCTCGCCCGGCGTTGGCGCCTGGCGGGAGCAGCGCGGCTCAGCCGCGGAGCGCATCCTCGTGTCAGCACGCTCCGCGACGCCGGTGCGCGTGGTGGGGAGCCGCTCGCATCGCGGGGACTCGCTCGATGGGTTTCTCGAGCGCCTCGGCGCGCATGAGCTGCTCGCGATCGGCAGCTCGCTGAAGCTGTGCCTCGTGGCCGAGGGCGCTGCGGATGTGTATCCGCGTCTCGGCCCGACCAGCGAGTGGGATACGGCGGCGGCACATGCGGTGCTGCTCGCGGCGGGAGGCGCGGTGAGCGCGCTCGATGGGACGCCGCTTGCGTATAACACCCGCGAGCAGCTCCTCAACCCGTTCTTTGTGGCCTTCGGGCCGCGCGACCGCGACTGGCTGGCGCTGCTGCGCTGAAGGAGGACACCATGCGTGAAGCCGTGATTGTTGCCACTGCGCGCACGCCGATCGGCAAGGCCTATCGGGGTGCCTTCAACGACACCGACCCTGCCATCCTCTCGGGCCACGCGGTGAGCGAGGCTGTCCGCCGCGCCGGCGTCGATGGCGAGGAGGTGGAGGACCTCGTGCTCGGATGCGCCATTCAACAGGGGGCTCAGGGCTACAACATCGGACGTCTCACTGTGGCGAGTGCCGGGCTTCCGGAGAGCGTCGCCGGCATGACGATCGACCGTAAGTGCGGCTCGGGGCTCATGGCGATCGCGATCGCTGCGAAGGAGGTGGTCGAGGACGGCATGGACGTCGTGGTGGCGGGCGGGGTGGAGTCGATCAGCCTCACGCAGAACCAGCATTTCAACAATTACCGCGGCGAGTCGGAGGCGGTTCTCGCGCGCTCACCGCACATGTACATGCCGATGATCGAGACCGCGGAGGTCGTCGCGCGGCGCTACCACGTGACGCGCGAAGCCCAGGACCGCTACGCCCTGCAGAGCCAGCAGCGCGTCGCGGCCGCGTATCGGGCGGGCCGCTTCGATGCAGAGATCGTGCCGCTGACGAGCCGCAAGCTCATCATCGACAAGGCGAGCGGCGCGACGCACACCGAGGAGGTGGTGCTGCAGCGTGATGAAGGGTTCCGCCCGGAGACGACGCTGGAGGCGCTCGCGAAGCTCGAGCCCGTCTGGTCCGGCGGCAAGGTCATCAAGCAGGGCGAGTTCATCACCGCCGGGAACGCCTCGCAGCTCTCCGACGGTGCTGCCGCGGTCGTGCTGATGGAGAGGAAGCTCGCGGAGGGGCGCGGACTCGAGCCGCTCGGCGCCTGCCGCGGCATCGCGGTCGCCGGCTGCGCGCCGGACGAGATGGGCATCGGCCCGGTGTTTGCCGTGCCGAAGCTCCTCGCCCGCCATGGGCTCAAGATCGATGACATCGGTCTCTGGGAGCTGAACGAGGCGTTTGCAGTGCAGACCGTGTATTGCCGCGACCAGCTCGGCATCGACAACGACAGATTCAATGTCGATGGTGGGGCGATCGCCATCGGTCACCCGTACGGGATGAGCGGGGCGCGCCTCACGGGCCATGCCCTCATCGAGGGACGGCGGCGGCGCGTGCGCTACGCTGTGGTGACCATGTGTACCGCCGGCGGCATGGGCGTCGCGGGGTTGTTCGAGATCTACTGAGATGCGCGCTTGAGCACTGCCCTCACACAGCGCGGGTTGCGTGATGCGTTCGGCCTGTTCGCCACCGGCGTCACGGTGGTGACCGGGGTGCGACCGGACGGCACGCCGGTCGGGGTGACGGCGAACTCCTTTACCTCCGTTTCACTCGCGCCGCCGCTGCTGCTGTGGTGCCTCGCGAGCAGCAGTAGCGCGGTGCCGGCCTTTACCCGCGGTGCGCCGTTCGCGGTGCATATCCTCGCGCACCACCAGCTCGATCTGGCGCTCAACTTCGCGCGCCGGACGGGAGATAAGTTCGATGCCGAGCACCACTGGCGCAACAAGCCGCAGCCACCCCATCTTGCGGAGGCACTGTGCCGTTTCGACTGCAGGTTACACGCGGTGCACCCGGGCGGTGATCACCTCATCATCGTCGGCGAAGTGCTCCATATCGCCCACGCTCCGGGGACGCCGCTCGCGTTTCACGGTGGCCGGTTCGGCAACTTCAGCGCTGATCGTGGCATCGGCAAGGTCGATATCTGGGAAGGCCTCGACGATCACTGGTACTGAGCACAACACCACGTCTTCGTGAGGAGGAGGTCCGGGCATGCAGTTTGCCCATAGCGAAGAACAACAGCTGATCCGTGACAGTGCCCGCACTCTGCTCGCCGAGCGCGCCGCCAGCGCACAGCTGCGTGCGGCCCTCGACCAGAGGGGCGGCTACGACCCCGAGCTCTGGCGCACCATGGGCGAGCTCGGCTGGACGGGGCTCGCCATTCCTCAGGCCTACGGCGGTGCGGGCCTCGGGTGGGTGGAGCTCTGCATCCTCCAGGAGGAGCAGGGCCGGCGGCTGGTCGCTTCGCCCTTCTTCGCGACCTGCGCGCTCGCCGCGCCGCTCGTTGCCGCGTGCGGCGATGAGGAGCAGCGCGCGTCGCTCCTGCGGCAGATTGCCTCGGGCGGGGTGCGGATAGCCTGCGCCCTCATCGGCACGGACGGCCGCCCGCCGTGCGATGGAGTCAGCGTGGCGCTCGAGAGCCGCGGTGGTAGTTTCAGCTTGAGTGGCGTCAGCGATTTCGTCATCCACGGCGACTCCGCGGATCTGCTCCTGGTGCTGGCCCGCGCTCCGGGCTCGCAGCGTGCGGACGGCGTCAGTGTCGCCGTGATTCCCGCCGCGACCACGGGGGTCACGGTCCATCCCCACGCGATGCTCGATCTCACGCGGCCGATGTCGCGGGTCGAGCTCGCCGCGGTGGTCATCGGGCGCGATCAGCTGCTCGGTGAGCCGGGCGCCGCCGGGAGCGGCGTCGAGGAAGCACTGCATCTCGCGCGCATCGCGCTCGCCTCCGAGGCGCTCGGCGGCGCCGAGCGCGTGCTCGAGATGACGACCGCGTATGCCAAAGAGCGCGTGCAGTTCGGTCGCCCCATTGGCAGCTTCCAGGCGATCAAGCACCGCCTCGCCGACATGATGATCGCGGTGGAAGCGGCAAAGTCGGCGGCGTGGTACGCCGCGTGCGTGGCGGATGAGCGGCGCGCGGAGCTCGCGGAAGCGGCGGCTATCGCCAAGAGCTACTGCTGCGATGCGTTCTTCGATTGCGCGGCCAACGCCATCCAGCTGCACGGCGGCATCGGCTTCACCTGGGAGCACGACGCGCACCTGTATTTCAAGCGTGCGCGCGCTGCGGCGACGCTGCTCGGCAGCCCCGGCTGGCACCGCGAGCGGCTGGTGAGGCGCTTCGCCGGCGGCGAAGCGGCGACGCCCGTGTTCTGAAGAGCCGGAGGTCAGTGCATGAAGTTAGGTTTCACGGCGAAGGAGGAACGGTTCCGGGCGGACGCCGCCGCGTGGCTCGAAGCGCAGCTCTCGGGTCCGTTCGCTGATCTGCGCGGACTTGCGCTGCAGGGTGGCCGCTTCGAGCGGCGGCGCGAGTGGGAGCGCGCCCTCGGGGCTGCTCGCTGGAGCTGTATCGGCTGGCCGCAAGCCTACGGCGGCCGTGATGCCTCACTCGCCGAGCAGGTGATTTTCGCTGAGGAATATGCGCGGGCGGGCGCTCCGGGGCGCCTCGGATACATGGGTGTGGAGCTCGCAGGCCCCACGATCCTCACCTTCGGCACCGAAGAGCAGAAGCGCCGCTTCCTGCCCCCGATCGCCCGCGGTGAGGAGCTCTGGTGCCAGGGTTACAGTGAGCCGAACGCGGGCTCGGATCTGGCGAACGTGCGTACCCGGGCGGTGCTCGAGGAGGGCCCGGCAGGAAGCGCCTGGGTTGTGAACGGACACAAGACCTGGACGTCCTTCGCGAAATTCGCCGACTGGGCATTCGTCGTGTGCCGCACCGAGGAAGGCTCGCGCGGCCACCGGGGCCTCTCGTACCTGCTGATCCCGATGCACCAGGCGGGGGTGACCGTACGGCCGATACGTCAGATGACCGGTGGCGCGGACTTCAATGACACCTTCTTCGTCGACGCCCGCACCGCGGCGGACAACATCGTGAGTGCCGCGGGCGAGGGCTGGAAGGTCGCCATGGGGACGCTGTCTTTCGAGCGCGGCGTCTCGACGCTCGCTCAGCAGATGAATTTCGCCAACGAGCTGCGGGCGATCGTCGACGCCGCGCAAGCCAACGGGCTCATCCAGGATCCCGAGATCCGCCAGCGCCTGGCGCACGCGCACATCGGGTTGCGGCTCATGCGCTACAGCGCGCTACGCATGCTCTCGAGCGCGGAGGCCGGCAGACTCTCGACCGAGGCTTACACCTACAAGATCTTCTGGGCGAGCTGGCGCAAGAAGCTCGGAGTCCTCGCGCTCGATGTGCTGGGACCCCGCGGCGAGATCGCTACGGGCGCACCTTACGAGTGGGATCTGCTGCCACGGCTTTTCCTGGCCTCGCGCGCCGACACCATCTATGGCGGCACGAACCAGATCCAGCGCAACATCATCGCCGAGCGCGCGCTCGGGCTGCCGCGCGAGAGCCGCTCGTCTTGAGGGCGCAAGTGCCTCCGCCGCTCAGAACTTGAACGTCGAGAGCAGGAGGCTCGTCTCGGTCTGAGAGATTCCCTCGATGAGGCGGATGCGGCCGAGCACCCGATCGAAACCCTCGAGGCTGTCAGCCGCGAGTTCTGCCACGACGTCCCATCGTCCGTTGGTGCTGTAGAGCGCTGTCACCGCAGGCTCACCGCGCAACGCCTTGATGACCGCATCCACCTGGTTGCCCTCGACCGCGACCGTCATGAAGGCATGTATGCGCGGCTCGGCGACGTCGGGCTTCAGCCGCAACGTGTAGCCAACGATCGTCCCGTTCGCGGCAAGCCGCGCCATGCGGTTCTGCACCGTACCCCTCGAGACCCCGAGGGCCTTGGCGAGCGATGCGACCGACGCCCGGGCGTCGTTGCGCAAGAGGCCAATCAGCTGACGGTCGATGTCGTCCAGGGGCCACCCCCAAAGGGAACATTATGTCTCTGACATTGTGACAGTTTTTCTTAGCGAAATGTCCAAACCAGTGTCTATTTTGAGCAATCTTCTGTCTATATTTTGGTTGCCCCTGGGCTCAGGATGGCGGGTAAACCGCCTGGACATCCCGTCACCGGCGCCGTGGGAGCAGCTGTCATGGTCGATTTCATCGGAGTCTCGCGCATCCGTGAGCTCCTTACCCGGCGCGGGACCGCGCGTTTTATCGAAGAGCTGGCCGGCGAGATCGAGGCGGATTTCCTGCGCTGGGAGAGTTTCGATAAATCGCCCCGCCATGCCACGCATTCGAGCGTCGGTGTCATCGAGCTCATGCCGGCATGCGATGGGCGGCTGTATGCCTTCAAGTACGTCAACGGCCACCCGACGAACACCCGGACGGGACTCCTCACGGTCACCGCATTCGGCGTGCTGGCGGATGTCGAGACCGGCTATCCGCTGCTGCTGTCCGAGCTGACACTGACCACGGCCCTGCGCACGGCGGCGACCTCGGTGCTCGCCGCACGACGCATGGCGCGCGCTTCGAGCCGCGTGATGGCGTTGATCGGCAACGGGGCGCAGGGCGAGTTCCAGGTCATTGCCTTTCATCAGCTGCTCGGCATCCGCGAGGTGCGCCTGTACGACACCGATATCGGGGCGACGGAGAAGCTCGAGCGGAATCTCGCCAGGCTGAACCTGCCGGGCCTTGCGGTCGTGCGCTGCAGCTCGACCGCCGAGGCGGTCGCCGGCGCCGACATCATCACGACTGCGACGGCTGACAAGTGCAACGCCACCATCCTGACACCGGAGCTCATCGTCCCGGGGGTGCATCTGAACGCCCTCGGCGGCGACTGCCCCGGCAAGACCGAGCTGCACCGCGAGATCCTGCTGCGGCCGGATGTACGCGTGGTCGTGGAATACGAGCCGCAGTCGCGAATCGAGGGCGAGATACAGCAGATGGATCCGGGCTACGCCGTCACCGAGCTCGCCGCGGTGCTCGCCGGCCGGGCGCCGGGGCGGGCGAGCGATCTCGAGGTCACGGTGTTCGACTCGGTGGGATTCGCGCTGGAAGACTTCTCCTCGCTCCGCTACCTGCGGCGCATTCACCATGAGGAGCGCGGTACGCACGCGCGGATCGACCTGCTGCCGGAGCTCGAGGACCCGAAGGATCTTTTCGGTCTGCTGACGATGCGGTCGCCGCGGCTCGCGCCGACCTGCGATGCGGCGGCCTGAGCATGGTGTGTGCGAGCCTCATCGGCGCCCCCACGGATGTCGGCGCCGCCGACCGTGGCGCCTCCATGGGCCCTGAGGCCCTGCGCGTGGCGGGGCTCGGCGATGCGCTGCGCGCGCGCGAGCTCGAAGTCGTCGATGTCGGGAATCTGAGCGGTCCAGGCAATCCCTGGCAGCCGCCGCGCGAAGGCTACCGGCATCTGCCGGAGGTAGTGCGCTGGAATCAGCTCGTGTACGAGAGTGTGTACCGCGAGCTCCAGCAGGGTCGTCTGCCGATCCTGCTCGGCGGGGATCACAGCCTTGGCATCGGCTCGATCGGCGCCATTGCGCGTCACTGCCTCGAGCAGGGCCGCAAGCTGCGCATTCTGTGGCTCGATGCCCACGCCGACTTCAACACCAGCGCGCTTTCCCCGAGCGGCAACGTGCACGGCATGCCGGTCGCCTGCCTCTGCGGCTTCGGTCCACCGGAGCTCACCGGCATCGGCGGGCGGATCCCGGCGATCGATCCCTCATGGGTGCGGCAGATCGGCGTGCGCAGCGTCGATGCGGGCGAGAAGCGCTTCCTGCACGAGCAGGGGCTCGACGTGTTCGACATGCGCCATGTCGACGAGCTGGGCATGCGCGAGACCATGGAACAGGCGCTGAGCGGCATCGACAGCGACACGCACCTGCACGTGAGCTTCGATGTGGACTTCCTCGATCCGGAGATCGCGCCGGGAGTCGGCACGCGCGTGCCGGGTGGGCCCACTTACCGCGAGGCGCAGCTGTGCATGGAGATGATCGCCGACACGCATCGTCTCGCCTCCCTCGATGTCGTCGAGCTGAATCCCGCCTTCGATGTGCACAACCGCACCGCAAGCCTCGCGGTCGACCTCATCGAGTCGCTCTTCGGGAAGAGCACACTGGTGCGGCGGCCGGTGTGGGATAGTCCGGCCGGCACGCCGGTTCGTCGGCCGCCAGCGCGGCACCCCGCCTGAGAGCTGCGGCTGCGCTTTCAGCGCGAGGTGACTCGCTGCATGTGCAGGCTGAACGCACGAACTTGCCGCCGGGTCCGTCAACCGCGGTGCACCGGGACGCCGCGTTGCAATCGCCCTGTGCCCGCCGCATCATCGGCCGAGTCAACAACAATCACGCGACCCTGAGGAAGCGGGGTCGGAAGGCGAGCAAGCCATGGCCGAGAGCGTCTACAAGATCATCGAGCTGGTGGGAACCAGCACCGAGTCCTGGGAGAAGGCCGCGACGGCGGCGGTGAACCAGGCGTCGGAGTCCCTGCGCGATCTGCGCATCGCCGAGGTTGTGCAGCTCGATATGCACATTGAGAACGGCAAGATCGCGGCCTACCGCGCCAAGGTGAAGGTTTCCTTCAAGTTCGAGCGCGGCAAGGGCTAGGGCGCGCTGCGCGGCTCGCTGCGAGGCCTAGCGCGCGGCAGCGAGCTGCAGCGCGGCACGCGCCAGCAGGCGCGTCGAGTCGAGCGTCGGCAGCGGAGAGTTGCCGTCGTTCATGATGAGCGGGATCTCGGTACAGCCGAGCACCACTGCATCGCATCCGTCCTCCTTCATGCGCTTCATGACGCGCTGAAAGAACTCGATCGCACTGGCGTTGAGCACCCCGGCGACCAGCTCCTCGAAAATGATGCGGTTGATCTCGGCACGCTCGACCGGAGTGGGCCGCAGGTACTCGAGACCCCGCGCCGCGAGCTTCTCGGGGTACACCTCGCTGTCGACCAGATAGCGTGTGCCGGTGAGCCCGAGGCGATGAAAGCCGCGCTCGGCGGCGTGGGCCGCCACGACTTCGGCGATGTGCAGCCAGGGGAGCGGTGAGCGGCGCATCACCCACGGCATGGCCTGGTGAATGGTGTTGTCGGGACAGATGAGGAAATCGGCTCCGGCGCGCGCGAGCTTGTGGGCCGCGGCCAACATGAGCTCGGCCACACCCGGCCAGTCGCCGCTCTCGATGCACCTCATGTACGAGGCGAACGAGTGCGTGTGCATCGAGACCTCCGGGTGGGCGAGCGGCCCGAGCCACTGCGGCCCCTCGAGGCACACGGTCCGATAACACAGTGCGGCACCCTCGGCCGAACAGGCGACGATTCCGATGTGCCGCGTCATGGTTCGATTCTACAGCGCTGCCGCGGCGGCGGGGCCGCACTTACGCCGGCGGCGCGGAGTCAGGAATTCAGCGACAGGGAGTCGGCGCGGGCGCCGCCGGGGTCGACGGGGAATGTGACGGCAATACGGGTGCCGGTGTTCACGGAAGTGATGCGAATATCCCCGTTGAAGTGGAGCACGCGCTCGCGCATGCCGGCGATGCCGACGCCCGATCCCTGCGTCTGGATCTCCCGCAGGATTTCGGCGGGGATGCCACTGCCTTCGTCTTCGATGTCGAGCAACAGCCGCCCGCCGGTGCGCGCGATACGCAGCGTCGCCGTCTTGCTGCCCGAGTGGCGGTGAATGTTCGTCAGGCTCTCCTGCACGATGTGGAACACCGCCGCCTCGAGCTCGCGAGGCAGCCTGCCGAGCGCCTCATCGAGCTCGAGCGTGATGGCGATGCCGCTGCGCTTGGAGAGCCCGGCGACGTACCAGCGCAATGCGCCGCTCAGCCCCGCGTCATCGAGCAGCGGCGGGTGCAACAGGTAGGAGGCGGTACGGATGTCCTGCGTCAGCTGCTGCACGAGCTGCAGGCTGCTGTTGATATCCGCGGCGAGCTCGGGGGACAGCGCGGCCGCCCGTGCATTGAGGCTCGCCAGCTCCATGCCGAGCGCCGCCAGCAGTTGCCCGGCGGAATCGTGCAGGTCGCGAGCGATGCGGCGCCGGTCCTCATCCTGCATCTGCATCATGCGCATCGAGAGCACGCGCAGACTCTTGTACGCCTTCTCCAGCTCCTCGGTGCGCTCGCGCACGCGCGACTCGAGGTGATCGCGCGCCTCCCGCAGCGCCGCGCGCGACTGCGTCTCGACCGACACGTTGCGGAAGTAGCAGACGACGCCATGACCGCCCTCCGGCAGCGGGATGCGATCAACCCGCCAGTCGTAATATTCGGCCGGGGAGCTGCTGCCGAGCGGCGGGGCCTGCTCGGTGGCCTCGTACGATTCGCCGGTAGCGAGGGTATGGCGGAAGATGCGCAGCACCTCTTGCGCGTATTCCGGCTCGCGCACCTGGCGCAGCAGTTCGCAGTAATTGCGGCCCACGAGGTCGGGAAACGGGCCGAAAGAGGGGCGCGCGACGGGGTTGACCTTACGGACGCGCAAATCGCCATCCAGCAGGAACACCCCGATCGGCGCCTGATCGACGAGGATCTCGAGCTGTGCGGAGCGCTGGCGGAGGATTTCCTCGACCTGCTTGCGCTCGATCGCGAGGCTCCCCAGGTGGGCGCCGAACTGTACGAGATCGCGCTCCCACGCGTTCGGCTCGCGTGCCTCGCCGAGGCAAACGAAGAAGGAGGCAATCGCCGCACCATCGGCATTCCACACCGGTGCGGTATGTACGGCGCGTACGCCATGCGCGAGGCACAGCTCGCGCCACTGCGGAGCCCACTGCGCATCGCCGGCGATGTCGGCGCAGGTGACCGGCTCACCGCGACGCAGGGCGGCAGCGCACGGCAGGGTGCTGTAGCTCGCGATCGGCAACTCGCACAACTGCACCGTGAGCACCGCCGGGAGTCGCGATGACACGATGCGCTCGATGCGCAGGCGCTTGCCATCGAGGAGCGCGATGGCGGCGCGCACGCCGGGCTGAAGATGGGCGACGGACTCGGTGATGGCGCGCAAGCAGTGATCGAGCGGGCGACCGCGCGCGATCAGCTCGAGCAGGTGGTTCTGCTCGAGCAGCAGATTCTCGGCGCGCTGCCGCTCCGGGTCGAGCGGGCCGGGAAGCACGGACGGCCGCTCGCGCGTCCGCTCCGCGCCGTTCGCCGCGCCCGTGCGCCGCGCCGGGTCGACGATCGACTCGATGGTCGACAGCAGGTTGCTCGCGATGTCCGATTTCGACACGAAGCCGCGCGCTCCGGCCTCGAGCGCACTCGGTAGCATCTCCGCCGGGTCGTGCTGACTGACGATCACGATCTCCGAGGCCGGGGACTCGCGCCTGATCACGGCCGCGGCTTCGAGGCCCCCCAGGCGCGGCATGCTGACATCGAGCAGCACGATGTCCGGGCGCAGTTCGACAGCCTTCTCGATGGCTTCCACACCGTCGACGGCCTCGCCACACACTTCCCAGGCGGGACGCGCGGCGAGGAGCGCGCGCAGGCCCTCCCGCACCAGCTCGTGATCGTCAGCAATGAGAATACGGACGCAAGCCATGACGTGCTTACGCTCTCCGGTACCGCAGTTTTGCTCGGCTCAGAGTATATACGGCGGTGAGGGGTCGATCCGCCGCCCTGTCCGGCAAGCGCAACCGCGGCCTGGGCCGGTGGAAACCGACCGCCGGTTGTAAGATAGTTCGACACTCGCGTGTAAGGTGGCAGCGCTGCCTGCGGCAACCGGTAGGCTACATTCCGCAGGTAATGACTACACATCAGATCAACAACGCGCGGCGCTCCTGGACCTCGCGCCGGGATGAAAAGCGGCTCCGGCTTCAGCAGGTCACGCCGTACGTGGATGGCAAGCTCGTGCGGCGCGACTCGATCGTTGCGCTCCTCGAATCGCTGCTCCACCCCCGTGACCGTGTCGTGCTCGAGGGCGACAACCAGAAGCAAGCCGATTTCCTCTCGCGCTCGCTCGTGCAGGTGGATCCAGCCCGCGTGCACGACCTGCACCTTCTGGTCCCCAGCATCAGCCGCCCGGAGCACCTGACGCTCTTCGAGCGCGGTATCGCACGCCGCCTGGACTTCTCCTTCGCAGGTCCGCAGAGCGTGCGCATGGCGCAGCTGCTCGATGAGGGCAAGCTCGAGATCGGCTCGATCCACACCTACATCGAGCTGTACGCCCGCATGTTCATCAACCTGACACCGCAGGTGGCACTGGTGTGTGCCGCGCAGGCGGACCGCGCGGGCAATCTCTATACCGGTGCCAACACCGAGGACACTCCCACGATCGTCGAGGCCACTGCGTTCCGTCACGGCGTCGTGCTGGCGCAGGTGAACGAGCTGGTGGAGGAGCTGCCGCGCGTCGACATTCCGGGCTCCTGGGTCGATCTGATCGTGCCTGCCGACCGCCCCTTCGCGCTCGAAGCCCTGTTCACGCGCGACCCGGCGCGGATCAGTGAGCATCAGGTGCTGATGGCGATGCTCACGATCCGCGGCATCTACGAGCGGCACGGTGTCTCCTCGCTCAATCATGGCATCGGGCTTGCGACCGCGGCCATCGAGCTGCTCCTGCCGACCTACGGTGAGTCGCTCGGCCTCAAGGGGAAGATCTGCCGCCACTGGGCGCTGAATCCGCATCCGACACTCATCCCGGCCATCGAGAGCGGCTGGGTGGAGAGTGTGCATTGCTTCGGCAGTGAAGCGGGCATGGAGCCGTACGTCGAGGCGCGGCCGGATGTCTTTTTCGTCGGCGCCGATGGCAGCCTGCGCTCGAAT
>Ga0306921_10002785_pt1 | contig 17567 bp, 23 predicted proteins | sample sta12Cox44000080_FD_203760 | JGI IMG/M metagenome (GOLD analysis project Ga0306921, IMG submission 203760) | Lab enrichment of tropical soil microbial communities from Luquillo Experimental Forest, Puerto Rico - statoxic.12C.oxic.44.000.080 (v2)... | ecosystem: Environmental > Terrestrial >... | reverse complement strand
CCGCAAGCTGACTCCCGTTGCGCCTGGCTTCCGGCGCCGCTCACCAGTAGCGTTCTTCCTTCCAAGGATCTCCATCGTTATTGTAGCCGCGCAGCTCCCAAAAGCCGGACTTGTCTTCCTGTGAGATTTCCACGCCTGTGCACCACTTGGTGCTCTTCCAAAAATACCGCGAAGGGATGAACATGCGCAGCGGTCCGCCATGGATCGGTTCCAGCGGTTTTCCCTCATAGGTATCAGCGAGCAGCACGTCATCGTTGTCGGCGACAGACAGCGGCACGTTCGCCGTGTATCCATTCGCACCGTGCGTTATCACAAAGCGGGCGCTCGACTTGGGTCCTGCGAGCTGCAGGAGGTGACGAAAAGCCACGCCTGTCCACGTCGTATCGAATTTCGACCAGCGCGTCACGCAATGGATGTCGGCCTTTACGGTCGTGTGCGGAAGCTCGGAGAACTCCCGCCAACCGAACTGGAGCGGCCGCTCCACGTCGCCCCAGACGCGGAATCGCCACGTCGCTGCGTCGAACCGCGGCACTTCGCCTACGTGCAGAACGGGAAAATCTCGCGCCATATACTGGCCGGGCGGCAGCCGTTGTGCAAGGCGGTCGTCGGGTCTTGTCGCCATTAGCGGTCAGGTTCCCGCCGATCGCGGTCTGGGCCTGGGATGCTCCATTCGCTCGGACAGGTCACGTGCTGCGACTCCGGGATCTGCTGCATTACTGATCCAGCGGAGCACTGACACGCTGCGTGCCCCGCTTTCGATCACATCGCCGACGTTATCCGGTTCGATGCCGCCGATAGCAAAAAATGGCTGCGCTGCGTGCTCGGCCGCATACGAGACGAGAGCTGTGCCGACAGCGGGGCGTCCTTGTTTGGTTGGCGTTTCGTGGATTGGCCCCACCCCGATGTAGTCAGCCGGCAGGCGCGCGGCAATATCGATTTGGGCTTGCGTATGCGTCGAAAGTCCGATGATGAAATCGTTTCCAGCGATCGCGCGTGCGCGTGTGACCGGCAAGTCATCTTGCCCGAGATGCACGCCATCGGCGCCGCACGCCAGCGCAAGATCGAGACGGTCATTGAAAATGAACGGAACCCCAAGCTCTGTGCACACCGCTGCGAAGCGACACCCGACGTCGAGCAGCTCGAGGTCGGTCATCTGCTTTTCCCTCAGCTGCACCATGCCCACACCGCCGGCCATAGCGGCGCGTAGGAAGGCTTCGATAGGCTGCATCCGAGGCGATGCATCTGTGATGAGGTAGATGCGTATTGCGCTCAATCGAGCGCGCGCAGACCGAGCGGGCGCGACGTTCATCCCCCACCCACCATCTGCGCGATCTCCAGATGGTCGCCCTCGGACAGCACAGTGGCGGCGAAACGGTTGCGATGCAGCGCTGCTCCGTTATGTTCCACGACGACGCGTTCCGGAGTCAGGCCGAGTTCGCGCAGCATCATATCGACGGACGACCCGTCGGCAAGCATGCGCTGTTTGCCGTTGGCGGTGATCGTCATACGCCAGCCGCCTGCGTTTGAGCGGTCGTTGTCATGAGCTCCCAGTCTTTGAAGACAGGATCATAGCCAAGCTCGCGCAGCCGCTGCGCCACAACCGAGGCTGAGCGCAAATCTTCAAGATGGAATTGCTCACCTGCCGTCCCTGGTTCCGCGTACCCGCCGGGCTCGGTGCTCGAACCAGCGCTCATGTGGGTGATGCCAAGCGGCACAAGCCGATCGCGCAACGCTGCAGTCTCACGCGTGGACAGAACGATGCCGGCCGTGGGTAGCGCGATCCGCAGGGCACAGATGAGCTGGACGAACTCGGCGTCAGTCACAGGCATGGCGGGTGTGTAGTCGCCTGCGGCCGCGTTGATCCTGGGCAGCGACACGTTGACCACCGATCGCCACGCGTGCTGCTGCAGGTAGCGCGCGTGCTCCACGAGCGCAACGCCGTCGAAACGCCAGTCGGCAAGTCCGAGCAGCACACCGGCGCCAAGGTGCCGCACACCGGCGTGTGCGGCACGCTCCAGCGCGTCCATGCGCCAGGCAAAGCGCTTCTTGGGGCCGCCGAGGTGGTGTCGTGCATACACCTCGGTAGCGTACGTCTCTTGATAGAGCACGACAGCGTCGCAGCCCGCCTCAACGTATTGCCGGTATTCAGGCACATCGGCAGCTGCGATCTCAAGCGCGACGTAGTGCGCGACGCGCTTTGTCTCTCGTATGCATTGCGCGACATACGGGGGCGGCACGAGCTTTGGGTGCTCCGACGAGACGAGCAAGACGTTGCGAAATCCTTGCGCCGCGAGCAACCGACCTTCGCGCATAACCTCATCGATGCGGAGCGTCTTGCGCGCGATGTCTAGGCCCATCGAGAAACCGCAGTAGGTGCACGTGCAGACGCAGTCGTTGCTCAAATACAGCGGAGCATAGAGGGAGATGGTCTTACCGAACCGCTCAACCGTCCTGCGATGGGCGGCCTGCGCGATCTCTTCGAGCATGTACGAAGCCTGCGGCGACAGCAGAATCGCAAAGGTCGCGGAGTCGGGCGCGCCGGCGTCGAGCGCGGCGCGAACGTCAGCCGCTTTTGCGTGTGGAGCTCGCTCGAGCGCACGCCGTATCGCCTGGGGCGAGAAGCTCTGAGCGAAAGACACGCCTACTCACCCTCTCGCAAGAAACCAGTCAGGGGGCTTGATGCGGCCGCCGTCGAGAGTTCCTGGGCTCGTCCGGCAAGCCGTCCCGTCCGGCCAGCCTCAACCGCGAGCCGGAACGCGTGCGCCATTCGCGCAGGATTCGCGGCGCTTGCGATGGCGGTGTTGATGAGGACTGCGTCAGCACCCATCTCCATCGCAGCAGCAGCGTGGGACGGAACGCCGAGTCCGGCGTCGACGACGACCGGCACGAGCGCTTGCTCGATGATAATGGCGATGGCGGCCTCCATCTTGAGGCCTTTGCCGGAGCCGATCGGTGCGGCAAGCGGCATCACAGCGGCGGTACCCACTTCCTCAAGCCGCTTGGCAAGCACCGGATCCGCGTGGATGTAGGGAAGCACGACAAACCCTTCGCGCACGAGTTGTTCGCACGCTTTGAGCGTCTCCACCGGGTCCGGCAACAGATAGCGCGCATCGGGGATGACTTCGACTTTGATCCATGGTGGCAACCCGGCCGAACGAGCGAGCCTGGCAAGGCGCACGGCTTCGTCCGCGTCGGCGGCGCCTGAGGTGTTTGGCAAAATGAGGTAGCGGTTGCGGTCGATGAAGTCCGTGATCGGGTTTTGCGGCGCATCGAGGTCCACCCGCCGGATCGCGACCGTGACCATCTCAGTGCCAGATGCGGCGAGCGCGTCGGCCATGACCTCGGGGCTTGAGAATTTGCCTGTCCCCACGATGAGGCGCGAGGCGAACGAGCGGCCTCCGAGGGTAAACGGATCGGTCACGAACGGATTCTCCATGAGCGCTGCGAGCATTCTTTCTTCTTCTCCGGGCCGTTCATTCCCGGCCGCGCGGAGTCGACGCAGGAGAACCCTGCTAGTGCGAAGCAATCGGCCCCACGTCGCCTCCCTTGTAGCCCTTGGGGACGATGTACGCGCGCTCTTGCTATGAGGAGGCTCCATGGTCAACCGTCAGATCGACGTGATGGCAGAGCTCCAAAACGCGTTTTCGGTGCTCTTCAAGAATTGGGTGCTCGCCGTTCCGACAGCAGTGGTCTATCTGATCACAGCCGTACTTTTTTTCTTCGTCTTAGCTGGTGCGTTTGCGCCGCTCATGGCTATGAGCATGGGTGGCGCGGCGATGAACCAGAATCCGCAAGCTGCGATGGCGGCCCTGGCGGCCGCCGGCCCAGCGTTTGCGATCTTCTTTATCGTGTTCATCTTGCTCGTGCTGCTGGCCCAGGCGGTAGTCATCGGCGGTGCCGAGCACGTCTGGCACGGCGAGCCGCCGGACCTTGCCGGCGGCATCAGCAAGGCGTCGAGCAAACTGCCGCAGTTGATCATCCTGTTCTTCATCGCGGCGGTACTCTCAGTGATCTGCGGGGTGTTGGTCCTAGCGCTGGGGCTCGGCGTGCTGCTCGGCATCGTGCTGTTTTTCTTCTTCATGTACACGCTCCCGGCGATTGTCGTGGGCAATGAAGGAGCTCTCCAGGCGATGGGTACGTCCGCGCGACTGGTCCGGGCAAATTTCGGACCGAGCCTGATGGCGTTTTTGGCGATCTTTGTCGTCAACCTCATCGCCGGCTTCATCTTGCAGATCTTCGTCCACATGATCCCGCTCCTCGCTGTCGTGGCGAACTTGGTCATCGGCGGCCTTACAAGCGCGTTCGCAGCGCTCGTCATCGTGCGTTTCTATGACCTGCTGCGCGCGTCTACACCGCAGGTCGCGCCTTGATGCGCGGTCGTGGAGAGCGCGACACGAGAGCGCGATAGGTGAACAAGTTCCAGCCGGCACATCCCGTGCCGGCTCTTCTTTCTCTGGCTCGCGCTGCTCTTGTGACGACTGCGGTCGCGCTGGCGCTGGGCGCCACCGGTTGCTCACGAGTTGTCACGTCCACGGGGACCAGCGGGGGCAATGTGTCGACGCTTCACGGCGTCGTCCGCTTAGCCATCATCGCGGAACCGAACACCCTCAACCCCGTGACGAGCGGGCTCATTCAGGAGGGCTATGTGGAGGGCGCGATCTTCAACGGTCTCGTCAAGTTCGACGATAAATCGAACCTGTTGCCCGATCTCGCGCTGGAAGTACCAAGCCTCGCCAACGGCGGCATCAGCCGCGACGGCAAGATCATCACCTACCACCTGCGCCACGATGTCAGGTGGCAAGACGGCGCTCCACTCACATCCGCTGACGTTGCGTTCACCTATCACACCTACATCAATCCCAAAGTCAATAGCTTCTACACTGCCTATTACGAGCGCATCAACGAACTCGACACACCCGACCCGTACACTGTGGTCGTCCACATGAAGCAGCCGTGGGCACCCGCGATTTTGGACTTGTTCGAGCGCAACACCGGCGGCTTTGTCATCCCCAAGCACATCCTGGAGAAGTCGCCGGACATCAACACCGACCCGTTCGGCAAACATCCGATCGGCACGGGCCCGTTCACGCTGCAGTCATGGGAGCACGGATCGCTCATCGTGCTGAAGGCAAATCCGCATTACTTCGGCGGCACTCCGAAGGTCGGACAGATCGACATCCGAATCGTCGTCAATCCGAACACGCAACTCGTCATGGTGGGCAGTCACGAGCTAGACGTGGCAGCATATCTCGCACCTGTGCAATACGATCAGATCCGTAGAATCCCGGGCGTCCGCGCCTTGCTCGTCACGACGCTGCTCGAGCGCTTTCTCACCTTCAATATGAAGCGCCCACCGTTTGATGACCCGCGCGTGCGCCGGGCATTGTCGCTCGCGCTCGATCGCGACGGCATCAGCAAGAAAGCGTATCTCGGCACCGCGACGACCGCGCAAACGCTCATCCCGCCATGGAGCTGGGCGTACGATCCGACGGGCGCGCCCGCCTACGACGTCGAGCAAGCCAAAGCGCTGCTCGATCAGGCCGGCTGGGTCGTGGGCGCTGATGGCACACGCACGAAGGACGGGCGCCCGCTGTCGTTCGGTTTGCTGAATCAGACGGAGTCGAATGCGCTCAGCACGATGGCCCAAGAGATCGAGCGCGCGTGGCGCAGCATTGGCGTTGACGTCGACATCCACGCCGTGCCGCGCAATGTCATCTACGCAAACCCCGAAGGATTGGCGACGGCGGGGAAATTCGACGCCCTCATCGACGATTGGGAATCTGACCCGGACCCCGACCGCTCGCTGATCATCGAGACGAGCAGCTTTGCGCCGCGCGCGTACAATGACGCGTTCTATTCTGATCCCGACGTTGACCGTTGGTCGGAGCAGGCCACAGCTACGTACGATCAGGCTATGCGCAAACCGTTGTATGCCCTGATCCAGCAGCGACTGAACCGTGACCTCCCGTATCTTCCGCTGCTGTGGGAAGGGCGCATCTACGCGGTCAATACCGATCTGCGAGGATTTGCGCCGTCACCGGGATCGACTGATTTCTGGAATGTCGAAAGCTGGGAGATCTAATTACGGCTTGACGCCAAGTTTGGCGGAGATCGGCAACGTGAGATTGCTTGAGTGCACGGGTTGCACTTTATTGGCGGGATTGATACGCACCATGGCTTGATTCACGGCGATCGCCGCCTCGGACGTGCCGCACGCGATCAGCTTCAGCTTGCCGCGGTGATTGATCACGTCGCCTGCGGCGTAGATACCCGGAATGCTGGTCTCCATCGTGTAGGGGTCAATCACGACACCGTTGCCTTCGACCTCAATGCCCCACGCTTTGATCTCACCGAGATCGGAGACGAAGCCGAGCGCGCACAGCACCTCATCGGTGGGAATGCGGCTTTCTTCCTTGGTCTTGCTGTGCACGATCGTCACGGCCTCGACCTTGCCATCGCCATGGACTTCTTTGATCTCAAAATCGGGCTGACGGATGTCGACGGAGGTTTTGCGCAGTTGCTCGACGGTGTGCGCATGCGCGCGGAACTGCGAACGGTGGACGAGTGTGACCGCTGTCGCCCGTGGTTCGATGGCGAGCGCGTAATCCACAGCGGAGTCGCCACCGCCGACGATGACCACCCGCTTGTCCTTGAAGCGGTCGAAGTTGCGGGCGTAGTAGGTGACGCCGCGCTCTTCGAACTGCACAGCGCTTGCGGCCGGCAATTTTCGCGGCTTGATCGCGCCGATGCCGGATGAGATCAAAATGGTCTTGGTGAGGTGCTCGCCTTTGTCGGTCGTGAGCTTGAACGTGCCGTCGCTTTGCGGTTCGAGGTGCGTGACGCGCTCCTCGAGGCAGATCGCATGCGGCCACTGCATCGCCTGCTCAACACATGCATTGATGAGGTCCTGGGCAATGATCGCCGGAAAGCCCGGCATATCGTAGACGTACTTCTCGGGGTATAGGGCGTAGAGCTGGCCGCCGAACTCAGGCAGCGCATCGATGACTTTGGCTCTTGCGCCGCGCATGCCGGCATAGAAGAGCGCGAAGAGCCCTGTTGGGCCGCCGCCGATGACAGTGATATCAAAGCAGTCCACGACATGACCGTTTCGTGCGCCGAATCAAGCGTGCCTCTGCTGCTCGAAAAGGTGCGCTTGCGTGACTGCGTCAACTAAAAAATGGTTCGGTGCTCACGTGCGACGCATGGAAAGGGCCTTTCGCCGATGCTGCCACCTCCTCGAACCTACGCCGTCTGGCTCGCCGTCATACGCATCTACACCGGCATCTTCTGGCTGTCGCATGGCATACCGAAGCTGCTCAACCCGCAATTCTTCGGCGCTTCCGGGATGATGGCGGGGATGCTGCACGAGGCGACCGGGCACGGACACGGGCCGTATAATGATTTTTTGATCCATGTCGTCTTGCCGAACGCTGGTGTGTTCAGCCACTTAGTCGCATGGGGCGAGACGCTGACTGGCGTTTCGTTGCTACTCGGCCTGTTCACGCGTGCAGGCGGCGTGGTCGGCGTTTTCTTGCCGCTGAACTACTTCATGATGAAGGGTTCATATGGTGACATCACTGCGATCGGCAGTCTCGACATAGCTGCCGCCGCACTCTCGTTTATCCATGTGGTGCTGCCGACGGGGCTTATCGCCGGTCTCGATGCCGTGCTACCAGGGTCGCGGGCAACCAGACCTGTTGCGGGTGAACGCGGGCATTAGGGGTAAGTCTTGGGTCCCCATCCTGTGTAGTAACGGACGCAGTCCGTTCTTTGGAGGTTCCCTCTATGCTCACCAAAGTGCAGCGGCCGACGCTCGACGATCTGGCGCTGTCACCGGGCAAGCGCGCCCGACTGCATCGCATGTTGTACGAGTATGGCCCTGCGAACGGCACGTTGTTGCTGCTCCCAATCGATCAGGGGCTCGAGCACGGGCCCGTGGACTTCTTCGACAATCCCGACAGCCTCGATCCCGAATACGAATACAAGCTCGCCATCGACGGGAACTATTCTGGAATCGCGCTGCACTTCGGCTTGGCGGCGAAGTATTTCTATAAACACGCTGGCAAAATACCGTTGCTGCTCAAGATCAACGGCAAGACCAATATTCCAAGCGACGATGACGCGTTTTCTCCGCTCACGGGTTCTGTTGAAGACGCGGTGCGCCTGGGCGCCGATGCCGTCGGCTACACGCTCTATGTCGGCAGCCCGCGCCAAGGCGACGACATCGCGCAATTGACGCGCGTGCGCGAGGAATGCGATCGCTATGGCATGCCGCTCGTGGTGTGGTCGTATCCGCGTGGCAAAGCGGTGAAGGAAAAGGGCGGTCAGGAATCGCTCTACGCCATTGACTACGCCGCGCGCGTCGCCTGCGAGATGGGCGCGGATATCGTCAAGCTCAACGAGCCAAAGCTGACCGACAGCGACAAGCAGCCCAAGCCCTACCCGACGATTCAGCTCACTGAAGCCGAAGCGATCCGCAAGGTCGTGACGTCGGCGGGCCGGACGCTTGTGCTCCTCTCCGGTGGCAGCAAAGTGGGCGACGAGGATTTGCTGCGCAAAACGCGCGCCGCGATGGAGGCCGGTGTCACCGGGCTTATCTTCGGGCGCAACCTGTGGCAGCGGCGGCGTGCCGACGCGCTCGAGATCACGAACAAGATCCAGCAGATCCTGAAAGAGTATAGCGCCTAGCGGAGCATCTCCAAGAGGGCGTGCGTGATGCGCGCTGTCGCGCCCCACACCCGGTTGCCATCGAAACAATAGGCATACATCGGGCGCGGCTCGCCCCGATGCTCGCGTATTTCCTCTGACTCGACCCCCGGTTCGAACAACAGGTCGAGCCGCGCTATGATGACCCGTGCGACCTCGAGCGGGTCAGGCCGCAGCATGGGTATGCCATCAATGAACCCGACCACGGGCGTGATGCGGTAGTTGCTGACGTGCGTCTCGACATCGTCCAGCAGCCCAAGTATCTCAACGTCCTGTGGCACTAGCGCCAGCTCTTCATTGGCTTCGCGAAGAGCTGCAGCGACGGGGCCGTCGTCGTAAGCTTCAAACGAGCCACCTGGAAAACAGATCTCACCCTTATGGTCTATGACGTCGTGCGTGCGCTCAAAGAACAGGATATGCGGCGCTGCGCGCGACCCCAACAGCGGCACGAGCACCGCAGCGTGACGCACACCCGCAGCCTGGCCCTCTTGACGCGTGCGCGAGAGCAAAAGCTCGCTCAAGTGCTCCACAATGGGCGGTCGCATGACCGTTTTAGTTGAGGGAGAAGCGCGCTGGGAAAGTCGGCCGGTGCTCGGGCCCTTCGGCAGGCTGTTCAGAACGCAACCGCTCGATCTCCGCATCCAGCAGTGCGAGTTCGGCGCGCAGACGCTCTACCGCCGAGCCTGCCTCGAGCAGCTCTTGCTTGACCGGCGACGCGACTTGCAGCGCATCGGCGATCAGATAGGAAGAGGCTGCCGCGTCGCTGGGCAGCTCGATGCTTTCGATCTCCTCCCCGCGCGGCGCCAAAAGCGCGGCGAGATAGTCGCGCAGCCGCAAGGTCGCCGCTTCGCGCAAGCGCCCGGCCTTCGCCTGGGGTCCGTCGACTTCTTCTAAGAATGAGATCTCCGCTCGCCAGAACGGCATCGTGCCGATGACCCGCTCGATCCGAAAGCGGCGGGTCCCTTGCGCGATCACGAAGAGCCGGCCTGCGGACAAGCGGGTCACCTTCCGGATCACGGCGACAGTCCCCACGGCAACCGGGTCGAGGTCATTTGCGGTAAGGCCGCTGCGATCGAGCAAGACACCGAAGGGCAGCTCCCCATCGATGCACTGCGCCATCATCTCCTTATACCGGTCTTCGAACACGTGCAGCTGCAGCATGGCGCCGGGCAGCAGCACCGTGTTCAGCGGGAAGAGATTGAGAACGTCATCCATCTTGGCGGCCTGCGGTCGAGCGTTGACCGCGTATTAAAAAGCTTACGCTTGGTGCGCAAATTCCTCCGCCCAGGCCTGGGCGATGCGCTCCAGCGTCAATTCGTCGACCTGTTCGGGGTCGTCTTCAAAATCATCGAGCTCCGTCACCAGACGCAACAGCTCGGGCATTGGCACTTGTTTCGGATCCTCGTCCGGAAACGCCTGAGCCAACTCGTACGCGATATCCTCAGTGTCTTGCCAAGTCAGTCCCATGCGTCTCACCTCCCTCGGACGGACGTGCGGACCCCTCGCTTTAGCATCAGCCTCTTGAGGACCTTTAGCGGCTGCCCATGCTGATAGGAAACGTTGACGCTCGCGATCAGAGCACGCGCGCTCGACGATCGATCAGACGATGCCGAGTATATTATACCCCGCATCGACGTAGAGGACTTGGCCGGTCACTGCCGACGACAAGTCGCTGGCCAAGAACACGGCTACACCAGCCACGTCTTCCGCCATCGCATTGCGACGCAGTGGTGCCTTGGCCGCCACGTCACTGAGGATTTTGGAGAAATCACCGACCGCCCGGGCAGATGCCGTCTTGATCGGGCCGGCGGAAATCGCGTTCACGCGTACACCGCCGAGTTCGCCTAAATCCTCAGCCAGGTAGCGCACGGATGACTCGAGCGCCGCCTTGGCCACGCCCATCACGTTGTAATTGCGCACCGCCCGCATGGACCCGAGGTAGGTCATAGCCATCACCGATGCGCGCTCAGCCATGAGCGGCTGCAACCTGGCACACAGCGCGACGAGCGAGTACGCGCTGATGTCAAGTGCGAGGTTGAAGCCCGAGCGAGAGGTCGCGAAGTACTTGCCGGTCAGCTCCTCGCGACGCGCGAACGCGAGCGAGTGCACAAGTGTGTCGAGCTTGCCGAAACGCTGCTCGACGAACGCGCCCAGCGCCGCGATGCTCTCATCGCTTGCGACATCCGCGACCGTCGTGGGCGCGTCGCCCAGCTCCTGCGCGAGCTTCTCAACATCGCCGCGCGTCCGATCGCCTTCATAGGTAAGGATCAACGACGCTCCATGTGCGTAGAGAGCTTTGGCGATGGCGGTGGCGATGCTCCAGCGGTTGGCGACGCCAAGCACGCACGCTTTCTTGCCGGTGAGGAGGGCCATCCGCTGGAGGCTAGCGCGCGTTGAAGCGGCTGGCGACGGCGTCCCAATTGACGACGTTCCACCACGCCGCGAGATATTCGGCGCGACGGTTCTGGTACTTCAAATAATACGCGTGTTCCCAGACGTCGTTGCCCATGATCGGCACAAGCCCGCTGGACATCGGGTTATCCTGGTTCGGCGAGCTGATGACGGTGAGCTTGCCGTCTTTGCCGCGGACGAGCCATACCCATCCGCTCCCGAACTGTTTGGTGCCAGTGTCATTGAAAAGTTTTTTGAAAGCCTCGAAATCGCCGAAGGCACCCTTGATCGCGTCAGCGAGCGCGCCAGTGGGCTCCCCACCGCGCTTGGGTCCCATGATCGTCCAGAACATCGTGTGATTGACGTGGCCTCCGCCGTTGTTACGCACCGCGGTGCGGATATCTTCAGGCACCGCATTGAGGTCGCGCAGCAAGTCATCCGCCGAGCGCGAGGCGAGCTCCGGATGTTTCTCTATCGCCGCATTGAGGTTGGTGACATAGGCTGCGTGATGCTTGTCGTGATGCAGCGTCATCGTCTCTTTGTCGATGTGCGGTTCGAGTGCGTCGTACGGATAAGGCAGCGGCGGTACTTCGAAAGCCATGTCGTTCCTCCACAAACTGGCGCGGCGGTACGGTGGGGTGTACGGATTGTACGCATGCGGCGCATCTCCTCGGACGGTGCGCATGGTTTCCCGCCCGATATGTGGTACACGCTTGAGCCGAACATGAAGGTCACCGTGCGCTTCTTCGCTTCGCATCGCGAGGCCACAGGCTGTGCGAGCTACCAGGTCGACGTGCCGAACGGTGCTCGTGCGGCCGATGTGCTGTTGCAGCTATGCGAGACATTCCCACGCTTGCAGCCGCTGGCACACAATGCTGCATTTGCGATCAACCAGACACAGGTTAGTGCGACGTCCACGCTCCATGAGGGTGACGAGCTTGCCGTGCTCCCGCCCATGGCCGGCGGATGAGCACGCCATTTTTGGTCAGCGGCGAGCCACTCGCCGAACATGCGGTCACTGCGCTCGTCACGTCGCCAGATGCTGGCGGTGTCGTGACGTTCGTTGGGCGCGTTCGCGACTATGCGCGCGGCCGCACCGTGACGGCGCTCGAGTATGAAGCGTACGCGGCAATGGCCGAGTCGGTCTTCGCGCAGATCGCTGCGGAAGCAACAGCACGCTTTGCCATCAAACAAGTGGCGATCCATCATCGCAGCGGTAAACTCACGATCGGTGAGATCGCCGTCGTGGTCGCGGTCTCAGCCGCGCATCGCGGCCCCGCTTTCTCTGCCTGCGAGTATATCGTGGATCAGCTGAAGACCCGTGCACCGATTTGGAAGAAAGAGTTCGGCCTTGACGGCGCGGTGTGGGTGGAGGAACACCCGTGATCTACTGGCTTGGCACCTTGAAGAGCAAGCCCACGCCGTAGAGCACGCCGCCGACGATCGCTCCCGCCAGCGTCATCTCCAAGCCTGATGACCACCAGCTGCGCAGCGTCACCAGTGACTTCAAAGCACCGACGATGAAGTGCGCGATCAGTGACACGATGGCTGCCACGATCATGGCGGGCAGGCCGTGCATGAAGAAGAACGGCAACACTGGGATGATCGCTCCGATACCCGTGCTCACGCCCGCAGCGACTGCGGCCTCCGCAGGATTGCCGGCAGGTTTCGAACTCCCTAGCTCTTCGGCTGCCAGCACGTTCAGCATCGCATCCGGCGTGCGCGACAAGCGCTCGGCCATGTCGTCTGCGTCGGCTTTGGGCATGCCCTTGAGCTGATAGAAGAGCGACAGCTCCTCTTTTTCTTCCTCTGGATGGTCTTCGATCTCGCGCCGCTCTCGCGCAAGATTCGCGGCTGTCACCTCGGCTTGAGACCGCTCAGCTAAGAACGCGCCTGTGGCCATGGACACGGCAGAAGCCACGGCACCCGACAGGCCGGCCGTCAACACGAACCGCGACTCACCAGTCGCTGCAGAAACGCCTGCGATGATGCCGAAAACCGCTGCCAACCCATCGTTAGCGCCATAAATGGCGCCGGCGATCCAGCCGCTACCGCCTTGGTGCCATTTCTCGCGACCAAGAAGTCTGTCGAGCCGTGCCCGTGTCGCGTGCGCGCGACCGTCGGCCAGCGCCGGTGCGGCTGCCGAGGGCGTCTGTGCCTGTTGCAGATCGCGAATCGCACCCGCGTGCGACTCCTCTTCTGCTCGTATCGAGGCCAAGAGCTCATCAGTCTTGGCGTCGCCGGTTGGTGTCGTATAACGCTGCGCGATGTCCTGTGCTTCGGCAGCTTCGCGTTGTGCTAGTAAGCGCCCGACCGGCGCCACTCGCGCCTGCAGTGCAAGCCAAGGCGATAAACGCACCTGCGAGCGGTCCGGAATAGCGATGCCAAGCTCCGTCATGCGCGCTTCTAAACGCCGGCGGTGGCCTTCTTCTGATTCAGCCATGCGCCGTAAGATCTCAGCACGGCGCGGGTCTTTCTCGCGCTTCACGATGAGTGCGTAGACGGTGCTCGCCTCGATCTCTGCTCTCCAGGCGTCCAAGAGGCGAGGACCGACGTCGGTTGTTGCCGGTGCGCGCGGGGACGAAGACATGACAAGGTTGTTCCTCGCCAACGGTCAAGACTCCGTCGGCTCATGATCGCCAGCATCTTCGTCAAGGACGCGCGCCTTCGGCCGCCATTGCGCATCCTTGTCTACGGCATCGTGTTGATCTGCTTGACCTTCGTGCTCGCGACAGTGCTCGGCACGTTGTGCGCGTCGTGCTTGACGTCGACGCAGCCGAGCGCGCTTGCTGTGCAAATGTTGGTGGCCGCCTGCACCGTCGCGCTGACGACGGTATGGCTACGCCGGCGCTTGGACAGACGAACGGTAGCTTCTCTTGGGTTTGCGCCCAAAGGGCCGTGGTTGCGGTTTTTTGCCATCGGCATCGCCTTCGGTGCGGGCATGCAAACGCTGGCTGTCGCCCTCGAGGCCGTATCCGGATCCGCGCACATCGCCGCGCACGCCGCGCTGCGGAGCGACGTACAACTCCTGCCGACCATGATGGTCGTGCTATTGGGAGCAGCGTTCTCGGAAGAGCTGTCCACGCGAGGTTACGTGCTCCAAAACCTCTGGGAGGCATGGGGTTCTAAGCCGGCGGCGCTGTTGAGCGCCGTCTTGTTCGCAGCCATTCATTCCTACAACCCGCATTTGCGAGAACATATGTGGCTGACGTGGGCGGGCCTATTCGCCTTCGGGCTTTTTGCAGCGTGCAGTCTCTTGTGGACGGGATCGCTCTGGCTTGCGCTCGGAACGCATGCTGCCTGGAACCTCTTCGAGGGACCCGTGTACGGGCTGCCCGTAAGTGGTCTTGCGCTCTCGCCCGCGCCCGTGATCACGCTATCGATCTCTGGCCCGTCGTGGCTGACAGGGGCGAACTTCGGTCCGGAAGCGGGTCTGAGCTCCCTGCTCGCGCTCGCCATCGGCGCGCTCGTTTTGCGAGCGCTCAAACTTCGCGGCGTGTTCAGCGCTCAAGCGGATACGCGCGAAGCTTACGCGCGCAGTTAGCGGATTAGCCGGTCTTTCCAAAGCTGTCCCTGACCGGTCTCGATCCGCCAAGCCGACGCGGCCATGACCGCGGCAGCGAATATGCCACCGACAGGTGTCAGCACGACCGACATGACATTCGTGTTAAATCCTATAGCCCGATCGCGCGCTGCTCGAATGGCGGCCGTCGCCGCGATGCAAATCGCACACACGAAGGCCAGGCGTCGCTCCACATGATCCAAGGGATGCGAAAGTCGCACGATAGCGAGCGCTGCAAGCAGCGGGATGGGAAGCACGAGCATGCAGAGACATGCTGCGACGAACACCGCGCTTAGCATGAGCTGACGGCGCGCGCCTTCATAGAAGTTCTTGCGCCACCCCTCCCACATCTCACGCGCACTGCGATACATGCGCACGCGCACGAGGCGCGCACCGTCTGCCAGACAGATGCGATAGCCGAACGCCTTCAAGCGCTCGGCGAGATCGCGATCTTCAGCGATCGAGCTGCGCACCGCACGGTGGCCGCCAACGCGCTCATACGCCTCGCGGCGGACCAGCATGAAGCCGCCCGCTAAAAGGCCTATCGGCACGCGATCGTCGTTGACCAAAGAGGCTGGCATCCCTGAGAAGATGAGCGCTGCCATCGCCGGCATCACCTGGCGCTCGAGCCACGTCTGGCACACGATGGTTGCGGAAAACGAGAGCGCGCCAGCTCCTCGTTCCGCTGCCATTGCGAGTGCGGCCGACAACGCCTGCGGCGCCATACGCACATCAGCATCACTAAAGAAAAGCCACTCGCTGCGCGCTAGGGCGGCTGCCGCGTAGGCAGCCCAATTCTTCCCAACCCAGCCGGGCGGCGGTGGAGCTAAGCTCAAGATGGTGACGCGGGGATCGCTGCACGCAGCATTTTGAGCGACCGTCGCTGTGGCATCGTCCGAGCAATCGTCGGCGACGATGACCGATACAGGACGATGCGTCTGATGGAGCACGTCGTGCACCCACTCGCCGATGTTGTGCGCTTCATTGCGAGCGGGAACAATCGCCGTCACGCTTGTATGCGCAGGCGCACGACGCTCGCGCCGTGCACGCGGCATAATGTGCCAGTCCCAAACGGCCGCGGTCGCCGCAGCGACGAGCGACACGGCGGCAACGGTTTCCACGAAAAGCAGCGAGGCGAGGCACCTGGCCTCACCCCGCTTGGGATGCGCGCCCTTTGAGGCTTGGTCAATAGCTCTCTTCCGGCTCGTCCGAGTACTCGTCTTCGTCCTCGTCGTAGCCCTCGTCCAAATCCTCGTTCTCGTCATATCCGCCTATGCCCAAGTCAGTATCGTCTTCCTGGTCGAGCGGCGCATGTTCGATGGCCTCTTCATGGACGAGCACTGGCTTGGGCGTTCGCGTGGCAGCGGCACCGTTGCTTCGCGCCGCGCTCGACGTTTGTTTGGGCTCGGCCTTGGCTGGCTTTGCTGCGCGAGCGGTTCGTTGCGCTTTTGTGGTCTTCACCCGCGACGTTGCCTTGACGGCGCTCTTGCTGCGAGCCGGCGCACGCTTGCTCGCGCGAGCTTTGGCCTTGATTGCGGTCCGTTTTGTCTTCTTCGCCTGTCGTGACGCGGCGCGCGTTCTTGATTTGCGCTTCATGTGCGCCTCCTTAGGTCTCGTACTTTGGGCCGCCCGCTTGTCGGGCCGCTCAGGACTCTCCTGCAAGGCCTTGGGAATTCATTTCAACGACCTTTTGCAGCACCGCGTCGGCGTGGCCCGGCACTTTGACAGCCTCGAAGATATACCTGATGATTCCCATCTTGTCAATGACAAACGTCGTTCGCTTGGCATTGCCGTTCGGGTCCGGCAGCACGCCGAGCAGCGTGCAGATCCTGCCGCTGGGATCGGCGATCAGCGGTGTCTTCAGCTCGTTGACCTTTGCAAAAATGCGGTGAGACTCTACGGTATCCCGCGAGATGCCGATCGTGACGGTGTCGAGGTTAGCGAAGTCAGCAGACCGCTGACTGAAGTCACGCGCTTCATTGGTTCAGCCGGAGGTCATGTCTTTGGGATACGCCCACAACACGATTGATTTCGCGTCGCGGAAGTCCGCCAGGTTGAGAGCGCCATCTTGCGTCTGCGCGCTGATGGCCGGCAAAGGTTCGCCAATCTTGACCGTCACCTGCTACCTCCTCTGTGGTACGAGCGGCCGCACCTCGAAGATCTGATCGCCGACCGCCACCGTCTGCGCGGTACCGGCGACGGGAGCGAGCACCGCTCGCAGCACGCAGCTGCCAACCTTGTCGTCTCTGATGTAGATCTGCCCTTCGTACAGCGTGTTACTGCTCTTGGCAAACGTCTTGGCTTCGAATTGGTCACCCCACGGGTGGCCCGCGGGCACAAGCCCGACGCGGCATTGGCCGACAAATGGTATCCGAAAGTAGATCGCGATGTTGATGACGTCACCGGGATTGTAGACGTCTGTGCGCGGCGTGACCTCGACTCGCTCTATCTGCATACGGCCGCTGGCGTTCGCGCCGGGGGCGGTTCGACCTTGCGCCGAATGAGGGTTTTCCATGTTTGACGCCCTGGTGCAGCGCTTCGCCATGATTGTGGGCTCCGATCACGTGACGACGGCGCCCGGCGACCTATCGAACTACCAATATGATGGGTCGGCTGACAGTGCCTTGCCGCAGGTGGTGGTGATGCCCGGCAGTGCCGGCGAGGTCGCTGCGATCGTGTCCGCCTGCAATGCAGCAGGATGCCCCTATGTGGCGCGGGGAGCAGGCACGGGGCTTTCGGGGGGCGCCGTTGCGGAGGCTGGGGGCGCTGTCATCGCCATGGCGCGCCTCAACCGCATTTTGGAGATCGATCCCGCCAACCGGTTGGCGGTCGTCGAACCAGGGGTCGTCAACGCGCACATCAGTGACGCGACGCGTGCGCACGGATTGCAAATCGTGCCCGACCCCTC
>Ga0306921_10002783_pt1 | contig 17573 bp, 12 predicted proteins | sample sta12Cox44000080_FD_203760 | JGI IMG/M metagenome (GOLD analysis project Ga0306921, IMG submission 203760) | Lab enrichment of tropical soil microbial communities from Luquillo Experimental Forest, Puerto Rico - statoxic.12C.oxic.44.000.080 (v2)... | ecosystem: Environmental > Terrestrial >... | reverse complement strand
GGTCGCCCTCGACCGTAGTTACCGCGATCTCTGCCGCGCCGTCGACGACGTGACTGTTGGTGAGCATGAAGCCGTCGGGCGTAAACACAAATCCGGAACCCGAGCCGGCCGGCCCGCCGTTCTTCTGCCGCACTTGAATATGAACGACAGCGGGACTGACGCGCGCTACGGCCCCCACTACTGTTTGCGAGTAGGCATCCAGCAGTTTGGAGTCGGGGTTTGAGGGCGCGACGACAGAATGGATCGAGTGTGATTCTTCAGCGAGTGTGCGATGAGTTGCCATAGGTGCTTGTGGAATGTGGATGCGGCAGAGTGGCAGGAGGATTCGGGAGGCAAGGACTAGCTTTCGGCTATTAACCGTTAGCTTTTAGCTCTTGACCTGAGATTCTGCTGTGCGATACCGAGGGCGGATTCGTCGTCTGAGATGCCGCTTAGGAAGGGAAGCTCCGAACTACTGACGGCTGAGAGCTAATCGCCAGGAGCTCATTGCGTCTTCTTTTGCAACTGGAAGCACTGGTCGTGCAGCTTGGCGTCGTTGGACAGGCCATCGGCGATTACGCACTCGTCGAGCGCCGACTTCGGATCGGAATCCTTCAGCAGCTTATACAGCATCAGGTGGGGCGGCAGCCAGTCGGGCGCCAGTCGCGTGGCCGTCTTCAGCTCCGTGATGGCGTTGGTCAGGTCCTTCTTATTGCTGTACGCGATGGCCATGTTGAAGTGGATATTGGCATCGCCCGGACGCAGTCGCACCGCTTCCTTATATTCCACGATGGCGTCGTCGCTCTTGCCGATCACATCGAGGCAGGTCGCCAGATTCATGTGAGCGTCGGCATTCGTCGGCTGAATTTCGAGTGCCGCGCGGTAGTGCTCAATGGCCGCCGGGTACTGGTGGCTGGCATAGAGGAGGTTCGCCAGGTTGTTATGCGCAATGGCCAGCCTGGGATTGAGGCGGATCGCCGCAAAGTACTCAGCCGCCGCACCCTTCGCGTCTCCGGTCTTTTTCAGCGCATAGCCAAGATCATTATGCGCATTAGCATCGTTGGGCTTCAGCATGATCACGGTGCGGAGCTGGGTGACCGCGTTGGTGTAGTCCTGGCGATTCAGCAGCAGGTTCGCCAGCCGATAACGCGCGTCAACGTAATCCGAGTATTCCTTGATGGCGGCGCGATATTCGTCGATGGCATTGTCGTAATTCTGGTCTTTCTCAAACAACCGTCCGGCGTGGTAGTGACGCTCGGCAGCTGCGGGCATGATCGGCGCATTTTGAGCATCCTGTGCCTTCGGCGGCTGCGCCGGAGTTTGCGGCGGCTGGGTCCCTGTGGATGGCGCGGTGCGCGGAACCTGCGGCTGGGCCGGCGGATTCGACGGCGCTTGTGGCTCCGGATTCGATGGCAGTTGCTGATCGTTCGATTGGGAAAACGAAAGGACTGTGGCAAGCGAAACAATCGCGATGCAGAAGGCGAATCTACTGAGGGTCACCATGCGCGGATAAGAAAAGTATAGCGGGTCACGCTCAGTTGCCCTTGGTCAGTTGCCAGTTGCCAGTCAAAAATCGACCGGATAAGGCATGGCGCGCGAATTCGCCGAATGCAAAAACCGCCCGTGCTAGCTCGCGGGGAACTGAAGCGTAATGCTCTGAGTAGAGAAGGTTCCAGGGGTGGAACTGCCTGCGGGAAAGGCGACTTCGAGTGCTAGTCCTGATGGAGGTTTCACGAAGCGCGCACCTTGAACTCCGATCCCGCTTGGCGCATTGAAGACGGGTAGCTGATAGGTCTTGCCGCCGACCCCTGCAACCTGAATCTGTAACTGATCGTGAGCCGCGTTCCATTGCTCCGACACGACTTTGATGTTCGAGCTCACACCACCGTCTGCCGCTGCCGCGTATGGATAAGCGATTCCGAAGTTGCCGCTCACGCGCAAGTGGATCGTTGTCTTATCGGCGGTGATCGGCAGCGAAATCGTAGCGTGCTGATCGTTTTCATTGGCAGCGATCTTCGGCGAGACCTTTTTCCCATTCAACTCTGCCGATACGGCCCGCGCATGAAGGCTCAAAGCAAGTGAAAACGCAAGCTGGACACTCCCCGCGCCGTGGCGCTCGACTTCCAGAGTGATGTCTTCTCCCACGCTGCGGTACAGGAAATTGAGCTGCAGCGATCCGACGCGGACGTTGCGAATCGCGAACTCGTTCCATCCCGCCGGCACATGCGGCGCGAAAGTAACAGTGGAATTCAGCGCGTTCACTTCCAGCCCCATCAGCCCGCGCAGCAGCGGACTGATCACCATCGCTGATGACCAGATCTGATGTGGCGTGCTGGTTGAAAGCTGCGTATAGAAATCGCCCGATAGTACTTCTGTCGTGCGCCCGGGCGAGCCGTCATGCGCCAATTGCGCATTGGCCATAAGGTTCTCGTAGGCGTAGAGCGGGCGATGATAACGGTATCCTGCGACCGAGGCCCACCCCGTGAACAGCGGCCACACGCTGCCAAAGTGATAACCCGTCGGTGAGTACAGCGGGTCCTGATTTGAAATGATGCGCGGTCCCCAGTCGGCCTGATGGTCAGGGGCAGCGATGACGTTTAGGAACAGGTCGCTCTTGTGCTGATCCGTGAGGCCGAACCACAAAGGCACGGTGCCGAGTACGCTGGGCCTGTCGATGCGCTTGCCCTCGAGATCCACGGCGAACACGTAATAGTTCTTTTCTGGCGACCAGAAGACTTTCTCCAACGTCGCCCGCTGCGCTGTAGCTTCCTGCTCCAGCTGTTGTGCGACATCGTTCTTTCCAATCGCGTGTGCAATCGAGGCCAGGGACTCGACGCCTGCGATACCGACACCTGCCTGATAGAACTCGCCGGAAAACGGCACGAGCGGCGGAGCGCCTCGAGGAGCCTGATCGTTCGGTCCCGGACGCAGCGGGCCGCCTTCAATCCAGCCATGACCCGAGTGGATATTCTCCGACAGGCCGCCCTCCGAGTTCGTCGACTTCAGGTACTGATACGCATGCCACAAGCTGTCCCAGTGATCACGCGCGAAGGCGACATCGCCCGAGGCGCGCACGTAGTCCCCGAAGCCAACGAGAAAGAGTGGCGTGCCATCGGCGGATGCAGTGCCGTAGGGATAGTCCTTCCACCAGTCGATCAGCTTCACGGTCTGCGAGATTTCGTGCGGGATTTTGCCATCCGGCCGCTGGTATTCGATGAGGAATTCGAGCGCTGTACGCACCGTGCTGAAATCGCCGATGGAGTTCAATGCCAGCGAAGTCCACATGGAGTCGCGGCCGAAATACCAGCTAAATCCCGGGCGATGCGAGCCGCTGGAAATGTTGTAGCCCGCGACGAGGCCCTTACCGGCATAAGGCTCGTCAACCAGTCCCTGTATCGTGCTGATGCGTGCCCAGTCGTAAGCAAGCTCGAGATCGCGATCAGGCAGCGTGAGCTCGACTGTGTTGTCGAGATAGCGTGAGTAGTAGTCGCGAGCTTGCTGGAGGATAGAACTGTCGGCAGCCAGCAGCTTGCGATAGAGATCGTCAGCGGTCTTCTGATTCTCAAACGATGCGGCCATCACAAAGCGGTACGTCGCGTGGCCCTTCGTTGCTGGACCGAACGTGAATCGATCGGTATGTCCCGCTGAGTAGTTGGCGCTGTAGGTGGTGAGGAGGGCACTGTCGTTGGCGGCTCCAGCGACGGCCCAGAAAACATGATGATCGTTGCTGAAGCGAAACGCCTTCAGTTGCGAGTCCCATTGACTATAGGCATCGCCGAGGGCGGCGGGCCACATCCAGGCAACGTCGGGAAGGAACGACGCTTCGACCCCGACTGGTTGCGCGCTATTGACCTCGATTTCGACGAGCGCGGCCCGCTCGTCGACGGGCACGAACCAGGTCGCACAGGCCGTGAACGAGTCGTAGATGTATTTCACCGAAGACGATTCGGGACGGATCGTAATGGTGCGGGGGATGGCCTCGCCGGATAAAACAATGTCGCCCACCCTAAACTTGAGCTGAAAATCGCGAAACAGCTTGAGCGGATAGATCCATGCTTCGAACGAACCATCCTCGCGTCCGAACAAACCGGCGTGTGGTCCGACTGCGTCGAGGAACTGCCAGTTGCGTGCGCCTCGAGTCAGCGTGAGCGGGCCCGAGCGATCGCATGGCGACTGGGCAAACACCGACGCCGCGAACAGTGCGATGAAAAGGAGCGCCGACTTGCGATGCATAAGCGAAAGCGATGGTAGCAGAACCAGTGACGAGTGGTTAGTGGTGGTGGCTGGAATGGCTGGAAGCTCGCTGGTATTGGCGCAATCCCAAGCGCGGCCCAGAGGCAAATTGACCACATTCTCGTCGCCAAGAGCTAAGGGCGAAGAGCCCTTCGCTCCTACTGCACCGTCACATTAATGGTCGCGGTATGCGTGATCGATCCGCTGGTGCCGGTGATGGTCAGATTGCCGTTGAGAGGAGTGGGTCCGCTGCCGTTCGAGCCGCTGCCGCCTCCGCCACCGCAGGAGACCGCACCGAACATTAGGCCCAGGAGCAACAAGCCCAGCACCGTGTTTCCGAAAGCGCGCCTGTTAAGAAGCCGGCGGTCGGGTGCGCCGGCAAAGACCATTCCGAGGGCGAAGACAAACATGGCGTACTCACCCCGGCCGCGATGCCGGAAGGGCGGCGGCGCACCACGATCCCGAGAGAGGACCGCCCCCTGCAAAGTGATCAAAGCCGTGCCGCTCCCACCGGCGACAGTGGTTGGACTGATGGCGCAGGTCGTGGTCCCCAGCGAGGATGGCACGCTGCACGTGAGGGCCACGGCGGAGCTGAATCCGCCTACGGGCGCCACAGTTAGGTTATCGGTAATGGTGCCTCCGCTGGAAATTGAGACAACCGGGTTGGCGATGGTGAGCGTGAAATCAGGCGCGGCAGCGTTGACCGTCACGGGAATTTGAAACGAGTGCGTCAGGCTTCCGCTGGTTCCCGTAATCGTGATCGAACCTGTCGTTGCCGACGACGACGCACTCACGGTAAGGGTACTAGTCACCGCCGAACTGCCAGCGGTAACTGGATTAGGACTCAAAGAGCAGGTCAGCCCCGTGCTTCCACTGCATGAGAAATTCACGCTGCCACTAAAACCCTGCACTGATGTGACCGTGATGGTGTCGGTGGTCGTGCTGCCTGCAGTGACGGTCTCAGTACCGTTTCCCGACGAGACCTGGAAGTCCGGCGTCGCGTTCGTAACGTTGATGACGACCGAATCAGTGTTGCTGCCACTTGTGCCCTGAAGGGTGATGGTTCCCGTCTGAGCGGTCTCGGTTGAACTGGATTGGATGGTGAGATTGGCGGATCCGGGAGTGGTCACGCTGGAGTTATCGAAGCTGCAGGTGACGCCGGGCAAAGAAGCCGGCATGCAGGTGAGGGTGACGGTTCCCGAGAATCCTTCCTTTGGAGTGACGCTTAGCGCCACGGTGCTGCTGGTACCAGGGCTCAGGGAGACGTTTCGGGAAGCCGGCAGAATCACGAAGTGAGGGTTAGGAGCGCCGGCGAACGCATCGAGCAAAGCAGTGGCATCGACGGAGCCCCAGCCGGTGACAAGATCGTAGCCCGTACCGGCGGAATATCCTGCGTTGCCGTTGGTGCAGCCGGTTCCTGTCGTGCAAGAAACCAGGTTGTTGCCGGTGGTTATATCGTTGAAAGCCCAGGAAGCACTAACGGCCAGCGAGTAGATCTGGGTATTCAGGAACCCTTGACGAGCACCTAGCTTCTGATTGGCCAGCGCGGCAATACCCGCGAAGGTCGGGACTGCGGCCGAAGTACCTCCGATGACCGTGAAAGTCTGGTCGGAGTTGCGCCGGTATCCGGTCTGACACTCGCCTTGCGAGCAGATGATGTAGCCATCGTGGCCGGGCGACGAACTCAAGGCCAAGTCGGGTACATCGCGCATATTGTTGTCCACGGAGACCGGAATTCCGTCGTTGGCCTGCCACGACGGCTTGGCGAAGTGCTGGCTCACACCACCGCCAGTGGCGGAGATGGTTGTGCCGCTGTTGTCATTCCACGCCATCTCGGGGATGTAGGAGAATGCTGAGGCACTGGTGTCGTTGACATTGCTCGACGAATTCCAATATTGGGTTGCAGCCCCGAGCCCGTTGGCAACGGTTGCAGCACTGTCGCCATTAAACTCGGTGCCTCCCATGGCGGTGACGTAGGTGGAACTGGCAGGATAGTCAACCGCGAGTCCATGAGTGGCCGGACTGGTGGTATCGCAATCCGTGGCACCGTTGTCGCCCGCAGCGGCGACCAACGTTTGCCCCTGGGCACTGGCCTGCTGAAGGCTGCTCTCGACTGCTGAAATGTCGCTTGCAGGAGCGCTCGTCTCACACTCACCGAAGCTCACACTGATAACGGATGCCTGATTCTGGTTCACGAGGTTAGGAAGGGATGTCAAAAGCGCATCGCTGGAATACACAAAAATGAGGGCTGCGTTGGGAGCGATCGCGCCCGACCACTCAATGTCCAGGGCGGCTTCTTCGGCCTCGCTGGTGGTGAAGGGCATCGGTGAACCCACCGGCACCGTGCTGATGTTGCCAGTCGGCAGCTTGGAAAGACTGCGGAACGTCGCAACGTCGGAGCTGATGGTGGTAATCGTAACGGTGTTCGTACCGCTACCAGACGACTGTCCTACAACTCCAATGGTCTGCCCCGTGCCGTCATTGCCCGACTGAAAAACCCCATCGACGTAGTCAGGCAGGTCGTAGATCGTCCCGAAGTCTCCGGGCACCAGGAAGTGATTGCCGGAGAGGCTCGAAGTGAGCTGAGGGTTCGCTTGTCGTGCGCGTGAGTGTGAACGCGGACGAAAATCATTGAGTCCCGTAATCGTGGCGACGACATCGGAGAGCGCACTCGGCACCGCAGCTTCAGTGCTGGGCGCGTAGTGCGTGACGCCGTCGACCACAAAGTTATGAATGGACGTCCGGAAGGCAGCCTCGACCTGCGCCGCAGTGCCGCTGAACGAAATCCATGTCCGGCTGCGCGCAATTTCGTCGACCGTGAAGCCTTGCGTGATCAGCCAGCCGGCGACATACTTTACGTCCTCCTCGCCAAGTCCGAATCGGGCGCCGAATTGCTCCGGCGTGAGCCACTTGTGATAGTTGGCTGAATTTTGGTCCTGCTGCTCGACCAGAAGCTGAGCGAGTGCGGCCTGTTGCTCTGCCGTTCGGCTGAAGACGATGCTCATGTTTTCGATCGGCATTCGAGCGGCAACGGGCCCGCGATCCAGATCAGCACGTGCGCGAGGCACAAGCGTGCCCCGCAACTTGACGGTACTAGCGTTGTCGATGGGACGCACGATGCGGCGTTCGAGAGGTTCTTGCGCGACCGCTAAGGAAGACACGAGGACAGCTACGTGGAGCAGATAGAGTCTCATGCGGTGCCGGTTGAGTCGTGAAGCACAAGCATACCGGAAATGCGCCCGCCGCGTAGCCAGGAGCAATCGGGGCCGAACTCAGTGGTACGCGTATAAACACGCCGGCTCAGAGACAGTTGTCACAAGTTGGTAAAACTACGCCTGCTGAGTTACCTCGAACAGATGTCAGCCGGAGCATCAAGTCTTAGGCTGCACCAAGTTGATCACGTTCCCGCAAGTGTCCTCGAATACCACTGCTGTGATAGCTCCCATGTTGGCCGGTTCGCCGCGGAACACGACACCCTTGGTCTTGAGGCGAGCGTACTCCGAGTGAATATCACTCGTGAAGAAAGCAGTCGCGGGAACTCCCGCGTCGAAAAGAGCTTTCTGATAAACCTTGGCCGGCGGGAAATTCATTGGTTCTAGCACTAGTTCAACCCCTTCCGCTCCTTCCGGTGAAGACACTGTCAGCCATCGGAACGCTCCTATCGTGATACTGTTTTCTTAGCAAAACCCAAGACGTTCGTATAGAACCGGAGCGCTTTTTCCTGGTCGTCGACCATGAGGCTCGCGAGTTTAATTTGCATGCGTGACTCCTCGGCGAGGTATTGTGCCACGAACGGAATGACAAGATTGCCTCAAAACTCGCAAACTCTGGGTGCCGACATGCGCCCACTCGCTAACGCAGTGGCACATTTTGCGCCTGCACATTCCATCCGCTCACTTCGAACTGTGCGGGAGTCCTTCCCAGGTCGGCCGTCCGGTATCGCACGCCTATGGTCCGTGATTCACCGGGCATGAGCGAGATGAAGTTGTCGTCGAAAAACGCAGGCACAACATCCTCGCCGTCCGCTTTGACCAAACGCAGCCGCACCATAAACGCCAGCGTCTTCGCCGGATTGCTGACGATCATCTGCTGATACAAAAATCCTCCATCGCACTCGGCAGCGCTGACCGGAGGTGTAGTCGGCGCAGCCTGCGGATGTACTGCATACGGCACCGCGCAGGGCGACGCCGCGGGCTTGGTTTCGACACGAACTTCAGCGGGAGCCAGCGACTGCAGCGCGGTCATATCGGCGTAGGCGCTCTGCGGCGTAACTGCCGTCCCGCGCGTCGCATTCCAATCCATCTCGTCCGGTTTGGTCGAAAGCCAGTAGAAGTTGTTGCTCTCCACCTTGCCGTCACGACCCGTGGCGTACAGCTTCAGAAAATATGTTGGCGACAGTTCGGGCAGCTGCGGAACCGTAAACGCTACCGACGCCTTATCAGGTCCCACATCGACCGTGGCATCCTGAGTCCAGTCCTGCTTTCCATCGAGGTTGTAAAGCGTCGCCGTTACTTTCACCGCGTACCGCGTATTCAAGGTCGTGACCACCACCACCGAGCGATCGTTGTACGAATACATTACGTGCATCGGTCCGCTTGCCTTCTTGGTGCCGTAATAGCCGCCCGCCGGAACCAGGTAGTAGTCATAGAGGTGCCAGATCAGCGAAGGCCACGCGTTGTTCAGCATCCACTGGATGACCCCCGTCGAGTTGAACTTATTGCGTTCATAAGCTTCGAACATCGCCCGCTCGCCTTCGTAGTCCATGGCATACGCCTTGCGCACAAAGTCGCCGAAGTCGAGCGGCGGGCCGTAACGGCGTTCCATCGACGTGTTGTAGAACGTGAGCGTCTGAAACCGCTCTCCTCCCTCGTGATACCCCCAGACTTCGTTTTGCGGCCACAGCTTGTCCTGAGGAAGAAACTTGCGCAGGCTTTGCGGCGGAGGAATTGCCGGCCCGGGACTGGTCTCGGTGTTGAATCCCCACGCTCCTCCTAACTTGGTATCCATCAGCCAGTAGTTCGGCGGAACGTAATCGTACGGCCCGGTCATTTTTACCCCTGATGGCCCCGTCACAGAAGTTGGCGTCGCCGAAGCCGACGGCAGAAACGGATTCGGCCAGAGCAGTTCTTTTCCGAGACGCAGATAGACGCTCTCCACGCCCGGTATCGGCGGATTGTCGCTGCCATTCAGCCACACCAGCATGCTGGGATGATTGCGCAGCAGCCGTATCTGATCGCGCATCGAGTTCTGCGCTACGTGATACTGCTCGGGCCTCCACTCGTTCCACCGCTCCCACATGTCGCAGCAGCACCAGCCCGCCATGATGAGCACTCCATACTTGTCGGCGAGGTCGTAGAACGCCTGGTTCTCCAGCTTGCCTTCGAGTCGGATGGTGTTGAGTCCGAGGTCACGCACATAACGAAACTCGGTATCCATGCGTTGCGGCCAGTACCGCAGCAACATATCGGGGGCCCAACCGCCGCCACGCACCAGAATCGGCCGCCCATTGATTTTGAACAGCGTGTGTCCGTTGGCGAGCTCCGAGGTAATCTGCCTGATGCCGAATGTCACATCTTGCGAGTCCGACGCTTTGCCGTCTGCTGTGACGCTCACCCGCGCGTGGTATAGCGTGGGTGTGCCCATTTCGTATGGCCACCATAATTTCGGGTCTTTGATGGTCAGTTCGCGGAACTGCGCCGGATCAAACATGACCGTCTTCTGCTCGCCGCCTTGCAGCGCAACTTCCTGATGAACTTTCTTTCCTTCGATCTCCCATGTAACGTCAGCCTTCACTGCGTGTCCGGTGGCATTCCACGCCTCAACAATTGGAGTAAGCTGCGCGCTGGTGAAGTTGTCATCCAGCTTGTTGTCGACAAACGGGAAGCGTAGCTTCAGTGGGCCACTGGCGGTGAGGTACACATCACGAAACAGTCCTGTGTTTTTGTCCGGCGGTGATGGATTCCAATCGACCCACGTAATTGCGAGATCGTCCGGCGTCGGCGGATAGACCTCGATCGCCAGTATGTTCTCGCCGAAGTAGAGCAACCCGCTCGAAAGGTTCAGCTCAAACACCCGCCACGTCCCGGCGATGTCGTTCTTGGTTGCGATCTGCTTGCCGTTGAGCCACACGTCAGCGCGATAGTTCACCCCGTCAAGATGCAGCGCGATCGCATGCCCCGAGAAACTTGCAGGCAAACGAAACCTGGTGCGATACCACCACCCGCATTTGTACGGACTATTGTCGAGCATGGCTAGGTTCGAGAACACGCTGCCGATCGGATAGTCCATACCGGGCAGCTTGCGCAGCTTCATGCCGAAAAACGGGTCCTTGATGATTCCGGCTGCGACCTGCGCCGCGACGATCGTGTTCGGGACCGAGGTTGAAATCCAGCCAATCGGGCGATACAGCGGAGACGAGAGAACCTCCCCATCAAATCCCGGGCCGTCGTTGTTCTTCAGCCCCTCCGGGCCAGTGGTTGACCCCTGCAGGACGCAAGCCGATTGCAGTTGCCAACCGGCATGAAGGTCGAGGCGAGTTACCGGTGTGGGAAAAGTAGCAGCAAAAACCTTGTATGAAGCAACCATAATCGAGAGAGATAGAACAAATCGCAGTACAACCGCAACGGGTCGGCCCATAGTTTTTCCTCGCCAAGCATGGTACATGAGGACACTTCCGCGGCCAGCGATATTGCGACTTTCGTGGTGGGGCACTGTAGTTTCATTGCGACGCGCGCCGACGCGAGTAAAATTCTTCGTCAGCCATTATGGAAACCCATTCCGAGCAGTACTCAACCCGTGAAGCCCGGCGCACTGCCGGCCGCCGCCTGCGCAACAAGGTTGCACGCACTTCCCAGGGGCAGTTCGACCCCACGGCTCGCAAGTTCGATCCGGTCAAGTTGATGAATGCGGCCCACAAGGAACGGGAACCCGGCCTGATGCCGCTGAAGAACGCCCGAATGTCTCTCACCCCCTTCGCGTTTTATCGCGGAGCAGCACCTTTGATGGCAGCCGATCTCGCCGTGCTCCCGCGCACCGGAATCACCACACAAATCTGCGGCGACGCCCACGTGCAGAATCTTGGGGCTTTCGGCGGTGGTGCCGAAGGCCACATGATCTTCGACATCAACGATTTTGACGAGACCATCAAAGCGCCGTGGGAATGGGATGTGAAGCGCATGGCGACCAGCCTCGTGCTCGCTGGCCGTGAAGCGCGAAACTCAGAAAAGCAATGTCGCGACGCAGTCCTCGAGTTTGCGCGCAAGTATCGCGAATCGATGCAATTCTTCTCAGAGCTCTCTTACCTGGAACTTGCGCGCTATCTTGTCATGCGCCAGCTCAAGGTATCGCCGATTCGTTCGGTGTTGCGCAAGGCGGAGCGCGCCACTCCCCAAGACAGCCTGAAGAAGCTTACTGAGCGCAAAGACGGCAAGTTCGAATTCAAAGAAGCCAAAGATCCGACCTTTGGAGCTCCCACCCAATACCGCGTTTCCGAAGCAACCGCCAAGCAGGTTCTGAAATGCCTCGCCGGCTACACTCACACCTTACTTCCTGAGCGCCGCCACTTCTTCGCGCAGTACACTCCCGCCGACGTGGCCTTCCGCATCGTTGGAACCGGCAGTGTCGGCACGCGCGACTACATCATCCTCATGTTCGGAGGGGCGCTGGAGGACCCGCTCTTTCTGCAGATCAAGCAGGAGCTGCCTTCTGCCTACGCGCCATACGTTCCGAAAAATGTCACACCGAAGCATCATGGCCAGCGTGTCGTCGAAGGCGTGCGCCGCATGCTCGTGCAGTTCGACATCTTTCTCGGGTGGGCTACGGTCGAAGACCGTCCCTATCTCGTGCGTCAACTTCGCGACCACAAGGCGGGCATCGAAACCACCGACCTAGAAGGCACGGGCCTCCTGCAATACGCCGAAGTGTGCGGCGAAATCCTCGCCAAAGGACACGCGCGCGCGAGCGATCCCTGCATGCTGTCAGGCTATCTGGGCCTGGCTGACCGTTTCGACAAGGCCTTGGTGAACTTTGCCGTCGACTACGCCGACCAGACGACTCGCGACTTCGAAGCATGGCAGCAGGCGATTCGCAAAGGTACAGTTAAGGCCCTCGAACCGGTGGCGCAACCAGGGAAGAAGAAAAAGGCTGCCAAGGCCAAGAAGAAAAGCAAGGAGTCACCTTCCAAGAAAAAGGCGAAAACGAAGAAGCATAACTAATAACCAATTACCAGGTACTAATCACGGAGTCGCGGCTTTCCCGTCTTGTCTGCGTGGCGCCGATTCCCCCAATCAAATCGCCATCCCAGGATTGCCTCGAACCGGAGAAATTGCTCTATCCGCGTCATCCGTGTAAATCTGTGGTTGCTTCTGTCTTTTTCGGAAGACTTGAAATTTGATATGTCAACCACCACGGTGGGCAACACCGCATCAGCTCCCAGCCTCAAGCGCGCGCTGGGCCTATGGGACCTGGTTCTCTACGGCATCATTGTCATTCAGCCCACCGCGCCCATGCCTGCTTACGGCGCCTTCTCCAACGCCGGCAAAGGACACGTGGTCACCGCCGTCCTCATCGCCATGGTTGCGATGATCTTCACAGCCATCAGCTACGGACGCATGGCACGCGTCTACCCTAGCGCCGGATCGGCGTACACCTACGTCGGCCGCGAGTTGCATCCCTCCCTCGGCTTTGTCACCGGCTGGTCCATGACCATGGACTACATGCTCAATCCGCTCATCTGCACCATCTGGTGCGGCAAAGCCATGGCTGATCTCATCCCTGAAGTGCCGCTTCCCATTTGGTTCGTCGCATTTGCCGCGCTCTTCACGGTGCTGAACCTGCGCGGCGTTGAGACCTCCGCCCGCATCAACCAGGCGCTGTGCGCAGCGATGGGACTGGTCATCGTCGTTTTCTTCGTGGCAACCATCCGCTACATTTTTCATCTGCCAACGCAGGGAGCACCGTTCTTCACCCTGCCGTTCTACAACCCGCAAACTTTTTCTCCCGGCGTGGTCTTTCACGGGACCTCGCTTGCTGTGCTCACTTACATCGGCTTCGACGGCATCTCCACGCTCTCCGAAGAAGTCCACAATCCCCAGCGCAACATTTTGCTGGCGACCGTGCTGGTGTGCCTCATCACAGGCGTGCTGGCCTCAGCCGAGGTCTATGGCGCCCAATTGTTGCGGCCTGACTGGCACTTCCCGGAGTCGGAAGTCGAGACTGCCTTCATCCACGTCGCCGCCATCGCCGGAGGAATCTTCCTCTCCAAGGCCATTAGCCTCACCCTCATCATCGCGACCATCGGCTCGGGCATGGGAGCGCAACTGGGCGCGGCCCGGCTTCTGTATGGCATGGGACGCAGCGAGGCAATTCCCAGGTCCTTCTTCGGTGCCATCGACCCACGCACTCGCATCCCGCGCAACAACGTAATCCTGGTCGGCGCGATCGCTTTGCTCGGCGCATTCCTCATGAGCTACGAGCGAGGCGCCGAACTGCTCAACTTCGGCGCGTTAATCGCCTTCATGGGCGTCAACCTCGCCTCACTCACGCACTACTACATCCGCGGCTACGACCGCACGCTCACCAACCTCTGGCCACCCATTGCAGGCTTCCTCATCTGCGCTGCGATCTGGTGGAACCTCTCGCCTAAAGCGAAAGTCGTCGGCTCAATCTGGATGCTCGCCGGCGTCGCTTATGGCGCCTGGAAAACGCGCGGCTTCCAGGCCGACCTGGTCAACTTCGACGTGCCGAGTGAGTAGCACTTCGCCGTTTGACAGATGTTCGCAGCCGTTGTACATCTCTTCTTGTCGATGGTCGAGGGGAAAGGATTGTGCCGCCGCAAGCCAGCCCCACACAGCCATTGGCTGCGCCGGCATGGGCTACCCATGCTCGGCAATGACCGCCACACACCGCTTCATTACCAAATCATTCGCCAGCACATCCCACTTCCTCCGCCACGCCAGCGCGCAAATCAAAATGTCCACGGGCCCGCACTCTACGCCTCGCGATCGGCATAGGTTGTACAGCCGTGCGGCTTCTTCGTAATCAACCGTCACAATCCCTTCATCGCGAAAGGCTCGAAGCGCGGACCGCAGTCTGTTGAACTGAGCCTGCTCGTTGACCCCCGACAACAGCTCTTGCCGGATCGGGCCGATCATCGCCACCCGCCCATCGGTGATCGCTTCAGTCAAGATCGCCGTCAACCGTTTCTCCTGCGCGCTCAGTACAGCCGACGGCCTGCGCCGCAGAGCCAGTGACCACACCGACGTATCCACCAGCAGCTTCATTTATCGTGCTCGATCCGGTCGCGGCGCCGGTTGGATTTGTGGTCGTAGCCGCGCCCGTAATCCACCGTTCCAAATAGCTGTACGATCTCTTGCTGCTTTCGTCGGCGGATATACTCGTCCAGTGCCGCCGTGACCGCGTCTTTCTTGGTCGCGTGTTTCCCAATTCGTCGAGCTTCCTCGATCAGTTCATCATCCAGCGCCAGGTTCGTTGCCATCGTCACACCTTCTGATGTGTAGAATATCACACATCGGAGTGTGTGTAGAAGGGTTGGCACGAACCGGTCGCCACCGTTTAGGAGGAAGCTTGAATGGGTGTTCTTGCGACGATATACTGCGCTCGCGCCATGCGTCGATCATTGTTGCTCGCACTTTTCTTTGGCGTTGCCCGGCTCCTGACTTCCGCTCAGGAGGGAACTCAACCACCTCCACCCAACCAGCCAACGCCCACCGCCCAAACGCCTCCCTCGACTGGCACAACGCAAGGCCCGTTGAAAGACGGTACGTACCCGATTGGCCGCGACGTCCGCCCGCCAAGAGCGATCTCAGCGCCTGATCCCCCATACTCGGACGAGGCCCGCCGTGCGCGACTGGTGGGTACCGTGAGAATGACCCTGATCGTGGATACTGACGGCAAGCCGAAAGACATCAAGGTGACCCACCGCCTGGGTATGGGCCTCGATGAGCAAGCCGTCGCAACGGTCCAGAATTGGAGATTTCAACCCGCTGAAAAGGCTGGAGTGCCTGTGTCGACCGGGATCATGGTCGAAGTCTATTTCCGACTCGATGGAGTACCGGCGACACTGGATGCGCTGTCCCGCTGGGCGGTCAATCCTCCCCAGTTCCTGGGAGTGGATACAGCGCTCTATCCACTAGTGCTGGAAGTGCACTTTGCCACAGGACAGCAAGTCGCCAAAGGCTATGTCGTCAAAGTCGAGACGTCGATTGTGGAAGCCGGACAGAAACGCGACGCAACCCTTTCTTGCGGTCCGAAGGGCCATTGCTTCCTTTTGGGTTCAGGCCGCTATCCCGCTCGCTGGCTGCACGACCCCGACCAACTGCAACTGATCGGTGGCATGGGCAAATCGCCGCAGAAGGCACAGTATTCCGTCGCCGCGCCGCCCGCCCCAATCCACTGAGGCGGGCCGGCTGCCCCACCCTCATCGCCGTTTTTTGGCGATAATGCCTGACAACTGTCAACCGACAACTACTCGCAGACAAACCGCAGATCTACGCGAGGCCTTCAGCCCGAACGTTACGACTCTGTCGCCTGCTTCGGTTGTGCCGGTCGGCGTGGAACAACCGCGACGAAATCCAGTCCCGAAGGCACAGGATAGAGAGGAAAATTGATCCGAGTCCCACGGGGACAGTACGCGTTTGTCGGCGCTCTTCAATACGCTGAGGACTATTATCGATCTATGGAACGCCGCACGCTGCACCACACCGACCTCACCGTCTCCCGCTTCTGTTTTGGAACCATGACGCTCGGCAAGCCGCTTGACCAGGCGGGTACGGACGAGGTCATCGACCGGTGCCTCGATGCCGGAATCAACTTCTTCGACACCGCCAACATGTACAACGCTGGAGTCGCGGAGACCCTGCTCGGCAACGCCCTCAAAGGCCGACGGGACAAGGTCGTCCTCGCCAGTAAGGTCTTCTACAAGGTGGGCGACGCGCCCGACCAGCAGGGACTCTCGCGCAAGGCGATCCTGCGCGCGATCGAGGAAAGCCTCGAACGCTTGCAGACCGACTACCTCGACGTCTACTACATGCATGCTCCCGATCACACTGTCCCAGTCGAAGAATCGCTGGAAACCATGGATTCGCTGGTTCGGCAGGGCAAGGTACGCTACCTGGCGTCGTCGAACTATGCCGGATGGGAGGTCGTCGAGATGCTCTGGCTTGCCAAGGAACATGGCTGGCATGCACCCTATGTCTCCCAGCCCATGTACAACTTACTGGCACGCGGGATCGAACAGGAATACCTTCCTATGTGCCGCCAGTTCGGCATTTCGACGGTGGTCTATAACCCGCTCGCCGGAGGTTTGCTCACCGGCAAACACAACCAGGAAGTCTTCACCGCCGGCACGCGCTTCGACAACAACAGGCTTTACCAGGACCGTTACTGGCACACCCAGGATTTCCACGCGGTCGAGCGTCTGCGCGCCATCGCGTGCCTGGCGGGACGTTCGCTTATCAGCTTGTCGCTCAATTGGTTACAGCATCACGCGGCGGTGGACGTGATCATTCTGGGCGCCTCCAGCCTGGCCCAGCTCAACGACGATCTCGTGGCCGCAGCCGAAGGCGCACTGCCGGAAGAGATCGTCAAGGCGTGCGAGCAGGTGTGGCAAGACCTCCGCGGTCCGCTGCCGGTCTATAACCGCTAGCGATCTTGAGTTTGTCATCCCGAGGTCGCCGCAACCGGGTACCTCGCGAAGCGCCGAGTTTGCGCTTCGTGGTGTTGTGGCGGACGAGGGATCTGCTGTTTCTGGCAATTGACCGCTGGTGTGTTATCCCCGACCAACGCCGGCGCCACGAAATGGCGATATCGCCCGTGATCCAAGGTATTAAAGCATTTTCATAGTCGCTGTATCCCGTAGCCGCAGTGGCGGAAGAAGGCGCGCGCGTTTTGAGGCGAGATGGCGGCCAAGGCCTGAGCGATGGCCGGTTCGAGTTGTTCCAGAGCGCGAGCCTTTACGCCCCGCAGCAGTTGCTTGAGCTTGGCCCAGGTTTGTTCGATGGGGTGAAGTCGGGCGAGTACGGTGGCAAATACAGCAGATGTGCGCCACGGCTTTCCACGATCGAGCGCACACCCTCGACTTTGTGGGCGCTCAAGTTGTCCAGAATGACCACATGGCCGGGTTCCGGCCGTGGCCCCAGCACCTGCTCCAGGAAGGCGAGAAAGACATCGCCATCGGTGGGCGACTCAATGGTCATGCTGGCCAACACCCCCGCTGTGGTCAGCGCGGCCAGCACGGTCAGCGTGCGCCAGTGGCCGGCGGGCACAGCTTCCGCCACGCGTTCGGGTCGGGGTGCCCAGGCGTAGCGGCGGGTCATTTCCGTCGTCACCCCGCTTTCGTCGAG
>Ga0306921_10002779_pt1 | contig 17580 bp, 14 predicted proteins | sample sta12Cox44000080_FD_203760 | JGI IMG/M metagenome (GOLD analysis project Ga0306921, IMG submission 203760) | Lab enrichment of tropical soil microbial communities from Luquillo Experimental Forest, Puerto Rico - statoxic.12C.oxic.44.000.080 (v2)... | ecosystem: Environmental > Terrestrial >... | reverse complement strand
GTGGAGTTCACGACTCCAGAACCGGAGTAGCTGAAAGGGACGTAATCCTGGTTCAACTGCAGTTCGGTTTTTGCCTCACCGTCTTGTACGAGAAGATGGTTTTTGCCATGCAGCTTTGCGCCGGTTGTCACGGTGAAAGGCTGGACGTAGCCATGCGTGCCGGCCGGTTGTAGGCCCAGACTTTTGTAGCGGTCGGCAATGAGATGCTCTGCACGGACGAGTCCTTTCGAACCTTCGCTGCGCCCTTCCATTTTCGGCTGCGTCAGGGCCTTGACGTCGTCGATGTAGCGATTGGAATCGGCAGGAGCGACGGAAGTCGTCGAGGTTCGCGCCAAGGTCGCCAATGAGGCGGCCAGAAAGAGCAACGCGACAAACGCGCGCGATTCGAAAGATGCATTCCGCACGAAGCGGACGTGCCTTGCCCGCAAGAAATTGCGCTTGTATCTCAAGTTCAATTTTTCCATCCTATGTGTTGAGTTCCGAAGTGTCAATTCCATGCACTGGGATTGCTTCAAGAGGGGCGGATGACGCAAGGAAATAAACCGCCATCGCCGGAACCGTGGCTGCGCGGTACGCTCACCGATGTGCCGGCGGTTCCTCGAGCGGTTTTGCACGCGTTGGAACTGGCGGGTGAAGATTTGCCCAAATGGTGCCGAGGGCTGACGGACATTCAACTGAATGCCGGGCCCGCAGGGCTAGCGCCGGTGGCTTTTCACTTGCGGCACATTGCCCGCAGCCTCAACCGCCTGCTGACTTACGCCGAAGGTGCGGCATTGACCGAGAGCCAGATCGCGGCCATCAACACCGAGATGGAATCGAGCGCAACAAGTCAGGAACTGTTCGCTGAGTTGGATGCGTCGCTCGGGAGGAGCGCGGTGCGCGTGCGTCGGCTGGCTGGGGACCTTGCAGCCGTCCGGACTGTGGGCAAGAGGCAACTCACGACCACTCTGGGCGGCTTGCTGATCCACGTGGCGGACCACACGCAGAGGCATGTGGGCCAAGCCATTACAACGGCAAAACTCGTCGCCGCGCGATGAACGGTTTCCTTGGGCGCGCCGCAAGGTCCTCGGCTATACTGCATGCGCGCGGATCATGCCGCAACTAGTCAAATCGACGTTACTCGTCCTCACAACGCTTTTCCCGATTGTGAATCCGCTCGGCGGTGCTCCGTTATTTCTTTCACTCACAAACTACTACTCGACCGACCAGCGCAAGCTCTTGTCGCGGCGCATCGCAATGAACAGCCTTGTGCTCATCGTGGTGTCTTACCTCATTGGCACCCACATTCTGGCATTTTTTGGGATTTCGCTGCCGGTGGTGCAGGTGGGCGGCGGACTGGTGCTCGTCTCGACGGGTTGGGCCATGTTGAAGCAGAAAGATGAGGACAGCACAAAAACAGATGTTCAGCGAACCGTCGATGTCCAGGACCTGTTTCGAAAGGCGTTTTACCCGCTGACTCTGCCGCTGACGGTCGGACCGGGTTCAATTTCGGTTGCGATCACCTTGGGGGCGAATGAGCCGCATCGCGACGACCAGCTGATTTTCTCCATCGTTGGGGCGGTGATCGGGTCGGTCCTGATCGCGGCCAGCGTGTACCTGTGCTACGCGTTTGCCGACCGGCTGGCGCGAGTGCTCGGCGAAACGGGGATGAGCATCATCATGCGGTTGTCTTCGTTCTTGCTGGTTTGCATCGGGGTGCAGATCATCTGGAATGGGCTTGCGGTGCTGCTGAAGTCGGTATTTGCGGTAGCACCGTCGGGCGGGTGAACAGACAGGGCCTCATCTCCAATTTGGCAATCCCCTTTTTCCGCACAGCGCTTCGGCGGCCCACGCGCCCAAGTAAACAGACTGCGCGACGCCGTGCCCGGAAAAGGCGCCGAGAACAATTGCGTTGCGGCAATCGGGGTGTTGCTCGAACACGGGTTTCCATCCATCGGCAAGGCAAATGGGGCCGCCCCAGCGGTGCGTGAACTTGACTTCGCGAAGCGCCGGATGGAAGGCTCGGATGCGCTGTTCCAGGCGAGCAAACAGGTCGGGTGCCTCGCCCTGCTCAACGTCCAGACCACGCAATCCGCGCCAATCGTCAAAGAAAATCAAGCCACATCCGAAGATCACAGCGCTGCCGAGCAGTCTTCCCCACAAGTACGGCAGGTCGATCGTGTAGAAGGGCTTACCCTCAGACAAGCCGATTTGTGCGAGGGTGGCATCGGCTAGGGGTTCGGTCATAACCGCGGTCGTGAAGGTTGCTTGCGCGCGTCCCTCGAGAGCGCTCAGTTCGAGGGCAAAGGCGTTCGTGGCGAACAGGGCCTTTTTCGCGCGGGTGAAACCTGCGTCCGTAGTCAACTGAATTTCTTCCGCACACTTCGTTTCCTTCACTTCCGTTGTTTCGAACAGAAGTACGCCGGCGCGTTCCGCAGCCCGTGCCAATCCGCTTACCGTTTTTCCTGGATTGATCGTTCCGCCCGGCACTTCCTTGACGGCCGCCAGTTCTCCCGCATCTTTCCAGCGAATCGGCGTGTTTGGCAGCGCCCCGGAGCGGCCGAGTTCATATGCTCCCGGCAGGACGAGGTCTGCTTCAACGTTCAATTCCCGCAGAATCTCCTGGTAGCCGGCGAGGACGTCGCCAAGTCCGGGCAAATCGCCAACCGAGCTCTCGGCGAGGGCAACGCCTCCGGTAGAGCCACTCGATCCGGCGCCGCAGCAGTCGGCTTCGAAGAGAGCTACAGCCCGATCGGGCGAGATTTTCTTGAGCCAGGTAGCCGCCGCGAGACCCGTGAAACCACCACCAATGACAGCAAAGTCGAGCACCGGCGGCAGTCCAGGCCTCTCGGGGTGAAAGTCTACGACCCAAGGGCATTTGCCCCAATTCTTCCTGGTGTTCATCTGCTCTTCGCCCGTTCTCTACTCTACACTGCGTTTCTGGCGCTGGAGATTTGGTATGCTAGCCCCGCTTGCAGAGGTTTAACCCGTCATGACTATAAAAGAACAAATGGACCGCCGCGCTTTCCTAAACAAGTCGACCGCCCTCCTAGCCGGTGGAGCGGCGTTCGGCAGTTCCGCGGCATCGTACACGCGGATTCTCGGAGCGAACGACCGCGTTTCTCTTGGCCATATCGGTATCGGCAGCCGGGGCAAAGAACTCGATGAAATCGCGGCGATGTTGCGGAGGGATTGCAACGTCGAAATGACCGGCGTGTGCGACCTCTGGACGGTTAACCGGGAGGCTGCCAAGGTCCGAAATGCCACCAATTATGGACGCGCGCCGCGGACTTATGCCGTTCCGGAGGAGATCCTTGCGCAGAAAGACATCGACGCCATACTCATCTCCACACCGGAGCACTCGCACTCACCTCTGCTGAAGCTCGCAGTCGAAGCCGGGAAGGACGTATATGTCGAGAAACCGATGGGGAACGTTTTGAGCGAAGTGAAAGCCGCGCGTGACGCTGTGCTTTCGCGCCAGCAGATTGTGCAGGTGGGCACCCAGCATCGCAGCGAGCCGTATCCGAAACTGGCGCACGATTGCATTCAAAGCGGCGAACTTGGGGACATCACGAAGATCGAGATCGTTTGGAACTATCACGGACCACGCTGGCGTGGGCGTCCGGAGGTTTCGCAAATCCGGGAAATGGACACGGACTGGAAGCGCTGGCTAATGACAAAGCCGGAGCGGCCATTCGACCCGCGCCTGTATTTCGAGTTCCGCCTGTACCGGGAATTCTCCGAAGGCATCGCCGACCAGTGGATGAGCCACGCAATCGATCTGGTGCACTGGTTCACCGGGCAAACCGCGCCACGATCCGCAGTTGCGAGCGGTGGGGTTTTTGCGTGGCATGACGGCCGCGAGAATCCGGACACATTTCAGGCCCTGTTTGAGTACCCGGGAGGATTTCTCGTGAGTTATGCCACAAGCTTCGGCAACGACTCGCCGGGTTCGACCCGCTACATGGGAAAGAAGGCCACGCTGGTTAACATCGGGGACGAGGGCAGCCCGCGGTATCAGGTTGTGGAGGAAAAAGGCAATCACGAGGACGACAGCACCATTGATAAGCAACGGAAATCGAGATACCTGCTGCTGCCACACGAAAAGGCGATTCCCCCGATGGCGATTGATGATATGACCACGGGACACATGGCGAACTGGTTCGCATGCTTGCGGACGCGCGAGCAGCCACACGCAACGGTCGAGGCAGGGTTCTCGCAGACCGTTGCGTCCATGATGGCCACGCAAGCGTACTGGTCCGGGAAGAAGGTTTACTGGGACGCAAGCAAAGAGGAGATCGTAGACCACAACCCCAGCGGCCAGATGGCGCAATATGAATAAATCTCGCGGCTAGAATAAGCCGGATACAGCAACACTTTTCGATGTGCCGACAATCGGCTGCGCTGGGCTAGGCCGGCCGCGCGGGGCTCGGCATATTGAGGGTACCCTGCAAAGCGCCAAAATTCATCTGGACAAGGACAGTCCACATCACAGTAACCGTCCGCGGCTGCGAGCAAGAGGGGCATGAAAGCGTCAGCCGAGTCAGAGGTATTTGATGAGTACGACCGAGTTGTGCGCTTCGTTGAAGACGAGTTCATCCACAAGTTGCTGCGACAGGAGCAGGCCGAGCCCGCCGGGCCGTAAACCTAGCGCTTCCCTTTGCTGCATGTGAGCCATGGGGTTGTCCTTTGGATTGTTGATGGCCGCATGCTTCATCTCTTCCCATTTGAAACCCGAGCCGGGATCGTCGAGCCGGTACATCAGCAGCTTTTTTGTCCGGATATAAGAGACTCGCACTTTCAAATTCGGGTCGAGGTGGCCGCCCCACTCGATGGCGTTGTTAAGAAGCTCGCGAAAAGCATAGCCTACCCTCTCCAGAACGTCGTCGGGCAAGCCCGTATCCATGTGGAGCAGAAAACTTTGCACACGGCTGACCACGGAACGCTCGCAAGGCACCATCAGCTCAACCCAAGTCGCATTCGCCGAGATGACTTCGATGGCAGGTACTTCGGGGCTGGTCGAAAGGGCGTTCTCCACGGTCGCAAGGAGTGTCGTGGCGTCCAATGGCTTCGTCAAAAACTGGTAGACGCGCCCGCGCAGAGCATCGAGCAGCGTATCTGAGGTGTGGTCCGAGGTCATCACGACGATCTTCGGAACGTACTTCTCTTCGTGCAAGCGCCCAAGCAATCCAAGGCCATTCAACTTGGGCATCCAGATGTCGAGAAGCACGAGATCGAAGCGTCTTTTCTGAAGAGCTTGTAAGGCTTTCATTCCATCCGAAGCCGTGGCGACAGAGTAGCCGGCCTTTTTCAGGAGTCCACTGACCATGAGCCGAGTAGTGGCATCATCATCGGTGACCAGGATATTGGGCATCAGGCTGCTCCTGAAGGATTGGTGGAGTGGCAGCGAATCAACGCGCATCCTTCGATTCGTCGCTCAGGCCGACGAGGACCTTTTGTTCGCGTATCGTCTCAAATTTGCAAGCAATTTCGCAATCTCCTCCTCGAGAAGCATGACGATGCGGTCGGAGCCGGGGAAATCGGCTTGATGGGCAAGATCCTGAAGTTCTTGAGCGTAATCGCGGGCCATTTCGGCGTCAAAGAAACCGACAGCACCTTTAATGGAATGGGCCAAAGAAGCAACGGTTTGCCAATCCTTGCGCCTAAGCGCCTTTCTCATTTCGGCCATGCGCTTCGGTGTGTCCCGCAAGAACGCGCGAATCATTTGTTTCGCAAGTTTGCTGTCTCCGCCGACACGGTCCAGGAGGTAGGCGACGGGATCCCGGGCTGGTCGAGACTTCGGGGACCTCGGCTTCGCGCGCTGAGGAGCCGCAGCTTGCCGGCTTAACACCGCGTTCAAGCTGGCGATGCTGAACGGTTTTCCGAGCACGGCATCAAAGCCAGAGGCGAGCAAACGCTGCGCGTCCCGGTCGGTGGTATTTCCCGTAAGGGCAATCAGGAAGGCGCGAGCCGTGAGCTTTTGCTCGCGATCACGAATAGCACAAGCCACCTGAACGCCCCCGAGAACCGGCATCTCTTCGTCCAACAAGACGGCCTCAAAGGTATCGCGCTCCAACGCTTCTAGAGCATCCCGGCCGTTGGCCACGGCGACGGTGCGGTGCCCCATAAGCTCAAGTTGTCGGGAAACCAGAGCGCGAACCTCGTTCTGGTCGTCGGCGAGAAGGATGCGCATGGGATATTTTTGCACCTAATCAGGTCCAGGAATACCCCCAAGCGCCTGGCCTGGCGCACCGGAGATCCGAACCGCCACGCGATGGTCGACGAGACCCGAGCCATGCGGACTGCTTATTTGGTTTCCCGGATTTCGCGGTTGTTCGATGGCTGAACGGGCCGCGCGTTCAGAGGATAGATTTTGGTGAAGGCCGCAAGCTGCTCGGCCGAAAGCGATGACTGGTTCTTGAGGACGTACCAGGTCACTCCTTCCGAGCAGGGCGGCGTTGTGAGCGAACCCGCAAACGTGAAATAGCCGTGATCGGGCGGGAGGAGTTCCTTCACGTTCAGCGATACACTCGACACATCGACAGCCATGCCCTTTTCCGTCGGGATATTTGTCCAAACGCTATTCAAGAAGGGATTTGACGGACCTTCCTTCAGGAGAACCGCAACGACGGCCAAATGACCATCGGCATCAGCGTGAACGAGATGCGCAACCATATCGAAGCCCTGGCCGCTGATGTGCTCTTCGCTCGGGTGGTGAAAATGGAATTGCTTGAGTGCGTAAGTTTTGTCGCCGACCGTAAGGGTGCTGCCCGGAGCGTAATTAATCTGAATGGTGTGCCCATTGTCGATTATGTTGAGTGCAACCGGATTGTAATCGAACTTCAGTGGCGGCAAGTCTGCTTTCTTGGCGTTCTTGATATCGATGGGAGACTGCGTGTGACCGTTCGAACAAACGGCAAAGCCTGGATCGAGCTTGCCCCAGTCATTCGGCCCTTCCGCTCCTTCATACGTCCAATGAGGAGCTTTTTGGCCTAGAGCAGGAGCCGGTAACAGAGCGAGGCCGAGTACCAAGCTGAGCCAAAGTGTTTTCCGGGAAAATCCACGTTTCATCGAAACCCTCCTTAAGCAGGAAATTCATCGCGGCCGTGGGAACGGTCGCGGGAAACAGCCGCGTCCAATGGTCGAAACCGCACGACCGCGGAGACCGCCGCGCAAACTGCGGCGAGCTTGGGACGGACTCGTAGCCAGCCGCCTCAGTAAACGACAATCATCCTGCACTTGCCAAGTGAATTCGGCAGGGAGCGCCGAAGCCACAGCACTTGTTCGCAGAGCAATTGACAGAGAAGGGAAAAGAAAGTAAAAGAAACAAAACGAAAGGAGCCGGTGAGCCAGATTGATCATCGGTTTTACAAGCGACGGCATCGCAGGTGTGCCCGGCGCGCTGCGCGTGAGTGTTGGCGCCGCATCCGGGCAGACGTTGTTCGCTGGCTCGCTTGATGCTGGTTATGCGCTGCCAGGGCCCGTGAGACAGGCTCAGTTTCCCCTTCCGAAGGGAACCCCGTGGCAAGGCCTCCGCCTCGAAGCCGAAATTGAAGTAAAGGGTCAAACGTATCCTGTGCGGTGGGCTTGCCGGCAGCAGTTGAATGCAGACGGCTCGCTGACTCTGCGCGCCACAAACGGTTTGAATGTCTCGGACGAGACGGGAGGAATCTGAGCATGAAGCTGGGGATCATGCTCGGCTCGCTTGTGATAGTGGGCGGTTCGTTCGCGGGGGCGATTGGGACAGAGCCCGAACAGAATTGGACGAACATTGTTCGAATTGGGGCCTATGGACTGCGTGGTGATAACGCAGATGAGATCGTTCGGAATGCGCAGGAAACCCGTGTTTACGGCATCGAGGTTGATAACGATATTCCAGGCCGCTACGAGAGTTTTCTTGATCCATCGCTCAAATTGGACGCTATTCGCGACCTCGCCGAGAGAGCACACCGCGCCAACAACAAGGCATTTGTGTACATCGCCGGGACGGAATGCATCACAGCCAACGCCGATAAGTCAGCCCACTCCGTCATGAAAGACCATCCCGATTGGGTGCAGCGAAAAATCACTGGCGAGCCCGCCGTGTTCACTTCCGGCGCCGCGTTCTGGATCCGTCCGGGCGACGAAGACGTGTGGATCAGTCCTTACGCGGAAGCGTGGCGCAAAACCTACATGGAACGCGTGCGTGAGATTGCCGCTACCGGAATCGACGGCATCTATGTCGACATTCCCTACTGGATGACGCATTTTGATGGCTGGGAAGACACCTGGGCGAGCTTTGATGATTCCACCGTGGCCGCGTTTCGCGAGAAGACCGGACTGAACGCGAAAAAGGAATTGAAGCTTGGAGACTTCCACGACCCCAATTTCCGGACGTGGGTGGATTTTCGAATCGCGACACTCACAGACTTCATGCGCGACATTCGGGACAACGCGCGCCGCGTAAATCCGGACATCAAAGTTATTCCTGAAATTTATCCCGGCATCGAAGGAGAGTCTACCGTTGTTGGTGCCGACGTCTACGAGATGTACGGTGTTGTGGATGCCATCGCGCATGAATACGAGTTTGGCAGCGGCGAACACATGGCGGCGTCGCGAACGCAACTCGACTGGTTCTTGTATCAAGCCGGAATGCTCACATTTCGCGCGTTTGCACATGGCAAAGCGACCTGGATTCTGAATTATTCCTGGGACGGCGATAAAAGGGTGGACCGGCGCGACGCGATGAAAAACCTGGCGATGTCCGTTGTAATTGCCGGAGCAAATTTCTGGGATGCCCGTGGACAGGTGATGGCTGGATCCAACGATGAACCGACGCGCAAACAAATCTTCGAATGGATCCAGAAGCACGAAAAGACGCTGTATTTGCCTCGAAAGCCAATGCACCCGGTTGGCATCTATTTTTCGCCAAAGAGCCGCGACTATGACGCAAACGGGTTTCTTCCTTGTTACCGGGGAGCGCTGGTCGCGCTTTTAGAAGCGCATCGGGAATTCCAAGTAGTCACGCCGCGGACGCTCGCGGAGTTTCCAGGGCCGGTTCTCGTGTTGCCGAACGTCAGCGTGCTCGCTGAAACGGAAACAGGGGCTTTGAAAACCCTCGTGGAGCGCGGAGTCCGCCTCGTGGTGCTCGGAACTGACGTCACCGGCGTTGCCCACTCTCCGAGCATCGTTGTTCTACAATCCGATCCGGTTCGGGAGTTCTTCTTCACCCTGCACCGTGACTTTGCCACAGCCTCATCGCGGCCACCCACTGATTTCTTGAGTGCATCCACGGTGCCGAGTGACATTGAGCTCAAGGCTCCGCCGACATTAGCAGCCAATTTCGCGCTCGTGAACGGAAAGCCGCACGTCTTTTTGGTCAATTTTGCCGGCCTGACGCCAGGCAAGACCGCTATTCCCGCCCCGGCGAACGGAATTCGTGTGACAATACCTGCGGCAATGGGAAATACCGCCACGTACCTTCCCTTCCTTGACGAACCTCAAGAGTTGCATGGTGAGAAGCAAGGCGGCCACGTCGAATTTGTTCTGCCCGCAGTCGAGCGCGGCGGGGTCGTGCGGATCGGAGTGGCCGAGTAAGATGACCCGACAGACCTTGAATGCTCGAACCGGCAACGCTAGCGAGAAACTCCGGGCGATCCTCGAACAGAATCGCCAGGAACAGCCCTTGGGCGTCTATTCCATCTTCTCGGCGAACCGCTTTGTTCTAGAGACAGGAGTGCTGCAAGCGAGGCGTGACGACAGCATTTTGCTCGTCGAGTCCACGTCGAATCAAGTGAACCAGTACGGCGGCTACACCGGGCAGACTCCCTCAGATTTTGCGAAACATATTCACCAGATGGCGCTTGAAAATGAGTTCCCGGTAGAGCGCATCGTGCTGGGTGGGGACCACCTTGGGCCATACGTCTGGCGCGGCGAATCCTCGAGCGAGGCCATGCAAAAGGCTTGCACCCTGGTTGGCGATTATGTGCGCGCGGGGTTTACCAAAATCCACCTCGATGCCAGCATGCGCTGTGCCGACGATAAGGGCGGTCCCCACGAGCCGCTGCCGGATGCGTTGGTCAGTAATCGCGCGGCCGAGCTTTGTGCGGCGGCAGAACGAGCGTATCGGGACCTGCGATCGCACACGCCTCGCCCGTTATACAGCATCGGGACGGAAGTGCCCGCGCCCGGAGGCGGACACCTAGAATCACAGACGCCTGCAGTCACGAAAACCGATGATTTGGCTCGAACGCTCGAACTAAACAAGGAGGCGTTCCGCGCGCATCGCCTGGAAGACGCCTGGGAGCGTGTGATTGCCGTGGTCGTGCAACCCGGCGTCGAGTTTGGCGATACGGCTGTCCTCCCTTACGACGCGGCCAATGCGCTGACCCTTTCGCAATACGTGGTGGACCATTGGAGCGGCGTCTACGAAGCGCATTCGACGGATTACCAGACCAAGGACGCACTGAAAAGCATGGTCCGGGATCATTTTGCGATTCTCAAGGTCGGGCCGTGGCTGACCTTCACATTTCGCGAGGCCGTGTTCGCATTGGAACAAATTGAAAGGGAATGGTTGTCTTCGCGATCGGATCTGCAAATGTCGGGCGTGAGCGAGGCCCTGGAACGCACCATGACGGAGAATCCTGTTCACTGGAAAGGCTACTACCAAGGGAATGAAACGGAATTGCGGTTCGCCAGAAAATACAGTTATAGCGATCGCGCGCGCTACTACTGGTCGGAACCTCGCGTAGCGCAAGCACTGCGTCAACTGATCGGGAATCTGGATCGCCACCGGGTGCCTACGGCTCTTTTGAGCCAATATCTGCCGCATCAGGCCGAAGCCGTGCGCAACGGAACGCTGGTCAACCGCCCTCGAGACTTGATCCGGCACAAAATTCTGGGAGTGATCGACCAATATGCTTACGCCTGCGGATGCGAGAATAAGGCCATGCCTCAGAGTGCGAAACGAAATGCTAAATGAGGAAAGGCGCCGCGCGATCGTGGAGTTACTGCAGCAGGATGGCCGTGTGCTTGTGCGGGACCTGGCTAGAAAGTTTCGCACCTCGCTGATTACCATCCGAAAGGATCTCGAGTTTCTGCACCACGCAGGGCAGCTCGAGCGGACTCACGGCGGTGCGCTGCCGATGAAGATTGGCGCGCTGAAGGACAGTTCGCTTCAGGAGAAAGAGCGGCTGCACAGGCAGGAAAAACTGCGGATCGCATCCGCGGCAGCGCATATGATTGGAAAGGGACAAGTCATTATTCTGGACTCCGGCACAACGACGACGGCGATTGCGCGTGCATGCCGGCATTTTCAGAATCTGACGATCATCACGAACGCGACGAATATCGCGGCGGAGCTTGCCGACACGGCGGTCGAGGTGATCCTGACTGGTGGAGTTTTGCGCAGGAACTCTTTCTCGCTTGTCGGACCCCTGGCGGAAGAGTCCCTGCGGAAGCTGAGCGCCGATCTTCTCTTTCTCGCCGTGGATGGCTTCGACGTGCGCTATGGCCTGACAACGCCGAATCTGCAGGAGGCGCGTGTAAATCGCGCGATGGCAGAATCCGCTCGCCGCACTGTCGTGGTGTGTGACTCAAGCAAGTTTGGCAGGAGAAGCCTTTCGCTGATCCTGCCTACATCTGCGGTGCACGAAACCATCACGGATAAAGACATTCCTAAACAAGATCTGAAGGCATTACGCGACGCGGACGTCGAAGTGAAGCTTGTCTAGGAAGAAACTATTCGATTGGCGGTACGGGAAAGAAGACGCATGAAGACCAATGACCATAACTGGGCCCACCTGCACACCTGGAACGAAATCCTGTCGCAAGGTGAGGTATGGAAAACAGTGCTCGATATGCTTCGTCGCAGCACGGCGGTCGAGCGCATCGTCAGCACAGGCGGCGACCGCCGGGAGTGGCTATTTGTCGGATGCGGGACGAGTTTTTATCTTGCGGAAGCTGCTGCGCTTTCGTGGACGCTCCTGACCAACCTTCCCGCGCGCGCGATTCCCGCTTCTGAAATTCTGCTGTTCCCCGGCTTGCTGAGCGCGGCCGGCGGTCAAAGGCAAGCCGTGCTTATCTCGCGCTCTGGTCGAACCTCGGAGGCTGTGCGCGCCGCCAAGGTTCTTAGCCAAGAACTGCACTTCGCGACACTCGGTATAACTTGCGCGAAGAATTCGGTGCTGGAGCAGATCTGCTCAGAGTCAATCGTCCTGTCTGCCGCGGATGAACACAGCACCGTGATGACGCGTTCCTTCACCAGCATGCTTTTGTGTCTTCAGTTTCTGGCAGCAAAGCACGCAGAAAAACTGCAATTCATTGAGCGTTTGCAGGCCATGGCGGACGATTTCGCGCCGCGGATTCGAACGATCGCGGCAGAGGTAGAGGCCTTCGTGCGCAAGAAAATGTTTGACGATTATGTGTTTCTCGGACAGGGACCCTTTCACGGAATTGCGCGTGAGGCGGCTCTCAAGGTCATGGAGATGTCGTGCTCGTATAGCCAGGTTTTTCATACTCTCGAGTTCCGGCACGGGCCCAAAGCCATGGTGACTCCGGCAACGTGTCTGACCTTTTTTCTGAGCGAGACCGCCGGAAAAGAAGAGGCGGAGGTTCTGTCCGAAATGAAAGAGCTGGGTGGCGCAACGATCGCAATCTGCAACCGGGTGCAAGAGGCGATCCGGCAAACCTCGGACCTCGTGCTTGAAATGAATATTAAGAGCGATGAGTTGGCACTGCTGGCGCCTTACACCGTCCCCTGCCAGCTGATGGGATTCTTTACCGGCCTCCGAAAGGGTTTGAATCCCGATGAACCGAAAAATCTGACCCGTGTTGTGATCCTTGACTGAAAAGAAATTGGAGAACCGGAATTGCCTGCCTTTGATGTGAGCGTGATTGGCGAATTGAATCTCGACATTATCTTCTATGGCTTGCCGCAGGAGCTGGTTCTCGAGCGCGAGCATCTGGCCAAGGATCTCAGCATAACCCTGGGCAGTTCCTCGGCGATTTTTGCGCATAATCTTGCCTGTCTCGGGAACAAGGTCGGGTTCAGCTCGACCATTGGAAGCGATCCGTTCGGGGAGATATGCGTGAAGCGCCTCGCAGAATGTGGCGTCGATGTTTCCAAGGTTCGAAAGCTTAGTGGAAAAACGACGGGACTCAGCGTAATCCTGCCGCAGCGGAAACAACGCTTCATTCTCACGTACCCCGGCACCATGTTTGACATGAGCGAGAGCGATCTGGACCTGGGCTACGTCTTCAGCGCCAAGCACCTGCATGTGTCGTCCTATTTCCTGCACAAGACCTTGCGACCGCAACTCATCAACATCTTCCGCAAGGCAAAGGAAAGCGGCTTGACCACTTCCCTCGATACCAACGATGATCCCGAGGACCGCTGGTCTTCGGAAATCCAGTTGTTGCTGAAATACACGGATATTCTGCTTCCCAACGAACGAGAGGCCTGCAAGCTGACGCAGGTGAGTGACGTGGAACGCGCGGCCGAGGTGCTGTCGCAAAAAGTGCCTGTGCTGGTGATCAAACGCGGATCGCAAGGCGCGATGGTACGCGCCACCAAAGAGAAATATGCGGCCTTCCCTCCCGTCGTCGACATTGCCGATCCCGTCGGCGCCGGAGACAGCTTTGACGCTGGTTTCATTCACGAATTTATCCGGGGATCAAAGATTGAGGACTGCCTGAAATTCGGTAACGTCGCCGGAGCCCTGTCGGTAACACGCTCGGGCGGCACCGAAGCGTTTCGCGACGCGCAGCACCGGCAGGCATTCCTTCGAACTCATTCGCCGCGCGGCGGTACTCAGCACCCCTCGCCCATGAGCCGCTGAACCCAATCAGCTACGGCACAGCTACTACTTCGAGCAGCAAACTGTCCGTGAACTCCACCTTTAATTTCGGGTGGGGGCCTCTGACCATGCCGAGGTCCGCGCGATGAACGTAATCCGAGACGTGATAATTCTTTGCGGGGAGACCGCGTAGCTCCACTTCTCCTTCCCAGTGTTTCGCTTCGCTCTTCGCCTTTGCGTCGTCGCCTGAGGGCTGCGGGGCGTAGAACGCGTAATACATTTTTCCGTCTTTCTCGATGGCATAAGCTTCGGGAACATCGAAGCCATAAACGTATAGATTGAGGAAGTTGCCCTTTGAAAGCATTTTCTCGTTGTAAAGGCCGATCCATTCTTTCCAGTGAGCCTCTTTTTGCGAATTCAGGTAGACGTTCTTGAACTTTGGGCCGTAATCGGGCCAGGTGAACTTTGTACCGAGAACACCACCGGTGCCAAGCGTGGACGCAAAGTCGGCCCCGACGTCTTGCTCGTTGTCGGTTGAGGCGCCGGTAATGCGCGTTAACTCGACGTGATCGCCGTACACGGCCGCGCGTTGGCCCAGAAGCGCCTTGTACATCTTGATGCGCCGGCGAACCTGGACTGATCCGACGGGATCGGCGGTGACCGCCTGATCCATGTACCGAAACCACGCCAGGCTCGGAGGCGTGCCGCAAGGGCAACTCTGCGTCACGCTGTCTGGTTTCAGCGCGCGAGTGGTTTCGAAAATCGTTTTGTAGATTTCGCCCATGGCATTGACGGAATCATACGGCGATTTGTGGTGGTGGTTTGGGTTGTAACACAGTGGGGTTGAATAGATGTTATCGAGTTTATGCCCGTCGAAGTCCCAATCCCGGATGAATCGCTCGGTCAGTTGTTTGTAATAAGCTCGAACTTGCGGCAGCGCGGGACACAACGCGGCGAGGTTGCGCGCCATCCTTGCGGGCTTGCCGCTTTCATCCAGAATTAACCACTCCGGATGATCTTTGGTCACCTCGGACACGACAAATTTGCGTCCGCCATAGCCGTGATGCCCATCTTCGACCCCGAGGGGCAGCCACCAGAGTTGCACCTTAATTCCCTGCTCGTGGAATCTCTTGACCATGTCCTGGATGGCGGTTCCGGCAAACGACGGCTGGCGCGGTTGCCAGTCGCCGTAGTTGTTAAACCAGCCGTCGTCGAGGGTGGCCCAGTGAATTCCAAGCTCTTTGAGCTTCGGAATCGTGCCGAGCATCTGTTTTGGCGTAACGGCAAATTCGTAGCCCCAGCCGCACCAGCTCACGGCGTAGTTTTCGTCATTGTTGGCAGGTTTCGACAGTCCCTCTTTTTCGATCACCTGGGACCACAAGCGCAATGGTTCATAAAAGTCGCCGGAATACACGGCGAGGAATGTACGCGGCGTGGAATAGGCGTCGCCCGGTTTTAGAAGCGTTTGTGCAGGAATGCTCACGTTGGCCTCGACACGGCTTTCGCCCGTGGTTTGCACCGGGATCGCGAGCGCCAGCGGCAACGTTTCGATGTGGCCGATTGCTTCTCCAACGCGGTTTGACCAGAAAGCGACGACCGGAATGCCTCCGCCGACATGGCCTAGATCGTCTTTCACGGCAACCGGAGCGCCAAAAGGATTCTTCTCGGAAAACTTTGCAGGCATGGCGAAGATTTCGTCTTTTCCCCACTTGAGGCTCGACCCCTGAAAGGTCCAAAGCGTGTGGCTGGGATTCGCGGGGTCGTCCCCGGTCGCGAAGCTATGACGCTGCACTGCGATGCTATCGAGCGACACATCATTGCTGCCGGCGTTGCGCAGACGCACGGATAAGAGCGCAAGATTCGGGAACGCGTCGTAGACTTCGAGGGTGACGGTCTCTTCGAAATCCGTGCCGGGAATCTTTCCTGCTACATTGATGTGCTTGCCGAGACTACCGAGTTTGCCGCTGGCGTCGTTGACTTCGGCCTTGGCGGTATCCAGCACCACCGCGGAATAACTCTTTTTTGAAAAGGAGACGGTCTGCCCTTCCGTTGAAGCTTTGGCGTCTAGCGTAAATGTGCTTCCGTCCTTGATTAATGCGGCAGAAAGGGCGCCCGAGGAAGCAAGCTTGAATTCGGCTGAGGGCGTGAGAACGATGAGGCTCTCGTTCGAGGCTCGCACCCGAACGGCAGAGTTTGCGACTGCTACGGGAGCGCTCGAATGGCTTTCATTCTGCCTGGCGCAGCCAACCAGGAGAGGTCCGAGCGCCGGCAGAAACATCAACATGCCGCGTGTCGCTTGAGTTTTCGAGAGTTTCATGGATTCCGAGTGTATCGAGATACGAAAGAAAAAGAAAGGATATGAAGTAAATCGAAAGCCAGCTGAATGACCTTATTGCGCCGGCAGCGCTTCGAGCGTGAGCACCTCGAACGGCTGCAACGCAAAGGAGTGGGGTTCTCCCGCCACGAGTGAAATCGCTTTCTCCTGTTTGTCCGCCTGCCACGGCGAGTGCGCCAAAAATCTACCCTGAGTCGCGGCCGGAAGCTCGAATACGTGAGCCATATCAAGGGAAATATTTTGGGGATGGTCGCTCGGATTTCGCAGCGTGAGAATCGCCTTCTCCGGAGACCACGCCGCCCAACCGTAAACGTCGAGCTTTCCCGGATCACCGCCTACCCAATGTGTGTCCGCTAGTACGGCGGCATTCTGTCGAGACCAGTTCGCCGCTTCCGCCAGGTTGTCCCAGTCTCCGTTCGAAAGCAGCGAGTGTGTGATGTACATCTCCTGCAATTGCGTGCCGCTGCCGAAATAAGAATGCACTTCGTGAACAAAGACGTGCTCCGGATCGTCTCCCAAATGCTCAGCCCGCTTCGCGTAGATGATTCCGTGCAGCATGAGCGAATTGAGCGGAAACAAAGAGCCTCGTTGGACGACGCCGGCATAGGTATTGGCGTCGCGATAAGTAATCCAGCGCTCGCGCCAGGGCCCCACGCCTGAGAAGCTGTGGTCTTCTCCACCGCGCCAGATTGAATCCGCGTACCAAAGCCAGAACGGGGACGGATACGTGCCCGTCGTGAGGTTAATGAAAATGTCCGGCTTCAGCTGCCGCCAGTCGCCCATCAGACTGATCGCGGCATCAAAATCACTATCGAACGAGCTACCCGGGAAGACGCTGTGCACATTGCCGGTGCCGTCGATTTTGAACTGGTTTACACCGTATTTGCGGATGAAGTCGAGCGTCACTTCACGAAACCGGGCGTAATACTTTGGGCCGGAGAGAGCAAATCCGCCCGCGTTGGTCTCATAGCCTTGCTTACGCCCGTATTCGAGCCGCTCTTCCTTGGCCTTGTCATAACCACCCCAGGGAGAGAGCCAGATCCCCGGAGCAGCGCCAAAGCTCGCGGCCGCAGTCGCCAGTTGCGCAAATCCTTCGGGGAAACCTGCATTGAAGCTCCAAAGAGTGTGCGGATCGTCCCATCCATCGTCAAAGAGAAAGGATTCAAGCTGCACTTGCCTTTTGCTTGCCAGTTCTTCTCCGAATGCATGAATCACATCGAGCGCATCGGCCTGGTTGTAAGGACTTTCATAGCCGATGTCGTACCAGGAGTTGTAATGCAGAAACGGACGGTAAGGGCGAGCGCGTTCTCGTTCGACATAATTTAGAAATGCACGGCGCATCTGACCCGGCGGCGAAACACCGAGGACGGAAGAGTAGCGGAGCGTCTGGCCAGCTTTGATTGGCAGTTCACGTTCGATCGAGCAGACTACATGGTCCTTCTCAAGGTCGCAGCGTGAGAGTGGGTGTTCGAAGCCAAGGAAAACGTTGCC
>Ga0306921_10002778_pt1 | contig 17582 bp, 18 predicted proteins | sample sta12Cox44000080_FD_203760 | JGI IMG/M metagenome (GOLD analysis project Ga0306921, IMG submission 203760) | Lab enrichment of tropical soil microbial communities from Luquillo Experimental Forest, Puerto Rico - statoxic.12C.oxic.44.000.080 (v2)... | ecosystem: Environmental > Terrestrial >... | reverse complement strand
CGACGCAATCGACACCGGGCAGCGCCAGCGCGCCTTCCGCATCGACCGAGAGGATCTCGGCATGGGCATGCGGGGAGCGCAGAATCGCCGCGTGCAATGTATCCCGCCGCACCGGCAGATCGTCGGCAAAGCGCCCGGCGCCGCGCAGCAGGTCGGCATCCTCGAGACGGCGGACATCCCGCCCGGTGTGAGTCATCGGCCGGTGAATTTCGGTCGGCGCTTCTGATGAAAGGCCTCGACGCCCTCGCGGAAATCGTCCGAGCTGCGCAGCCGGCCATAGGCCTGGCCCTCCAGCTCGATTGCCAGCGACAAATTCGCTTCCTCGATGTCGTTCAGCAGCTTCTTCGCGGTGCGCTGCGCCAGCGGCGGGAACCCGCACAACTCCTCGACGAGCCGATCGGTCGCGGCTTCGAGCTCGGGATCATCGACGCACTCTGTGGCGATGCCCCACTCGTGGGCCTGGCGGCCGGGAATGCGCCGCAGCGCATGACGATGTCCTTGGCTCGGGTGATACCGACCATCTTTTGCAGCCGCGCAGCGCCGCCCGATCCGGGGATCTGTCCGAGACGCTGCTCGGGTAGCGAATAGAGGCAGGTCTCGGAGACGACGCGGAAATCGCACGCCAGCGCCAATTCGAAACCGACCCCGAAGCAATACCCGCGGCTAGCGGCGATGACCGGCTTCCGGCAGCGCGCCGGGGCGCCGATGTTCCAAGCGAGGCGCGAGACGTGTTCGGGCGAGGCATCGAGAAAGCCCGAGATCTCGCCACCGCTCGAAAAATGCTCGCCGGCGGCCCGCAGCACGACGACGCTGATGCGGGCGTCGCCGTCGAGGGCCTCGAACACCACGCGTAGTTGCTCGCGTTCCGCCATCGTGACGATTTTGAGTGGCGGCCGGTCGAGGATCACGTCGGCGCGCTGCCGTTCGGGATCCAGCTCCAGGCGGAAGCCGTCGAAACTCTCGGGGAGTACCGGCAGCAGCGGCGGCGGATCGCTCATGCTATTCCCTCCGATACTCGCCAGCGATAAGCAGGCGGCGCAAGATCTTGCCGACCGGCGATTTCGGGATTTCGGCGACAAACACGTACTCGCGCGGGCGCTTGTAATCGGCGAGGCTCGATCCCCGGCACCAGGCGTCGAGCGCGTCGGCCTCGACCGCGCTGCGGCGCTTGACGAAAGCGGTGATCCGCTGACCCCAGCGCTCGTCCGGCAGGCCGGCGACTGCCACCTCGGCCACGGCCGGATGCAGTGACAGGATGCTCTCGATTTCGACCGGTGAGACGTTCTCGCCGCCGGAGACGATCATGTCGTCGACCCGGCCAGTGACAAACAAATCCCCCTCGGCATCGACATACCCGGTATCGCCGGTGAAGTACCAACCGTCGCGCAGGGCGCGGGCATCGGCGTCCGGACGGCGCCAATAGCCCTCGAAGGCCTCGTCGCTGGCGATGTCCGCGATGATCTGGCCATTCTCGCCGGTCGTGGCTCGGGCATCGGCATTGTCGGCGCCAAGGCGAACGACCCGAATACGCTGGTTGAGCCCGGCCTTGCCGGCCGAGCCGGGCTTTGCCGCGGCGCGCGGCTCGACCGTGAAAGTGTAGATCTCCGATGAGCCGTAATGGTTGACAAACAATTCCGGGTGGAACGCCACATCGACCCGCTTCAGAAGCCCCTCCGGCATCGCCGCGCCGGCAAAGCCGAGCTTCCTGACAGACCCGGTGTCGGTCGTGGCGAAATTGGGATGGCCGATCAGGTCGTGATAGAGGGTCGGCACGAGATAGAGATTGCTGATCCGCTCGCGGGCGATCAGCCGCAGCGCGTTCGCTGCGTCAAAGCGCGGCATGCAGACAAAGGTCCCGTCGACGAGCGCCATCGCCAGCACCGAGCGCACGCCCATCGTGTGGTAGAGGGGCATGACGCCGAGCGTGCGCTCGCCGCGGGCGTACAGGTTCTGCGCGACATGGGCGAGGGCGGCGGCGCGCTCGGCGCGGTGCCGGCGCGGCACCCCCTTCGGCCGCCCGGTGGTGCCGGAGGTGTAGAGCAGCAACGACAGGTCCTCCGGCCCGGCTCGCGGCGCGAACCCGTTCGCGCCGCCTTGCAGGTCTTCGAAACGGCAGGTTGCCCCGTCGACGTTGCCGATTGCGACCCGCGGCAGCCGTTGGGCCGCTACCGCCATGGCGACGGTGTCCGCCGCGACATCATCGAACACGATTGCCGTAGCCTCGGAGTCGGCGAGGCAATAGTTCAGCTCCTCGGGCTTGATGCGCCAATTGAGCGGCGTCACGACGATGCCTGCGAGTTGGCAGGCCCAGTGCAGACTCGCCATTTCGAGCCGGTTCTGCAGGATGACAGCCAAACGGTCGCCGCGCCGGAGACCGAGCGCGGTCAACCCGCCTGCGAGGCGCGCGATCTCCTCATACCAGGCTGCATAGCCGAGCCGCTGCTCGCCATCGGTGATCGCGGTCGCGTCCGAGCTGCGCTCAACCGCCGCAAGAAAGGTCCGACCCAGATCAAACATCGAAAGAGCATAACCCGCCGCCGGAGGACAGAGGCAAGCGGACGATTTTGATTGAGGGCGGCCTCGGCGCGTAGGGTGATTCGCCTGTCCAGAAGCCTCTTCCGGGTGATGCTCGAATAGGTAGCGGGCGCCATACGGGCCGAAGGTCTCCTCGTCCGATAGTGCCGACAAGATCAGCCGGCCGTGGAGCTCGTCGCACAATTCCCGCAGGTACAGGAAGGTGAAGATCAATGCGGTGGTGCCGTACTTTCATGTCGCAGGCGCCGCGGCTGTAGGTAGATGCGGCCGTCGACCAGCTCGCGGCCCACGGATCGCAGGTCCAACCCTCGCCGTCGCCGACCGGGAACACGTCGATGTGGCCGTTCAATGCGAGGTGCCGGCCGGGCTTTCCGGCGTCAAACGTCGCCACGATGTTTGGCATCATCTCGTCTAGCGCAATGACCCCGTATTCGACGTCGTGCCCGGCCAGCAGCTGCCGGATGTGACCCGCTGCATCGCGCGTGTCGCCGGGCGGGTTCGGGCTCGGACAGCGGATGAAGCCGCGGAAAAAATCGAGCAGCACCTGCCGACCGATGGCGATCCGCTGCAACAGCTCTGCTTTACGGACTTTTACGCTCGGTCCTCCGTCTGGGTCGGCGATGAGGGACGGTGCGCGATCAGGTCGATCTCGACGATACCACCGCGCGCCAAATGCGTGACACCGACCGTCGTCCGGGCGGGGAGCCGACCGGGTTGGAAATATTCGGTATACACCCGGTTTAGGGCCGCGTAGTCGCGCTCGAACTCGGTCAAAAAGATGCGAACGCAGACGACATGCTCGAATCCCGCGCCGACCCCGGCGAGCGCGCGCTTCAGATTATCCATCACCTTGCGCGTCTGCGCCTCGATACCCTCAGGCAGCGGCCGGGAATCGTCATCCGGGTCGGTGGCCAGCTGGCCGGTCACGAAAAGCCAGCCGGCCGCCTCGACCACATGGCTGTAGGGACCGACCGGCTCGGGCGCGCTCGGGATCAGGTGGTAGATCGGTGCGTTCATGATCGCTATCCCCTTCCGGCGGGATCTATTCTCCATGGTGGCGTTGAAGCGTTTGAAAGCCAGCGCGCTTTCCGACGCAATGATTTGGGCAACTGATGAGTTTGCGTGATCGGGTCGGGATAGATGTCGGCAATCGGCTCAGGCTCGAAGATGCTCTCGAGTGGGCAGCAGAGCATGAGGTGCGCTGGATCGACATCCAGCTTGACACCGGCACCAATCCACTGAGCAGCTTCGACGAAGCGCGCGCCACCGGCGTGCGCCGGGCCTGCGAACGGCACTCGGTGCATCTCGGCCTACACACCTCCTCGGCCGTCAATGTCGCAGAAGTTGCGCCCTACGTCAGCGACGCCGTCGCGCATTACCTCGAAGCCTATGTCGAGATCGCACCGAGGCTCGGCGCCGAATGGATCGTCATGCATTCGATTTCTGAAACGGGGCGCAACCGTACCGCGTTCCGGGACGGGATTTTGCGCGGCAGCGCGGCCGTTAACGCGGGAACGTCAGACGCCGCCGGGCACGCCGGCCTCACACATCCCATATAGGATGGATACTCGCGCACCTGACCCTGACCGACGAGGAGGAATGGAATGGCCCGCCGCAGTCCGCCCCGGAAAGTCACCTGGTTCGAGCCGGTCGCCCCGCGCCTCGCCCGCAACACCGTCATCGAATCGACCTTCGAGGTCGGCCGGCGCTTTCGCTGCACCATGCGCGTCGACTGCGGCCGGCTCGATCCGGGCGCCGTGATCCGCCCGGATCCCGGCGAATGGCACCCGTGCATGCCCGAGCGCCTGGAGGAGGACGAGCTCGCGGACTAGCGCGCCGGCCGCAACGCGATCTATCAGCTCGCCGCCCTGACGATCGGGACCCGCCTCGCGGTCGCCGACGGATAGAAGAAAACCCCGGCGGGGGGACCGGGGTTTTCGGGTATCGGCGACCGCGCAGGGGGAATGCATTCGATCGCCTGATGGATAGCAAACGCCGGCGAAGCCGGAACCGTTCGCGTCCGCTGCGGGATATCCACAACCTTATCGGTCAGGGCAGCGCGATCGGCTCGATAAGGCTCGGATCGTTGTTTTTGACGCTGCCGACGCGCGTACTCACCGGCCAGGCGGTGATGTCCTCGGAAGGGTAGGGGGCCAGAAGCGCCTTCAGCTGCGCAGGATCGGCCGGCTCCTCGCCGAGCCAGAGCGGCCACCGATCACTCTTGAGCACCACGGGCATGCGGTTGTGCAGCTGGGCGCAGAGCTCGTTCGGCGTCGTCGTCGCGATCGTGAAGCTGCGGATCCGCTCGCCATCCTTTGAGCGCCAGGTCTCCCACAAACCGGCCATGGCCATGAGCCCGCCGCCCTTGAGCGCGATCGCATAAGGCTGCTTGCCGGCCGTGGTCTTTTTCCATTCGTAGAAGTTGTCCAGAGGCACCAGACACCGCCGCTGCCGGAACGCCTCGCGAAACGCCGGCTTGGTGTCGATCTCCTCGGCGCGGGCATTGATGGTCGAGAAGCCGATCTTGATGTCCTTGGCCCAATAGGGGATCAGACCCCAGCGCATCACCTCGAGGCTGCGCTGATGCTCTTTCGCGTCGTAGCGCACGATTGGCAGCGGATCGGTCGGCGCAACGTTCCAGCTGGCGGCGAAATTTGGCGCCGGGCGCTCGGGCGGAATGCCGAAGGCGATCTTGATTTCGCTGACATCGGAGGAAAGGCGCGCGCGTCCACACATACTCAAGGATCCTAGCACTGCAGCGTTAGTGACTGAGATGGGGCTAAAACTCCCATCTCTCCGGCACCCGGTGAAAGGCGGCGTGGCCCTTGAACGCGCGCACGCCGGGCGGAAAGAGGCCGAAGCCGATGGCGCAGCGGCCGTAGCGGTCGTTGATGCGGTCGATCAGCGGCGAGAGTTTCTGGCGCCGGCCGTCGTCGGCGTCGAACAGATCCGGCTGGTGGTGATCGGCCGGCACCAGGTCAAGCAGCGCGACGCCGACGCTGAGCGGCTTGGCACGGGGCACCCGGTGCCACAGCTCCTCGAGACGGGCGAGGAGGAACCCGGTGTCGCACGTCTCGTGAAAATTGGTTTCGTTCCAGAAGCCGCCGAGATCGCCGACCCATGAAAGATGAAGGCCCAGCCGGCGGCAGTAATAGTCGCCACGCCGCAGGCGCTCGGCCGCCTTCGTCAGTAGATGCTGCGCGAAATCGTGCGCGCCTTTCTTGGTCCGCAGGTCCGGCTCCAGGACATGCTGGTGGCCGATGCTTTTCGAATAGCGGGAGGAGGGCGGCTGGATGTCGGCGCCATGCAGCATCTGGTGGAACAGCACACCGTTGATGCCGCCCCAGACGCGGCGCAGCTGGAACGGCGTCGCGTTCCACAGCTGCTCCACAGTAAGGATGCCGGCGCGGTGCAGCCGCTGCTCCATGCGCGCGCCGATGCCGTAGATATCCTGCAACTTGAGGCCAAGCAAAATCCCGGGCAGGTCGTCCTTGGTGATGACGACCAGGCCGTCCGGCTTCTGCAGGTCGGACCCGACCTTGCCGAGAAAGACGTTTGGCGCGATGCCGATCGAGCAGGTGAGGCATTCGCCGACCTCCTCGCACAAGGTATCCTTCACCTTCAAGGCCAATGCCCGCGCTACCGGCACCTGCCGCTCAGTCCCCATCAGGCGGCAGGCCATTTCGTCGATCGACATGACCTTCTCGACCGGCAGGCAGGTGTCGACCGCCTTCAGGATGCGCTCGTGATAGTCGGTGTAGAGCCGGTGATCGGCCCGCACCGGCACGACGTCCGGACACAGCCGCCGCGCCTCTCGCACGAGCGTGCCGGTCTTGATGCCGAAGGCCTTGGCCGCGTAGCTGGCGGCGATCGCGACGGCGCTCTCGGCCGGCGTCTGCACAACGATGACGGGCCGTCCGCGCAGGGCCGGTTTTTCCTGCTGCTCGCACGACGCGAAGAAGGCATTGAGATCGAGGAATAGCCATTGTACCGCGTTTTCGGTCGTTGACGTGTTCATCGTTTGTTCTATACGATGACCGGCCGCGATGAACAAGCCCGACGTGCCGCCGCGCTACGCCTTTCGCCTCGAGGACCTGCGCGCGTTCCACCTGGTGGTGGCGAGCTGCCGCGGGTGCGGGCACAAGGCGATCATTCCCAACATAACGCTGCTGCAGGGGCGAGCCGGCTACACGCGCCTCACCGCGCTGGAGCGGCAGCTGCGCTGCCGGAAATGCGGCGCTCGAGGCAAGGCCTCGCTCGAGGTGGAATTTCGGCCGCGTGATTGAACTGAAAAAGGGAGAAACGTGGCGGAAGCCCTAGGCGGGAGGGAGCTCGTAAAGCGTCAGCGTCACCTCCCCGCCGTCAAGATCGACCTCGACCACGCGGTTGACCGGTTCGCCGATGACGGCGAGCTCGTCGAGCGCGGCCTTGAACAAGCGCCGTTACAGATGGCGATTGACGACCGGTATCAGAATGACGAGACCAGCATGCAGGGGCTGGGCCGCATAGAGCTGCCGGAAGTCGCTCGCGTTGTTGGTAACGAGGATGAAATCGCCCTCTCTGGCATAGCGGACGACATTCCAGTCTTTCCAGCCGGCCCGGCCGATACGGGCGACGTGTCGGGCTTCATGGCCGGATACCGCGGCGACAGCGACCAGGTCGACGCTGAGGCATTCGTCGATCAGAAACCTCACGACACCGCGATGGTGTCGAGCTTCCGGCGACTGAGGCGAAACGGCTGCTGATCGCGCCAGGGCTGCCGGCGTGGCCGGCCGCGTAATGGATAGGCGGCGGCATACACCGGCGCCAGCCGAATCATCTCGGCCGTGAGGCGGGGATAGCCCTCGATCAACTCGGCAGGCGTCGACCCTTGCGCAACAAGCTCGGCGATCATGTGCACCGGCACGCGCGTGCCGCGAAACACTGGATCGCCACCCAATATTTGAGGATCGCTGACGGCAAGACGACGGGCCCGGCGCAGATCCCGTAAGGATGCCGCAAGCGCGCGGCGTGGCTCGCGTAGATCGATCTTGATGAGACCGCCCTCGAGGGAAACCGTATTGCGCGGGGCCTCCGCCAGAGCATCGAACACTTTGCGCCGGAGTTCGGGGGTTGCGATGCTGGCGGAGAGGCGACATTCGATCGACAGCGAGACAAGCGCCCGAGCGTCGAGCTGCCGACCGCCTTCCTCGCCGGGAACGGCTGCGACGGTCTTTCTGTCGATCGCGTTGTTCACCGCCTTAAGTGGCAGGCCGGTCAGGACGGCGGCCTCAGTGGGCGTGAAGAGCGTCTCGTGCGATTGCATAGCCTGCAGCATATTCCTTCTTTATACTAAGAATATATAATTTCGGCCCGAAAATACAAGGTCAGAAGAAACCGTTTAAAATCATCTACATAATATGGTTTTGCGCGAGCGCGATATTGGGAGCGCTTCGCGCAGTGCGGGGTGTTATGTGAACGCCTGTGCTTTCTGGTATGGGGTTTTTGCAGCTGAGGGTCGAGATGGGGGTGGCTGCTGAGAGAAACACGGGCGGCGCACGCTTAGGTGAACCTGCCCTGCGCATCTGTGAAGGGCGCGGTTGAACGCGCCGGGATGGAATCAGCACCCGAGCGATGACAAAATTGGCGAGGGCTGCCGGCTAGCCGAGCTCTTCTTCTTCCGGCCCGCTCTGCGGATCGCGAGAAGAGCCTCCTCCCGTTCGGCCGCCGCGGCGGCGTCGAATCGGGCCTGCTCAACACGCCTCGCCTCTCGAGCCTCCTCCTCGGCTTTGCGGACCGCCTGAGCTGCAGCCTCGGCAGCTTCCGCGGCCGCTCGCTCTGCTGCTTTGCGCGCTATCGCCTCGCGTCTGACCCTCTCACGTTCCGCGATCCGGATGTTGCGGGCGGCGATGATCTCCGATCGAGCCTCTATTCGCCTGAGCCTAGTCGGGTCTTCCGCAATTGCCCGGGCACGTTCAATCTGAGCCTTCTTCGCAGCGCTGGCAGCGCCTAAGCGGTCTTTAAAATCGGGTGTTTTCACCGCGTTCTTGTGGTCATAGGCACGATCTGCTGTCGAGCGGAAAAAACGCAAACCCCGGGCTTGTCGAGCATCTCTCCGCGCAGGGAGAGCCGACGGGATTCGTCATCCGGCACCCTCGCCGGTGGCAGTTAGCGGCGGGCTCTGCACTTGAGCAAATCAGTTCGGCTGGCAATCGGGTGGGCGAAGGACAGGTTTCGGGAGAACCACGGAGGCGTGAACGTAGCGGCGGAAGGTCTAAGCGGCATTGGCCGCGGGCTTATAGGCTGGGCGTACTCTGACTAACTGACCCGTGGTGACGAAGACAAGAAGGCCCTCGGGAGCGCCTGTCGCCGCGAGGTAATCGCCCATCTGCTCGCGATAGAGCTCGATCTGGTGGGCGCTTGGACTGACGTCTGTCTTCCAATCGATGACGAGTTCGATCATCCCGAGAGGCAGATACGCGAGAGCGTCGGCCACACCGCCGACATATGTCGTACGATCGTCATCAGCCTGTGCCGAAAACACTGTTAGCTCGGGCACTAACCGGCTCCGGCATGCGGCAATTTCAGGTATGGCAAGGGCGCGCAAGGCCGTCGCGGCCAGCTCCGGAGCATGCGGTCCGTCTTCGGGCCGGGCAGCCTCCGATACGCCGAGCTGCGCCAGCAGGACTCTTGAGCGAATTTCCAGCGCATCGGCGGCGGCGGCGATTTCCCCCGTCAATACCTCCTCAAGCAGCTTGTGCACGACGAGGCCGCGTTCGCGACTGCCGCTAATTGTGCCTGCCACTGCGGCCCCCTCCGATGCGCTAGGGTATGCACACATTTGGTGCGACATTTTGACTCACTCCCCCATTGGTAGATTTTCACTCGGTCCGCGAGCGCGCTCTTGCCAATGCGGAATTATTCTTGGAGATGGCCCGCGCTTATGACAGCCGCGGTCTGACGGCCTTCACACTGGCGATGCGACGCAACTGGACCGACACCGAGGCCCAGGTCGAAGGCCGCCCGGATGCGGAAGCGGATTCTGTCCCGATCATGACAATGCATCTCGCAAAAGGGCTGGAGTGGCCCATCGTTATTCCGATCAATTCGCCGACCGAGCTTTACGACGACACGAGCTTTTTGCATCGCCGCTCCGACGACACGGTCCATTTCAAGCTCCTGGATCAAGTCCCGCGCGACTATGACGCAGTCAAGGCCGCCGAAAGAGCCCAGCTGCGCCGCGAGCGCGTACGCCTCTGGTATGTGGCAGTAACGCGTGCGTGCGACCTCCTCCTGCTACCGCGGCAGAACGAGCGGAAGGCCAACGACTGGATGAGCATCGTCGACCTGAGGCTTGACGAACTGCCGACCTTCGATCACCGCACGATCGAGTACGCTCCAAACATTCCCGAGCTCAATGAGCCACAAAACCTGCAGGACGAGACGACTTGGCGCAGTGAAGCCGCCGCTATCGCTGCGACCCGCCGCTCTATCGTTTGGCGTAGCCCGAGCCGACATGAGATGCCCGCCGCCGTTACGCCACCCGATCGCGAGGAGATTTTTACCGACGCCGCGTCTCTGTCAGAGCAGCTTCCCCCCGCATCGGAGCTAGGGCATGCACACATTTTTGAGACCCCATCCCTGCGCCAAGAGGCGGAGTTTGTCGATGCCGATTTTGAGAGTTATCGGGCCGGGCGGTCGGGAGGATGGGTATCCGTCCCAGCCGCCGAGGCGAGCGACCAGCCAAGCTGCCCAAGCTAGGCTGCGCCGCGGATGAGGGTTTTGCTGCCGCAGTGTCGTGCCGGCGTATTGCGTATGCAGCGCATCGAGGGTGCCGAGTTCGTCGGCGGTAAAGACAAGAGACGCCGGCTCGCCACTGCGCCCGTCGCGCGCTTGCAGCAGCTGCAAGGTGATCGCAGCGGCATGCGTGGCAATGGCGACGAGCTTAAGCAGTCGCTCGGCGGTCTCGATTTGGCTGTCCTCGAGGCGCAATCCTTGTTTTTTGAGCAGCCGAAAGAGCTGTTCGATGACCCAACGCGCCCGGTACCAGCCGACGATCTGCCAGGCGGCAGCGGCGGTGGCGACGGGATGGGTGGTGAGCAGTCGCCAGGTAATCGGCTCGACCCCTTGTGGCGGGTCGGGTTCGGTCAGTTCGATCAAGCTCAGGGTGACTTGCGCTGGCAGCCCCGGCGCGCCGGCATCGCGCGGCCGGGCAATGGTGACGACCCCAAACCGGAGCTCCAGCCGCGCCTCGCGCTCGAGCCGATCGAGACGCTCGCGCAGCCTCACGCGATGGCGGCCGGCCACCGGCCATTGCCGAGGGATCGTGGTCAAGGTACCGCCGTCGACCAGACTGCGATCATGGTGAATCCGGCCCAGTACATGGACACCCGGTTCCGGCATCAGCGCCCACAAGGCATAAAGATCGGCCTCGCGGTCGGCCACCATCGTCACTGTCGCGGCACTCTCAAGCACACGCTTACCGGCGCGTGCGGTTTCAATCCAGCGGCGCGATTCTTTCTGTTCGAGCGGCCGTTTCTGATGCGGCACATCGACCCGGCCGCACCGTGTCCAAACCTCGCCGGCAACCAGACCCAAGCACGCCTGGCTCTCGGCATCGACTGCCACCATGGCATGCAGCAGCGCACCACGACCTACGCCCTTGCCAATCTCTCCCAGACCGCGGGTGCGCGTTCGCGTGGTGCGAAAATTGATCTCGCTGGTGTCTTGGATCGCCAGCACATGCCGGCCGGCAATCGCCGCGCCAGTGGCCGCGCTCCATCCCTCAACCAGCCGTTTGACGGTCACCTTGGGGTTGGCGAGAAAGCGATTGAAGCGGACCTCCGATCGCCGTCTCCCCTCAGCCACACGACGCAGACAGGTGCTGCCCGCATGCACCATCCCTTCGAGGAGTGCCGCCCCCTTTTTCGAGGCGGCGATCCCCAAACCGACCCAGCGCCATCTCCATAGGACATCCCCCAATGCCCAGCGCGTCCCTTGATAGACCCCAAAGCGCGCGCGCAGCATCGGGCGGATGTTGAGCTCTTCAATCGCTTCCGCAAGAATCTGATAGGGTGTTGTGGTGCGGGCCTTGCGGGCAAGGTTTTGCAGCACCTCGAGCGTGCGGCCGAGAATAGGGTGAGTGATCGTACCGCGGTCAGTCCAGAGATGGAGCTGCGGCGGGACCCCGTTTTCGCGAGCCGGTAGAGCCGCGATCGCGTCGGCGATCTCCTCTTCGCTCAAACCCACGAGCGGGCCGCGAAGGAGGGCCCCAAAGGCCAGCGTATCGCGCCGGTCGGCGATGGCCCGGGAGAGCGCGATCAGATCCTGGATTTCCTGTCGGCGGAAAGAACCCTTGCCGGCCTGAGAAGCGACCGGCACATGGCGATACTCGAGGGCCCGCTCGTAGCGCCAGAGGCTGGCGCCGGTAGGGGCAAGAAGGGCGATATCGCCGGCGCGACAAACGCGCATCTGCTGGGTGCGCTTGTCCCAGATCTGGTAGTTCCCGACGAGCCGCTGAACGATCTCGGCGACGATGGTTGCCTCGTGTTCCCGCACGAGGTCCCCGTTCAGCTTGCCGTTGTCGTCTTTGTGGCTGTCGTCGATCGGGACGTCGAAACAAGCGACGGCAAGGGCCTCGGCAGAAGTCGCGCGCATCGCTTCCAACGGCGTGAAGCCGGGCTGCCCGACCGCCTCGGACAGGAGAGGCTGAAAGCGTGTATTGGCAAATTCGAGGATCGGGGCCGTAGAGCGAAAGTTTGCAGTGATCTCGAGGATGCTGCGGGGGTCCTGCGCGAGGAGAGCGCGCTTTGCGAGGAGGTAGGTGTCAACGTCGGCGCCGCGGAAGCGGTAGATCGCCTGCTTGGGGTCTCCTACCAGAAACAAGCTGCCGGCTCGCAACCTGCGGGCAGTCCATGGGTCGTTCTCATTGCCGTCTCCGCATAGAAGCCACAGGATTTCGGCCTGGAGCGGATCGGTATCCTGAAACTCATCGACCAGGATGCGGGGATAACGGCGGGCGAGGGCCTGGCGCACGTCGACATTGCGGGCGAGAAGATCGCGCGCGTGATGGAGGAGGTCGTCGAAATCGAGGAGAGCGGCTTGCCGTTTGTAGTCCGCATAGAGGTCCCTGAGCCCGTCGAATTCGCTCACGAACCGTGCGAGCGCGGCTCCGGCGATATTGGCCGTGAAAGTCGCGTAAGCGTCGCCGCAGCTCTCGTAGATTACCATTGCCGTTGCAGAGAGTTGTTCGCCGCGGGCTCGGCCGAAGCCGGCTTGGGCCGCGGCTGATTGCCATTTCCCTTTGTTTCGCCACGCCTTGAAGCCCGGTTCGCTGCTGCGACAGCAGGCCGGCGCCTCGTGCATGAGGAGGCGCGCGAGGACCCGACCGGTGATGGGAGCGTTGAGGGCGTCGTCGAGCATCTCACGAAGGCGCGCGAGATCGTCGACACACTCGGTCGTCGCTGGCTCGGCGATGCCGCAGGCGGCATACCAGCTGGCAAAGTCACGTATTGCCTGCGAAAGACGCCGGATAACGTCGATATCCACGGAAACACCGGGGGCCTGAGCGGTCCGTTTGCACCTGAGAAAGTTGGCGGCGGCGGCAATGAGGGCGACGACCTGATCCGGCGCGATCGCGATGAGCTCGGCGAAGAAATCGTTTTCGCTTCCGAGGTTCGTCATCAGCGGGATCCGGCCGAGACCGTCGCTATCGCGCACGCGCCCGAACCGGGTCGACAGCCAGGCCGTCATCGGATCGTGGTAGGCAAGATCGGCGGCCGCGGGATCGACGATGGTGGCCTCGATCGGGTATGGCTTTATCAGCTGCTGGCAGAAGCCGTGAATTGTTGTGCAGGTGATTTCGTCAAGTGAGCCTGCCGCGATCGCAATGGCTTTGCGCTGTTCGACCGAAAGACGGTTTGGCAACGCAAGCTGCAGTTCAGGAGGTATCCTGTCGTCGCGGAGTGAAGCAACAAAACCTTGAATGCGTTCGAGAAGTTCTGAGGCGGCGGCTTCAGTGAAGGTTATGGCGACGATGTCGCGGGGCTGAATGCCATAGGCCAACATCAGAGCCACGCGGCCGGCCATCAAAGCGGTCTTGCCAGTGCCGGCGCCCGCCTCGACGAGCAGTGTGGACTGGTAATCGAGCAACGCACGCTGCCGCGCGCCGGCATCCGGAAGGGCAGGGGAGTGAAGGATGTCCGGCATCATTCCATTTCCCAGAGCGGTGCGAGGTCGCCTAGCCGCGCGGCGATCAGGGGAAATTTCAGTTCGAAGTAGCTTTCCTTGGCGTCGCCCGGTAGAGCGAACGCGAAATCGTTGTAGATGTTGCTCGCGCCCGGTCCCGGCAACAGATTGCCGGCTGCAACGAGACGGGCCGCAGTCGCGACGAATTCGGCAAGCCGGGAGAGTACTGTGTCGGGATCGGCAAGGGTGTAGAGGCCGTCCTCGCCTGCCTTGGGGTAGAGAAGTCGGCTGCTGATGCGGTTGACCCCGGGGAGCAAGGATCGGACGGCAAAGGCATAGAGGCAACGCTGGAGTTCGGCGCCGCCTTTCACCGTCAGTTGACAGCCACTGCGCGGCGGCTTGCCGGATTTGTAGTCGGTGACGCAGCGATATCGCCGGCTGCCGTCAGATCGATGCGATCGATGCTGCCGCCAATCCGCAGCTTCGTACCCGAAATAACGACCGGCGTCAGCGGATCCCAGGGAAGCCGTGCGCGCTGCTCCGGGGTCAGTTCGAGGGCGCGGTGATCGCCTCCGAACGGGATCTCTGCCCAGCTGCGCTGACCGGAGAGGCTGGGTTCTTCAAAGGTGAGAGCGACGATCGCAAGATCGCGGATGTCCTGTAGTTTTCTTCGCCAGATAACGGGCGGCGGCGTCGGCTGGGACTGCTCCAGCAGGAGATTGCGGATAATGCTTCCGGCAGCTCGTCAAATTCGGCGGGGCGGGCGAACAGCAACCTTTATGAGGTGCAGAACCGGGAGAAATCCCTGTTCGACGCGGTCGAGTACGAGTCCGAGGTAGAAAAACAATTCGCCCGCGATCTCGATAATAATGAGAACGTCAAGCTTTTCGTGAAGCTCCCGTCCTGGTTCAAAGTCGATACACCGATCGGGCCATACAATCCGGACTGGGCTTTCGTGACGGAGCGCGAAGAGAAGCTCTATTTCGTGCGCGAGACCAAAAGCACGGTCGATTCAGAGGAGCGGCGGACACAGGAAAATCAGAAGGTTGACTGCGGACGTAGGCACTTCCGGACGATCGGAGTGGATTTCGATGTTGTTACGTCGCTTGCAGAAGTGAAACTCTGATCTCTCTCATGGTTCGTGGTTTCCAGGACTCGTTGAGCGCCTGGTGGTCGCCCTCCTCATGCTCCTCCGGGAGCTGGATATCGTGCAATACGGTCAGGGTCGTCCCGTGCCGGCCAAGCCGAATCACATCCTCCCGCAATTGGATGCACCGCGAGGCTGCCCGTGCGGGTATGTGGGTATTGATCAAACGGGCCCTTCGGAAGTACGGATACCCGCCGGATCTGCAGGATGCAGCCGTCCAAACCGTTCTCCAGCAGGCCGAGGCGCTGTCGGCGGAGTGGGCAAGAGCCGCATAGGCCAAATCTTTGGGCGCCTCATTATAGGCACCTCGTAAGCATCTGGAATTATTATTATTTTGCAACGTGGGGGCCTCCGACACCCAGCCGCCGGCTGGCCCGTTGCGCGATCGAGGTCCGATCGCTATAATGTGCTCCCAATTGGGGAGCAGAGTTCTTGACATCGGATTGGGAACAATATATATTGGGATTAACGCGATGCGGATCGTTGCGAAAAGGACCCTGCGCATTTTTTGGGAAGCACACCCGGACGCGGAAGAACCGCTGACGGCGTGGTACCGCGAGGTGGAAAAGGAAGATTGGGCCAATCCGGCGGAGCTGAAGGAGAAATATCGCAGTGCAAGTATCGTGGGGGACAATCGAGTGGTGTTCAACATCAAGGGGAACGATTACAGACTTGTGGTCAAGATCAATTATGCATACCGCATGGCCTATATCCGTTTCATCGGAACACATGCGGAATACGACAAGATCGATGTGGAGGAGGTGTGACATGAGCAGGGTTCGAGCGATCCGGACCGAAGCGGACTACAAGGCCGCGCTCGCGCGCATCGACGCGCTCATGGATGCGGAACCGGACACCCCCGAGGGAGAGGAGCTGGACGTCCTGACCGATCTTGTCGAGCTTTACGAGGCCAGGCATGAGCCGATCGGGTATCCAAGTCCGCTTGCCGCGATCCGCTTTCGGATGGAGCAAGCTGAACTCACGCCGCGCGATCTCATTCCTTTTATCGGCAGCCGGGCGAAGGTATCCGAAGTCCTGTCGGGCAAGCGGCCGCTCACCATGCAGATGGCGCGCGCCCTGCACGCCAATCTCGGCATTCCGGCGGATGTATTGCTGCAACAGCCCGGAGCGGAGCTCACGAGCGCACTCGACGGGATCGATTGGAAGCGGTTCCCTCTGGCCGAGATGGCCAAGCGTGGATGGATCGAGCGGCGCCAGAATCTCAAAGATCACGCCGAGGAAATCATGCGCGATCTCATTCGTCGCGCGGGGGGCGAGCACGCCTTGCCGACGGCGCTCTATCGCAAGAACGACCACGCGCGCGCGAACGCCAAGACGGACCCTTATGCACTTAGAGCCTGGTGCTGGGAGGTGCTGGCGCGTGCGAACGCAACGAAGCTGCCGGCCGCTTACAAGCCCGGTACTGTGACCCTGGGATTCCTGCGCAGAGTGGCGCGCCTAAGCTGGTCGTCCGACGGGCCCAGACTTGCGCAGGAGTTTCTCGCGAAACACGGGATTCATCTGGTGTGCCTTGAACATCTGCCACGCACACATCTGGACGGAGCAGCCTTCCAGCTTGCGGATGGGAGCCCTGTCATTGGCCTCACGCTTCGTTACGACCGGCTGGATAATTTCTGGTTCTGCCTGCTACATGAACTCGCGCATATCGGCCGGCACATGGCGAACACACGCAATGAGGCCTTTATCGATGACCTGACGCTCCGGGACGTGGAAGGCGTGCAGCGGGATTCGAAGGAGAATGAAGCCGATCAATGGGCGGAGGAGGGCCTTATTCCTGCGGAAGAGTGGAGAACCAGCCGGGTTCGGGATAATCCGTCTCCGCTTGCAGTGATGGAGCTCGCACAACGTCTGGAAATTCACCCTGCAATCGTTGCCGGCCGCGTCCGGCACGAGACCAAGAATTACCGTCTACTCTCGCATTTCGTTGGCACAGGAGAGGTGCGTCGACAGCTACTTAGAGAGGAAACAGCGTGAATCCTCTTTATCCTCCGACACTTCTGGGTGGCTTGGCTCTTTCCCCAAATTCTGCCGTCCTGCCGCTGGACGAACTTTTAAAGGGGCTCGACAGACGGCCTCGGAATCGCTCCGAGTGGCAGGCTCGCTTTGTCCACTGGCAACGACCGGCGAGCGAGACTGAAGAGGCAAAAATTGAAGCTGTGGCCCGCCGCATCGGGAGAGCGATGCGCCACAGCGGATTTCTGCCTGGACGGCAGTGGCGGGTCGTAAAACAAGGGAGCTACCACAACAACACAAATGTTCGGAATGGATCCGACATGGACTTGGGCGTCTGCCTTACAGATGCTTTTTTTACGGATGGTCCGCGGTACGATTTTCCTGGCCTAAAGGAACTCGGCCGCGAGCCGGTGCCCTTCCGGTTTGACCAATATAAGTCGCACATAGCCTGGTGTCTTGAACAAGAGTTTGGCCGCAATGCAGTCAGGATGGGCGAGAAGGCCATTCATATCCACAAAGACGACCAGGACAAAATCCATGCGGACGTCGTGCCGGCATTCACGTTTCAAATTTACGGGCCGCGGCTGGGCCTCGGCAATGCGCGCGGCGCTCCTCTTAATGGAATCGCGCTGATCACGGAGGAAGGGCTGTCAACCGGCGTTGAATATTGACCCCCGATCGGCGTCCAAAATTGACCCCCCTGTGTGGTGGCTTGTGCCGGTAGTCCATAGGGGGGACCCGCGCGACGCGGAGTGCCCAT
>Ga0306921_10002777_pt1 | contig 17594 bp, 14 predicted proteins | sample sta12Cox44000080_FD_203760 | JGI IMG/M metagenome (GOLD analysis project Ga0306921, IMG submission 203760) | Lab enrichment of tropical soil microbial communities from Luquillo Experimental Forest, Puerto Rico - statoxic.12C.oxic.44.000.080 (v2)... | ecosystem: Environmental > Terrestrial >... | reverse complement strand
GGCGTTTGGTGAACCTCGGCAATGCCATGGGCCATCCGAGCTTCGTGATGTCGTCCTCGTTCACCAACCAGACGCTGGCGCAGATCGAGCTGTGGACCAATCCGGGGAAGTACCAGAAAAAAGTTTACACCCTGCCGAAGCGCCTCGACGAGAAAGTCGCGCGGCTGCATCTCGCCAAGATCGGCGTCAAGCTGACGAGAATGTCGGACAAGCAGGCGACCTATATCGGCGTGCCGGTCGACGGGCCGTATAAACCGGATCAATACCGTTATTGAGGGACCTGCGACGCGAGCCGCGGATGCTCGCTTGTCTCGCGATTGAGTTCGGCGCACCCAACGATTAGCTTTGCGCTGCAACGAGCGCAGCGGGGCTAGCCTTGCGACGTCGGATCGTCCTTGCCGTCATCTTGCTGGCGGTCTTCATCGTCGTGCTGCGCTTGGCGGTGCTGGCGGGCGAATTCGACACGGTCATCACGGCGGCGAGCTTCGAGGCGGCGCGCGAAAATCGAACGGCGCTGCGCGCTTTCCTCCATCGCATGCCCAAGGGTGGCGACCTCCACACCCATCTCGGCGGCGCCGTTTACGCCGAGCGCTTCATCGCCTGGGCCGCGGAGCAAGGCCTTTGCGTCGACCTTAAGACCGTCGTGTTGCCAAAGCCGCAGTGCGACCGAGCGGGAGCGGTGCCCGTCTCCGATGCCATGCGCGACCAGACGCTCTATAACCGCCTGGTCGATGCGCTCTCGATGCGCGCGTTCCTGCCAACTCCCGCGGTGCCCAGCGGCCACGACGAATTCTTCGCGGCCTTCGAGAAATTCGGGGCAATATCCGGCTCGCATTTCGCCGACATGACGCTCGATCAGCTCAGGCGCTACGACGGCGAGAACGTGCAATACGCCGAGTTCATGGTGTCGTCGTGGTGTGCGAACGATCGCGACAGGTTCGTCAAGGCAATCAGCGAGATGACCGACGATGCCTCCAAGCTCAAGGCGCTGGAAGCGAGCGGGCTCGGCGATTGCGTGGCGGCAAGACGCAACGATTTGACGGCCGCGATCGACAAGATAAGGACTGCGCTGGCGTGCGATGGGCGCAACGCGCAACCGGGCTGCGGCGTCACCTTCCGTTATATCGTCCAGGTCAACCGCAACAATCCTCCGGACGAGGTGTTCGTTCAGACCGCCATCGCGGCCGCGCTGATCCGCGCGGAACCGCGCATGGTCGCGCTCAATTTCGTCGGGCCCGAAGACAGTCTGGTGGCGCGCCGCGACTACACCCGGCACATGCAGATCATCCGCTTTCTCGCCCACGACGTGCCGGTCGCGCTGCACGCGGGCGAGCTGTGGCTCGGCCTCGTTCCGCCGCCCGACCTTACCTTTCACATCCGCGAGGCCATCGAGATCGCCGGCGCGCGCCGCATCGGCCATGGCGTCGCGCTGGCCTTCGAACGCGACATGGAGGGCCTCATCGCCGAGATGCGCGCGCGGCCGGTCGTCGTCGAGGTCAACCTCACCAGCACTGACTTGATCCTCGGCGTGCGCGGCAAGGACCATCCGCTGCCCGCCTATCTCGCCGCCGGGGTGCCGGTCGTGCTGTCATCGGACGATGCCGGCATTTCCCGCATCGACCTCACCAACGAATACATGCGTGCGGCGCGCGACTATGGCCTCGGCTACCGCATGCTCAAAGCGATTGCCCGCAATGCATTGATCTACTCCTTCCTCGACGAGGCGCAAAAGCGCGGCGAGCTCGTGCGGTTCGACCGCTCCTGCGCCGAATTCGAGCGCTCCGTGGCGAGCCGGCAAACGCCGCTTCAAAACGCCGTCACGCTGCTCAAGGCCGCTGTCACTCTCCCGCCATGACGTGCCGCGCGATGCAGTCGGCGAGCGGCTCCCGCGAGGCCGGCGGTGTTTGCGGCTGCCGGGGCGGAATGGCGATGATGAGATAGCGCGCAGGCTTGCCTTCCACGCCGAGGTAACGGCGGGACACCTCGATCTCCATCTGCTTGCCGGGAGGCGAACAGCGGGCGCGCGCGATCGCGGCGTTCGCGCACCAGTCCGCGGCGGCAACGGACGATCGCGCGGGACAGAGCAATGCGATGCCGTCGCGATCGATGCGCTCCTCGATCGCGGCGGAGGGGATGCCATCAAACACGCGAACCGCAAGCGGATGGCTCGGCAGGTAGAAGGCGACGCCATCGGTGAGCTCATCAAAGCCGCTGAAAATTCGCAACGGCCGGTCGGTGGTCTCGCGCCAGAGCTGCTCGATCGGCCGCGCCAGCAGCGAGGCATGGGCGGAACCCGGCGCCGGGCCCGAGCTGTGGATCGCAAACGCGATCGCCGGCGCGATCGCCACCATGACGAACGGGAATGCGACCGCGAGCGCGAGGACACCGACGGCGTCGCGGCGGGTGATCGCGACGAGCGGCGAGGACAAGAGCATGACCGGCAACAACGCAAAGGCCGACATGGACCAGAGCGACACCAAGCGCAGGCCGGTCAAGGGCGCGATCAAGGCCGGCAGCAGCAGCACGGCCCAGAACGCCACCGCCGCGAGCCGGCGCGCGGGCGACGACGGCCACGCCATGTCCTTGACGGCCGCGCGGCTCGGCCGCGCTACGACCGCGACGATCAAAAGCGGAACCGCGACATAGGCGACGCTGCCCGCGAGATAGCCGAGCGCGGCGCCGATGGTGGATGCGAGCGAGCCTGCCCCATGCAAGACGACGGCGTAGGAGAACGGTGCAAAATCGTTGGCAATCAGCCAGGCCGCATGCGGGGCGAGCGCCAGCGCGCCCACCGCGATCGTCACCCAGGGCGCCAGCGAGCGGAAATAGGTGGCGCGCCGGCGGTCGGCGAGCGCCGCAATGCCGAGCCCGAGCAGCAGGAAGACCGACCAGTACTTGCCGTACATCGCCGCCGCCGCGCCGAGCCCCGCGAGCGCCGCGTCGAGCACACGCCGCGTCTCGAACGAGCGCAGAAACCACAGCGTCGTCGCCGCCCACAGCGGCAGCAGCACCGTGTTCACGTTGAACTTGAGTCCATGGAAATTGAAGAACGGCACCAGCGTCAGCAGCGCGAGCCCCAGCACGCGCTTTTCGCCGTCGAGAAACCGCGCGGTGAGCCGCCAGACGATCCACAGCGCGAGGCCGACGTTAACCATCGCGAGCAGGTAGTAGGCCCAGTCGGCGGTGGGAAAAACGGCAAACCAGGCCCGCACCACCGCCATCGTGAGCGGCGGATGCTTGGGATAGCCCAGCGCCAGCTCGCGCCCGAGGGCGAACTGCTCGGACATGTCGGCGTGGATGTCCTGGCTGCCCTTGGCGATGGTGCCGTAAAGCGTCCACAACGCCACATAGCCGAGGAGAACCGCGACCGCCGCGCGCTCGCGCCGGGCGGGGTCGGCGAGCGCATCGAAGAGCCGCTGGATGCGCGCAAGGCCGCGGCGCCCGCTCTGCGTCATGGCCGACATTGCAAGCATCCCAGTGTGGTGGATTTGAAGTTCCTACGGGTTTGCAGGAAGCTTCGCGTAGGAACTTCAAATCCAAAAACCACACTAGAGTCAAAAGATTTGCTAGTTATCCCTTTGATTCCGAAGTTCGCACCCGAGTGTGCCGCAAGGGCTTGCGAACCTCGGAATCGGGACACTAGTGCTGGTTTGACCCCCCGTTTCGGCGGGCAGCCTATGGCATGGCGTGCCAGGAAGGTCCATATCAGGGTGAGCGCGCCGCCATTGCTTTGCCGCATCCGCCGGCGATGCTGGACGCCCTGCTTCGAAGGAGCCCGAGAGAACGTCCAATGTGCCGCTGGATTGCCTATCGCGGCGAAACCATCCCGCTGGAACAGTACGTGACCGCCCCCGCCCACTCGCTGGTGGTGCAGAGTCAGCGGGCGCTGGAATCGACCGCCGCCACCAACGGCGACGGCTTCGGCATGGGCTGGTACGGCGAGCACGCCGAGCCCGGGCTCTACCGCGAGGTCCGCCCGGCCTGGTCCGACGAGAACTTGCGCTACCTCTGCCGCCACATTCAATCGCACCTCTATTTCGCGCATGTGCGCGCCGCGACCGGCACGCCGATCACGCGCCCGAACTGCCATCCCTTCGCCTGCGGGCGCTGGCTGTTCATGCACAACGGCATGATCGGCAACTGGGGACGGTTGCGGCGAAGGGTCGAAGCGCTCATTCCCGACGCGTTCTACGGCTCGCGCATCGGCACGACCGATTCGGAAGCGGTCTTCCTCGCCATCCTCGGCGCCGGCGGCGACAAGGATCCGGTCGGCGCCACCGCGCGCGTGCTCGCGACGCTGACCGAGCTGGTCAGCACCGACGGCTATCACGAACCGCTGCGCTTCACGGCGGCGCTCGCCAACGGGCGCGATCTCTACGCCTTCCGCTACGCCGCCAACGACAACGCCAACTCGCTCTATTACCGGGAGTCGGGCGGCAACGTGGTGATCGTGTCGGAACCGCTCGACGCGGACCGCGCGCATTGGAAGCCGGTGCCGCCCGGCCATGCGATCGTGGCGCGCGACGAGCAACGGGCCACGGTCGAGCCGTTCCTGGCGGAGCACCGGGTCGCGGCGGAGTGAGCCGCGCTTTCGACCGCGGCGGCAGGCGGGAAGCCCCTAGTCCTTGCCGCTTGCGGACGCGAGTGGTAATCCGCGCGCCATGAATGCGGCCATCGAAAATATCCGCAACTTCGCCATCATCGCGCATATCGACCACGGCAAATCGACGCTGGCCGACCGGCTGATCCAGTCGACCGGCGGTCTCGCCGAGCGCGAGATGGTGGAGCAGGTGCTCGATTCCATGGACATCGAGCGCGAGCGCGGCATCACCATCAAGGCGCAGACCGTGCGGCTCAATTACCGCGCGCGCGACGGCAAGGACTACGTCCTCAACCTGATCGATACGCCGGGGCACGTCGATTTTGCCTACGAGGTCAACCGCTCGCTTGCGGCCTGCGAAGGTTCGCTTCTGGTGGTCGACGCCTCCCAGGGCGTGGAAGCGCAGACGCTCGCCAACGTCTATCAGGCGATCGACAACAATCACGAGGTCGTGCCCGTGCTCAACAAGGTCGACCTGCCGGCGGCCGAGCCCGAAAAGGTGAAACAGCAGATCGAGGACGTCATCGGGCTCGACGCCTCGAACGCAATCCTGATCTCGGCGAAGACGGGCCTCAACGTTCCCGAGGTGCTCGAGGGCATCGTCACGCGGCTGCCGCCGCCCAAGGGCGACCGCGCTGCGACGCTGAAGGCGCTGCTGGTGGACAGCTGGTACGACAGCTATCTCGGCGTCGTCGTGCTGCTTCGCATCGTCGACGGCGTGCTCAAACGAGGCCAGCGCATCCGCATGATGGGCACCGGCGCAGCCTACGAGGTCGACCGCGTCGGCGTATTCACGCCCAAGATGGTGAACGTCGACGAGCTCGGCCCCGGCGAGATCGGCTTTCTCACCGCCTCGATCAAGGAAGTGGCCGACACCCGCGTCGGCGACACCATCACCGACGATCGCAAGCCCGTGAGCACGGCGCTACCCGGCTTCCGGCCGGCCATTCCGGTGGTGTTCTGCGGATTGTTCCCGGTCGACGCCGCGCAGTTCGAGGATCTGCGCGCGGCCATGGGCAAGCTGCGGCTCAACGACGCGAGTTTTACCTACGAGATGGAGACCTCGGCCGCGCTCGGCTTCGGCTTCCGCTGCGGCTTCTTGGGGCTGCTCCACCTCGAGATCATCCAGGAACGGCTCGAGCGCGAATTCAATCTCGATCTGATCGCGACCGCGCCGTCAGTCATCTACAAGATCACGTTGACCAACGGCAGCCAGATCGAGATCCACAACCCAGTCGACATGCCGGATCCGGTGCGGATCAAGGAAATGGACGAGCCGTGGATCCGCGCGACCATCCTCACCCCGGACGAATATCTCGGCAGCGTGCTCAAGCTCTGCCAAGATCGGCGCGGCGCGCAGATCGAGCTGACCTATGTCGGCAACCGCGCGATGGTGAAGTACGACCTGCCGCTCAACGAGGTGGTGTTCGACTTCTACGACCGGCTGAAATCGGTGTCGAAGGGCTACGCCTCGTTCGACTACCACCTCACCGACTTCAGGCCGGCGGACTTGGTGAAGATGCAAATTCTGGTCAACGGCGATCCGGTCGACGCGCTCGCCATGCTGGTCCATCGCACGCGCGCGGAGAGCCGCGGCCGCGCCATGGTGGAAAAACTCAAGGAGCTCATTCCCCCGCACATGTTCCAGGTGCCGATCCAAGCCGCGATCGGCGGCAAGATCATCGCGCGCGAAACCGTGCGCGCGTTGCGCAAGGACGTCACCGCCAAATGCTACGGCGGCGACGTGACGCGCAAGCGCAAGCTCCTGGAGAAGCAGAAGGAGGGCAAGAAGCGCATGCGCCAGTTCGGCAAGGTGGAGATCCCGCAGGAGGCGTTCATCGCCGCGCTCAAGGTGGATGTGTGACGGCCGCGGCTCATGCCGCCCCTCCCCGATCGAGCTGCTGATCCGGGATCGCCACGAAGATCAGCACGGCGATAATGGTGATGAGGAACCGGAAGGCGCTCGGCACACCGTTCCACTGCTGCGACTGCCACATCCCGAACCATTCGCCTCCGATCGACATGAAGCCGACCTGCCAGAGCAGGAAACCAAGCGTCAAGCCCGCGACAGCAAAGCGCTTGGCGCGATTGAACGCACCGGCATCGGCGGAGAGCCGGCGAGCGAGCGCTCCCGCGCCGATCCAACACAGCACCGCTGTGGCCGCCTCCGCCGCGATGACGAGCGCGTAAGCCGCTTGATGAAGCGCAGGATTGGTGATCGCCCGGTACTTGATGGTGGAAAACGGAAAGATCGTATCCATGGACAGGACGTGCTCGACGAAAACGAAGTTGGTGTTGTAGTCGGTCAGGTTTCCGAAGGTCACGAGGCTCGCGAACAGCGCGATGGCCGCGACCGTCGCCACCTTCGCCGCACGAATGGCGATCATGGATAGCTCCAAGTCTTGCGACGCTAATAACGAAAGAAAGCCGTGATGCCCGGATCACGTCCGCGCCATGACGGCTGTGGTACCGTGCGATCACTTCACAAACAGCGCCATGGCCTCGTCCGCCAGCACGCCGCCGGTGATCGAGATGGGGGCGAAGGGCGCCTTGGCGGCGACGTCGGCGCTCGAGAGCATGATCTGGTTGATCTTGGTGGCGAGTTGCGTAACCGACGCCGCGAAAACGAGCCGCCCCACATGGCACCAGAGGATCGCGCCCATGCACATCGCACACGGTTCGCCGGAGGTGTAGAGCGTGCTGCCGCGCAGCGCCGCGCTGCCGTGATCGGCGAGGCAGCGCCGGATCGCCACCATCTCGCCGTGCGCGGTCGGGTCATCGGTCGTTCGCCCCAAATTACGTCCGCGCGCGATGACCGCGCCGTCGCGCACGATCACCGCCCCGAAGGGAAAATCGGCTTGGCGGGCCTCGTCGAGCGCCATGCGCATGAACCGTATATCTTCGACCGAGGCCGAACCGCCGGCTTGCGCATGCGCGCTTGTGGGCGCGATGGCGGCGGCGGCAAGCCCGGCGAGGAAGAAGCGACGGCTCGGAGCATGGATCGCGCGCTGGCACGCGCAGGGTTTATACATGTCAACCTCTCGGCAGGCGTTGGACCATACGCTGGCGGCGGCGGGAGCCATCTCCGCGCGCATCCATGCTATCCTGCGACAATCATCCCCGACTGGCGAGTGCCATGACCCCGAGATTGAAGAGATACCGCCCGGCCGTGATCTTCGCGATGCTCGCTGCCGGCGCATCGGCAAATCCTGCGAAATCCGCCGATATCGTTCTCAAAGACGCCGCGTCCATGGCGGGCGCGGTGATGTGGCTCAGCTCCAGCGCGCCCGGCCTCGTGCTCGCGGTGGTGCGCGGCGAGGAGTCCATCGTGCTCGGCTTCGGCGAGACGCGCCCGGGCAGCAAGGTCGAGCCCAACGGCCGTTCCATGCTGCGCATGGGGTCGATCGCCAAAGTCATGGCGGGCCATGTGCTCGCGAGCATGGCGGCCGATGGAACGCTCAAGCTCACCGATCCGCTCGTCAAATATGCCCCGCCCGGCGCGAAGGTGCCGGCGTTCGCGGGCCGGCAGATCACGCTCCTCGATCTCGTGAGCTATACCGCCGGTCTGCCGCGCGAACTGCCGGATGTGCCGGACCCGCAACCGGGGGAGAACCCGTTCAAGCACTTCCACGCCGACGCCTATTGGCGCTGGCTCGCAGGGGCGACGCTGCCCTACGCGCCTGGCACGGGCGCCATGTATTCCAATCTCGGCTTCGGTCTCCTGGGCGACGCACTCGCGAAGGCCGGCGGCAAGCCCTATGCCACCCTGCTCGACGAGCGCGTGGCGGCGCCGCTCGGCATGAGCGACACGACGACGAAACTCTCCGCGGCGCAGACGCCACGGGCCATGACCGGCCTCGACCTCGACGGCAAGGAAGCGCCGCTGTGGGACACGCCGGCGGCGATGGACGCTTCCGGCAACGTCTTCACCACCGGCGACGACATGACCAAGTGGATGCGCTGGCACCTTGCGGTGAACGACGCCGCCGGCGCCGAGGTGCGCATGATCGACCACGTCCCCTACCGCTGGCACGACGGCCTCAAGGCCGCGGTCGGCGTCGGCGGCGAAAAGATGGACGCCCTCGGCCTCGGCTGGATCATTTCGTTCGCCCAGGGGCATCGCCCGCCGATCTTGACCAAGAGCGGCGGCATCGCCGGCTTCATGACTTACGTGGTGCTGGCGCCGACGCGCGGGGTCGGCGTTTTCGTCGCGGTCAATCGGCTGAACTTTCCCATGTTCGAGGGGCTCACCAACGGCGTGCATGACCTCGTCGCCGATTTGGCCCCGCGTTGAGGCGCCTCAACTAGAGCATGCTCTGAGGCGTTCGATCCAAAGCCCCGGCACCGGGGGCAGAGTTGCGCGGCGGGACCTAGCGGATCGAAATTCTGGTGTTGCCGAGGCCTTCTCTCTGCACCAGGGAAAACAGGACGGCGGCATTGGAGGGATGCAGCCTGATGCAGCCGCGGGACGCCGGTCCGCCGAGCTGCGAGACGTGCGTCGTGCCGTGGATGGCAAAATTGCCGTCGTAAAAGATCGAATAGGGCATCGGCGCATTGTTGTAGAGGGTCGAGCGGTGGTAGCGCGCGAGCGACTGCGGGCGGAAGGTCCCGCTCGGCGTGCCATAAATGCCGGTGGAGACCGGCCAGGTATAGCGGTGCTCGCCGTTGACGATCACGGACATCCGTTGGCTCGACTTGTCGATACTGACCACGACGTCGGCGCGGACGTCACCCGGCCACGACAGCAGCGAAATCAAAACTGCAAGCCCGGCTACGCCGGCAAGGCGGCCCATGACATCCTCCAGCTGGCATCCTCCAGCCCGCGCTCGACGATCAAAGCCCGCGCGTCGGGTAAGATGTACTACCACAAAGGCTAACGCTCGGTTGCCGTCGATGTTCGCAACGGCGACCGAGCCGCCGCGGCGGCGCTAAGAATGGGACAAACCGCAAGAATTCGACCAATCCAATGATGCGATCCGCTGCCTGCGAGCTGTTGACCATCGGCCACTCCAACCTTGCGGCCGACCGCTTCGTGGCCTTGCTCAAGGACGCCGGCGTCACCGCCGTCGCCGACGTGCGCTCGGTGCCGTTCTCGCGCTGGTGCCCCTGGTTCTCGGGCAAGGCGCTGGCGGAGCGACTCGCTGGCGAGGCCATCGCGTATATCGCGCTCGGCGATGCGCTGGGCGGCCGCCCGCGCGACCCTGGGCTCTATCGCGACGGCGTCGCCGACTACGAGGCCATGGCGGCCCGGGCAGAGTTTGCGGCCGGGCTCCAACGCGTAATGGATGAAATGGCGCGCCATCGCGTGTGCCTGCTTTGCGCCGAGCGCGAGCCGCTCGACTGCCATCGCTGCCTGCTGGTGGGCCGGGCGCTCGCCGAGCGCGGACTGGCGCTCGGTCATATCCGCGCCGACGGCACGATCGAACCGCATGCGGCGACGGAGCAACGCCTGCTCGCGCTGACCGGCGGCGAGACAGATCTTTTTCGCGAACCCGCCGAGCGCCTCGCCCACGCCTATCGCCGGCGTGCGCAGGCCGTCGCGGCGCGTATCAAGGCTTGATGGTAATTCGTCACCTTCCCCGACTTGCTCATGGGGTGCATTCCGCTTGACTGGACGAATCCCGCGGTTTACCGGGCAGCGCACTGCGGGCTTGGCGCCGGATCGAATCGGCGCAGCCTTCGAGGGGGCGGCGGGACTCTCAAAATCGGATGCCGCACGCATGACGACGATAGACGCGCCGAAGGGCGCTGCTCGGTGCAAGCGCATTTGGCGCGCTGCTGCAGTGCTGTTGACCGCAGTGCTCGCGCCGCAGGTGGCAACCGCGCAGGACAAGGGCACCCTCAATCCGCAGCCGCTGCCGCCGCTCGCCAAGCCCGACGATCCGGCGACCCCTGCCAAGGAGCTGTTCGGCCGCAAGACCGCGCCTGCGAATTTGCAAACGCGCACCATCGGTTTCTATTCCAAGGGCTGTCTCGCCGGCGCCATGGCGCTGCCGATCAACGGCGCGACTTGGCAGGTGATGCGGCTCTCGCGCAACCGCAACTGGGGTCATCCCAACCTGGTGCAATTCCTCGAGCGGCTGGCCGCGCAAGCGCCGAAAACCGGCTGGCACGGGCTGCTCGTGGGCGACATGTCGCAACCGCGCGGCGGCCCGATGCTCACCGGCCACGCCAGCCATCAGGTCGGCCTCGACGCCGACATCTGGCTCACGCCCATGCCCAACCGCGAATTGACCCGGGAGGAGCGGGAAGAAATGTCGGCAACCATGATCGTCGCCGAGGATCGCCTGGACGTCGACCCGCAGGTGTGGACGCCGGCGCACCTAGCGGTGATCCGCGCCGCGGCGAAGGACCCGCAGGTCGCCCGCATCTTCGTCAACGCTGCGATCAAGAAAGCCTTGTGCCGCGACGCCGGCAGCGACCGCCATTGGCTCGGCAAGGTGCAGCCGTGGTGGGGACACGACTTTCATTTCCACGTTCGGCTCGTCTGCCCGTCCGACAGCGCGGAATGCAAACCGCAGCCGGCGCGACCGGCGGACGATGGCTGCGGCCAGGAACTCGCCTACTGGTTCACCGACGCCGTGCTCCACCCCAAACCGTCGCCGCCAGCCAAGCCCAAGCCGGGGCCGAGGATGGCCGATCTGCCCGCCGCCTGCCGCCAGGTCCTTCTGGCACCGTAGCTGCTTGCGCCGTAGGCCGCGATCCCGTCGCCGCCGCTCGCGCATTCAATCAGGGAACACGGCAGAGTTGTATGGCTCCCTGTAAATAACAGGCCGGAAACAGGGACGCAGCGGCGCGACCCCATTTCTGCAACCGAAGATTGCGGGACATGAGCGGGCCGAACGAGGTACGCCTCGGTCTGAAATCCCCCATGTCGTCCCTTTCAATCCCCAACCGAAACCGCATCGCCGGCGCTCGCATGCGCGCAACAAAAACCGGCAACAGCTCCCGCCGGGCCGGCTCGCGTAGTTTTGGTGAATACATTTCTCTGGAAGATTCTCGTTACGCGAGTCAACACAAAAATATGCGGCGCAAGCGGATTTATCCGCCTTTCGCGCTGAGGTGCCGAGCGGCTCACCGAGATTTGCTGCCTCGGCTGATTTCGCTTCGCCGCGAAGCGCTGTAAATATTGTGCCGATGGCCGACGGCGCCGAGACCAAGCCGAGCGCGAACGAGCTCGCGATCCTGGGCGAGCTCGAGAAGAAGGTGCTGTGGCTCGCGAGCTGGACCATCCACCACGCCAATCACCTGCGCGAGAACGTCGATGGCGTGAAGGTCGGCGGGCATCAGGCCTCCTCGGCCTCGCTCGCCACCATCATGACCGCGCTCTATTTCCGCGCGCTGCGCCCGCAAGATCGCGTGGCCGTCAAGCCGCATGCGAGCCCGATCTACCACGCCATCCAATATCTGCTCGGCCGCCAGAGCCGGCAAAAACTCGAGGACTTTCGCGGCTACAAGGGCGCACAGAGCTATCCCTCGCGCAGCAAGGATACCGACGACGTCGACTTTTCCACCGGCTCGGTGGGCTTGGGGGTGGCGCAAACGCTGTTCTCCTCGCTCGTGCAGGATTACGTCCGCGCCCATGGCTGGGGGTTGCAGCGACCCGAAGGGCGCATGATCGCGCTCGTCGGCGACGCCGAGCTCGACGAAGGCAACATCTTCGAGGCGATCCTCGAGGGCTGGAAGCAAGGCCTGCGCAATTGCTGGTGGATCATCGACTACAACCGCCAGAGCCTCGATGCGGTGATCCGCGAGGGCCTGTGGGCGCGCTACGAGGCGCTGTTCAAAGCCTTCGGCTGGGACGTGGTCATTCTCAAATACGGCGCGCTGCTGCAGCAGGCGTTTCGCGAGAGAGGCGGCGAGCGCTTGCGCCAGTGGATCGACAATTGTCCGAACCAGCTCTACTCCGCGCTCGTCTTCCAGGGCGGCGCCGCCTGGCGCAAGCGCCTCCTCGACGAGATCGGCGACCAAGGCGACGTCACGCGGCTGATCGAGGCGCGCTCCGACCAGGAGCTGGCGCGGCTGATGACCAATCTCGCGGGGCACGACCTGCCGTCGCTGCTCGAAGCCTTCGGCAAGGTCGATCACGACCGCCCGATCTGCTTCATCTGCTACACCATCAAGGGCTTCGCCCTGCCGTTTGCCGGCCACAAGGACAACCACGCCGGCTTGATGACGCCGGCGCAGGCGGAAAGCCTGCGCGCCGCGATGAACATCCGGCCGGGGCATGAATGGGAGAAGTTCGAAGGGCTCGCCATCGCGCCAGCCGAGCTGCAGCGATTTCTCGAGCGGGTGCCGTTCGCGGCCGGCCCTCGCCGTCACCCGGCCGCGCGCATCGAGGTGCCGGCGGACTTGCCGGTCACGATCCAGCCGGTGATGTCGACGCAAGCGGGCTTCGGCGCGCTGCTCAACGAGCTCGGCCGCACCAAGAGCGCCATCGCCGAGCGCGTGGTCACCGCCTCGCCCGACGTCACCGTCTCGACCAATCTCGGCGCCTGGGTCAACCGGCGCGGCCTGTTCGCGCGCGAGAAGATGGCCGACACGTTCAAGAGCGAACGCATTCCCTCCACGTTCAACTGGGATTTTTCGCCCAAGGGCCAGCATATCGAGCTCGGCATCGCCGAGATGAATCTGTTCATTCTGTTGTCCGCGCTCGGGCTCTCGCACGCGATCAACGGCGAGCGCCTCATCCCGATCGGCACGCTGTACGATCCGTTCATTCAGCGCGGGCTCGATGCGCTCAACTACGCCTGCTATCAGGAGGCGCGCTTCATCCTGGTGGCGACGCCCTCGGGCATCACGCTTGCCCCCGAAGGCGGCGCGCACCAGTCGATCGCGACGCCGCTGATCGGGCTCGCCCAGGACGGGCTCGCCGCCTTCGAGCCGGCGTTCGTCGATGAATTGGCCGCGATCCTCGCGTTTGCCTTCGACTACATCCAGCGCGACGCCGAGGGCGAAGCCTCCGAGCGCAACTGGCTGCGCGACGAGACCGGCGGCTCGGTCTATCTGCGCCTCTCGACGCGGCCGATCGAGCAGATCAAGCGCGCGATGACGGGCGAGCTGCGGCAGGCGATCGTCGACGGCGCCTATTGGCAGCGCCCGCCGGGTCCGAATTGCCAAGTCGTCGTCGCCTATACCGGCGCGGTGGTGCCGGAGGCGATCCAGGCGGTCGGGCTCATGGCCGAGGACCGCCGCGACGTCGGCCTGCTCGCCGTCACCTCGGCCGACCGGCTCAACGCCGGCTGGACCGCGGCGCAGCGCGCGCGCGAGCGCGGCCTCGTGCACGCGCGCTCGCATATCGAAAAGCTCATGGCCGACGTGCCGTCCCATTGCGGGATCGTGACCGTGCTCGACGGCCATCCGGCGACGCTCGCCTGGCTCGGCGCCGTCCACGGCCATCGCGTGCGCCCGCTCGGCGTCGAGCATTTCGGGCAGACCGGCTCGATCCCGGAGCTCTATCGGCACTACGGCATCGACGCCAATGCCATCGTCGCGGCGGCGGCGGCGCTCACGCCGGGCCGGCCGATCCGGCACCTCAAAGCGCTGCCGTAAGATGCCAAGCAACGACATCAGGCCGATCGTGAATTGGCTCGTCGATGGCGCGCGCTCGAAGATGCAGGCTCACGAGATGCTCGCGGAGCTGTGTGAGCGCCTCGTCGGTTGCGGCATTCCGCTCTGGCGGATGGCGGTATTCGTGCGCACGCTGCATCCGCACATCATGGGCCGTCGGTTCGTTTGGCGTCCGGGCGCTGACATCGAAGTCCACAACGCTCCCTTCGACCTGCTTGAGAGCGCGGAATTCCGCGGTAGCCCCGTCTCCAAGGTTTTCGTCAGCGGGATGCCTATTCGGCGGCGTCTCGCGGACGCCGATTGCCCCATCGATTTTCCCATGCTCGCGGAGCTGCGGGATGAAGGGATCACGGATTATTTGGCCTCGCCGCTCTTATTCACCGATGGCGAGATACATTTGGCAACTTGGACCACGCGGCAGCCGGGCGGCTTTCGCGACGCGCAGATCGAAGCCATCGAATCGATCGTCGCTCCGCTTGCGCGGGTCGCCGAAATCCGCGCGCTGCGGCGAACCGCGGGCAATCTGCTCGATACATATGTCGGCAACAACGCCGGCGAGCGTATTCTCGCCGGCCAGATTCGTCGCGGTCACGCCGAAGCAATCCATGCGGCAATCTGGCTGTCCGATATGCGCGGCTTCACCTTGTTGGCGGACCGCGTGCCCGCGCAGACTTTGGTCGAGCTGCTCAATGACTATTTCGATTGCCAAGTTCCTGCGATCCTCGAGCATGGCGGCGAAGTTCTCAAATTCATGGGCGACGGCCTGTTGGCCATCTTCCCAATTGGAAACGACCGCGACCCCGCGGAGGTTTGCGCCCGCGCATTGGCCAGCGCATACGAGGCGCGCCGAAACGTCGCTGCGTTGAATCGGTCGACCCGAATTGAAGTCGGCGGCGTGCGTTTTGGATTGGCGCTTCACGTCGGCGACGTCTTGTATGGCAACATCGGCGGCGGAGACCGGCTCGATTTCACCTGCATCGGCGCCGCGGTAAACCTGGCCGCGCGCCTCGAAAAGCTCGCCGGCAAATTGGGCCGCGTGATCCTCGCCTCCCACGAATTCGCGCGTCACTGCGAATCCGATTTCCAGCCGATCGGGAAATTCCCGTTCGCGGGATTTGCGGCGCAGCAGACCGTCTTCGGCGTTTCCGACGAAGCAAACGTGACGGCGTCGAACGCCACGTAGGGAACGGCGTTTTTCGTCGGCGCTCAGCCGCCGATCAACAGACCCAGACTCGCACGTAGCCGTAGCGGCCGGGATACCACTGCCAGCAACTATAGTCGCTGTAATAGTCGCTGTAGACGGGGCCGCCGTAGAAGGCAAAGCTGCGAAAACCGCGGTGGAAGGGCGCGTGGCGAAACTGGCCGCCGTGGAAGGCGAACGCACGCGCCCCACCGTGCCCGCCGATGGCGAATCCGCGGCCGCCGAATCCGCGAGCGCCGAACCCGCCACCCATGGCGTGCGCGCCCATACCGCCACCATGCGCGGCCATGGCACCGTGTCCGCCACCGCCATGTCCGCCACCGCCATGTCCGCCGCCGCCGTGTCCACCACCACCGTGTCCGCCTCCGCCGCCACGCGCCGAGGCAATAGCCGGGGCAAGGGCGACCGCTGCACCGATTGCTGCGATGGCGGCAATGGTCATGAAGCTCTTTCGGAACATGATTCAGCCTCCCTGGTGCCCTCCCCGCGCAGCCGATCCTAACGGCGGCGGCTTACGCCGGGCTGAACGCTCGAATCACTTGGGCGGGACAGGTCGACGCATCGCGCGAGCGCCAATGCGAAACGATAGGCACGCCGATGGCAAACCAGCAGGGCCGGATGACGACATACAAAGGACGACGGGACGTTGTGGAACTCAGGACGGCTGCGGGCTAAGTCTTTGGCAATCTCAGTGCATGGAATGCCGACACCGCCACAGCATGACAAAACGGTGTGAAATCATGCCGCGCCCCAATCCGGCCGGATCGGCCCCGACACCTTTTCGAACGCGCCGTCGCCGAGCTCGCAGACGAGGAGCCGCGCCGGATCGACCGGCCCCGGCATGGTGGCGCGGCCCTTGGGAATGCGCTTGAAGCCGGATTTGCCGTAGTAGGGCTCGTCGCCCACCAGCACGACCAGCCGGTGACCCTTGCCCTTCGCCTCGGCGAGCGCGCGCTCGATCAAGGCATAGCCGACGCCGCGCTCGCGAAACGCCGGCTCGACGGTGAGCGGACCGAGCAGCAGCGCCTTGGTCTCACCGATGCGAATCGGAGAAAGCCTCACCGAGCCGACTAGCAGCGTGCCGATGCGTGCGGTGAACGACAGGTCGAGCCGGTGGCCCACGCCCTCGCGCAGCCGGTAAGCCGACTTGGTGTAGCGGCCGGGGCCGAAGGCGCGCTCGTGCAGGCGCTCGATCGGCACCGCGTCGTCGGCCGTTTCCGGCAGGATGGTGAGGGAGAGGTCGGTCATTTGCGCCCGAGCGCGCTTAGCATTTGGCGGCGGGAAGGTCCATTGCCCGTCGCGCGGCCTCCTGCCGATCGCGGGGAGAGGTGAAAGCGTCCGCGCCAATGATTAGATAGGCTACGGTTGGACAAACAGGGACGTTTGGCATGGGCCTTCTGGTGGACGGCGTCTGGCAGGACGAGCAGCACAGCACGCGCACGCTGGGTGGGCGTTTCGTGCGCCCTACCACGCGCTTTCGCAACTGGGTGACGCAAGACGGCAGCCCCGGCCCGACCGGCGAAGGCGGCTTTGCCGCCGCCCGCGGGCGTTACCATCTCTACGTGGCGCTGCCCTGCCCGTGGGCGCATCGCACCGTGATCATGCGCATGCTCAAGGGGCTGGAAGACGTGGTCTCGATGTCGGTGCTCGAGCCGCTCTACGGTCCACACGGCTGGCGGTTCGGAACGAGCCCCGGCACCAGTCCCGACAGCGTGAACGGCGCCAGCGAGCTCGCCGAGATCTATCTGCGCGCCGATCCGCGCTACACCGGCCGCGTCAGCGTGCCGGCGCTGTGGGACAAGGAGCGCCGCGCCATCGTCAACAACGAATCGGCCGAGATCATCCGCATGCTCAACGGCGCCTTCGGCCGTTTCACCAACGTGCGGACGGACTATTATCCGCCGGCGCTGCGCGAGGAAATCGATCGCGTCAACGCGCTCGTTTACGAGAACGTCAACAACGGCGTCTATCGGGCCGGCTTCGCCACCGCGCAGGAGGCCTACGAGGAGGCGTTCCACGCGGTGTTTGGCGCGCTCGACGAGCTCGAGGGGCGGCTTTCGCGCCAGCGCTACCTCGTGGGCGCAGACATCACCGAAGCCGACTGGCGGCTATTCACCACGCTCGTGCGCTTCGACGCGGTCTATTACAGCCACTTCAAATGCAACCTGCGCCGCATCATCGACTATCCCAATCTCTCGAATTACCTGCGCGACCTCTATCAGC
>Ga0306921_10002774_pt1 | contig 17609 bp, 17 predicted proteins | sample sta12Cox44000080_FD_203760 | JGI IMG/M metagenome (GOLD analysis project Ga0306921, IMG submission 203760) | Lab enrichment of tropical soil microbial communities from Luquillo Experimental Forest, Puerto Rico - statoxic.12C.oxic.44.000.080 (v2)... | ecosystem: Environmental > Terrestrial >... | reverse complement strand
CGCGCCGACTGGACGCGTCCCGATCAGGCGATCACCGCCTATATCCAGTCCTTCGGCCGCTATGGCATACCGGTGAACGTGGTCTATGGACCGGGTCGGCCGGAAGGTGAGTTATTGCCCGAATTGCTCTCGACCGAATTGGTCATGAAGGCGCTCGATCGCGCGGCCGGACCAGGGGTTGCCGCCCGATAATGCGCTGAGGCGCCCTCGCGGGCGGAATAAGGGAGCCCTGTCGTGCGACTCTATGAAAAGCACATCCTGCCGCGGCTGGTCGATTTGTCGATGCGGCAGGAGCGACTGGTCGATTATCGAAGGGCAACGATCTCGACCGCTCGCGGGACGGTTGTCGAGATCGGTGTCGGCTCCGGCCGCAATCTGTCGATTTACGGTAGTCCGGTCGATCGCGTATTCGCCCTCGACCCTTCGCAGGAACTGCTGACGATGGCCGAGAGCCGGCTCGCGGAAAGCTCGGCGTCCGGTCACATTGTTAAGGGCCTCGGCAGAGGAGCTTCCGATGCCGGATCATTCGGTCGATACGATCGTGACGACTTGGACCCTCTGCACCATTCGCGATCCAATCAAGGCGTTGCGCGAGATGCGCCGCGCGCTCAAGCCGGATGGCCGGCTGCTGTTTGTCGAGCATGGGCTAGCACCCGAGCCGAGAATCCAGAATTGGCAGAACTGGCTCACACCGTGCTGGCGGCAGCTCGGCGGCGGCTGCCATCTCAACCACAAAATGGACGACCTAATACGAGCCGGTGGGTTTCGAATCGATGACATCCACACCGGTTACATGCAGGGGCCAAAGCCGATGACCTTCATGTATCAGGGCTGCGCAACGCCTTAACCGGGAAGAAGTGAGAGCGGCGGATGATCGATGCAGTCATGCGCGCAATGGGAATGGCGCTGGCCATGGGATGGGAAATTCTCTGGCCGTTGATCCTGGGCTTTGCACTCTCCGCGGTCGTGCAGGCTATCGTTTCGAAGCAGCAAATGAGCCAGCTTTTGCCGGATGATCGCCCGCGTTCGATCGCGACTGCTCTGGCACTCGGCGCAGCCTCGTCATCATGCTCCTACGCGGCGGTGGCGCTCGCCCGCTCGATCTTCCGCAAGGGCGCGGATTTCACCGCCGCGATGGCGTTCGAGATGGCTTCCACCAATCTCGTCCTCGAGCTCAGCATCATCATGGTGGCACTGCTGGGCTGGCAGTTGACGCTGGCCGAATTCGTCGGCGCCCCACTGATGGTCGTCCTGCTGGTCTTGCTCTTTCGGATGTTTCTCAGCCGGGAGCTTCTCGAAGAAGCCAAGGCGCAGGCGGATAAGGGCGTTGCCGGCCGCATGGAAGGCCACGCCGAGATGGACATGTCCGTCACCGGGGGCGGCTCGCTCTGGCAGCGGATGACATCCGACCGGGGTTTGACCGCGATCAGCCACTATTTCGTGATGGATTGGGCGGCAGTCTGGATGGACATCGTCGGCGGGCTGGCAATCGCGGGCGCGCTCGCGGCCTGGGTGCCGAACACGTTCTGGCAATCCCTTTTTCTGACCGGGCACCCGGTTCTCGGCACCTTGTGGGGACCGATAGTCGGCCCGCTGGTGGCGGTGATCTCCTTCGTCTGCTCAGTCGGCAACATTCCGGTGGCGGCGGTCCTGTGGAACGGCGGCATCAGCTTTGGCGGGGTGATCGCCTTCATCTTTGCCGACCTGATCATCATCCCGATCTTGAACATCTATCGCAAGTATTACGGGCTGAAGATGGCGAGTTTTCTATTTGCTACGTTCTACGCCGCCATGGCGGCGGCCGCGCTCATTATCGATCTGATCTTCGGCGGCTGCGCCCTCATCCCGTCGGAGCGGAAGGCGCGGGCGGTCGAGGCCTCCATCAGTTGGGGTTACACGACCTGGCTGAACCTGTTTTTTCTGGTTCTCGCCGGGCTTTTGGTCTGGCGTTTCCTCAAGACCGGCGGCCCGGCGATGTTGCGCATGATGAACAGGCCGTCCGATCACGGATTGGCTCACGATCATGCTCACTAGATGGACGATCGGATTTGCTGAGCATCTACACTACCATAAATTGCATTTAGCGGTTTTCCCTGAGGGTCAACCGCATGCTCTTAATGAGTGTATGTTCCCAGCATGGCCCCAGATAGCAGACGTTATCGCCAGCCATCCCATAGTTCGATACGTGTCCAGAAAGGCCGACCAGACGGCTCTACTACATCAAATCAAGTGTGGTCGACGTCTGGAAGAGGCCGTGATCGAAACAAGTATCGGGACTACGCCCGAACGATACCGACGCTGCTCAGCGTTATCGCCTTCCAACAGCTTCATGGTGCCGCGAGCCCCGTGCGCTTCGACGAGCGGTGTTCATTGAGGCCGGAAATGCTGGGACGCCATACAGCCCTTTGTCGACCGAGCTGTATATGTGAACGCGAGGAGGATGCCGGCGGGAACAGCGAACAGCCGGTGCGCGACGCCTATGGCCCGAACTTCGGACGGTTGGCCGCGCTGAAGAACCGATTTGACCAGACCAATTTCTTGACCGGCAACCGGAATATCAAACTGTCGGGGTGAATCCGCTGGATGAGCGGAAATATCCGCACTCCGCGACCGCTTCCGGCCAAAGTTAGAATCGTCGGTTCGCGGCGGAGACATCCCGATACGATCGGGTTTATAAAGCCTTGCGGTGGACTTGGCACGACTGATGCACGTCGGCGACTGCGATGAACCTGACCCCTCGCGAGAAGGACAAGCTCCTGGTGTCGGTCGCGGCGATGGTCGCCGAGCGTCGGCTGAAGCGCGGCGTCAAGCTGAACTACCCCGAAGCGGTCGCGCTGATCACCGATTTCGTGCTCGAAGGCGCGCGCGACGGCCGTAGTGTGGCCGAGCTGATGCGCGACGGCGCCACCGTCATCGGCCGCGAGCAGGTCATGGAGGGGGTGCCGGAGATGATCCGCGAGATCCAGGTCGAGGCGACCTTCCCGGACGGGACAAAGCTCGTCACCGTCCACGAGCCGATCCGGTGAGGATGTCATGATCCCGGGAGAGCTCTTCACCGCACCGGGCGAGATCGAGATCAATACCGGCCGCCCGACGGCGGCCTTGACCGTCGCCAATACCGGCGATCGCCCAATCCAGGTCGGCTCGCATTATCATTTCTATGAAACCAATGCAGCCCTGGCGTTTGATCGCAAGCAGGCCCGCGGCTACCGCCTCGACATCCCGGCCGGGACGGCGACGCGCTTCGAGCCGGGACAGAGCCGCGAGGTGAGGCTTGTAGCCTACGCCGGGGAACGCCGCGTCGTCGGCTTCAACGGCAAGGTCAACGGAAGGCTATGATGGCGGCCGCCCGGAGCTTCGGCCGAGCCAGCCGGTTCGCTGTTGTTTGCCTGTTGGAGCCGCAGATGGCGAAATTCCCTCCCTGTTCCGGCGAAATGCTTGCCTGTTCGGGCGGCAAAGTTTCCCTGTTTCCTAAGTTAGGGAATTTTGCGTGCAACCCGTTCGTTAAGCTAGATCCTGGTTGGGCGACAAGGCAACACGAACGGGCCGCTATCGGAATTCGCTGTATTCGTGCTCGGCGGGAATCCGAGGCGGCCGGTCTCGGGCGGACGGGATAGCCCGATGCCGATGAAGATGCCACGCGCCGCCTATGCCGCGATGTTCGGTCCGACGACCGGGGATCGGCTGCGGCTCGCCGATACCGAACTCGTGATCGAGATCGAGAGCGATCGCACGATCTACGGCGAGGAGGTCAAGTTCGGCGGCGGCAAGGTGATCCGGGACGGGATGGGACAGAGCCAGGCGACCCGCGCCGAAGGTGCTGTCGACACCGTCATCACCAACGCCGTGATCCTAGACCATTGGGGCATCGTAAAAGCCGATATCGGCATCCGCGAAGGCAGGATCAGTGCCATCGGCAAAGCCGGCAACCCCGACATCCAGCCCGGGGTCGACATCGTGATCGGTCCCGGGACCGAGGCGATCGCCGGTGAGGGCCGGATCGTCACCGCCGGCGGCATCGATTCGCACATCCATTTCATCTGCCCGCAATTGGTCGAGGAGGCGCTCTACAGCGGCATCACGACGATGTTGGGCGGCGGCACCGGTCCGGCCGCCGGCACCGCCGCAACGACTTGCACGCCGGGGCCATGGCATCTGGCTCGTATTCTGCAAGCGGCGGAGGGGCTGCCGGTCAATCTCGGCTTCTTCGGCAAAGGCAACGCTTCGGAACCGCGCGCCTTGGTCGAGATGGTCGAGGGCGGCGCTTGCGGGCTTAAGCTGCACGAAGATTGGGGCACGACCCCGGCGGCGATCGACACCTGCCTCGGAGTCGCCGAACGGCTCGACATTGCGGTCGCCATCCACACCGACACGCTGAATGAATCGGGCTTTGTTGAGGATACGATCGCCGCCTTCAGGGGGCGCAACATCCATGCCTTTCACACCGAAGGGGCAGGGGGCGGCCATGCCCCTGACATCATCAAATTGTGCGGGTTGCCGAACGTGTTGCCGTCCTCGACCAATCCGACGCGGCCGTTCACGGTCAACACCGTTGACGAGCACCTCGACATGCTGATGGTGTGCCATCACCTCGACCCGCGCATCCCCGAAGATGTGGCTTTTGCCGAGAGCCGCATCCGTCGCGAGACGATTGCCGCCGAAGACATCCTGCACGACCTTGGCGCCTTCAGCATGATGTCGTCGGACAGCCAGGCGATGGGCCGGGCCGGCGAGGTCATCATCCGCACCTGGCAGACCGCCGACAAAATGAAGCGGCAGCGCGGGCGGCTGCCCGAAGATAGCGACCGCTCGGATAATTTCCGGGTCAAGCGCTATGTCGCGAAGTACACGATCAACCCGGCCCTGACCCATGGGCTCGCCGAACACGTCGGCTCGGTCGAGATCGGCAAGCTCGCCGATCTCGTGTTGTGGTCGCCGGCCTTTTTTGGCGTCAAGCCGGATCTCGTGCTGAAGGCGGGAGTGATTGCGGCGGCGTTGATGGGAGACCCGAACGCGTCGATCCCGACCCCGCAGCCGGTCCACTACCGGCCGATGTTCGGCGCCTATGGCCGCGCGCTGTCGGCCTCGGCGGCGACCTTTCTGCCGACCCTCGCGATCGAGCACGGGGTACCCGATCAGCTGGGCCTGCAGCGCATGGTGCTTCCCGCACGCGGCATCCGGGCGATCGATAAGCGGTGCATGATGCACAACGCGGCGACCCCGCACATCGAGGTGGATCCCGAGACCTATGAGGTACGCGCGGACGGGGTGCACTTGACTTGCGAGCCGGCGACGGTGCTGCCGCTGGCGCAGCGATACTTTCTATACTGAGCGCGCGATGTGGCGAGCCATTGCTGTCCACCCCCGCGGCCAATGGCCGGAAGACAGAATGGTCGACGCGGTGACCTTGGCCTATGCCGACCGGCATCGTCGGCGCATCCGCCTCGTCGCCGATTCGGGCGTGGCCTTTCTGCTCGATCTGTCGCGCGCCAAGCATTTCGCCGACGGCGATGGTCTCGAGCTCGACACCGGCGGCTATGTTCGGGTGTGCGCCGCGCCGGAGCCGGTTTTGGAGATCCAGGCCGTCGACCGTGCGGGCCTACTGCGGATCGCCTGGCACCTGGGGAACCGCCACCTGCCGGTGCAATTCGTTAGCAACCGGTTGCGCATTCGCGAGGATCACGTAATCGCCGAGATGGTGTCGGGGCTCGGCGGGCGCATCACCCGGCTCGAGGCAGCTTTCGACCCCGAATTCGGCGCCTATGCCGGTGCTCTGTATCACCATGCCGATGATGAAATCGATCGCCACTAATGCGGAGGGGCTATCCGACGGCCAACTCTACCGGCTCCTCACTTGGTTTTCGCCCGGCTTCCCGATCGGCGCCTTCAGCTATTCACATGGTCTCGAAACAGCCGTTGCGAGCGGAGTGCACGATAAGGAGACCCTGCAGCGCTGGATCGCGGCGATTCTTGCTCACGGCGCCGGCCGAATGGATGCCGACACCTTGCGCGACGCGCATCGCGCGGCGTCGGCGCAGGATCTCGAAGTACTGGCCGCCACCAACGCACGCGGCCTCGCCTTCCGCGGTACCTCGGAGATGGCGCTCGAGACTACGGCGCAGGGAGAGGCGTTTTTATCGACATGCCGCGCCGCGTGGCCCGATCCCCTTCTCGAGCGCTGGGGCACGATGCTCGGCGCCGCCGGGGGAAGAGTCTGCCATGCTGCCGCCGCGGGCGCCGTTACCGCGCGTGCCGGCATTCCCCTCGGCTGCGCCATGACCGCCTATTTGCAGACGATGGCGGCCAACCTGGTTTCCGCCGCGCTGCGCCTTGGGATCGTCGGCCAAACCGACGGCCAGCGCATTCTCGCCGCACTCGAGCCCGTCGTCGCCAGCGCGGTGGCAAGCAGCCTGACCCGCAATCCCGCCGCTTTCGGTGGTGCTACCCTCGCGATCGAGCTTGCCTCGATGGCGCACGAAATTCAATATTCGAGGCTTTTCCGCTCATGACAGCAAAGAGAAAGAGCGATCCGCTGCGGGTCGGGATCGGGGGTCCTGTCGGGTCGGGCAAGACCGCGCTGATGGATTGGTTGTGCAAGCGGATGCGCGACCGGTGGGAGATCGCCGCGATCACCAACGACATCTATACCCGCGAAGACGCTGAATTCTTGACCCGGAGCGGGGCGCTGCCCGCCGAACGGATCCGCGGCGTCGAGACTGGCGGCTGCCCGCACACCGCGATCCGCGAGGACGCCTCTGTCAACCTCGCTGCGGTGGCCGAGATGAACCGGCTGTTTCCGGCTCTCGATGTGATTTTGATCGAGTCGGGCGGCGACAACCTCGCCGCCACGTTCTCGCCCGAGCTCGCCGATTTGACGATCTACGTGATCGATGTCGCGGCCGGCGACAAGATCCCGCGCAAGGGCGGACCCGGCATCACCCGGTCGGACCTTCTCGTTATCAACAAGGTCGACCTGGCGCCGATGGTCGGGGCAAACCTCGAGGTCATGAGGAATGACGCGCGCCGGATGCGTGGCGACCGCCCCTTTGTCTTCACCAATCTGAAAACCGGGGACGGGCTGGATCGGATCATCGATTTCATGATTACCCATGGCGGGCTTTAAGCTCCAGCGATGCTGACCCTTTATCACAGCTGTACCGCTCCCGGAGAACGGCCCGCCGACCTCGGCAAAGCGAATTTGGCGGCAAATGTGGCCTGGATCGATCTGCTCAAACCGGAGCCGGACGAGGTCGCGTATGTCAAGCGGACCACAGGCCTAGACATACCGAGCATCGAAGACTTGAGCGAGATCGAAAGCTCAAGCCGCCTGCGCCATCAAGACGGTGCGATTTATCTGAGTGCGCCGCTCATTTATCGCAGCGCTGACCCTGACCAGCGGCTGACGACTCCGGTCGGCTTTGTACTAACGCGCGAGCGGCTGATCACGGTTCGGTTCGAGGACATCACCTCGTTTAAGAACTTCAGCGCCCGCGACCTGGCGGGCGAGAGCGATCCGCTGAGCAGTGCTGCGGTCTTTGCCGGCTTGATGGATGCGATTACCGACCGCCTCGCCGACATCCTCGAAAATATCGCTGCTGAGCTCGACTTGCTTTCTCATAGACTGTTCCACACCCCGGCTACTGAGCCTGCCGCGCGGCGCCCCCCGGCGCGCGAAAGCGCCGATTTGAGGATCATCCTACGCCGTGTCGGCAACAGTGGCGATCTCGCGTCAAAGATCCGCGACAGTCTGCTCGGGATCGGCCGCATTGTGCCGTATGTCGCGGGCCTCGCCGCCGATTGGCTGCCGCCCGAGGTCAAGCCGCGGCTCGACACGGTGCGTCAGGATGTGCTCTCGCTCAGCGATTACGATGCGCACATTGCCAACAAAGTGCAGCTGCTGCTCGACGCTGCTCTTGGCCTGATCAATGTCGAGCAGAACAACATCATCAAGGTGCTGACGATCGTCTCGGTGGTCGGGATCCCGCCGACTCTGGTAGCGAGTATGTACGGGATGAATTTCAAAAACATGCCGGAGTTGGACTGGTCCTGGGGTTATCCCTATGGGCTCGCCTTGATCTTGCTGAGCGCCATCCTGCCGGTTGCCTGGTTTAAATGGCGTGGCTGGATTTGAGCCCAGCTCGTAACGCAAAACGCCCCCGGAGGCCGGGGGCGTTGTCGTTCGTGAGGTCGGCTAATGTGCCGTCAGGCGGCCTGCTTCTGCTCGACCATCTGCGGCTCGCCGGTGCCGATAGCAATCTTGCGCGGCTTGGCCTCCTCGGGCACCTCGTGCACTAGATCGACATGCAGCATGCCGTTGGCGAGGGTGGCGCCGACGACCTTGATATGGTCGGCGAGGCTAAAGCGCCGCTCGAACGCGCGCCGGGCGATCCCACGGTGCAGATAACGGCTGTTCTCGTCTTCTTTTTTCGCCTTCCCGGTCACCAGCAACGAGTTCTCGTGCACGGTGACATCGACCTCGTCGGGCGAAAACCCGGCAACCGCCATCGTCAACCGATAGGCATCTTCGCCGGTCTTTTCGATGTTGTAGGGCGGGTAGGCGAGAGCGGCGTTGTCGACACGAGCCGCCGCATCGACCAAGCGCGTCAGGCGGTCGAAGCCGATCGTCGAGCGGAACAGGGGAGAGAAATCGAAACGATCCATGACCACATCCTCCTTTGAGCAATATGGATCTGGCACCCGCTGTAATAGCCTAGTGCCGGTTTCAACACGCGCGGTCCCAAGGTGGCGACCGCACGAGATTTAGGTAGTGAGCGTTAGAGAAGGGTCAAGGGGTAGCTAATCAGACCTTAGGATTTGATCCCAAACCCCTGGAAGCGCTTATTGAAGCGAGCGAGCTGACCGCCGCTGTCAATTAGCCGCTGCTGCCCTCCGGTCCACGCTGGATGCGACTTTGGGTCGATGTCGAGGCGTAGCGTGTCGCCGGCCTTGCCATAGGTCGAACGTGTCTTGTACGAGCTCCCGTCGGTCATCATGATCGTGATCTCGTGATAGTCCGGGTGAATGCCTTCTTTCATCGCGCCGCCCTCAAAAACGGGCGCGCTTATAACAAACCGCCGCCGCCGGCGCAATCTCAACCGCGAGAAAGCCGCCACGCGCTGACAACGAGATCGAGCAGGTCGATCAGTCGAGCGACGTAGTGGTCACGCAGCGTGATGCTCCCGTCGCCCTCATCGCACAGGAACCGTTCGAGTTCTCCGAGCAGGCGCAGGAGCCGCCGCCGGTGGCGGCCGAGGCGGCGTTGCAGAGGATCGGTCAGCACTCCGGAGAAGGCGGTCAACGCCGCGCCGACGATGACGACACCGCCCGTCGTGGCGGCGATTAGGTCGGGACCGGCGGTGGCGGGAAACCAGCCGTACCACAGCCCGCCGAGACCGACGCCGAGCGGAAAGGCGGCGATCGCATTCTGTTGCGCGCTCGCCGCGGCGAGGGCCGAGCCCAATGTCACCAGCCCGGGTGTCGCCTGTTTGACGGCCAGAGCACCGAATCCCGTCGCGACCACCCCGGTCGTGATCTCGGCCGTCGCCACGCGCGAGGCGATATAGCTCTCGATCGCCGCAACGAGCCGGCCGCGAAACTCGCGTTCGCTTCCGGACTGGGCTGCGAGGGGAGCGGCAAGGAGCCCGGCGACCTTGGGGTCCGCGAGAACCGCCTCCGCGAGCGCATCGCGAGACGAAACGCGGTCGCGTTGACGGCACGGAATCTCCAGCAGCTCGGTCGCCACCAACCACTCGATCTCGCGCGCAAGATCGGTTTGGAACAGCAGACGGCGGCCGGCGAGCCACGCCGCCAGCTGCTGCCGGCCGGCGCGCCGGACCGCGCGGCTCGCTAGCTTGGCGGCAAGAGCCGGTACCGTCAGAAAGAGATTGAGCGGTGACCGCACCAAATCCCAGCCCAGGGAACATCGATGCAACGCGAGACTGCCGGAGAGGGTGAAATGGCGGTCGATGAAGGCGTCGACCCGGTCGCGGCGACTCGATACATACCGGCGCGCGGCATCGCGCACGACCGCGCGGGCAAGCTCTTGCTCCGTGGCCTCGCTCTGTGGTTTTGCAGGATCCGTTATCGCGCCGGCCAGCACGCGCCGGGCCCTCTAACTGTGCGCTGCCTCAAGCGACATGGGGCGGCGATATCAGATTCTCGTCAATCTCCGGAAACAAGATAATCCATCGCGGCCTGCACTCCGCCGCGGCCGTGTGGTACGCCGGTTAGCTCCAGCGCCATTTCGACCGCGGCGATGGCGCCGAGGATCATCGGCTCGTTCAAGTCGCCGAGATGACCGATGCGGATGATCCGGCCACGCAACCGGTCGAGCCCGCCGCCGAGCGAGACGTTGAATTTGTCCAAGCAGACCTGACGCGTCCTCTCCGCGTCGTGGCCTTCGGGCAGCTGAACAGCGGTAATCGAATCGGATTGGCCACGCGGGTCGATAGCGTAGACTTCCGGTCCGTCGTTTTGCCGCCAAGCGCGCACCGCACGCCGCGTCGCCTCAGCGAGACGATGGTGCCGCGCGAAGACCTCGTCGAGGCCTTCCTCCTCGAGCATGCGCAGCGCTTCCTGCAGCCCGTAGAAGAAGTGCACCGGCGCGGTGCCGTTCCACACCGACTGCGACGACCCGCCGAGCAACCGCCGCCAATCCCAATAGACGCGTGGCAGTTTCGCTTCTGCAGTGGCGGCGATCGCCCGGGTGCTTATCCCGGTAAACGCCATGCCGGTTGGCAGCATCAGTCCCTTTTGCGAGCCGGCGACGACGACGTCGACGCCCCATTCGTCCATGCGAAAATCCATCGACGCCAGCGACGAGATCGTATCGACGAGAAAGAGGGCCGGGTGCCGAGCGGCGTCGATCGCCCGGCGCAATTGGGCGATGTCGTTGACGACGCCGGTCGAGGTCTCGTTGTGGACCACCAGCACGGCCTTGATCGCGTGCTCGCGATCGTCGCGCAACCGGCGCTCGAGTTTGGCCGGATCGGCGGCGGTGCGCCAATCATTCGGGAGTGTCTCGACCTCGAGCCCGAAAGCCTCTCCGCGCATACCCCAGTTAAGCGAAAAGAAGCCGCTCTCGACGACCAGCAGCTTGTCGCCCGGTGAGAACAGGTTGACGAGTGCGGCCTCCCACGCGCCGTGCCCGGATGCAGCATAGGCGAGGATCGTCTGGTCGGTCTTGAACACCCGCTTGAGGCCGACAAAGCACTCCTCGGCGATGGCGCGGAACTGCGCGCCGTTAAAGTCGATCGCCCCGCGATCCATTGCCCGCAATATGCGGTCCGGGATGTTGGTCGGCCCTGGATTGATGAAGAAATGGTATCCGCGACTAACGGCCATGCATGCTCTCCAAATTCGTCCTTTTGTTTATCACCCGGTCTCGAGCCGGCGCCGGCCTTGGACGAGCAGAGCATAATCGGATCATCCAGGGATGTCTCGCCGCGCCCTCCGGGAACGTAAGAAGGCAGGGCATCGCCCTGCCTTCTCTCCGGTCCGAACAAGCTCCCTAAACTTGGGCGCCGCGCTCATCCGCGACATCTTGGAGCGTGACCTTACGCGTTCGCGGATCCGCAGTCACGCAAATTTTAACCATGTCGGGTCACGCGGGCGGGCTCACGCCATCCTTTCCCCCCGCACAGCGCGGACGACACCTGCCGCCCGCTTGCCACGGCGACGTACTGCACCACATATCGATTACAGCAATAATCGGCTGATGCCAAACGGCGATCCGACGGTTTTCGGGATTCCCTGCCGTTTCCCTGCCGCGCCCTCGATTCGACCGAGGAGGCGTGTGCAAGGTTTTGATCAGAAACGATTCTTCGGCTCAGGCCGAGCCCAGAAAAAACTTTTACCCTGCGTTTCCCTGAGCGGCAGGGAAGGGCAGAGCCGGCGCTGCCGCGATGCGCCACCGCAGGAAGCCTCGATGGACAGGTTCCTGCGTCTTGCCTAGAGTGCGGTGCCCGACCCTTGGGTGAAATTCGATGCGTCTTTCCGAATACTTTCTGCCCTTGTTGCGCGAGAACCCCAGCGAGGCCCAGATCGTCTCGCACCGGCTGATGCTGCGCGCCGGGATGATCCGGCAGTCGAGCGCCGGCATCTATTCCTGGTTGCCGCTCGGTCTGCGCGTTCTCAAGAAGGTCGAACAGATCGTCCGTGAGGAGCAGGATCGCGCCGGCGCTCAGGAGATCCTAATGCCGACGATCCAGCCTGCCGAGCTGTGGCGCGAGAGCGGGCGCTACGACGATTACGGCAACGAGATGCTGCGCATCCGCGATCGTCACGATCGCGAGATGCTCTACGGGCCGACCAACGAGGAGCAGGTCACCGAACTCGTCCGCACCTCGATCAAAAGCTATCGCGACCTGCCGAAGCTGCTCTACCACATCCAGTGGAAATTCCGCGACGAGGTGCGCCCGCGCTTTGGCGTGATACGCGGACGCGAATTCCTGATGAAGGACGCCTACAGCTTCGATCTCGACAGCGCTGGCGCGAAGCGGTCTTACAACAAGATGTTTGCCGCTTATCTGAGGACCTTTGCCCGGATGGGGCTGAAGGCGATCCCAATGCAGGCCGATCCCGGACCGATCGGCGGCGACCTCTCGCACGAGTTCATCAACCTTGCTGATGCCGGCGAGAGCGATGTGTTTTTCGACCGCCGCTGGCTCGAGACCGACATTCCTGTCATCGACGTTGATTACCGGTGCGATCTCGAACCGATTTTTCAGCGCTGGACCGCTTCCTACGCCGCGACCGACGAGAAGCACGATGCAGCCAGCTGTCCGATCCCCGAGGCGGAACTCCTGACCGCGCGCGGTCAGGAGGTCGGCCACATCTTTTACTTCGGCGATAAGTATTCGCGACCGATGCAGGCGCTTGTTGCCGGTCCCGATGGCGCGGCAGTGCCGCTACAGATGGGTTCCTACGGTATCGGAGTGTCGCGCCTTCCCGCCGCGCTGATAGAAGCGAACCATGACGATGCCGGCATCATCTGGCCGGAAAGCGTCGCGCCGTTCCGCGTTGGCCTCATCAATCTCCGTCCGGCGGACGCGCGCTGCCGCGAGGCCGCTGACGACCTCTATGCGAAGCTGCGGGGCGCCGGCATCGAGGTGCTCTATGACGACCGTGACGAGTCGCCCGGCGCGAAATTCGCGACGATGGATTTGATCGGCCTTCCCGATCAGCTGGTTATCGGACCGCGCGGGATCGCCGCCGGCACGGTCGAGCTCAAACACCGCCGCTCCGGGGAACGGCAGGACATTTCCGCGGAAACAGCGCTCGACCGGGTGACCGCGACTTGAGCAAAGCGCCGCCTGCGTGATCTTCGGCGCATTCGAGCGGATGGTCGCGTTTCGTTATCTGCGGGCGCGACGGCAGGAGGGGTTTGTCTCGGTAATCGCGATCTTCTCGTTGCTCGGGATCGCGCTTGGGGTTGCCACCCTGATCATCGTCATGTCGGTGATGAATGGCTTTCGCGCCGACCTGCTCGGCCGGATTCTCGGTCTCAACGGCCACCTCGGTGTCTATGCCCAAACCGGTTCGCTCGGCGATTTCGACGCTGAGGCGGCAAAAGTCACCCGAGTCCCCGGCGTCACCGGCGTCACGCCGTTGATCGAGGGTCAGGTCATGGCTACGTCGGAGATCGCCGCCGCAGGCGCGCTCGTGCGTGGCATCCGACCGCAGGATCTGCGGCGGCGCCCTCTGGTCGCGGACCATATCGTCCAGGGCTCGCTCGCCGATTTCGAGGATGACCGAGTGGCTGTCGGCGCTCGGCTGGCGCGCCGGCTCGGGATCGCCGTTGGCAGTGCGATCACGATAATCTCCCCGCAGGGGACCGCTACTGCCTTCGGCACGATGCCGCGAATCAAGACCTACAATGTCGTCGCACTGTTCGATGTCGGCATGTACGAATACGACAACAGCTTTATCTTTGTCCCGCTCGAGGCGGCGCAGCTGTTCTTTCGCCTGCCGAATGCGGTCACCAGCCTCGAAGTCTTTGTCGCCGATCCTGATCGGGTGTACGAGGATCGCCGGCTGATCGCCGCCGCCCTCGGCGGTCACGTGCGCATCGTCGATTGGCAGCAGGCAAATTCGAGCCTGTTCAACGCCGTCGAGATCGAGCGCAACGTCATGTTTCTGATTCTGACCCTGATCATCGTAGTCGCCGCCTTTAACATCATCTCGAGCATGATCATGATGGTGAAGGACAAGGGTCGGGATATTGCGATCTTGCGCACGATGGGTGCCTCACGCGGTGCGGTTCTGCGCATCTTCGTGCTGAGCGGCGCCAGCATCGGTGTCGTCGGCACCCTCGCCGGGCTTCTCCTCGGCGTCGTTTTCACTCGTAACCTCGAGGCAATCCGGCAGGCTTTGCAAAAAGTCATTGGCACCGATCTGTTCGCGGCCGAAATCTATTTCTTCACCCGTATCCCGGCGCGCCTCGATTCGGGCGAGGTCGCCGCCGTCGTGTTGATGGCACTCGCCCTCTCTTTTCTGGCCACACTCTATCCGTCCTGGCGCGCGGCTAGGCTCGACCCGGTCGAGGCGCTGCGCTACGAGTGAACTCAGAAACAAAGGTAGAGGCGGCGCTCGAGCTGCGTGGCGTCCGGCGTGTCTTCAAGCAGGCCGCGACCGAGCTCGTCGTGCTGAACGGGATCGACCTCGTGTTGTGGCCGGGCGAGATTGTGGCATTGGTCGGCCCGTCCGGCGCTGGGAAGTCGACGATGCTCCATGTCGCCGGCCTCTTGGAGCGTCCGGACGGCGGCGCGGTGCTGATCAGCGGTGAAGATTGCACCCGTCTCAACGACGAGCGGCGGACTTTGCTGCGGCGCTCCGCAATCGGCTTCGTCTATCAGTTCCATCATTTGCTGCCGGAATTCTCGGCGCTCGAAAATGTCATGCTGCCGCAAATGATCGCCGCGGTGCCGCGCCGTCAGGCGCGGGAAAAGGCGGCCGGGCTCCTCGATCAGGTCGGCCTTGCGCCGCGCGCCGGGCACCGGCCGGCGCGCCTTTCGGGCGGCGAGCAGCAGCGCGTCGCGATCGCCCGCGCGATTGCCAACGACCCCAAGATCCTGCTCGGCGACGAGCCGACCGGCAACCTCGATCACGCGACCGGAGAGAGTGTGTTGGATACACTCCTCGACCTGGTCCGCGACACCGGCCTTGCGGTTCTGATCGCGACACACAATCTCGATCTCGCTCGCCGCCTCGACCGCATCGTGGCACTCGCAGACGGGAGGCTAAGTACGCTCGCTTGAGGCCGTGATTCGGTGCGCGCGAGGGACGGCGAACCGGGTCCAGCCCCGGCGGGGCCGCGCAGTGGGGATCTCACTACCACGGCTGAAATCTGCAGCGGCTCGTGCGATGGTGCGCACATGTCGCTCGCCGATTTTGTTCATCTCCGCGTCCATACCGCCTATTCGCTGTCGGCCGGGGCGATTCCGATCAAGGAGCTGGTCGCGATGTGCCAGGCCGAGCGCATGCCCGCGGTGGCCGTCACCGATACCGGTAATCTGTTCGGAGCGCTTGAAGTCGCGACGACGTGCTCCGCAGCGGGAATTCAGCCGATCATCGGCTGCGAGATAGTCCTCGAGCGCAACGGCGCGGCGGAGGGGAGCAGGCCGGAGCGCGGCTTTTCCGAACCGGATCGGATTGTGCTGTTGGTGCAGAACGAGACGGGCTATCGCAACCTTCTGGAGCTCGTCAGCCGATCTTATCTCGCGGGTGAGGCGTCGACCGAGCCCGCGATCACCCGTTCCGACCTCGCGCAAGCCTGTGAGGGGCTCCTCTGCCTTACTGGTGGGCCGCGGGGTCCGGTCGGTCGGCTTCTCGGGGAGGGCCAGGCAGAAGCCGCCGAGGCCGTCCTCAGCGAGCTGGCGGGTCTCTTTCCGAACCGGCTTTATGTCGAGCTGATGCGCCACGGGACGCCGGAAGAGGTGCGGACTGAGCCGGGCCTCGTCGAGATGGCGTATCGTCACGACTTGCCGCTTGTCGCGACCAACGATGCCTACTTTCCCGATCACGCTTTCTACGAGGCGCACGACGCACTGCTATGCGTCGCCGAGACCACGGTCGTCGCCGACCAGGAACGCAAACGGCTGACACCGTACCATTTCTTCCGGTCAGCCTCGGAGATGAGGGAAGTCTTCGCCGACCTGCCGGAGGCGTGCGACAACACTCTCGTCATCGCCCGTCGCTGTTCGTTCATTCCGCTACCGCGTCAACCGATCCTGCCGGCCTTTCCGACCACCGACGGGGTCGACGACGAAACCGCACTGCGTCGTGCGGCTCGCGTCGGGTTGGACGCGCGTCTCGCCCGCGCCGAAATCGGCGAGACCGCCGCGCCACCTTATCGCGAACGTCTTCAATTCGAGCTCGACATGATCGTCGGGATGGGATTCGCCGGATATTTCCTGATCGTCTCCGACATCACCCAATGGGCAAAACGCCAGGGCATCCCGGTCGGCCCCGGACGAGGCTCTGGGGCCGGCTCAGTTGTGGCTTGGGCCTTGACGATCACCGATCTCGACCCGCTGCGGTTCGGCCTTCTGTTCGAGCGGTTTCTCAACCCCGAGCGCGTGTCGATGCCGGATTTCGACATTGATTTCTGCCAGGACCGGCGCGACGAGGTGATCCGTTACGTTCAGCAGAAATACGGGCGCGACCGCGTCGCGCAGATCATCACCTTCGGCAAATTGCAAGCCCGCGCGGTGCTGCGCGATGTCGGCCGGGTGCTCGGCGTGCCCTATGGGCAGGTCGATCGGCTGTGCAAACTTGTGCCGAACAATCCGGCGCATCCGGTCTCGCTCGAACACGCGATCGCCGGCGAGCCGGCACTCCAACAGCAGCGCGACACGGACGAGACCGTCGCCCGGCTGATGACGATCGCGCTGAAGCTCGAAGGGCTTTACCGGCATGCCTCGACCCATGCCGCCGGCGTGGTAATCGGCGACCGCCCGCTCACCGAACTCGTCCCGCTCTATCGTGACCCGCGGTCTGACATCCCGGTCACCCAGTTCAATATGAAGTGGGTCGAGCTCGCCGGCCTCGTAAAGTTCGACTTCCTCGGGCTTAAGACCCTGACGGTGCTCGCCCGCGCCCGCGATCTTCTGGCCGCCCGCGACGTCACGCTCGATTTGGAGAGTTTGCCGCTCGACGATCGCGGCGCCTACGAGTTGCTGGCGCGCGGCGAGACCGTCGGCGTGTTCCAGCTCGAAGGTGCCGGCGTCCGTGACATGCTCAAGAAGCTCCGGCCCGATTGCTTCGAGGACATCATCGCAGTCGTCTCGCTCTACCGTCCGGGGCCGATGGAGAACATCCCGCGCTATATCGCCGTCAAGCACGGCGAGGAGGTAGCCGACTATCTGCATCCCGCTCTCGAAGGGATCCTGAAGGAGACCCACGGGATCATGATCTACCAGGAGCAGGTCATGCAGATCGCCCAGCTGCTGGCTGGCTACAGCCTCGGTAGCGCCGATCTGCTGCGTCGCGCGATGGGCAAGAAAATTCCGGCCGAGATGGAGGCGCAGCGCCAGCTGTTTATCGAAGGCGCTGTTGGCCGCGGCGTCGACGCCGGGCTCGCCGACCACATCTTCGACCAGATGGCAAAG
>Ga0306921_10002770_pt1 | contig 17618 bp, 25 predicted proteins | sample sta12Cox44000080_FD_203760 | JGI IMG/M metagenome (GOLD analysis project Ga0306921, IMG submission 203760) | Lab enrichment of tropical soil microbial communities from Luquillo Experimental Forest, Puerto Rico - statoxic.12C.oxic.44.000.080 (v2)... | ecosystem: Environmental > Terrestrial >... | reverse complement strand
GAAGAACTGTTTAATTTGCGTTTCCAACTCCTCACCGGTCATCTCGAGGACCATGCCACGGTAAGCAAGCTGCGGCGTAAGATCGCTCAGCTCTACACCATCCTCGCGGAACGGCGGTTGGCAGGATGAGCACGCAGATGTCAGCGCGCAACGCGCGCAAAGCGAAAATCGGGCGCGTCGCCTCCGACAAGGGGGACAAGACGATCATCGTGGTGACCGAGTCGCAGACGGCGCACGCCACCTATGGCAAGACCTTGCGCCGCTCGCGGCGTTTCGCGGCGCACGACGAGCGCAATGAAGCCAAGGCGGGCGATCTTGTGCGCATCGTCGAGACGCGGCCGGTGTCGGCAACCAAGCGCTGGCGGCTGGTCGAGATCCTGGAGCGCGCGAAGTGATCCAAGCCCAGACGCGGTTGAAGGTCGCCGATAATTCGGGCGCTCGTGAGCTTATGGTGTTTCATATCAGCGGCGGCTCGCGGCATCCTTATGCATACGTGGGCGACATCGTCGTTGCCACGGTGAAAGACGCTATCCCGGGCGCGGCTGTGAAGAAAGGGAACGTGGTCAAAGCCGTGATCGTGCGCCAGAAGAAGAAGATGCGCCGTCCCGACGGCTCGTTCATACGCTTCGATGAGAACGCCGCGGTCTTGATCAACGAGCAGAAAAACCCGCGCGGCACGCGCATCTTTGGTCCCGTCGCCCGCGAGCTGCGCGACCGTGACTTTATGAAGATCGTCTCCCTCGCACCGGAGGTTCTGTGAACGTGGCCGTCAAGCAGCGCTTAGCAGCGGGCGACACCGTCGTCGTGCTGTCAGGCAAAGACAAAGGCAAGCGCGGCAAGATCAAGGTCGTGTTCTCGAGTGCCGGCAAGGCTGAGGTGGAGGGCATCAACGTTGTCAAGCGCCACACAAAGGCCACGCCCAAAGCCAAGGCCGGCATCCTCGACAAAGAGCTGCCGCTGCCGGTCAGCAAGCTGATGTATGTATGCCCGAAATGCAACAAGCCTGCCAAGCTCGCGCATCGCGACACTGCGGGAGTGCACGAGCGCATCTGCCGGCGTTGTGGCGAGCCGGCGGACCGTCCGGTGAAAGCATAAGGATATGAACAGACTGCGCGAACGCTATCAGAAGTCCGTCGTGCCGAACCTGCGCAAGCGCTTCGGGCTCGACAACGTCATGCGGGTGCCGCGTCTTGAGAAGATCGTGGTCAATATGGGCGTGGGCGAAGCGGTGGCCGAGCCCAAGCAGATCGAGGAAGCGGTGGCCGATCTCGTCGCGATCACGGGTCAGAAACCCGTCGTGACGCGCGCGCGCAAGAGCGTCGCAACCTACAAGCTGCGCGCCGGTATGCAGATCGGCGCGAAAGTGACGCTGCGCGGTGACCGCATGTACGCGTTCTTTGACAAGCTCGTGAATATTGTGCTGCCGCGTATTCGCGATTTCCGCGGGATGTCGCGCACGTCGCTCGACGGGCGTGGCAACTATGCGCTCGGACTGCGGGAGCAGCTGGTCTTCCCGGAGATCAGCTATGACAAAGTAGCGCACGTCCGCGGCATGGACATCGTCATCGTGACGACCGCCCAGAACGACGAGCACGCGCTCGCGTTCTTGGCCGAGATGGGAATGCCGTTGCGGAAGGAGGGAGCCGCGGCGTAAGCTGGGGCGCACGATAATGGCGACAAGCGCGATGGTGCAAAAGAGCAAACGCGACGAGAAATTCAAGGTGCGCAAGCACAACCGGTGCCGGCGTTGCGGCCGGCCACGGGGCTACTTGCGCAAATTCGGTCTGTGCCGCATCTGTTTCCGCGAGCTTGCACACCGCGGGCAGATCCCCGGCGTGACCAAAGCCAGTTGGTGAAGGACTAAAAAAACGACGATGGCAGTGATAACCGACCCGATCGCGGACATGCTCGCACGCATCCGCAACGCCAATATCGCGCACCACGAGCGCGTCGATATCCCGGCGTCTCGCCTGAAGCGCGATTTCGCGCGCGTGCTCAAGGACGAAGGTTTCGTCAAAAACGTCGAAACCGTCGCTGGTGCTCCGCGTGACCTCATCCGCATCACGCTCAAGTACGGGCAGCATCGCGAGCGCGTGATCAACGGTCTGCAACGCATCAGCCGGCCCGGGCTGCGCATCTACACGCCAAAGGGTGACATTCCCAAGTGCATGGGCGGCCTTGGCCTCGTCATCATGTCGACTTCGCAAGGCATCATGAGCGGCAGGCAAGCTAAGCGGCTCGGTTGCGGCGGCGAAGTCATGGCCTATGTCTGGTAGACGAGCATGAGCAGAATCGGACGGTTATCAATCGCGATTCCATCCGGCGTCGCGGTCTCGGTGGTCGATCACGAGGTGAAGGTGAAGGGTCCAAAGGGCGAGCTGTCGTTGCGCTACGCGTCGCCTATTGAGGTTGCTGTCGATGCCGGCGCCGTGACCGTTGCGCGTCCCGACGAGGGCAAGCGCAGCCGTCAGCTGCACGGCCTCACGCGCACGCTGATCGCGAACATGGTGAACGGTGTGACGCGCGGTTTCTCCAAGCAGCTCGAGATTCAGGGCGTCGGCTACCGTGCGCAGATGCAGGGCAAGACGCTCGGGCTGCAATTGGGTTTCTCACATCCAGTGAGCTTCGAACCACCGACGGGCATCGACATCAAGGTCGAAGGCACCAACAAGATCTTGATCAGCGGCGCTGACAAACAGCAGGTCGGACAGATCGCGGCCCAGATCCGCGGCCTGCGTCCACCCGAACCGTACAAAGGTAAAGGCATACGCTATGAAGGCGAGCGCGTGCGGCGCAAGCTTGGCAAGGCCGGCAAGACGGCCGGTGTTGCCGGTAAGAAGTAGCGAGGAAACGGCGATGGCGACCACGACGAGTAGAAACAAACTGCGCCTGCGGCGGCACGAGCGCGTGCGGCAGCGCATGTCCGGCTCGGCCGGGCGCCCGCGGCTATCGGTGTTTCGCAGCCTGCACCATATTTATGCACAACTGGTCGATGATGCGACGGGCTCGACGCTTGCCGCTGCCTCGACACGGGAGAAGTCGATCGGCGGCGACCTGTCGTCGCGCAAGACTGTGGGTGCAGCGGAGAAGGTGGGCACCGCGATCGCAGAGCGTGCCAAGCAGCGCGGCATCACCGCGGTCGTGTTCGATCGCGGCGGATACAAGTATCACGGACGCATCAAAGCACTAGCAGACGCGGCGCGCGGCGCCGGATTGGAGTTTTAGCGGATGGCCCGCATCACCGACGGCTCGGGACTGGAAGAGCAAGTCGTTCGCGTCAACCGGGTGGCCAAAGTCGTCAAGGGCGGTAAGCGTTTCTCATTCTCCGCGCTGGTCGTGGTCGGGGATCGCCAGGGGCGGGTCGGCTACGGCATCGGCAAAGCCCGCGAAGTGCCCGAGGCGATCCGCAAGGGCGTGGAAGATGCGCGCCGTTCATTGATCACGGTCCCGATGGTCGGCCGGACGATCCCGCATCCGATAGAGTCGCACGTCGGTGCCGGTAAAGTGCTCATGAAACCTGCCAGCAAGGGAACTGGCGTTATCGCAGGCGGCGCTATGCGCGCCGTACTCGAGCTCGCGGGCGTGCACGACATCCTGACGAAGTCGCTGGGTTCGAATAACCCGATCAACGTGATCCAGGCGACGGTCGCCGGGCTGCGCAGGCTGCGCACAGTCGAGGACGTTGCAGCGCAACGCGGCAAAACGGTGGACGAGATCTTAGGAAGAGAGCAAGCACGTGAAGCTGTCGGATCTTAAACCGCACGCAGGTTCGCGCACAAAGCGCGTCCGCATCGGCCGTGGACACGGCAGCGGCATGGTCAAGACAGGCGGCAAAGGCGGTAAGGGCCAGACCGTGCGCTCCGGCGGCGGCAAAGGGCCGAACTTCGAAGGCGGGCAGACGCCGTGGTTCCGGCGGCTACCACAGCGTCGCGGCGTGTCGCAAAAGGCCCGGCCCACGAAGATCTTCCGCACGGAATATGCGGTCGTCAATCTCGCTGACCTCGCGTCGTGGGATTCGAACCTGACTGTGACACCGGAGGCCCTGCTCGAAGCCGGGCTCATCAGCAAGCCGATGGATGGCGTCAAAGTGTTGGGTTCGGGCGACGCCCCGTCGTCGTTGCGGTTCCGTAATGTCCGGTTCTCGACTGCCGCTCGCAGCAAACTCGAAGCCGCCGGCGCGACCTTTGAGGACTAAGCACAACTCGTGAACATCTGGCGTAACCTGGCCAACGCACTCGTCGTGCCGGAGATCCGCAACCGGATCCTCTTTGTGTTCGGGGCGTTCGCCGTGTTCGTCATCATGGTCTACGTCCAGGTGCCGTACGTCAACTTGCAAGCTTGGCAAGGCGTGCTTGCCAGCGGCCAGTTCCTCAATTTCCTTGGCTTCCTGTCAGGTGGCGCGCTGCAGCACTTCTCCGTGATCGCCATGGGCATCACGCCCTACATCAACGCCAGCATCATCATGCAGCTGATGACGGTCGTCTTCCCCAACATCAAGGAGATGATGCAGCACGGCGGCGAGGAAGGGCGCAAACGCGTCGGATTGTACACGCGCTGGCTGACGGTCGTGCTTGCGCTTGCCCAGGCGACGGTCATGGTCGTCGCGCTCAACCGCTCCAACGTCTTCGAGCGCTCCGATCTTGCCTATCTCATCACGGTGACCCTGACCCTGACCGCAGGCACCATCTGGCTCATGTGGCTAGGCGAGCAGATCACCGACAAAGGCATCGGCAACGGCGTCTCGCTCATCATCTTCGTCGGCATCATCCTGCGCTATCCGGTTTATTTCGCACAGACGCTCGCCTTGGGTGAGAAGGGCGGCCTTAACATCTTGGGGCTGGTCATCTTCGGTTTGATCGCGGTGCTGTCGCTCATCTCGATCATTTTCATGTATCAGGGGCAGCGGCGCGTACCCGTGCAGTATGCCAAGCGCGTGGTCGGCCGCAAGGTCTACGGCGGACGCAGCACTTACATCCCATTGCGCCTTAACAACGCCGGCGTCATCTCGATCATCTTCGCGATTTCGATTCTGCTCCTGCCGCAGCAGATCGCGTCGTGGGCCCGGCAGGGGGCGGGAACCTTCTGGGACGCCTACTCCCAGTTCATCGCGCTGTACTTCAACTACAACAGCTTCCTCTATAACCTCGCGTACTTCTTCCTCGTGGTCGTCTTCACGTTCTTCTACTCGAGCGTGGTGCTGCAGATCCAAGACATTGCTGAGAACCTGCAAAAGCAAGGCGGCTTCATCCCGGGCATCCGGCCCGGTAAGCCGACGTCGGACTACATCTCTAAGATACTCGTCCGCATCACGGCGGTCGCCGCTGTCTACTTGGGGCTGCTTGCGATTCTGCCGAACGTCACCCAGAGCCTGACCCACATCACGACGTTCTACCTGGGCAGCACCTCGCTGCTCATCGTCGTGGGCGTCGCGCTCGACACGATGACCCAGATCGAAGCGCGCTTGGCGATGCGCGATTACCGAGGGTTCATCAAGCAATGAGCACGCGTGCATGGCGGCTCGTGCTCCTCGGCCCGCCTGGCGTCGGCAAGGGCACTCAAGGGCGAAAACTCGCCCAGGCCTTCAGCATACCGCAGATCGCGACCGGCGATATCTTCCGCAACGCGGTCAAAGAGCGTACGCCGATGGGAACGGCAGCGAAGTCCTATATCGACGCGGGCAAGCTCGTGCCTGACGACGTGACGATCGGCTTGGTCGAAGAACGTCTTGCGCACCCGGACGCCCAAGCCGGTTTCATCTTGGACGGCTTTCCGCGCACCGCTCAGCAGGCAACAGCGCTGGATGCGCTCGTGCAGCGCAAGGGCCTGCGTCTTGATGGGGTTATCGAGATCAAGGTGAATGCAGATGAAGTGATCCGCCGCCTGACCGGCCGTCGCCTCTGCGCGGTCTGCCAGACGCCGTACCATCTCCAGTCCGCTCCGCCGAGGCTGCCCGGCGTCTGCGACCGGTGTGGCGGGCCGCTCGTGCAGCGCCAGGACGACGACGAGAAGACGGTGGTCAACCGTCTGGATGAGTACCAGCGTAAGACCGCGCCTCTTGCCGAGTACTATCGCGCTGCTGGTTTGCTCCGCATCGTCGACGGCAACGGCGACGTCGGTACCGTGTTTTCGCGCATCATGACCGCACTTGGCGCAGCAGTGGGGCCGGCAGCGTGATCACGTGTAAGAGCAGCCGCGAGCTTGACCGCATGCGCGTCAGCGGGCGCATCACCGCTCGCGCGCTCGAAAAATTGGCTGGAGCCGTGCGGCCTGGGGTCTCGACGAAGGCGATCAACGACTACGCCGACGAGCTGATCCGCGCAGAAGGCGCACAGCCCGCGTTTTTAGGCTATCACGGGTTCGCAGGCTCCGTGTGCACGTCCGTCAACGAGCAGATCGTTCATGGCATTCCTGGTGCACGCACCCTGCGCGAAGGGGATCTGCTCAAAATCGACATCGGTTCGTGTGCGGAAGGCTGGTACTCCGACATGGCAGCAACGCTGCCGGTCGGGCAGATAACGCCCGCCGCTCAAGCCCTCTTGAACACTACTCGCGCCGCGCTCGCGGTCGGGATCGAGGCGGTGCGGCCGGATGCCCACGTGTCGGATATCGGGTACGCTGTCCAGACGTTCGTCGAATCGCGCGGCTATGCGGTCGTGCGCGCCCTCGTCGGACACGGCATCGGTACGGCGTTGCATGAAGAGCCGCCGGTGCCCAATTTTGGCCGGCGCGGCACGGGTATCGTGCTCAAGCCCGGCATGGTCGTCGCTATTGAACCGATGGTCAACATCGGCACGTTCCGCGTCAAGACGCTGGCCGACAAATGGACGGTGGTGACAGCCGACGGCTCGCTGTCTGCGCACTACGAGCACACGGTGGCGGTCACGCCCGGGGGCTTTGAGATCCTGACGCTCACTGATGCACAGGCACGACCGAACTACATTCCTGACGCCCTGCGTCACGAGGGTGCCACGCCACGTGGCGCCAGCGCTGACGATGGGCCACATCCATCGATGAGAGGAGAGCACGTTGTCGCCAGGCAGACGCTCGGGCAGATACAAGCGATCGGATAGGAAGAAGAAAAAAGCCGAGCGCGCCGAAAACGTCGGGTCGACCAAAGAAGAAGCGATCGAGGTGGAAGGCACGGTCGTCGAGCCGTTGCCCAACGCCTTTTTCCGGGTCGAACTCAGTAACGGGCATCGCGTCCTCGCGCGCGTGTCAGGAAAGATCCGTATGAACTTCATCCGGATACTGCCAGGCGACCGCGTGCTCGTGGAGCTCTCGCCCTACGACCTCAGCCAAGGCCGTATCACCTACAGGTATAAATAAGTGAAAGTCAGACCAAGCGTCAAGAAGATCTGCGCCAAGTGCAAAGTCATCAAGCGTGCCGGCCGCACGCGGGTGATCTGCGAAAATCCTAAGCACAAGCAGGCGCAGGGGTAAGGAGTAACAATGGCCCGCATAGCCGGCATCGACCTGCCGCGCGAGAAGCGCGTTGAAGTCGCGCTGACGTACATCTTCGGGATCGGCAGACCGACCGCGAGCAAACTGCTCGCCGTGACGAGGGTGAACCCTGACACACGTGTCAAGGACCTCAAAGATGACGACATCCAAAAGTTGCGCGAGCAGATCGAGAAGAACCTCAAAGTCGAAGGTGATCTCCGGCGCGAGATCTCGGGTGCGATCAAGCGTCTGATGGACATCGGTTGTTACCGGGGCCTGCGCCATCGCCGCAATCTCCCCGTACGCGGTCAGCGCACCAAGACCAACGCGCGCACCCGCAAGGGGCCGAAAAAGACCGTAGCTGGCAAGAAGAAGACCAAGGGTCCAGGCGTCGGCAAATGACGACTTTAGTCGCCAGTGCGTGGCCAAAACACATCGGCCGCGGCGTCTGCCGTGCCAGGTTTAGCAAAGGAATGACGAACTAATGGCAGTTGCGAAGAAGGCCCGTCCCCGCAAGAAACGTGAAGCCAAGCACGTCTCTCAGGGCGTCGCCCACATCCACTCGAGCTTCAACAACACGATCGTCTCCATCACCGACACCGCCGGTGGTGCCATCTCGTGGGCGAGCGCGGGCGGCATGGGTTTCAAGGGCAGCAAGAAATCGACGCCGTTCGCGGCGCAGATGGCAGCTGAAGCCGCGGCCCGCAAGTCCATGGAGCACGGGATGAAGCAGGTCGAGGTCTACGTGAAAGGCCCAGGCGCGGGCCGCGAGGCGGCGATCAGAGCGCTGCAGGCGGCTGGCCTTGAGATAGTGCTTATCAAAGACGTCACACCCATACCGCACAACGGCTGCCGCCCGCCGAAGCGGCGCCGCGTTTAGGAGGTAGAAGCCACACTTCATGGCTCGTTACACTGGACCCGTCTGCCGTATGTGCCGCCGCGAAAGCGCGAGCGGCGCCAAGCCCGGCGAAAAGGTCAAGCTGTTCCTCAAAGGCGAGCGTTGCCTGTCCAAAAAGTGTGCCGTGGAACGCCGCACTGCTGCGCCCGGCCAGAAAGCGAACACTAAAAATCGCCCCAAGGTCTCCGAGTTCGGCCGGCAGTTGCGCGAGAAGCAGAAGATGCGGCGCATCTACGGCGTGCTGGAAAAGCAGTTCGAGAACTACTTCGTCAGAGCCAGCGCCACCAAGGGCCAGACCGGTGCTGCGCTGCTCGCGCTGCTCGAGACACGGCTTGACAACGTCATCTACCGGCTTAACCTCGCGACCTCGCGGGCACAGGCGCGCCAGCTCGTCCGCCACCGTCACTTCTTGCTCAATGGGAGGCGTGTGAATGTCCCCTCGATGCAGGTCAAAGTTGGCGATGAGATCGCCATCGTGGAGACGAGCGTCAAGACGACGCTTTTCGGCGCACTCACGGAGTACGCCAAGGGGCGCCGCGTGCCGGGCTGGCTCGAATTTGACGAACAGAAAAACGTAGCCAAGGTCGTGCAGATGCCGACCCGGGCTGACATCGACACCAATGTTGAAGAGCAACTAATCGTGGAGTATTATTCGCGCTGATGATCAATCAACCGACGCAGCCGCTGGCTGCATATGACCAGTCCCTGACCAAGCTCGCCCATCACACAGGTAGCATGTCGGTCCAGGAGTTCCAACGGGCCTCCATCGAGGTTCGCGAACGCCGGGAGAACAGCGCCACCTTCGTGATCGAGCCGCTGGAGCGCGGGTTCGGAATCACCTTGGGCAACTCGCTGCGGCGCATGCTGCTGTCGGCGCTGCCTGGTGCGGCCGTGACCTACGTGAAGATCGACGGCGTCTTGCACGAGTTCGCCACTATCCCGGGTGTGGTCGAGGACGTCACGAATATCATCCTCAATTTGAAAGGTCTTCCCCTCAAGCTCCAAAGCGATGAACCCAAGGTGCTGCGCATCGAGGCATCGGGGGAGCGCGAGGTGACTGCAGCTGACATCGTGCCCGATGCCGATGTGGAGCTGCTCGATCCGGGCTACCACATCGCGACGTTGTCGGACAAAAAGGCCCGGCTGTACATGGAGATCGGCGTCGAGAAGTGGCGCGGCTACGTGACGGGCGAGAAGCAGCGCAACGTCGAGCATATCATCGGCCTCATTCCAGTCGACTCCATCTTCTCGCCGATCCGCAAGGTCGCATACCATATCGAGGACACGCGCGTCGGTCAGACGACGGACTATGACCGCCTGATCCTCGAGGTCGAGACCAACGGCAGCATGACGCCGGACGAGGCGCTGTCCATGGCTGCCAAGATACTCAGCGACCAGCTCGCGCTGCTCGTTAACTTCAGCGGCCGTCCTGAGGTTGAGGTGCCGGTCGAAGAGGCCAAGCCGTTCGCCAACTGGGATATCCCCGTCGACGAGCTCGACTTGTCCGTTCGCTCCTACAACTGCCTCAAGCGCGCTGGCATCACCAAGATCTCGGAGCTGCTGCAGAAGACAGAAGACGAGATCATGAACATGCGCAATCTCGGTAAGAAATCTGTCGACGAGATCAAGGAGAAGCTCGCCGAGCGCAACTTGAGCCTGCGGGCCTCATAAGCATGCGGCACAAAAAGGCGGATAAGCGCCTGGGTCGCAATGACGACCATCGCCGGTCGATGTTGCGCAATCTGACCACGGCGCTCTTCACGCACGGCGCGATCGAGACGACGCAAACGCGCGCGAAAGAGGTCTCGCGGACGGCGGCACGCATTATCACGCGCGCCAAGAAGGGCGATTTGCACAGCCGGCGGCTCGTGGCCGCGTATCTCACGTCTGATGACGTCGTGAAAAAGCTCTTCGACGTCATCGCGCCCAGCCTATCGGGCCGCGCCGGCGGCTATACGCGCATCGTACGCACCCGCGTCCGTAAGGGCGATGCGGCACCGATGGCGCAGGTCGAACTGCTCCAGTAAGACTCAACTCCCCATCGCACTGCGCAGCCGTTTGAGGAACGCGACCGCGGGAACAGCCCTTGAGAGAATCCGGTGCGCATCGCGGCCGGCTCTCGCAGAGGCGCTAAGGCATGAATGGTGTCGCCGTCGGCCGGCTGCTACCAGCAAAATGAAAAATAAGACAAAGCGAAGGGGAAACAGCGCACGCCGTCGCACTTCACGCGGACGATGACGCGTTTGATGCACGGCTGGTGGCACACGAGGCCCGCTCCGCAAGGATGCGGTGAGGCGCTCGTGCACATCTAAACGGCGCTTCATCGGGATCTTTTCGGCGGGCTCGACGCGGTCGGGCCCGTTTTGTTTTGTGCGGCTGCTGTGAGCTTTGGCGAGCGGAGCCCCGTGGAGGTGGAAATATGGTCGTAAGTCCCTTATCAACGCGAGCGGCGGTGCTGCCGGAGATGCTGCTCGATGGTGTCACGCCAGTCGCCGCGTACCATGCGCTGCGCGGCCTGCTACCCGGTCCTTCATTCCTGCTCGAAAGCGCACCGGGCGCAGGTCAGCTTGCGCGTTCCTCGGTGATCGGCCTGAGCGCGGTCGCACAACTCCACGCGTCGCGGGACCGCGTCACGGGCGTCATCGCAAACGTATCTCGCGGCTATACACCAGATGTCCCTAGTGCGATGCGGGCGTTCGTCAGGGAGTGCCGGGAACTCTATTGCGACGTCGCGACATCGCCGTACGTGGGTGCGTATGGCATCGTACCTTTCGGATCGGTCGCATTTTTTGAGCGCCGGCTGGCGCCCCTGTATCCCGACGCGAGGTTGCAGATGATCGTGCCGGCGGTGATCCTCGCGTTCAATCATGCATCGCACCTAGCACAGCTCGTCATGCTCGAGCATCAGCCTTCGTTGCACGAGCGTCTCATGGCGGCGTTAGCCGGGGCGGCGTTGGCGCCACTCCAGCCGCCGTGCGCTACGGGTCGTGCGAACAGGGTCACGACGGCCGCTCGCTACCAGGCGATGGTCGTCGACGCAAAGCAGGCCATTCAGGAAGGGGAAGTCTATCAAGTGGTGCTCTCGCAAACATGGCGGGCACCCATGACGCGCGACCCGTTTGATGCCTACCGTCAGCTGCGATCGATCAATCCGTCACCCTACATGTACTATCTTGACGTCGACGACGAGGTCGTGCTCGGTTCGTCGCCAGAGATGCTGTGCAAGCTCGATGGCTCGCGCATACGATTGCGGCCGCTCGCCGGCACGCGTCGGCGCCCTCATGACTTGAAGAACGAGCCAGAGGTCGGGCGCGATTTGCGCAGTGATCCCAAGGAGCTTGCCGAGCACGTCATGCTCGTGGACCTTGGCCGCAATGACGTAGGCCGCGTCAGCCGCTACGGATCTGTCGAAGTGACCGAGTTGATGGCGGTCGAGCGGTACAGCCACGTCATGCATTTGGTTTCCGAGGTCCAGGGAACGATCGCGCCCGACCGCGATGCATTCGATCTGTTCGCGGCGGCCTTTCCGGCTGGCACCGTATCAGGGGCTCCCAAAGTGCGCGCGCTCGAGCTCATCGCGCAGCTCGAGGGACGCGACCGTGGGATCTATGGCGGCAGTATCGCACGTTTCGGGTTCGACGGCTCGTTGGATGCGTGCATTGTGCTGCGTAGTGCACACGCGCGCAAGGGGGTCGTGGCATTTTCGGCTGGCGCCGGTATCGTTGCCGACTCGGTTCCCAGCCACGAGGACGACGAGAGCCATGCAAAAGCCGCCGCGGTCGCACGTGCTCTTGGGGTGGATGCGTCATGACGAGCGTGCTGATCGCAGACAATTACGACTCGTTTACCTACAATCTCGCGCAGGCGTTTGGCGCGCTGGGCGCCCTCGTCACCGTGGTCCGCAGCGACGAAATCGATTGCGAGCGCGTGCTGGCGCAACCGCCGGATGCGATCGTCGTTTCGCCCGGGCCAGGACGTCCGGCGTCCGCCGGCATTTCGCTTCAACTCGTGCGCGCGATGACCGGGCGAGTCCCTGTGCTCGGCGTGTGCCTCGGACATCAAGTAATCGGCGAAGCCTTCGGCGCACGTGTCGTGCCGGCACCGACGATCGTCCACGGCAAGACGTCTGAGATCAGTCATGACGGCGGGGCGCTATTCACGGAAGTCCCATCGCCCTTTGCGGCGACGCGGTATCACTCGCTCGTCGTCGATGAGCCGAGCATAGAGGACACGCCCTTGCAGGTCATCGCCCGCAATGAACACGGCATGCTGATGGCGCTGCGACACCGGCACCATCCGACGTTCGGCGTGCAATTCCATCCGGAATCCATACTGACATCGTATGGTCCGCGCATGTTGGCGAATTTCTTATGCATCGGCGGAGCCCGCTCATGAAGATGGCGACGCGTCTTTTCGATCTTGCGGGCGCGATCCGGCGTTGCGCAGCTGGCGAGCACCTGGAAGCAGGCGAGACGGAGACGGCTTTCGGCATGATCCTCGACGGTGCGGCGACGGAGGCACAGATCGCTGCGCTGCTCGCGATGCTTGCGCGCAACGGCGAGACCGCTGCGGAGCTTGCAGGTGCAGCGTGTGCAGTGCGGGCTCGAGGCCGCAAGGTGCACAATGCGCGCCGGCCGCTGATCGACGTGTGCGGCACGGGCGGCGACCACTCTGGTTCGTTCAACATCTCCACGGCGACCGCATTGGTCGTGGCGGGGGCCGGCGTGGCCGTCGCAAAGCATGGTAACCGCGCGATGACAAGTCGTAGTGGCAGCGCAGACGTGCTCGAAGCAATGGGGGTGGATATGCAGACCTCAGCGGCGACAGCCGAGGCGTCGCTCGAAGCGGCCGGCATTGCGTTCCTCTACGCCCAAGCATTTCATCCTGCGTTGCGAGCCGTAGCGCCGCTGCGGCGTGAGATCGGAATTCGGACGCTCTTCAATCTAGTCGGCCCTCTGTGTAACCCCGCTGCGCTGACACATCAGATCGTCGGTATACCTGAGCGCAACCGCATGCGAGCCATGCTCGAGGTCCTCGCCACTCTTGGTCGCAGTCGCGCAGCCGTGGTGTGCGCAACCGATGGCATGGATGAGATCAGCGTGAGCGCCCCGACTCACGTGATGGAGTGGACAGGCTCTTGCGTTCTCGAGTACGAGATCACTCCGGAAATGATTGGGATACCACGATCCCCCCGTGGCGCGACTGCCGGAGGTGGACCGCAGGAAAATGCTGCGATCATCCGCCGGGTGCTTGACGGCGCCGAAGGTGCGCATCGCGATATCGTCGTGCTCAATGCCGCGCTTGCACTGCAGATCGCCGGTGCGGATGCCGATCTCGCAGGCGCCGCCCAGCTCGCGCGGGCATCGATTGATGGGGGCGGCGCGGCACGAGCCCTCGCGGCGCTCGGGGGCGCATAATGCTGACCGTTCTTCAAGCAATCGTGGCGCAGCGGATCCGTGACGTGCGCGCCGAGCGCCGTGCGGTTCCCGAGCAGACGCTGCACGCGATGCTCGACGATCGTGGTCCCCACCGCAGTTTTGCCGACGCACTGCGCGGCGCGAGGCCCGCGATCGTCGCCGAGGTCAAGCGCGCTTCGCCTTCAGCGGGCCCGATCGACCATGAGCGCTCGGCCGCGGAGATCGCTTCGGCGTACGAGCAAGGCGGCGCGATAGCAGTGTCCGTCGTCGTGGAGCCGCAACGCTTCGGCGGCCGCTATGCCGATCTGGCAAGCGTTCGCGCGACTGTGGAGTTGCCGGTGCTATGCAAAGACTTCGTCATCGACGACTTTCAACTGTGGAAGGCGGCCGCATTCGGAGCCGATGCCGTGTTGCTGATCGCAGCCGTCCTCGATGACGGGCGCTTGCGGGAGTTTCTTTCGCTGGCCCACGCGCTGTCGCTCGAGGCGGTTGTCGAGGTGCATACGCCGGGAGAGTTGCAACAGGCAATCGCTGCCGGGGCACAGATCGTCGGCATCAACAATCGTGACCTGGCGACGCTCGCGGTCGACGTCAGGGTGGCACTGCGTCTTGCGAAGCTCGCACCCAAAGGCTGCATCACGCTCGCGGAGAGCGGCTACCAGCAACCGTCACAGCTCTGCGCCGCGATGGATGCCGGCATCAACGCCTTCTTGATCGGTGAATCGCTTATGCGAGAGCCAGACCCGGCGGCATCCTTGAGGGCGATGCGCGAGGTCCGCGGATGGTCAGAGTGAAGATCTGCGGCCTCCAGAGCGAGCGCGATGTCGAAATAAGCGTCGCGGCTGGCGCAGATGCGGTTGGATTCATCTTCGCAGAAAGTCCTCGCCAAGTATCCGTGAGCAGAGCACAACAATTGTCGCTACGCGTGCCACCCTTTGTCACCTGCGTCGGAGTGTTCGCCCGCAATAGCCAAGCCTTGATCGCAAGCGCAATCGCGCAGTGCCGGCTTGATGTCCTGCAATTCAGCGGCGGCGAGGAAGCTGCATTCTGCGGTTCTTTCGGCAAGCCCACAATCGTGGCCACCTTCGTCGGTGCGCGCGCATGGCCGTCCCCGCCGACCGATCTCGCAGCGGCGCGCGCGATCGCCACGATGGTAGACGCGACAAACGGCGAGCGCTATGGCGGCACGGGCAACGCCGTGCCACTCGATGTGGCCGCGCACATGCGCACCATGAGCTCTCTGCCGTTTGTGCTGGCCGGCGGCTTGCGACCTGACAGCGTCGCCCGCGCGATCGCGCAGGTCCGCCCATGGGCGGTCGACGTCTGCTCGGGCGTCGAGCGTGACGGCCGCAAGGACTCAACACTCGTGCTGAACTTTATACGCGCCGCACGCGCAGCGACGAAGGAGAATGATGATGCAGGGTCCCGATGAGCGGGGGTACTTCGGCGAGTATGGGGGACGCTTTGTTCCCGAAGTACTGGTCACGCCGCTACAGGCACTTGAGGAAGCTGCGCGAGCGGCCTTTGACGATCCCAGCTTTTGGGCTGAATTCCATCGCTTGTTAGGCGATTACGTTGGGCGACCGACGCCGCTGTCGACCGCCGCCAACCTTACCGCCGCCTGCGGTGGCGCCACCATCGTGCTGAAGCGCGAGGACTGCAATCACACCGGCGCCCACAAAATCGTCAATGCGATCGGCCAAGCGCTGCTCGCGCGGCGAATGGGAAAAAAGCGCGTGATTGCTGAGACCGGCGCCGGTCAGCACGGCGTCGCTGCGGCGACGGCTTGCGCAATCCTTGGCTTGCCGGTTGAAGTGTATATGGGCAGCGACGACATCGAGCGCCAGGCCCTCAACGTCTATCTCATGCAACTGCTCGGAGCTCGGGTGCATGCGGTCACCGCAGGGAGCCGAACACTCAAAGATGCCACGAACGAAGCGCTGCGAGACTGGGCAGCGACCGCTTTGGAAACTGCGTACATCATAGGCTCAGCCGTCGGTCCGCATCCCTATCCGTACATCGTGCGGCAATTCGTTCGAGTAATCGGCGACGAAGCGCGCGCGACGTCGCTGGAGCGTTTTGGCCGGCTGCCAACCCACGTTGTTGCGTGCGTCGGTGGCGGCAGCAACGCCATCGGCATGTTCTCAAGCTTCCTCGATGACGACGGGGTGCGACTGTGGGGCGTAGAGGCCGGCGGAAGAAGTATCAACACGGTTGGGGCGCATGCGGCAACGTTGGAGGCGGGCACGCCTGGCGTTCTGCATGGCGCGCGTACCCTCGTGCTGCAAGACGCTGACGGACAGATTGCCGCGACGCACTCGGTCGCTGCAGGCCTTGACTATCCTGGCGTCGGCCCTGAGCACGCACAGCTCAAGGCGACCGGAAGGGTGACGTACACAACCGTCACCGACGACCAAGCGCACGATGCGTTCGAACTACTGGCACGACATGAAGGCATCGTGCCGGCGTTGGAGTCGGCGCATGCGATCGCGTTCGCCTGCCACCTCGCACGCGGATTGCTCTCTGACGATCTCGTGCTCGTCAACGTCTCTGGCCGCGGGGACAAGGATGCTGTGCGGCTCGCGCAAACCCACCTCGCGATGACCCGAGCATGATGCGCGTTGCAGGCCATGCCACAACACTAAGCGATACATTTGACGCCTGCCGTGCGGGGCGACGCGCGGCATTCATCCCATTCGTCATGGCCGGTGACCCCACGACGTTTGCGTGTATGGAAGCGCTCATCGCCTGCGCCCAGAGCGGCGCGGATGTCATAGAAGTTGGCATGCCGTACTCGGATCCCATTGCCGACGGCCCGACGATCCAACAAGCAGCACACCGCGCGCTCAGCGGTGGCATGAGCTTTGACAAAGCCATCGACATCGCGGCGCGCGCACGGCGCCACCTTGCAAGCGTTCCCCTCGTGTGTTTCACGTACTACAATCCGGTGTTTGTCCGAGGTGTGGAACGCACTGCTCATGACCTAGCCGCTGCGGGTTTTCGCGGCGCCGTCATGGCGGATCTGCCTCTTGAGGAATCGCACGCCGTTATCGCTGCGTTCGACGCCTGTGGTGTGGCGGTGACGTTGCTGGTCGCGCCGACGACGCCAGCCGAGCGTGCGGCAGCCATCGCGCACGCCTGCACCGGTTTTGTCTATGTGGTGACGAGGCTGGGCGTCACGGGAGCGAAAGCCCATGTCGGTGAAATGCTGCGAGCCCGCGTCACGCAACTGCGCGCGGTAACGAGCAAGCCGTTGGCCGCCGGCTTCGGCATTACGACGCCAGTGCAGGCAAGCGAGGCGGCTCGCAGCTGTGATGGTGTGGTGGTCGGCAGCGCACTCGTCGAGTTGGTGGCGCGTTCGGCCGAGACCAACAGTGTGAGAGAAGAGGTAGAGCGCTTTTGCAGCGGGATGGCGGCCGCATGCCGGCGACGATAAGAGAGGAGTTTGGGCGACAGGCGTGCGGCTGAAAGTCCTTTTCTGCGACCGCGGATATTCCGAGAGCCGCCGCCGGCTTGGTCCGCTGATGCCGGACTGCGATTTGGTCACGTGCGACAAGAACGAGGTTCGCGCGCAGGTGCGCGGCGCCGACGTCGTCGTTCCCTACGGCGCGGCTATCGGTCCGGACGTCATCAAAGCTGGGTCGTTTGGTCTCGTGCAGCAATTCGGGGTCGGGCTAGAAACAGTCGACGTCGAGACTGCAACGTCCGCAGGCGTGTGGGTGGCCAGAGTACCCAGCTCGCAGACAGGCAACGCCGAATCGGTGGCAGAGCACGCCATCCTCCTCATGCTCGCGCTGTCGCGCGGGCTGTGCAGTTCGCACATGGCCGATGCACTCGCAAACTGCACGATCGGAGAGCCGGCG
>Ga0306921_10002767_pt1 | contig 17625 bp, 15 predicted proteins | sample sta12Cox44000080_FD_203760 | JGI IMG/M metagenome (GOLD analysis project Ga0306921, IMG submission 203760) | Lab enrichment of tropical soil microbial communities from Luquillo Experimental Forest, Puerto Rico - statoxic.12C.oxic.44.000.080 (v2)... | ecosystem: Environmental > Terrestrial >... | reverse complement strand
AGCTGGGCACGATCCGCACCCAGGCCGTGCTTCTTGCCGGCGGCGCCTGGAGCAGCCTGTTCTGCCGGCGCCACGACCTCAGGCTGCCGCAAGCCGGCGTGCGCTCGACGTCGTTCGCGACCCGGCGGGCGCCAGCCGTGACCGATGGCGGCCTGTCGATGCCCGGCGTCACCATTCGCCGCCGGCTCGATGGCGGCTACACGGTGGGCTTGGGTGGGCGCGGCCTGGTCGAGCTGTCGCCGCAGGGCCTGCTCTATGCGCGCCAGTTCTGGCCGACGCTGAAGAAGCGCTGGACCGGCGTAACGCTCGGCGTCGGCCGCTCGTTTTTCGACGGTCCGGAATCCTTCGCGCGTTGGTCATTCGACGGCGTCTCGCCGTTCGAGCGTCATCGCACGTTTGATCCACCGGCCGATCCCAAGCTCGTTCGGGAGGGCCTGACCACTCTCGGCGCGCACTATCCGGCGTTGAAGGGACTCGAGGTCGCGCACAGTTGGGGCGGCCTGATCGATTCGACGCCCGATGGCATTCCCGTGATCTCGGCTGTCGATCCGCTGCCGGGCCTCTATCTCTCCACCGGCTACACCGGCCACGGCTTCGGCATCGGCCCTGCCGCCGGCCAGCTGGCGGCCGACCTCGTCGCCGGCGATCCGCCGCTCGTCGATCCGCATCCCTTCCGCTACAGCCGCATGATCGACGGCACCGACCTCGGCGCGCCCGGCATGATGTGACGGCTTACTTCGGCTGGATCGAGTCGAAATAGGCGCGGTATTGCTTGCGCAGGGCCGGCTCCGTCGCGCCGGCATCGTAGGCCGGCGAGATCAGCGGCGCTGCCGCGGTGACCTGCAGCACGACAAAGGCGCGATACCTGTCGCTGAGCATCGACGCCGGATAGCGGGCGATCAACGTTTCGAATTCCTTCGTGCCCTTGGCCACCACGCGCGCCGTCCCCTTGAAGCGGTAGCCCTTGCGGCTGAACGGATCGACGAAATTGATCTCCATCGCCGGATTGCGCGCGATGTTGGCCATCGTGCCGGGCGAGCGGATGTCGGCGAAGATGATGTGATCGTCGTCGAGCACCTGCATGGTGCCCTTGGGCGACAGGTTGGGCGTGCCGTCGGCATTCACCGTGGCAACGAAGCCCAGCTTCTGCTCGGCGATAACGCGTTTCATGTCTGCGGTCAGGATCGCCATGGCCGTATTGTAGAGGCTATTGTGCGCCGCAGTAATTGGGAGGAACGCACATGGCCCGGCGTATCAACCGCGCGATCGAGCTCCTGGAGGACGACCAGGCGATCTATTACGACGGCCCGCATACCGGGCACGTGCTGACCTACGACCAGGGCAAGGCCGACGCCAAGACCTGGGCCGACTACATCAATGTCGGCATGGAGCACGGCGCCTTCGACATGACCGGGCTCGAGGAATACATGCGCGGCATGCTCGACGGCGGCCCGACCAAGTCCGGCCATCTCACGCCCACGGTGATCGTCGAGGCTCCGGTCAACGGTATCGATGGCCAGAACGTCGCCTTCAACGCCTGGCAGTTCCGCCAGATCCTGGCGCGGGGCGTCCACGGTATCCTGCTGTGCCAGGCCGAGAGCGCAGACGCGGTGAAGGAGTTCGTGAAGGCTTGCCGCTTCCCCCACCACAAGGCCGGCACCGACAAACTCGGTACCGGCACGCGCGGCCGCGGCTCGGAGCCGACCGCCGCTCCGGTCTGGGGCCTTGAACAGACTGAGTATTTTGCCCGTGCCGAGCCCTGGCCGCTCAATCCCAAGGGCGAGCTTTTGCTCGGTGTAAAGATCGAGAGCCCCGCCGGCGTCACTCATTGCGATGAAATCTTGGCGGTGCCTGGATTGGGCTTTGCCGAGCTGGGGCCGGGCGATTTGGGCCTGGCGCTGGGCTACACCAGCCTGCAGCGCCGGCCCTACCCCAAGGAAATGGAGGAGGCGCGGGCCAAGATCTTCGCCGCCTGCAAGAGGAACAAGCTCGCCTTCCTGGAGGGCGCCACGCCCGACAAGATCGCTGCCAGCCTGGATGAGGGCGTACGGGTCATTTCCGGGCACAATCCCGAGACCGCCAAGGCCGGCCGGGCGCACCAGAAACGCACCATGCCGGTCTAGAGGCGCCGGTCTAGAGGCGAACGAAGGGGAGAGTAGCCATGGCCAAGAAACCCACCCGGCGCGAAGTCGCCCTGATGCCGGTGGTGCTGGGTGCGGTGGCCGCCGGCCGGGCCGAAGCGCAGTCATCGGGCTCCATCACCGTGAACAATGCCTCGCTGGCCGACGTCCTGCAGGCGCTGGCCAAGGGAGAGGCCAACGCGACCAACCTCACCCGCGCCTACCTCGCCCGCATCGAGGCCTACGACAAGTCGGGGCCGGGCCTGAACTCGGTGCGCGAGACCAATCCCGACGCGCTCGCTATCGCCGGCAAGCTCGATGCCACCAAGCCCTCGGCCAGACAGCCGCTGGCCGGCGTGCCGATCCTGGTCAAGGACAACATCGCCACCGGCGACAAGCAGCGCACGACCGCAGGCTCGCTGGCGCTCGAAGGAGCGCGGGCCAAGGGCGACGCCACCGTGGTCAAGCAGCTGCGCGCCGCGGGCGCGGTGATCCTGGGCAAGGCGAACCTCACCGAGTTCGCCAATATCATCGCCGTCGACATGCCATCGGGTTACAGCTCGCTGGGCGGCCAGGTGAAGAACCCCTACTCGACCAGCCTGATGGACGATCGCGGCATCCCGGTCGTGCTGCCCGGTGGCTCGAGCGCGGGCTCGGCCGTGGCGGTCGCGGCCGGCTTGTGCGCGGCGGCGATCGGCACCGAGACCTCGGGCTCGCTGCTCAGCCCCGCGACCCAGAACGGGTTGGTCACGGTGAAGCCCACCGTCGGCCTGATCAGCCGCGCCGGCATCCTGCCGATCTCGCACAGCCAGGACACCGCCGGCCCCCTCACCCGCACCGTGCGCGATTCGGCGATCCTGCTGAACGTGCTCGCCCAGAAGGACCCGCACGATGTAGCGACCCAGCCGATGCAGCGGCCGGCCGACTATACCGCCGGCCTCGACAAGGACGGATTGAAAGGCGCGCGCATCGGCGTGCCGGCCGATCCCAATGATCCGCTGGGCGACTTCTACTTCGGCAAGCTCGGCCCCAAGTCGGCCAAGGTGATGGCTGACGCGATCACCGCCCTGCAGGACGCGGGCGCCATCCTGGTGCGCGCCAACATGCCGACGCCCGGCTGGGTCGGCGGCCCGGGCACCACCATGGGCGTGCTGAACCGCAACCCGCTCAGCCGCAACAAGGGCAACACCGCCACGCCGCCGATCGTGTTCCTCTACGAGCTGAAGCGCGATCTCAACCTCTACCTGCGCGACTGGGCGGTCGGCGCCAAGGTCAGAACCATGGCCGACATCATCGCCTTCAACCAGACCAACGCCGAGAAGGCGCTGCGCTTCGGCCAGGACCTGTTCCTCGCCGCCCAGGCGACCAAGGGTGATTTGAGCGAGCTCGAATACCGCTCGGCGCGCGCCATGGATCTGCTGGCCGCCAAAGAGCGCGGCATGGATGCCTACATGAGCCAGCACAAGCTCGACGCGGTGATCTTCCCCGGCACCGCCGGCGCCTCGATCGCGGCCAAGGCGGGCTATCCCAGCGTGCAGGTGCCGGCGGGCTTCATCTCCGGCTTCGACGGCAAGGACACGCCCGACTATCCGCTGGGCTTGACCTTCGCCGGCCGCGCCTGGAGCGAAGGCAAGCTCTTGCGACTCGCCTACGCCTTCGAGCAGGCTACCAACGCGCGCATGCCGCCGCCCGGTGTGGGGCCGCTTTAGGTGCGCAACATTCTTTCGCGAATTTCCCACGAGTTTCCCAGCCCTTGGGAAACGTCCGATGCCGGTGGCACAAGGGTTTCAGGCACTTTTTCCCATTTGGGGCGCCACCCCCCTCGATCTGTGACTTGACGGCGTTTCTTGGGCGGACCGGCCCGTAGCGATCAGGAGGACAAGCCATGAAGTTCGGCGTCAACATGTTTCCGACCGACTACGCCATCCCGCCGCACGAGCTCGCCATCGAGGCCGAGGCGCGCGGCTTCGAATCGGTGTGGTTCCCCGAGCACAGCCACATCCCGACCAGCCGCAAGTCGCCGTGGCCGGGCGGCGCCGAGCTGCCCAAGTGGTACTACGACACGTACGATCCGTTCGTGGCCATGGGCGCCGCCGCGGTGGTCACCAAGACCATCAAGCTCGGCACCGGCGTCTGCCTGGTGGTGCAGCGCGATCCCATCCATACCGCCAAGGAGATCGCGACCGTCGACCGATTGTCGAACGGCCGCGTGCTGTTCGGCATCGGCGGCGGCTGGAACGCCGAGGAGATGGCCGACCACGGCACGACTGATTTCAAGACGCGCTTCAAGCTGGTGCGCGAGCGCGTCGAGGCGATGAAGGAGATCTGGACGAAGTCCAAGCCCAAGTACGCCGGCGACATGGTGAAATTCGACGAGATGATGATGTGGCCCAAGCCGGTTCAGAAGCCGCACCCGCCGATCATCGTCGGCGGCGGCTTCCCGCACGGCGCACGCCGCGCCGTCAACTACGGCAACGGCTGGATGCCGATCGGCGGCCGCGGCGGCGACGTGCTCGGCATGCTGCCACCGTTTCATGAGATGCTGAAGAAAGCCGGTCGCAAGCCGGAGGACGTGCCGGTCACGCTGTTCGGCGCGGCCCCCGACGTCGACGCGCTCAAGCGCGCTCGCGATGCTGGCGTCGACCGCGTTGTGTTCGGCGTGCCCTCCGAAGCCAAGGACAAGGCGCTGCCCGTGCTCGACAGGGCAGCGGTGGCGATCAAGGCGATGGGGTGACTGTCATCGTTTTCGGCTGACGCGGCAGAATCCGGTCCCGCGACATGCACTTTGCACTGCAAATATCACTGGTCACCCTCGCAATTGCACTAGCGCCAAAGGCCGAAACGGGAGCAACGCGACCCAAGGTTGTGATCTTTGCGTGACCCAAGCTGATCCACGATTGAGGGCGCCGGGCCGGCCTGTACGTTGGCCACGATGTTGGATCAGCTCCCAGGCTCCGTCGAGGAACAGACCTCCCGCTTGCCAAACAAGTCTCTCCACCGCGAGGACTTCGTTGTTGTCGGCTGGACCGATCCCGAGGGCAGTCGGCCGTATCTCGGAGCGCTGCTGCTCGGCTACTACACGAAGGACGGTCGGTTGCACTACGCCGGGAGTGTGTCTGCCGGCATCACGGTACGGGAGCTGATGCGGCTCGCGCGAATGCTTGGACCGTTGGAGACGCCGCAACTGCCGATCAACGGCTTGCCGCCACGTGACACCGGCTTTGGCTCGCCGCTTGAACTATCGCGCGTCCATTGGGTGTTTCCGCTGACCGTCGTCGAAGTGACGTACCTCACCTGGACGTTGAACAACGTGCTGCGTGAGGTCGCTTATCAGGGGCAGCGAGACAAACCTGCGCGGCAGGTCGTGCGATCGGCACCGCATCTGCGAGGACGAGCGCCCGGTCCGCTCAAGTCGACGGCAGCCAGGGCCGTCTCAAGGCTCACCTCGAGAAGCATCTCCTAGACCGCGATCACTACGCCGTCATGGCCGGGATCGGCGCCGCCGTCGAGGCCGTCGTCGTGGATGTGGATGGCGTGGACGGCTGCAAAGCCGAAGCCGTACGGGCTGCGCACCACGGGATATCCCTGCCCTAAAAGCTCGCGCTCGACCCGGCCCTGGACGCGGTTGGAGATATCGATCGTGTCGGAGGTCGCGGAAAAGCGCGGCGCGCTCACCGCCTCGACCATGGTCATGTTGAAATCCAGGGCATTGAGGATCACGTGCAGCACGCCCATGGCGATCTGCGTCGCGCCGGGTGCGCCGATGATCAGGTGCGGCTTGTCACCTTTGAAGACGATCGACGGCACAACAGAAGAGAAGCGCGCCTTGCCGGGCGCGATCGAGCCGGCACGGCCGGGCCGCGGGTCGAACACGCCCATGCAGCCGTTGTACATGAAGCCCAGTCCCGGCGTTACCACGCCCGACGGCATGCCGAGCGAATGGGTCATCGAGAAGCAGTTGCCGTCCTTGTCGAGCACCGAGATGTGCGTGGTGTCCTTGGAGACGGCGCCTGAATTGAAGCGCGTCACCGAGGCCTTCACGCCGCGCTTGATCTCGTCGGCCATCGGCTTGGCATAGGCTTTCGACGTCAGCTCGCCGACCGGCACCTTGACGAACTTTGGATCGCCCACCTTGGCATCCTTGTCGATGGTGGCGCGCTTCATGGCTTCACTGACGATGCGCAGATATTCCGTCGAATTGTGCTCGAGGCTCGCGAGATCGAAGTTCTCCAGGATGTTCAGCATCTCGAGCAGCATGACGCCGCCGCCCGGCGGCTGGTTGGTCGAGACGCGATAGCCGCGATAGTCGCCCCACAGCGGCGCGTTGCGCGCGGTCTTCCACGCCTTGAGGTCGGCGAGCGACAAGAGCGCGTCGTTCTTGCGCATGTCCTCGTCGATCGCCTGCGCGATCTCGCCGGAATAGAAGATGTCGGCGCCGCCCTTGGCGATCGCCCGCAAGGTCTGGCCGTAGTCGCGATTGAGCACCGTATCGCCGATGCGCTTGGGGCTGCCGTCCGGCCGGCAGTAGAGCGCGCGCGCCGCCGGCGTGAAACCGGTGCGCTCGTAGTTGGGTGCGCGGCCGAAGGCGCCGTCGTCGGCCCACCAGAAATGGACGTGCGGGCGCACCGTCCAGCCGGTGTCGGCCCAATGAATGGCCGGCTCGACGATGCGCGACCACGGCAGGCTGCCGTGCTCCTTGTGCGCCTCGTAATACATTTTCAGGTTGGCCGGCGCGCAGATCGACTTGTAGCCGATGTCGTTGACGCGACCTTTCAGGATGAAGCCATAGCCGTCGCGTGCCTCGCTCTCGATCAGGTTGGCCCACATGTCAGACCGCGAAGCGAGCGGCGCCGGCGCATGGGCGTCGATGTAGCCGTGGAACTTCTTGCCCGGCATGTAGATGCCGCACGAACCGAAGCCCGCGATGCCGCACATCTGCGGATCGACCACGCCCTGCACGAGCGCGCAGGCAATGCCGGCATCGACTGCATTGCCGCCCTCGCGCAGTACGTCGGCGCCCGCTTCCGTCGCCTCCGGCTGCGGCGCCACGATCATCGCCTTCTTTTTGTAACGCACGCGGTTTCCTCCAACGTCTCTCTCTTTGGAGGCGACTCAATCCCAACCGTTGCGCTTGCGCAATGCGGCGGAGAGCGGCGCGAGCACCAGGCCTTTCGCAGAGAGACCCGGCAGCCACTCGCCGAGCGCCTGCAGGGTCGCCGGGTGCGGATGGCCGATCGCCACCACGAAGCCCTGGCGGCGCGCCACCGCCTCGGTCTCGGCGAGCTTGCGGCGCACAGCGTCGATCGACTCGTCGTCGTCGAGGAAGACGTTGCGCGCCACGCTCGGCACGCCGAGCTCCTGGGCGAGCTGGTCGCCGACGCTGTCGGCCGTGGTGCGCGAGTCGAGGAACAGCAGCCCGCGCGCCTTGAACAGACGCAAGGTCGTCTCCATGCCGGGTTTGAAGGCGGTGAAGCGGCTGCCCATGTGGTTGTTGACGCCGACATAGCCGTCGAAGCTGTCGAGCGCGCCGTTCACGCGTTGGCGCAGCTCGTTGTCGGAGAGCGACACCAGGAGCGCATTGGGACCGGGATCGGCGCGGCCGTTGGGTTCCATCGGCAGGTGCAGCATCAACTCGTGGCCATGCGCGCGTGCCGCCCTCGCCTGCTCGCGCAGATCCTTGGCATAGGGCAGGAACGACATGGTGAGCGGGCCCGGCAGCTCCCAGGCACGCTTGGAATGCGGCCGGTCGAGGCCGACATCGTCGATCACGATGGCGACCAGGGGCTTGGCATTGAGATCGCGGAACGGCAGTGCGTTGCGCCGCCAGGTCTGCTCGGTCGTTGCCGCGGCGGCGGCAAGCTGCGTTGGCCGGCTCGCGCGCGGCTTCTCCTCGATGGTGTTGCGCTGCTGGCCCGGCTCGACCTCGGTGTAGCGCGGCAGGCCGGGGATATCTTCGATGCGCGCATACTTTTGCGATGATGAGGGTGGCGAAGCGTCTGGAACTGCGGCTGCCGTGCGCTTCATGTCCTGCAGCGCCTCGCGCGCCAGCCGATCGTGGCCGACCGAATCGAGGCGCGCGGCGATCCAGTAGCCGCCGACAAGACTTCCCACGAACAGCACCACGAAGGCCATGATCGCGGCATGCCAGCGATGGCCATCGATCCAGGCGAGGAGCGCGCGAACCCGTGCGATCAGTCGATCTCTGAGGTTCGGACTCTTTCTGTTCGCCTTCCTGCTTCTGTTCTTCTTAGACGCCATCTGAGGGAATGGTCCGAACCTACTGGCAACAAGACACTATTTTGCCTCAGTTCAGACTCTCCGACAAAACAATCGTTACACCTCAGCCAAGGAACTTGATGACTTCCACATCGCTGCCGCCGGCGGCCCCCGCCTCGCGGGTGAAGCCCAAGCGATCGGCGAGATGGAGCATCTTGCGGTTTTCGCGCAGCACATGACCGATGACCCGCTGGATGCCGCGCTTCCGGGCGTACTCCAGGACGTGGCGCAGCAGCAGTTCGCCGTAGCCTTTGCGCTGGCGGTCCGATGCCACGACCAGCGCGAACTCGGCTTGCTCGAAGCCCGGATCGGCGGCCAGGCGGCCGACGCCTAGAAGATCCTTCCCGTCGAGCAGCAGGAAGGCCATCTCGCGGTCGTAGTCGATCTGGGTAAGGCGCGCCGCCATCTCGTGGCTGAGCTCGCGCAGCGGATTGAAGAAGCGCAGCCGCACGTCCTCCGGCGTGAGATGCCGGGTAAACGCCATCACGAGTCCCTCGTCCTCGGGCCGGATCGGCCGGATGCGCAGGCGCTCGCCGCCATGCTCGATCTCGCTCTCGAGCTCGACGGGATAAGGTCGGATGGCGAAGCGCGCCGCCCGCTCCTGCCCCGCTACGGGCCTGCGCACCACGATGCGCGCATCCAGCGCGATCACACCGGCAGCATCGACCAGCAGCGGATTGATGTCGAGCTCGGCGATCTCGTCGACGTCGGCGATCAACTGAGACAGGTGCACCATCGCCTCGCCGACGGCGGGGCGGTTGGCCGGCGCCCGGTCGCGATAGCCGCGCAACAACCGATCCACGCGGGTGCGGCTTAGCACCGCCTCGGCCAGCACCGGATCGAGCGGCGGCAGCGCCAGCGCCTTGTCGTCGATCACCTCGGCCGCCACGCCGCCATGTCCGACCATCAGGATCGGCCCGAACACCGGGTCCTCGGCGGCGCCAAGGATCAGCTCGACGGCATGCGGCCGCTTGATCATCGGTTGCACCACGAAGCCGTCGATCTTGGCGCTCGGCGCAGCGCTGCGGACCTTGTCCTGCATGGCGCGCACTGCTTCGAGCACCTGCGCTTCCGACGCCAGATCGAGCGCGACGCCGCCGACATCGGTCTTGTGCGTGATGTTGCGCGACAGAACCTTCACTGCCACCGGAAAGCCGATGCGCGTCGCGGCATGGGCGGCCTCGCTGGCGTCGAGCACGATCTCGGTCGGCACCGCCGGGATGCCGTAGGCGGCCAGCACGCGCTTGGCCTCGGGCTCGGTCAGCACCGTGCGCTTGTCGGCCAGCGCGCCGTTGACGATCGAGCGTACCAGATGCGTGTCCGAGCGCGCCTCGGGGATCGACGGCGGCGTGCGCTGCAATGCCCGCTGGCCGCGGCGATAGTCGACGATGTGCATGAAGCCGCGCACGGCGCGCAGTGGCGTGTCGTAGGCCGGGATGCCGGCATCGTGCAGGACTTGCCGGCCCGCCGCCGCCTGCGGCCCGCCGATCCAGCAGCCGATCACCGGTACGACCTTGCGGCCAGCCGCGCCGACGATCGCGCGCGCCGCGTCCTCCGGCGAGGAGAGCGCCGTCGGCACGTTCATCGCCAGCACGGCGCCGACATTGCGGTCGTCGGCCAGCACGTCGAGGGCGGCGGCGTAGCGCGCGCCGTCGGCATCGCCCACGATGTCGACCGGATTGCCGCGCGACCAGATGCGCGGCATCTGCTTGTCGAGATTGGCGATGGTCTTGGGCTGCAGGGCCGCGAGCTCGCCCTCCTCGTCGAGCAGCAGGTCAGTGGCGATGATGCCGGCGCCGCCGCCATTGGTCAGGATCGCCAGCCGCTCGTTGCGCGGCAGCAGGCCATGACCCAGCGTCTCGGCAGCGTCGAACAATTCGCCCAGCCCGCGCACCTCGACGAGGCCGGCGCGGGCGAACGCCGCGTCATAGACCGCGGCCGAACCCGCCATCGATCCGGTATGCGAGGCCGCGGCCTGGGCTGCCGCGGCATGACGGCCGGCCTTGAGCACGATCACCGGCTTCAGCCGGGCCACGCCGCGCGCCGCCGACATGAACTTGCGAGCATGGGTGACGCCCTCGACATACATCAGCACGGCGCGGGTATCGAAATCACGCGCCAGCATGTCGAGCAGGTCGCCGAAATCGACGTCGGCCATGTCGCCCATCGAGAACAGATGGGAGAAGCCGAGACCCTGGGCGGCGCCCCAATCGGCCAGCCCGGCCAGCACCGCGCCCGACTGGGCGATCGCCGCCAACCGTCCGCCCTTCAGCTTGCCCGGCCCGAAGGTGGCATTCAGCCCGAGCTTGGGCGCGGCGTAGCCGATGCAGTTCGGTCCGACCACGCGCAGCAGATAGGGCCGCGCCGCGCGCAACAGGCGTCGGCGCCAGCGCGCGTTGGTCTCGGCCGCGTCCTGGCCCGCGCCCGGCCCCGACGAGATGACCACCACGGCCTTGGTGCCGCGCTGGCCGAGATCGACGATCAGCGCCGGCACCGACTCGGCCGGAGTCATGATCACAGCCAGGTCGGGCGGCGACGACAGCTCCGACAGGGTGCGCAGGACCGGACGGCCGGCAATCGTGCCGCCCTTGCGATTCACCAGATGGATGTCGCCCTTGAAGCCGCCGTCGAGCACGTTCTGCGTCACCGCGGCGCCGACCGAGCCGGCGCGCTCGCTGGCGCCGATCAGCGCTACCGATTTCGGCGCCATCAGGCTGTCGAGATTGCGGATGGACATGACGCTAGAAGAGCGCCGGTCCGTTCATCAACACAAGGCCCGAAACGATGACAAAAGCTGCGGCGACCCGGCGCAATCCGAAAGGTTCACCGAGCAGCAATGTGCCCATCAAAGCGCCAAACAGCACCGAGGTCTCGCGCAAGGCCGCGACATGCGCCATCGGCCCCAGCACGAGGGCGTAGATCGCAATGCCGTAGCCGGTATTGGCGATCAGCCCGCCGACCGCACCGCGCCACCAGTTGCGCCTGAGATGTGACCAGATGGTTTCAGGACGCATGACGGCGGCAAAAACCAGCAGCCAGGGCCCTTCGAGCACGCACAGCCAGGCGATGTAGGCCAGGCGATGCTCGAAGTCCGGCCCGGCCGAGCGCACGCCCATGCCGTCGGCGATGATGTAGGCGGCAATGGTGACGCCGGTCAGCACGGCGAACAGCGTCGCCAATCCGTGCCGGCCCTTGGTCGCGCCGCTGGCGGGCTTGAGCGGAATGGCGAGCGTGAGCAGGCCGAAGCTCAGCAGCACCACGCCGACAATGTCCTGGGTCCTGAGGTGCTCGCCGATCAGCTGGCCCGACACCATGGCGACCAGCAGCGGCCCCAAGCCGCGCGCAATCGGATAGGTATGGCTGAGATCGCCATAGGAGTAGGCCTTGAGCAGGAACGTGTAGTAGGCGACGTGCACGATCACCGAGATCGCCAGGAACTTCCACGCACCGGCCTCGATCCAGGGCAGGAACGGCACGGCGCAGATGCCCATCACCGTGCCGGTCGTCATGATCACGCCGAACGTCGCCAGCCGGTCGGAGCGGTCGGCCTTCAGCAACGCGTTCCACGAGGCGTGCATGAGGGCTGCTGCCAGCAGCAGCCCGACGATCAGGGGCGAGACGACCATCGAGTTGTTTCAGCGCGCCTTGTAGTCGGAGTACTTTACTGTCAGGCGCACATGGATCGTGTCGCCGCTGATGCGCGCGTCCTCGTCGGCGCGGATCTGCACTGGAAACCAATACTTGTCGTCGATCGCTGCGCGCTGGACGTCGTAGCGCATCGGCGCGATCGGCGAGCTGCTGATGCGGCCGCAGAGGTGCATGACGGCGTTGTCGCGCACCCTCACCCACGTCCGCCCCTCGAAGCCGCGAACGTCGGCCGACTGATTGCGCGGCATGATGTCAAACACCGCGGCGTCGATGGTGCCGATCTGTTGCCGGCCCGAATAGGCGATGTCGTTGTCCACCACCTTGGCGGGCGTAATCGTGAAGGCGCTGCGCATGGAATCGATCTCGCGATCGGTGATCCTGATGCGCGTCAGCGTATTCACCGGGCCGTCGGTCACCGTCTCGCGGCGCTGGCCATTGGCGTCGAAGTCGACGGTCGAGGTTCGCCGGTATTCGCCGTCGACCGTGTCTCCCTGCAGCGTCTGGATGCTGACCTCGAGCTTGTAGCCGTAGTTGGCCAAGGCCTTGGAGAAGACGTCCTCGTTGGTCAGGACGGTCTTGATGAAATCCTGCGTCGACATCCGGGTTTCGGCGTCGCGCTGGATCGGCTCCATGTTGTCGCTGCACTTGACCTGCGCGGCGGCGGGCAAGGCCGGCAGCAGAGCGAGCAGGAAGATCACGAGTCGCAGCATCGCCTTTCCGTACACCACGGCCGCCTCGTCGGCTAGCGCGGCGGCTCGGCGATCGAGAAAAGGTCACGCTCGCCGAGATCGGCGTTGCGCCGGCGCTCGAGCTCCTGGTTGTAGCGGCGCAGCGCATATTGCTCGGTGAGATAGCCGATGATCGCCCTGTCGCTGGGCGAGTCGACCACCGGCAGGAATTCGACTTCCGTCTCCTCGAAGCGGCTGAGTGCGGTACGCACGTTCTCGTAGGGTTCGAGGAAGAGATCGCCGTGCGTGGCGAATTCGCGCGCAGAGCGACTGTCGAGAGCCTCGTCCTGCTTCTCGTCGTGGATGGCAGCCATGTCGAGCGTGCCGACGAACGCTCCGCCTTCCGACACCACGAGAACATGCTTGGCGGCGCCCGGCGGGAATTTCTCCCGGAGCTCGCGCAGCGGCGTGGTCTCGAGCACCACCTTGGTGTCGGTGCGCATCAGTCGCCCGACGGTAAGATCGGCCAGCCAGCCGATATCGTGCGGGCTGCGGATGCCGATGCCGCGCTGATGGAAACGCCAGGTCGAGAACGAGTAGCCGAAGGTGAGACGCACGATGGTCGAGGCGATCACCACGCCCACCATGACGCCCACCGTCACCGGGAAGTTGCCGGTGCCCTCGAGTACCAGGAACACCATGGTGAGCGGCGCCCCGATGGTCGATGCCGCCACCGAGGCCATGCCCACCATCATCAGAGCCGCTTGGTGCCCGGCGAGATTCGGCGCAAACAGGACGATCCCCTGGGCGTAGACGGCGCCGACCAGTGCTCCCAAAAGCAGCGACGTCGAGAACATGCCGCCGCGGAAGCCCGCTCCCAGCGAGATACCCGAGGCGACCAGCTTGGTCACCAGCAGGATCGTCAGCACCAGCAGCCCCGGATTGTAATCGAACAGGAGCTGAATGGTGCCATGGCCACCGCCCAGCACCTGCGGCACCACGAGCGCGATGACGGTGACGAGCAGGCCGCCCATTGCCGGCCGCAGCCACTGCGGCACGGGCACGCGTTTCAGCAGGCGCTCCGACCACGTGACCAATCGCATGGCGAGCACGCTGAAAGCGGCGGCAAGCACGCCGAGCGCCGCGAACAGCCAGTAGAACCATTGCGGGATCGCCACGAAGTCCTGGACGACGAACAGCACCTCGGGATGCACCAACACCCGCAGCGCCACGGTGGCGCTGAGCGCGGCGGCGGCGATCGGCGCCAGCGCGCGCACCGAATAGCCACCCAGGATCAGCTCGTAGCCGTAAAAGGCGCCGGCCAGCGGCGTATTGAAGGCCGCGGCGATGGCGGCCCCTGCCCCGGCGGCAACGAAGATGCGCTGATCCTCACGCCGCAGGCGGAAATATTGCCCGACCTTGGCCAGCACCGCGGCGCCGATCTGGCTATAACCCGCTTCCATGCCGACTGACACACCGGAGCCATTCGACCATACGGTGGCTACCGTCAGCCTGAGGCTGTCCTTCATCGACATGCGCCCGCCATGCAGCGCGTTTGCCTCGATCGGGTCGACGACGTCGTTGGGGCGATAGCGCCGCATGACCACTGCGCCGAGGCCGAGGATCAGCCCGCCCAACGCCGGCACGATCAGGATGCGGTTGGAATCGATGCCGAGGCCGGTGCTGAGGGTGTGGTCGCCGATGATGTTGAAGGCCACGTGGTGCAGCCAGTCGACCAGCCAATGCAGGCCGGCCACCAACGCGCCGATCACGGCGCCGAACGAGGCGCAAGCCAGGATCTGGGTCGGCTCGTTGGACCGCAGGCGGCCCTGCAGCAGCAGCAAACGCCGCGCCCACCGAAGCGCCGCGGCGCTCTCGGAGAGGTTCGGTAGCTTGAATGCCAGGTCAGGGGTCGCCATGATGGTGCCAAAGGTCCGTTATGCTGCTTTTGATCGATAACTACGACAGTTTCACCTACAACCTCGTGCACTTTCTGGGCGATCTCGGGGCACGCTGCGTCGTGCACCGCAACGACCAGGTCACGGTCGACGAGGCAATGGCGCTCAAGGCCGACGGGATCGTGCTGTCACCGGGCCCCTGCACGCCCAATGAGGCCGGTATTTGCATGGACCTGATCAAGGCCGCTGCCAAGGCGCAGGTGCCGCTGCTTGGCGTTTGCCTTGGCCACCAGGCGATCGGTCAGGTGTTCGGCGGCAAGGTGGTGCGGGCGCCCGTGCCCATGCACGGCAAGCTGTCGGGCATCCGCCACAAGGGCCAGAGCGTGTTCGAGGACGTCCCCTCGCCATTCGAGGCGACGCGCTACCATTCGCTGATCGTCGACCGCGCCGGTCTGCCGGCTGAGCTCGAGGTCACGGCCGAGACCGGCGACATCATCATGGGGCTGCGCCACAAGAGCCTGCCGATCCATGGCGTGCAGTTCCATCCCGAGAGCATTGCCTCCCAGCACGGCCACAAGATTCTCGAGAACTTCCTCAAGATCGCCGGCGAGCATCCGACGCAACAGAAGCGCGCGGCTTAGCGAGGAATCAGGGCGGCAGCCATGAGGATACTGGCGGTGGTCTTTGCGTTGCTGAGCGTTCCGGCATTCGCGGCCGACTACTCGCCCTGGTCCGCCCAGGCCGGAGAACGGTTCGCCCAAATTCTTCCCGGCAAGAACGAGTGCACAGGCGAGGGCTTTCCAGGCTGCCCGGGGTGCGGCGCTGTGTGCCCAAGCCGCGGTTTTGCCGCGGTGTGCAAGGACGGCGCGCCCGCCACCAAGACTTCGCCTTGCCAGAAGCCCACGTGTTCGTGCGAGCCTCGCTGATCCATACTTCCGCAGCCACAGGGGGCAGCTATGAGAGGTACTGGCGTTGATCTTCGCGTTGCTCAGCATGCCGGCGTTCGCCGCCGGTTACTCGCCATGGCCCGGGCAGCAGATGGCGCAGAACCGTGGTCCGGGGACTCAGGATGCGTCCCCTGCGGTGGCGGGTGTCCGATTAATGGACAGACGGGGGTGATGATGTGCTGCTGCCCGATGGGCAAGACGCCGAGTTGTACGCTGGGCACGTCGACCAAGATGCCCAACGGATATACGGAGGGCACGGTGGCAAAGTGCGGCGGCTGCTAGGGCAGCGCCACACATACCAAGCCCTTAGAACAAGCTCTTAGGGCGCGACGCCGAAGCCGGCGCGCTGGATCGCCCGGGTGATGGCGGGCACGTCCGCCCCGGCCGGCAGGCGCATCTCGCCGCTCTTGAGATCGACGGAAAGCGGCGCGGTTCCGGCGCCGGTAGCGGCACGGGTGACGGCCTTGACGCAGCCGTCGCAATCCATGCCAGTGACCTTCAGGATGAGTTCTTGAGCCATGTGATATAGCTACGCGCCCACCGCCCTCGGCGGCAAGGGGCAAAACGACAGGGTTTTCGGGTGAGCGGCGACATCGGCGATTTTCGCGGTCTTTTAGCGAAGGTGGGCAACGGCGAGCCTCTGGGCATCGACGAGGCGGAGCGCGCCTTCGACATCATGACCAATGGCGACGCCACCCCGGCCCAGATGGGCGCCTTCCTGATGGGCCTGAAGGTGCGCGGCGAGACCGCCGAAGAGCTGGCCGGCGGCGCCCGCGTGCTGCGCGCCAAGGTCCAGCGTGTCAAGGCACCGGACGGCGCGATCGACATCGTCGGCACCGGCGGCGACCATCACGGCACCTACAACGTCTCCTCCTGCTCGGCTCTCGTGGTGGCGGGCGCCGGCGTACCGGTCGCCAAGCACGGCAACCGCGCCTTCACCTCCAAGTCGGGCGCGGCCGATGTGCTGGCCGCCCTCGGCATCAATCTCGAGCTGCCGATCGAGACGCTGGAGAAGGCACTGGTCGAAGCCAAGGTCTGCTTCCTGATGGCGCCGCGCCATCACAGCGCCATGCGCAATGTCGCCGGCCCTCGGGTCGAGCTCGCGCCCTCGCGCACCATCTTCAATCTGCTCGGCCCGATGTCGAACCCGGCCATGGTCAAGCGCCAGCTGGTCGGCGTGTTCGATAGACGCTGGCTGAAGCCGGTGGCGCAGGCGCTCGGCCAGCTCGGGCTCGAGCGGGCGCTGGTCGTGCACGGCCAGGACGGCATGGACGAGCTCACCACGACCACCAAGAGCTGGGCGGCGTCGCTGGAGAACGGCCAAGTGCGCGAGATCGAGATCGCGCCCGAGGATGTCGGCGTGAAGCGCGCGACGCTGGCGGAGCTGAAAGGCGGCGACCCGCAACACAACGCCGCCGCCATCCGTTTCGTATTGTCGGGACGGCGCGACGCCTTCCGTGACATCGTGATCCTGAATAGTGCCGCCGCCCTGATGGTGGCCGGCGTCGCGCGCGACCTGAAGGAAGGCGCCGCCAAGGCCGCCGAGTCGATCGACAGCGGCAAGGCGCTGAAGGCGCTCGACACCCTGGTGAGGATCTGCGCATGAGCGACACGCTGGCAAAGATCGTCGACGACAAGCGCCGCCATGTCTCGGCCTGCAAGGCGCGGAGTCCACAGGCCGCAGTCGAGGCTGCCGCCAAGAAGGCCGGCGCGCCGCGTGGCTTTGCCAGGGAGCTGAAGGCTGCCATCGCCGCCGGCCGCTATGGCCTGATCGCCGAGATCAAGAAAGCCTCGCCCAGCAAGGGCCTGATCCGGCCCGACTTCGATCCGCCTTCCCTCGCCCGCGCCTACGAGCGCGGCGGCGCGACCTGCCTCTCGGTGCTGACCGACGAGCCGTACTTCCAAGGCAAGGACGAGTTCCTGACGGCGGCGCGCACGGCGACAAAGCTGCCGGCGCTGCGCAAGGACTTCATGATTGACCCCTACCAGGTGCCGGAGGCGCGGGCGCTGGGCGCCGACTGCATCCTGCTGATCATGGCTTGCCTCGACGATCAGCTGGCGGCGGAGC